>Ga0049085_10000110_pt1 | contig 34636 bp, 33 predicted proteins | sample GreLakmeSU08MSRF_FD_66721 | JGI IMG/M metagenome (GOLD analysis project Ga0049085, IMG submission 66721) | Freshwater lentic microbial communities from great Laurentian Lakes, MI, USA - Great Lakes metaG SU08MSRF | ecosystem: Environmental > Aquatic > Freshwater > Lake | place: Great Lakes... | reverse complement strand
CTTCGGCGCGCGCCATGCCAAGCTTGATCTCGCGCAGTCGCTCCTCGAAACGCAGCACAACCGTCTGCTCGCCCGTCAGTTCGGCCTGCCGACCAGCGAGCGACAAGAGTCGTGGTCGCCAGAGGGGAGCGAGTCGCTGCAACTCGTCGTGCGTCGGCAAGGCGGCGTCGAACGCTTCGAGCGCAGCAGGTGCGAGCGCACGCAACGCGTCCGTCGAAAACGGCGCAAAGGGATCATCGGTAAGAGCAGTGGCGACTGCCGCCAAGACGACGGGCGAAGAGAAATCGAGTGGCGATCCCTCCGCAGCAACCGTTGCCAGCCGCACCAGACCGGCCTCAAACGCAAAATCGCCAAGATCGATAGATCCGGCTCCAGCAGGGAGATTGACGGTCTCAGTCATCGCCATGGAGTGTGGCACGGGTTGCAGTGTTCGCGCAGCCCCAATACGGTTCCCCCTATGGAAGGCACCCTTGCAGACCAAGCCATGCAGCGCGTCTTCGGTATTTCGAAGCCGCTGATCGGTGTTGTCCACCTGCTCGCGCTGCCCGGTTCGCCGGCCTTCGACCGCGCCGCGGGCATGCGTCCGATCGCCGAGGCGGCCAAGCACGACGCACAGGTTTGCCAAGAGGCAGGGGTCGACGCGATCATCTTTTGCAACGAAGGCGACCTGCCGTATCGCGTTGAAGTGACGATGGAACAGTCGACCGCGATGGCAGCCGTCATCGGCGAGATTGCGCCCGAATTGTCGCTCCCCATCGGCGTCGACATGCTCTGGGACCCATTCGCAACGCTGGCCGTTGGTCGGTCGGTCGGTGCCCGTTTCGTCCGCGAGGTATTTATCGGCGTGTACGAGAGCGACATGGGGCAGTTGCGACCCGACCCGGGCGCCGCCTTCTCGTACCGCCACTCGATCGGCGCCGACGACATCGCGGTCTTTACGAACCTGACACCCGAGTTTGCATCGCCACTTGGCTCTCGCACCGTCGCCGACCGCGCTCAAGGTGCTCAGTTCTTCGGCTGCGAGGCCGCCCTGATCTCGGGTCCGCGCCAAGGGTCTGCGTTTCGGTTCGCCGACCTCGAAGAGGCCAAGGCAGCCTGCCCCGATATGCCTGTGCTCGCCAACACTGGCGTACGTCATGACACGGCCGAGCGCATCCTCGAAACCGCCGACGGCATCATCGTCGGTACCTCGTTGAAGATTGACGGTAAGACGCAGAATCGCGTCGATCCCGAGCGGGCCAAGCGCATGGTCGACCTGGCGCGTGTGGCACGCGAGCACCACCTCGAGCGCGTCGCCGACGGTAGTGGCTGATCATCACCGGTCTGATGGCGTAGGCGCTGCGAAGAAGTCAGCGATGGAATACTGGACCAGCGTCGCAAATCAGCACAGCGAATACTGGCTCTCGCCAGCGAACCCCGTGCTTCCGCCTACTGCAACATCTGCAGAGAGCATCGCCGATGCGTACTGGACGAGCTTGCAGCGGTCGCTGGGTGGCGTCGTCCGCGCCGAGGGCGAGGCGCTCGGTCCGATCCGCCTCGTGGTCGCCAAGGCCGGCATTACGATCCTCGCGTTCGACGCCGCCAACGTCATCGAAGTGGAGGGTGGAATCGAGGTTGCCTTCCCAATCATTGGGGGCTCTGCCTGCTCGGCAGCTGCGGGCCACCTCCGGATCGTTGCTCGTGTCGAAGGCGCCGGCGTCCACCTCGGCGTGATCGTCGACGGCTACCGTCCACGCTTCGAGCACCTCCACGCGAAAACGTTTCTTCTTGCAGCTCCGTACACGATGACCCAGCACCTCGTGCACGGCTGGGTGACAAAGCGCAGTCTTCAAGACATCGCCAGCGTGATCGATCCGATTCCCGTTGCCCCTCCGCCCCTCGACACGAAGGGCCGCCTGAACGGCCTTCAGGTCGGCGTCGTCGGAGCCTCAGGCTACGTTGGACGTCGCCTCGTGCCGGAGTTGCGCGACCAAGGAGCACGGGTGCGCGCCATCGTTCGTCGCCCCAATCCCGATCTCGAACAGGTCGCCGACATCGAGGTGACGCACGGGGATGCGCTCGATCGCGAATCGCTCGATCGCGCCTTCGTCGGTCTCGACGTCGTCTACTGGCTGGTGCATTCGATGAGTGCCGGAGGCGATTTTGCCGAACTCGATCGCGTGGCAGCGCGCAATGCGGCAGCTGCCGCCGCGCAGGCCGGAGTGAAACAGATCATCTATTTGAGTGGACTCGGTGATGACGACCCGGAGCTTTCTCATCATCTGCAGAGTCGACACGAAACCGGTCAGATCCTCGCAGAGGGGGTCGTACCTGTCACCACGCTGCGCGCCGCCATGGTCGTAGGCCAAGAGAGCGCCTCGTTCCAAATGATGCGTGACCTCGTCCACCGGCTTCCAGCGATGGTCACACCGAGTTGGGTGACGACGCGTTCGCAACCGATTGCCTACGCCGATCTGCGCGACTACCTCGTCGGCGTCTGCGCACTGCCGGGGGCGTACGGTCGCACCCTCGACGTTGGCGGCCCCGACATCCTCACGTTCCGGGAGATGATGGAGCGGGTCGCAGTGCTCGCGGGGCGTCGCAAACCGTTCATCGTGCCCGTACCCGTTCTGTCACCGACGCTTTCGTCGCGCTGGTGTGGACTCGTAACTGCTGTCGACACGAATATTGCGCGGCCTCTCGTCGAGGGGTTGCGCAACGAGACGATCTGCCTTAACGACGACATTCTCCGCCTCGTGCCCAAGGAGCGCATGTCGTTCGATAACGCCGTTCGGCGCGCCCTGCAGGGTGTGCCGCAGCGCTACTAGGTCGTCTACTCGAGCGGCCAGACGAGACAACCGGACTTGCGACGCAACGTACGTGCGTGCAAGCGAAAGCGCAGCCGACCGTAGCGCTTGCGATCGGGGCCAAAGACGAGCAGACCAACCTCACGCGACTTGGCGACACCGATCGTTGCCGAGAGTGGGCGTGGCGTGTTGTAGACGAGGTGATGAGCCTTCACGCCTGCCACACTTGCCTCTTCAAGGATCTCGGCAATCTGCTCACGCACCACCGGATTGCCCATCGTTCGCCGTGCCGCAGCATTCGCATTCGCGACGGGCAGCGTCACCCCGAGACAGACCAACAGGTCTGCGCCAGCATCACCAGCCGACGCAATCGCCATCGTGATCGCCGCCGCATCGAAACCAATGTCGAGTGAGACCAGCATCACCGGCTTGCGTTTGCTCGGCTCCGGCGCCACCACCGCATCCGGCGCGCGGCCGCGCACCGCTGTGGTCATTTGCGATGCGGCGAAATCGTCGGAGTGTAAAGCGACGTTGCCTTCGCAATCATGCGCTTCTTCATAAACGGCATCAACAGCACGTACCAGAATGCCGCCCCAATCGCAGCGCCCACAAGCAAACCGGGTGTCTTATAGAGATAGAGACCACCGAGGCCGCACAACCCCACGAGTCCGACACCAGAGCGCGACAGGTAGCGAAATTGGCGTTGGGTCTTTGCCGCCACCGTCTCCAATATCCGCGCCTCCGAGGCTGTGTCGTACTTCAGCCCGCAGCCCTGGCAATGGATCAACGCTCCTGCAGTGCCACGTGTTTCTATGCCGCACGCGCATTTGATGACGATCGGAGGAGGAACCATACGGACAGTGTGAACGCATCTCTAGGCAACGGCAAGTGGACGCGCTACGCTTTTACTAGTTCCGGATGGAGAGCCGGACATCATCGAAGGAGGAGACATGCCAGGAGCTGAGGTATCGCTCGATCAAGTTGGTCTGATTAAGACCATGCAGTGGTACGACGGATTCGTTATTGGACTCGCAGGGCCAGGCTTCATTCTGGCGGGCATCGCTGGGTCCACACTTACACTCGGACCAGTCTGGGCGTCGACCATCTGGTTCTTGTCCGCACTCGTTGGTGGACTTTCGGCGTACATCTACTCTGAGCCTGCGGCAATGTTTCCCGACAAGTCGGGTGGCCTGTCGATGTTCGCCAAGGAAGGTTGGCGCCAACACTTCTCGCTCGCCGGCCCGATTGCGACCTTCGGCTACTGGTTCGCATGGTCGTCCGTTCTCGCCATCTACGGCGGTATCATCGGCACGCTGCTGCTTTCGCGCTTCAACCCGGACGCGCTCCTATGGTCGACGCCGCTCTTGTTCATGGACGTCACCTATCCACGCTTGATCGGTGCTGCCTGCATCCTGGCGTGCTTTTTGTTCAACTACTTCGGCATGCGCCCCGCCGTCTGGTTCTCGTACGCAACCGGCATCATGATGGTGCTTCCCGTTGCCGCCTTGGCGTTCATCCCGATCTTCAAGGGACAGCTCAGCAACATTGATTTCGTCTGGAACACCGACACGATCAACGCGAACGTCGAGTTCTACGGTGGTACGCCAGGTATGGGCCAGGCCATCATCCTCGGCATTGTCTGGTTCTGGGTGATCGCATGGTCCTCGTATTCCCCCGAGGCCCCCGCAACGTTTTCCCCTGAGTACCACGACACCAAGAGTGATACCCAGAAGGCTGTCGCATCGACCGCCGTCATGGGACTAGTTCTCTGTCTGCTCCTGCCGCTCACGGTCGTTGCCGCGATCGGCATGGAGGCAATCGCAGCCGACTTTACGTACATCGCGTTCCTCACGACAGCGCTCGACGCAACCGTTGGTACGTTCCTCGGCGCTGTCTTTACCGTGTTCCTCTGTGCAGGTCTCCTGCTCTCGATGAACACGGCGACGATGGACGGATCTCGCGCCTTGTACGGCATGGCGAAAGAAGGCCTTACGATCAGGTGGCTCGGCAAGCTCAACAAGCAGAATGTTCCTGGGCGCGCGATGGCCTTCGACATGCTGCTCAACCTGTGCCTGTTGTTCATGATGCCGACGCTGCTGTTCACACTGCTCGCCGGCAACATTGGCTACGTGCTTGCGCACATCCTGGCCCTCAGTGGCTTCTTGCTCCTGCGACGCGACCGGCCGAACTGGCCCCGCCCAATCAAGCTGGGTGGTTTTTGGATCGCAGCTGCATGGGTCTGCGTGATCGTCAACGTGATCGGCACGATCTTCGGTGTGATCTACATGAAGTACACCGGCTATCTCGTCGATTGGACGAAGGCAGAGTCGGATCCGACTGGATACATCACGGGCTACTTCTGGCTCGCGATCTTCGTCTTCGTCGCCACCATGGTGATTGCCGTCGTGGGCTTTGTTATTGCCCAGAATCAAGCTGGAAAGAAGTTCTCGTTCAAGGATCCTTCGGACGAGCAGCCTTCTGCGCACGCTTATGAACTGATGGGACCGTCGGCTTCTTCGGGCGACTAGTTCCTTGTTCTACTCGGGCCCTCGGGGTCGGCTTCGGCCGGCCTCGGGGGCCCATTTTTTGTTTGTGGAGCGCTTCGATGTGTGCGGCTAGATTTGGACACCACCGATTGGCTACGCTGCCGTCATACGATTGTTGAGGATCGAGGGGGAGTCATGACGGCAGTGCATCCAGGGGCATTTATCGCGGGCGAGTGGCACGCGGGCGAGGGCGAACTGATCGAGGTTCATAGCCCGTGGGACGACAGCCTCGTCGGCTCGGTCAATGCGGCTTCGAGTGCGCAGTTGGAGGCTGCCGTCAAGGCTGCTGCCGATGCTTTCCCGGCATGGCGTCGAACACCACTGATGACGCGCGTCGACATTTGTCGGCATGCCTTTGAGGTCTGCGAACGTCGCAATCCAGAGATCGCCGAGATGATCACGCGCGAGACCGGCAAGACGATTCGTGAGGCGATCGAGGAGATGGAAGAGTTCACCGTCGATCACTTCCGTCGCGCCCCCGAAGACGTGATTCGCTACCGCGGTCAGGTCTTGCCCTCCACGCAGGAGCGCAACGGCTCGAAGCGGATCATGATCGTGCAAGAGCCAATTGGTGTCGTGGCCGCGGTCAGTCCGTGGAACTTCCCCGTCGATATTGCTGGCATCCCAATCGTCTATGGCTTGGCGCTCGGTTGCACGCTGGTCTGGAAGCCGTCGGAGATCGCACCAATCTGCGCCAACTTGTTCGTCGAGGTGTTGCACGAGGCGGGCTTCCCGGCCGGCACGATCAACCTCGTCCACGGGCGCGGCGACATTGGTGGCGAGCTCGTGCGCCACGACTCGGTCGGCACGGTTGTCTTTACCGGGTCGGTGACGACGGGCGAGAAGGTTGCGCGCGATGCGGGCCTCAAGAACCGTGTGCTCGAGTTGGGTGGTAATGGTCCGCAGATCGTGCGTGCCGATGCGGATCTAGAGCACGCCGCCGACGCCGCGATTACAGGCTGCTTCTACTTGGCGGGCCAGTGCTGCACGGCCGCCGAGCGCATCCTCGTCCATCGCGACGTGCAGGATCGCTTCGTCGAGTTGCTGGTCGAGCGCACGAAGGCGCTCAAGCTCGGCGATCCACTCGATCAGGCGACAGACATGGGCCCAGTCGCGACCGATACGAACCTTGTGCGCACGCAGGAGCACATCGCCGACGCGGTCGCCAAGGGTGCCACGGTCGTCTTTGGCGGCGGCTCAGAGGGTCGTTTGCACGAGCCGACAGTGCTGATCGGTGTCACGAGCAACATGCGCATCGCTCAAGAAGAGACGTTCGGCCCCGTCGCCCCGATCATCATGTTCGACACCGATGACGAGGCAATCCGGATCGCCAACGAGACAGAGTTCGGCCTCACCGCCGCGGTCTTCACCGAAGACCTCCGCATGGCCTGGCGCTACGCGGAAGAGCTCTGCCACGGCACCGTCCACATCAACGAAACAACCAACTACTGGGACCAGATGGCTCCGTTTGGTGGTGCCAAGAAGTCGGGTGCTGGTCGCGAGTTGTCGACGCACATTCTGGATGCGATGAGTGAGACGAAGCAGATCACGTGGGATGTCTTCTAGTCCGCTCGCGATCAACTTTGCTTTGGGGCCAGGCCCCAAAGCAAAGTTGATCGTCAATCAGGCTGCGGGGAAAGCGGGAACGGTCGCGGGGGAAGGCCGGCGTTGAGCCAATCACGGACCGTTTGCGTTGTGACACCGTAGATGGCAGCGACATCGCCGGTCGTATAGCGCCAGAGTTCGAACGCCTCGGTCCAGGTCTCTTGGCGACCAGGGATCAGGACGTCGACAAGCGGTGGGCGCTCCTCCAGTTCGTGGCCTTGGCGTGCCCAGGCTGGGAGCTTCGCGCAGACGTATCGTCGGTACCGTGCGTGCGACTCATTTTCGTCTCGCTCGGCGGTCACAAAACGGCGCCCTTCTTCAGGATTATGAAATGGTTCAGGCGCCCGAAGCCCCGCATTGGCCGCATAACCGCTCCACTGCCAATCGGTTGGATGTTTACAAAGCCCCGCACGCGCGGCATTGAGATCGACGTAACGCATGAGAGAGCGAGTGTGGTCGGCGTCATTGACCACGATACTTCGGTAGCGCCCCATGTAGACATGGCCGCGGGATTGATACCGAGCATTCCACCATTTCGCGTGATCGCCGATCAGCCACTCCATACCGGCGGAAAGGTTGGTATCCGTCAGGCTGAGCACGAGGTGCGCGTGATTGGTCATGATGGTCCAGTTGAGGACGCACCAATGGTGTTCGGCAACGACCTCGGTTAGAAGTACGAGTAGTCGCTGTTTCGACTCCGCGCTGTCATAGACAGGCTGCCCAAAGTAACCGCGAGCGATGACGTGGAGTGGAGTGTTGAGTGGTTGGCTTCTCGGGCTGCGTGGCATGCTCTGACGATCCCAGACGAGCGCTGTACGGGAGTGGTGCCCCCGTAGCGGTAATGCGCGGATCTCGCGTGTGATGTCACGTGATGCCAAACCACTGTGTCGTGACTGTCGCCTATGTTGACGATCCTGCCATCAATCAGTGCAACTTTGCTTTGGGGTCAGACCCCAAAGCAAAGTTGATCGTTCGTCAGGCGGCTGGTGGAATGGGGTTGAACTTTGCGGAGGGGCCTGGCCCCAAAGCAAAGTTGATCACGCGTCGAGTTGCCGGAGCTCTTTCGGCGTACACGCCCAGAGCAAGCGTCCACCGCCGACGACGACGCCTTTGCTGAAGCGCACATGGGCGGCACCACCCTTTTTGAACCAGCCGAGGTCGTGGGCATCCTTCGGGCGCACGAGCGCTTGGGCGAGGATGGTCATGTTTGGCTCGTGGCCGATGCAGGCGACGGTGATGTCGCTTGGCAAGCGGGTCAGCACGACCAGCGCATCAGTGACAGGGGCGTGGGCTGCGAGTTCGGTGCAGACATCGGGTTCGGGCCAGCCTGCCTCTTCAGCGAGAATGTCCGCAGTTTGCCAGGCGCGCACGTACGGGCTGGCGAGGACGATGTCGACACGCTCGACAAGGTCGGTGATGCCGCGTGCTGCCGGGGCGAAGCGCTCGCGCCCGTGGTCGGTCAGTGGTCGCAGCGCGTCCTCGGGCCAGCGGCTCGCGTCGCGCTTTTCGGCGATCGCATGACGGACGAGGATGACGTCCATTCCCGGAGGTTACCCCTCGAGGCCGAGGCTGGCGAGGGCGGCTACGCAGACGGCCTCGTCCTCCTCACTGAGCGCGCCCGAAATGCCGAGCGCACCGATCTGGACGCCGTCCTTGCGCACGGAGACGCCGCCGGCGAAGACGATCATGCGCCCGCCAATGGTCTTGTCGAAGCCCCAGTCACCGTTACCAGGCAGGCTGACTTCCGCCATCTCGCCCGTACGGCAGTTCCAAAGCGCAGACGAGTAGGCCTTGTCGACGGCGATAAAATAGGCTCCAAGCGCGCTGCCGTCCATGCGAGCGCTGGCGACCGGATTGCCGGCGCGGTCGGCGACGACTATCGAGACGAGATGGCCCTGACGCTCGGCCTCACGTCGGGCTGCAGCAACGATCTGCAAGGCGAGATCGGTACCAATGTCATGTCCTGCGATGAGTCCGTCCATGGTGCCTCCTCATGCTCAGCCGGCGCGAGGTGGCCGGCTGAGGAGTGGACCCGGGCGGGATCGAACCGCCGACCTCCTGGGTGCGATCCAGGCGCGCTCCCAACTGCGCTACGGGCCCGTGAGGAAGCAGAATACCCGAATTACGACGATCGGCGGCGCTGGCTGCCCTACGCGGAGAAGTCAACCTTGACGGGCTCACGATCGCTCGGCACGTCGAGTTCGAAGAGGTCGCGCGTCTCGAAGTTAAACGGACCGGCTACTAGTGCACCGGGGAACTGCTGCATCTTCGTCAGGTACGTCTGCACATTGCCGTTGTAGAGGCGTCGTGCTCCGGCAATCTGATCTTCGGTGTTCGACAACTCGGCTTGGAGTTGCGTAAAGGACTCGACGGCACGAAGCTGGGGGTACGCCTCGGCGATTGCGAACAGGCCACCGAGTGCCTGGCTCAGAAAGCCTTCTGCGACGCCGCTCTCACCAGCATTCTTGGCACTCATCGCAGCGGCACGCGCGTTGCTGACCTTCTCGAAGGCCTCGCTCTCGTGGCTGGCGTAGCCCTTGACGGTCTCGACAAGGTTCGGGATCAGGTCGTGGCGACGCTTGAGCACGACATCGATGCTGCTCCACGCCTCGTCGCAGCGATTACGTGCCTGGACGAGACCGTTGTACGTGGCCGCAACGATCACGGCGAGAACGATGACGATGACGACAATAACGATGACAGCGATCACGAAGAATCTCCCTTAGAGGCAGCAGACGTGCTAGTAGACATCACTCTACTGTGCTTCTCACTCATTTGCTGGGTTTTCGGTGAGCCGGGCAAGGAATCGCCGGCGCTAGTCGAGACGGCGCACGAGTTCGAGCAGGCTGGCGACACCCAGCGCGATCGGAGGCACGGCGATCCACTCGTCCTCTCGATGTGCGAAGTCGCCGCGCGTGATGCCGATGCCAACGGCTGGGATGTCGCGTGCAAATGCCGCATTGGCGTCTGTCGAGGCGAAGATCTCGTCGGCAACACCCAATCCGACTGCAGCGCGGGCTGCTCGTGCTGCTTCGAGCAACGGGTCGTTTGGTCGGTTCGAGCCGCCCGGACGATTGCCGACGAGCGTCACCTCGACGCTCACGTCACCAGGCAAAGCAGATGCGAGAGCGCGCTCTACACGAACGCGTGCAGCATCGACAATGCGTGGATCGCCGTGTCGAATATCGATCACCATCGTGGCGGACTGGGCGATCGCATTGACGGTCGTACCACCTTCGATGACGCCGATGTTGAACGCGGCGGGTGGAGCGGCCGCCAGTGCCCGCTCGCCGGCCTCGATCAAGGCATGAATGGCACTGCCGCGCCCTCGGTCGCTCCACGAATGGCCGCCGGGCCCGGAGAACTCTGCCCGTAGGCGCATCGAGGCGACACCACCGACTGCGAGGCAATCGATGCCATGCCCTTCGACAGCGATCAGCGCACGAATTTGCTCCGTGTCGAGCAGCGCCGTGACGCCACTGAGATCGCCGAGTCCCTCCTCGCCAACACTTGCTGCAAACAGCACGGGGTGGGACGGCGGTGTCTGTGCCAACTCGCGCGCGACGTACACCATGGCGGCGATGCCGAGCGCGTTATCGCCGATGCCTGGACCCGTCAAGCGAACGCCATCGCGAACGATCGGGATCGTCGTGAGATCCGGAAAGACGGTGTCGAGGTGAGCGACCAAAGCGAGCGCCGGCCCGTCGCCGCCGACACGCGCGACGACATTGCCCGCCGCGTCAATCTGAGCTGCCAGGCCGGCTGCAGCGAGTAGTTCCTGCACGAGTGCGGCGCGCTCGGACTCTGCAAATGTAGGCGCGGGAACGGCACAGATAGCCGTCGTCTCGTCGACGATCCGAGCTAACGCGTTTTCGCTTAACGGAGCGCCTCTAGCCATCTGGGCAGAGTACTGCTCTTGTCACAATTCGTTGACAATCCCCGCACGCCAAACCCGCCCGGGGTACACTTGGCAGCGTTGTTCGCACGAAAACCCGACCAGGGAGGTCTCCATGTCGGACGATCAGACGCTGTTCGCCTCGATCATCGAGGAACATCTCGCACTTAAGCGCAAGAATTCGAATCTTGAGCAGGATATGCCGCTCGAAGAATTCATCCCCGCAGATCCGTTCGATAATCATGCGCTCTTCAAGACCGAAGACAGCGCGCGTATCGAAGAGGAAGAGACGGGCGAACACCCAGCGGTACGCCTCGACTGGGAGACGAACACCACGGCTGATGCGACGGAAGAGACCGGTTGGTCCGACACGCAGGCCTCGGGCGAGTTCGACTGGGAGACGTAGGCCCGGCGCGGCGCTGTCGCGTCGTTGAGGGTTACTGTTGAGCGCCGAGTAGGCCGCAGACGGCTCTGCCTACGACCTCGGCTGCTGCCAATGCGCCCTCGATATGGCCAGCGTGGTCGGGGCCGGTTTCGGTGGAGGCCAACCAGATCCGCTCGTGAATCGCGTTGCGATAGCGAGGGTCGGAGTACGTATCGTACGCGCCGAGCTGTTCGACATGTGCGGGTGAGGTCCACCGCTCGGTTCGCCAGTCCGTCACGTGCAAGGCGAGCGGAGCATGTGCCTGTTGCCCGAACAGGGCCACCAGTTGAGCGATGATCGCATCGTGCTTGAGGGGCTCAGACGTGGGCATCGCGAAGCCGAAGAGTGCGGCTGCCTGGTCGCCGGAGCCGCCAAGATCGTGCACCTCTCGCAGTGGACCGGTGTAGCTGATCGCCGAGCCCGCTAGGCCGTCGCGCCGCCAGAACGGCGTCTCGTACTCTGCGACAACCTTCGTCGTTGTTCCCATCCAGATTGGTGTGCGCTCGGCCAGCCGAGCGAGTTCGATGGGTAGTGCTGGCTCGAAGACGATATCCGTGACCGCGAGCGCGGGTGGTACGGCAACTACGACGCACCGTGCGTGCGTCGTGCCGCCCCGATGCGCGACCACGACCTGCGCAGCGTCGCCATCGCCGACGATTCGCAACCCATGGACAGGCTCCGCGAATCGAATCGATGAGGAGAGGCTGGTTGCGAGCGCGAGCGGAAGGGACTGCGCACCATCTCGGAAGCGCAGTGCGGGCGCATCGATAGGATTGCCGTCGAGTCGCTGCACACCCTCACCCGTCTGAAAAAGCGCGTCTCCGGCGGTGTACTGCGCATGTGTTGCGAGACCGAGGTTGTGGGCGAGTTCGTACACGCGCGCCTCGTCGCCCCAAAACCACGATGCGCCGAGATCAACACCGTGGTGTCCGTCCCTGGCGGGGATGCTCAGTAGCCGCCCACCGACGCGGTCGCGTGCCTCGAGGACCAGCACGTCCAGTCCAGCGGCGGCGACGCGGGTAGCGGCGGCGAGTCCGGTGATACCAGCACCAACGACGATCACGTCGTGCGCATTGGGCATTATCTGATCTTCGCCTCTTGGATCGTGTTGCCGCCGTCGACGACAAACGGTTGACCCGTCACGTACGACGCCTCGTCGCTGGCGAGGAAAGCCACGACCGCGGCGACCTCTTCGGCGCGTCCCGGGCGACCAATCGGCGTGTGGGTTCCGGCGACGATCTCGTCGGGGAGAGCCGAGCCCGTATGGATCCAGCCGGGCGCAACCGAGTTACAGGTAATGCCGTTGCGTCCCTCTTCAAGTGCCGTCGCGCGCATCAGGCCATCGACCCCGCTCTTGGCGGTGCCGTAGGCGCTACTGCCATCAATCGCCACGAGTGAGCCCGTGACGCTCGAGACCATCACGATCCGCCCATACTGATGGCGTCGCATGTGAGGGATCGCCGCGCGCGTGACGTACACCGCCGTCATCAGCGTGATCTGCAATTGGCGCTCCCACTGGTCGAGCGGCTGATCCGCTAACAATCCTTCGGCAACCTGCTCGCCCGTCTGGGTCATCCCTGCGTTGTTGACGAGGATGTCGAGACCGCCGAGCGTCGCTGCAGCGGTATCAACGAGAGCGGTGGCAACCTCTGCCTGCGAGAGATCGCCGACGATGCCCGTGGCGTCGAATCCCAGCTCGCGCAATTCCGTCGCGCGCTCGTGGATGCGTTCCGTGGTGGAGGCCAAAACGACCCGTGCGCCTTGTTGTGCAAGGAGGTGGGCGGTGGCAAAGCCAATTCCATCGGCCGACCCGGCACCCGTCACGAGTGCAGTCCGGCCACTCAGATCAAAGGCATGGGGCATCCGCGTACGGTAGTCGGTTCTGGGTGACAACATCATCGCCAGGATCGGGCGACATACCCTCCGGCAGGGGTCGGCTAGTATCTCCGACGCGGTACGGGTGCACGTTGCACCTAGTCGCAATCCTGGGGCCATAGCTCAGCTGGGAGAGCACCTGCTTTGCAAGCAGGGGGTCGTCGGTTCGATCCCGACTGGCTCCACTCGTACGCGCGGTGGATTCGGCGGCGCTTCGTTAGCGCGACTAGACTGCCGGCATGAGCGAGTCGACGCACGAGTGGCTGGAGCGAGTGTCGCGTGAAGAGCGTCGAGCTGCAGGCAAAGCGGTTCGTGACACGTTGCCGCTGGCGGGGCTTGCGGAGGTTGGGGCGACAATGGTTGGGCGTGATGCTGTCGCGTTGATTGGCGCGAGGGATGCCGGTCGGCTGGAGTGGCTCGTACCGATTCGGTACGGCCGCATGTTGCGCTCTGCGTTTACCTTCTACCGCGGTTCGGCTGCTCTGATGGCGCACGATCTCGCGTTCGCACCATCGTCGGGCCTCACGGTTCAGCTCTGCGGTGACGCTCATCTGCTCAACTTCGGCATCTTCGGCTCGCCCGAGCGTTCTCTCGTCTTCGACCTCAACGATTTCGACGAGACGCTACCGGGCCCGTTCGAGTGGGACGTCAAGCGCCTGGTGGCGAGCGTGGTGGTCGCCGCGCGCGACCGCGGCTTTAAGCCCAAGCGGCAGCGTGAAATTGCGTTTGCGACGGCAGAGCGTTATCGCACGGCGATGCGGGAGTTTGCCGATCTGACGGCGCTCGAGACGTGGCATCGCCAGCTCGAGGTCGACGCCGCTTTGCAGACGGTCGACGACGAAGATTGGCGCGCATATGCGTCCGCGGTTGCTGAGCGCGCGCGAGGGAAGAATCATCTTCAGGCGGTGGCACGTTTTACTGAGGTCGTCGATGGAAAGCGTCGCATCGTGACGGAGCCACCATTGATCGTGCCGCTCGCCTCTGTGGCCGAGTTGTTGGGGGAGGACCCTACCGAAGTCGTGCGCCAGGCCTTCATGGAATATCGGGGATCGGTGCGTGACGACATTCAGGTGCTGCTGGATCGCTACACCTATGTTGATGCGGCGATCAAGGTTGTTGGTGTTGGCTCGGTCGGTACGCGCTGTGTGATCGTGCTGATGCAGGGCGCGGACGAAAACGATTTGTTATTCCTCCAGGTCAAGCAGGCTGGCACTTCGGTGCTCGAGCCGTACCTCACTGCCTCGCAGTACACCCATAGTGGTGAGCGAGTTGTCGCGGGGCAGCGCCTGATGCAATCGGCGAGCGACGCCTTTCTTGGCTGGGCGACGGGGCCACTCGGCAACCACTATTACTGGCGCCAGTTGCGGGACTGGAAAGGCTCCGCGGATGTCGAGAAGATGAGTGAGCGGCTGCTCCTGCGCTACGGCCAGGTCTGCGCGTGGACACTGGCGAAGGCGCACGCGCGCTCGGGTGATTCCGTTGCGATCGCGGCGTACCTTGGCTCTTCCAACCGTTTTGAGAGTGCGCTAACGCGCTTTGGTATCGCGTACGCGGATGTCAATGAGCAGGACTATCTGGCGCTGCAAGAGGCAGTGGTGGATGGTCGAGTTGTGGCGCACGACGACGCTCCAGCGACCAAATGACCGCAAGAAAATCACGGCCTAGAAACGCCTGAGGGGGCAGCGCCAGAGCGCCACCCCCTCAGGGCTTACAGAGCGAACGAGCGGGTTAGAACGTCGCGGTCGTCGTGCTGGTGCCCTTCGTGGGATCAAAGATCATCCATTGAGCGGCGATCATGGCAACCGTCAGGATCAGCGTGACGATCACCTGGGTTGTGCCACTGAGTGCCGAGGTGCCAGCGAAAGTGATGATCGTGGCAATCAGGTAGACCCAGTACCACGGCGACTTCGTCCCGGTCTTCTCAGCGATCTTGTTGAGCCAGATCAGCGAGAGAATCAGTCCGGGAATGACGAAGACGAACCACAGCAGGACGAGCCAAGGATTCTTGCCAGCAAGCCGGGCCCAGCGCGTGAAGTTGAGCAGCGGGATGAAGGCGAGCCATCCGTGCGAGACGCCCGACGCGTTGCAGAGGTTCATCAGTCGAATGCCGACGATGATGTAGCCAATCAGTGAGATAAGCCCATATGTTGCGAATTCAGCGGTACCCATAGTTTCCAACCCTCCAGTGGGGGAACGAGCGGATTATTCCCGTATATATAGCCTGTGTAGAGAGGAAGTCCTGCCTCTGGCCGGGGCGTATTCGGTAGCATCGGTGGTGTATGCCGACTGGAAACGACATCCAATGCGTAATTTGTCGGCGTAATCTCCTGACGGGCGAGCAGGCCGTCACCTATACCGAGCCGCGTTCCTCCTCGACGGTGCATGTCTGTTCGCTGTGCGTAGAGCGAGCCGAAAAGAATGGCTGGCAACGCCACGACGAGCCAGTCCCGCTCGTGATTCCCGTCGAATCTGCTGATCGCACGGTGCGGACACTGAAAGCACAGGTCAATACGCTCCAGACGCAACTCGAGACGACCGTTGAGCGGCTTGAAGACACCCGCGGCAATTCGTCCGATCGCGAAACGGAGATCGAGACGCTCGCCGCCCGCCTCGCCGATGCCGAAGCCGAGGGTGCAGCCGTTCGTGCTGCACTCGCCGAAACGGAGCGACGGCTCGAACAACTCCAGCACGATGTTGAGGAATCGCAGACCGCGCAGGCCACGATCTTGCGGGCGCGGCGACGCGAATCCGACGAGGTCTATCTCGCAGGTATTGCCGCTGAGGTCTTCAACCGTTCGCCGCAGGCTGCCACGATTGGACTCCTCGTAGGGCTCCACGGCACACCGACGGTGCGCATCGATGTGATTGGTGCCGCGCTCCCGCGCCCTGTGCTGATCGCCTTTGCCTGGGGTGAGAGAGGGCGCGACTATCGCGTTGACATCGACCTCGTTGCTCGGCGCTTCGATCTCGTCGACTTGGTGCCGGGCGGGGATGGACGCATGGTGGAGCGGCTCGAGCCGCTCCAGGGCAATGCTGAGTGGGTGGATGGGCGCATCGTGACGGCGCCCGCCGAGCCGACCATACTCTGAGGCGCGTCGCTTTCCAGCAGCATGCGCGAAGCCTCTAGCCGCGTCGCGTTGACTCCCGTTCTGCGCGGAGTAGACTAGCCGCACACGCAATTCTGCGTCACTTTTGGAGGTATAGATGTCCCAGTTTCTTAGCATTGTCATCCCCCTCGCGATAGCGGTCGTATTTGCGCTGGTCTGTCGAAGCATGGCTCGAACACGGAATCGCAGCGAAAACCTGTGGACGGTACTCGGGTTTTTCTTCCCACTGATCTCCTTGATCATCCTGTTGATCATGGGTAACGACAAGTCCAAGTCCGCTTCGGCGTAATCTCGACCGCACGCGCCGGGTCTTGCCCAGCGCGTGCGGATCGCCGATCGGCCCCCTCGCGTACGATCCGCTCCGTGGCTGATCGTCCTTCCCGTGGTGATATCGCCGACGTTGTGATCGAGTCGCTTGCGACCGGCGGTCGCGGCGTCGCGCGTATCGATGGCTTCGTGGTCTTTGTTGATCGCGCGCTGCCTGGCGATCAGGTCCGCGTTCGCGTGCGTACGTCGCGTCGCAAGTATGGCGAGGCCGACGTCGTTGAGTTGCTGGCGCCAGGGCCGGATCGCGTCGAGCCGACGTGCCCGCACGTTGGGGCTTGTGGTGGTTGTCGCTGGCAGGCGCTCTCCTACCCCGCGCAGCTGCGCGAGAAGGCGCAGCTGGTGCGCGACGCGATCACACGCATTGCTCACCTTCCGGAGGTCCCGATCGACGAGATTGTGGGTGCAGAAGACAACCTTGAGTACCGCAACAAGGTCGAGCTGACGTTTACGCAGGAGGAACAGGGTCCCGTGCTTGGCTTTCATCGAGCCGGCCGGTGGGACGAGGTGCTCGAGGTCAACCGCTGTTATCTGATCGGCGATGCGCCGAATGCCGCCAAGGATGCCGTCCAGCGTTGGGCACAGTCGACGGGGCTCTCGGGCTACGACCAGCGACTGCACGAAGGCGAGCTGCGCAATCTGATCATCCGTCACTCGGCACGCACCGGCGATCTACTGCTCGCGCTCGTTACCACCGACATCGAGTTGCCGAAGCTCGGCAATCTGATCGATGAGCTCCAAGAGTCCGTGCCTGGGTTTGTCGGCTTGCTGCAGACGAAGAACAGCGGCCTCTCCGAGACCACGCAGGGCCATCCAACCGAGATCATCACCGGCCAGGATTGGTATCGCGAGGAGATCCTCGGCCTGACACTGCACGTGCCGCACAACGGGTTTCTCCAGACGAACACGGCGATGTGCGAAAAGCTTTACGGCATTGCCATCGAGGAGTCCCGACTGACAGGCACCGAGACGGTCTGGGACCTCTACAGCGGCATTGGTTCGATCGGGCTGGCGCTGGCACGCGACGCTGGTCGAGTCGTCGGGATCGAGATCGTCGAAGATGCAGTCGAGCAGGCGACGCAGAACGCTTTGCGGAACAACATCGAAAACGCCGAATTCGTAGCGGGCGACGTTGCGAAGGCGATCGAGCCACTGATCGAAGCGGGAGCCCCAATGCCGGACCTCGTCGTGATCGACCCGCCGCGAGCGGGTCTGACGCCGAAGGCAGTCCGGCGCGTGCTCGAGCTTAAGCCAAAGACGATTGTGTACGTGTCCTGCAACCCGACGACGCTGGCGGGCAACGCGGTGCTGTTTACCGACGGCGGCTACTCGCTCGAGGTCGTTCGCCCGGTCGATATGTTTCCGCACACGCCGCACGTCGAGTGCGTTGCGCGCTTCGTACGCACGCCGGCCGCTGACGCACTCGTCGTCGACTAGTCACTGACTCGGCAGCGACTAGTACGGCGGTAGCGCGGAGTACCAGCGCCCGAGTTCTTGGAAGGCTTTCCAGAAGCGGCGCTTGGAGGACTCTTCGTCGAGCGACTCGTCGATGTCTGGCGTGACGAGCGTCTCAATCGTCGGCGTCAACTGCTGGAGTTGCCCAATCAAGTCTGGATCGATCGGCTCGGCGAGTGGGACCTTGATCAGGTTGATGAAGGCGGCTGTCGCCGGCCCCATGCAGACGATGATCTTGGGCTCGGTAATCTGGATCTCGCGCAACAGGAACATTGCGGGCGCACCGCTCGAGTCTGTCAGGTCGTCGTCGGCGCGCTTGGCGCAGTTGGTCCCGTAGATCAGCAGCGGGTCGATGCCGACGCGCGTCACGCTCTTGAGGATCGCACCACCGGCACGCCCGAAGAAGGCGACGCCTTCCTGCACCTCTGAGGGCTGTGCGCGAGTCTTCAGCAGCATGATGTCGGCGAGTGGGTGGCCCGAGCCAAGCACGGGAGCGGCGAGTGGCTCAATTTCGTCATCGCTCTCGGTGATGTCGTCGCCCAGCGCATTCATGGCCCGAATCGCCCGGGCGAGGTACCGCTCATAGATCTGGTCAGGTTCAGCCACGGCGCGTCCCCGATCATTCGGCGTGCAGCGGTTTCCTCCTCTTGCGGAACCACTTACGCGCCTGCAGCGCGAGGATGTTCTTCGGGTTCCGCACGACGCGAGCATCGCCAAGAGCGAGGGCGAGCGAGGCAGGATCGTGGAAGGCGGGCAACTCGAGACCAGCGGTAAAGAGCCCATCGAGGACGTGCGCGTCGGAGCCCGCCCCGGCTGGCAATCCGAGCCGCGTGGCGAAGGCGAGGGCCTCGTGGTTGAAGCGCTCGCGTGCCAGGCGACCATTGACGACCTCAAGTGCATCAATCAGTGGAGCCATCCGCTCGAGCAGCGGTTCCGACGGGATCGCGTGCAGGCTGTCGAAGGGGTGCGGCACGTAGATGAAGGCACCCTGAGCGCGCATCGCCTCGACCGTATCGGCGAAGGGCAGGCCGGGGGGAATGTCTTCCTTGAGGTACATGCCAATCACCTCGCCGGTCTGAGTCTTGACCTCGCTCGAGACGGCGATGTGGAGTGGGATTCCGTTTGCTTCGACGTGAGCCTTCGCCGCAAAGCCGCCGGCGACGGAGTCGTGATCGGTGACGCAAAGCGCACCAAGGCCAAGCGCGAGTGCTCGCTCGACGAGGTCGTCGATGCCAGTGCCACAGTCGGGAGAGAAGCAGGTGTGGAGGTGAAAGTCGCCGAGGATCAGATCCGTAGGCGTAAGCGGTGACGGTGCTCGCGCAGAGTCGCCGGCGAGCTTGATCATTGCCGTGGCGGCGCGCTTGGCGCCGGTCAGTCCGATCCGCTTGGCGCTTGGCGCAGCATCGTCAACTACTGCGGTGACTGCTGTTTCGGCATCTCCAACGATCACGACGAGGTCGATCTCGCCCGCACCAATCACACGTCGAATCGCAGCGTCGGCTGCCCACGTCATCGTGGGACCTCCGATCACGACGGTGCGAGGTCCGAGATCGGTATGGGCGAGCGCGGCGGCTCCGCTCCGCTCAAGCGCACGAATCGTGAGTCGACCAGCCACCTGTTGAGCAGCATTGCGCGCCGTTCCGACCAGCACGACCTCGACACCCTTGTCGGCAATCGCCTCCGCGACAGTAAGCGCTGCAGCACTCTCCGGACCGGGCCGGTCGAGCGGCGTTGTGGCAAAAACAGCAATGCGCATACCCGCACGATACGCGAAGGCGACATTCTGGGCCCGGGCCCAGAATGTCGCCTAAAACAGCTGTGCGCGTATCCGCACGATATGCGGAGGCGACATTCTGGGCCCGGGCCCAGAATGTCGCCTCAACGAGCAGGGGGAAGTGCGGTCGGACTTAGCGCTTACGTGCTGCGGGCTTTGCCTTCGTCGCCACGCGCTTGGCGGCTGGCTTTGCAGCAGCCTTCGCCGGAGCCTTCTTCGCGACGGCCTTGACTGGCGCCTTCTTGGCAGCGACCTTCGTCGGAGCCTTTGCGGCAGCAGCCTTGGCGGGAGCCTTCTTCGCGGCGGCCTTGGCGGGCGCACGCTTGGCTGGGGCACGCTTGGCGGCAGCGGCGGCTGGGCGCTTTTTACCGTACTTGCGGATGAACGCCTCGACCTCTTCGCGGGCAAGCTCGTCGCGATGCTGGACCGGAGGCGACTTCATCAGGTACGCGGAAGGCCATTCGAGCGGACCCGAGATGCCGTTGTCGAGTGCCAGCTTGATCAGGCGGACGGCGTCGATCACGATGCCGGCGGAGTTGGGGGAGTCCCACACCTCAAGCTTGAGCTCCGCACTCAACGGCACGTCGCCAAAGGCGCGACCCTCAAGGCGGATGTACGCCCACTTGCGGTCGGTCAGCCACGGAATGTGATCAGACGGTCCGATATGAACATTCTCGGCACCCATGTCGTGATCGATCTGCGACGTGACAGCATTCGTCTTCGAGATCTTCTTCGACTCGAGACGCTCACGCTCGAGCATGTTCAAGAAGTCCGTGTTACCACCGACGTTGAGCTGATACGTGCGCTCGAGGTGAACACCACGATCCTCAAACAGCGTGGCGAGCATGCGGTGCGTAATCGTCGCGCCAACCTGGCTCTTGATGTCGTCGCCAATGATCGGCAGGCCGGCCTGCTTGAAGCGCTTCGCCCAGTACGACTCGCGGGCGATGAAGACGGGGATGTTGTTGACGAAGGCGACGCCGGCGGCAAGCGCCTGCTCGACGTACCACTTCGTTGCCTCCTCCGAACCGACCGGGAGGTACGAAACAATCACGTCGGCTTTGGTGTCCTTGAGGATCTGGACGACGTCGGCAGTCTCGCCTGGCGCCTTCGTGATGACCTCGGACAGGTACTTGCCAATGCCGTCGTGCGTCATGCCACGGTGGACCTTGACGCCCGTCTTTGGCACCTTCGAGAATTTGATCGTGTTGTTCTGGCCCGAGAAGATCGCGTCGGCGAGGTCCTTGCCGACCTTTTCCTTGTCGACATCAAACGCCGCGACAAACTCGATGTCGCGGATGTGATACCCGCCCAGATTGACGTGCATCAGCCCCGGGACGGTCTCTTTGGGATCGGCATTCTTGTAGTACTCAACGCCCTGGACGAGCGACGATGCGCAGTTGCCGACGCCGACGATAGCGACGCGGACCTTGCCGTCCGAGCGACGACGAACGCGATTCTGGGGTGTAGACACGTAGTGACTCCTCCGAGTGGTGTGGATCTAGGTGGTGATTTAGGTGGTGATTTAGGTGGTGATTTAGAGTTGGCGCAGAACGTGACGAGCACGCTGCACGACAGTGATGGTGGAAAGAACGGCGAGCAGGATGATGCCCCACGGCAGAGCGCCGAGGGGAGCGAACAAGAGTGCCGCTGCAATCAACACGACTCGCTCCGCACGCGCCATCACGCCATGCGTGCCGTCGAGACCAAGCGCCTCGGCGCGGGCGCGAAGGTACGACGTCATGAACGAGCTGGTCAGGGCGGCGATGACTGCGATCAGTGCAATTTCATTACCATCACGCGCAAACACAAGCGCGATGGCACCGAGCATGATGGCCTCGGAGAAGCGATCGAGGATCGAGTCGAACATGGCGCCGCGCGGGCCGGCTTCGCCGCGGGCGCGCGCCACGGCACCGTCGAAGATGTCGAGGATCGAGCCAACCAAGAAGAGCACGCCACCGGCGATGTAGGCCTCGCGGTACACGAGCACCGCGGCAATCGCATTGAGGACAAAACCAGCAATCGTGACCTGGTTAGCCGTCACCGGAATGCGCGTGATGCGGGCCATGATGCTGGCGATCACGCGGCGCGTACCGTCTGTGTATTCCTGCTGGAGTCGCTCTACACCCATGGCCGAAAGATACGACCAGCATTAACGACTGACTGTCCGTGGCCGACGAACGGTCGGCAATGACCGACGAGCGGTTGGCTAGGCGCGTTGTGGCAAAGAATCGCCACCGAGCGCTGAGGGCGGAGTTGACAACCGCGTTGCACGCGCATGCGTCAGCGTGGGGACTCGCCCCCGACTGACAGCGAAGGCAAAGAGCAAGGCAAATAGCGCCACAAAGGCACCGACGGCCGCGTCAAGGAACCAATGGTTCGCGGTTGCGATGATTGAGAAGAGGACAAGGAGCGGGTACAGCGCCCAGATCGCTCGCAGCAGCGGATGCGAGAAGACGAGCACTCCAGCGCAGCCAATGATGACCGCGTACGCCGTATGCAGCGATGGCATTGCGGCATAGGGATTGGCAAACCACTGCACGAGGCCAGAGCTGTGGTTGATCGACGTTTGCTGCAACGTGTCGATAAACCCGAGCCCAGCGAGCATGCGCGGTGGCGCGGTTGGCAGCAGGATGTAGCCCAGCAGCGCAGCGAAACTCGTGCCCAGCAGCGCATTGCGAATGAAGTAGAAGGCGTGATTGCGGCGGAAGTAGATGAACAAGAGCAGTGCATACGTGATCGTGAACTGGCAGTTGAAGTACGTCCAGTTGGCGATGGTCATGACCAGGCTCGGCGCGTTGATCGCCCAGACCTGGACGCCGCGCTCCCAGTCAATGCCGAGCACCTGCTGTGCTCGCACGACGTCGAGGGCGTTGCGGATGGCCAAGTAGCGGTCGCTCTGAGCCAGCGTACGCGACCCTTCGTAGGCCACATAAAACGACCAGAAGATCGCAAACTGGAGCCAAAAGTCGCGCCAACCACGGGGCAGAAAGCGCCCAATGCGGTTAACGGCGCGGCGCATTGGGTTAACGGTCGGTGTGCTCACAGAGCAATGGTACCCGTCCACGCACGCACGCGCGCATCACGACAGGTCGGGATTACCCGCCGATTTGACTCATCGAGCGGGCGCTGCGGACGAAGCCTGCCTCGCCGATCTGATGCTTCATGCGCTTGGCCTGGACAGCCTGGCGGACGAGCGTTTCGATTTCGAGATCGGTAGCACCCGATCGCAGCGGCGTCCGGAGGTCGGTCTCCTCCATCGCGAAGAGGCAGGTGCGCAGCGCGCCTTCGGCCGTGATGCGGATGCGATCGCACGAGGAGCAGAAGGGTTCGGAGACAGGATTGATGAAACCCATCTCGCCGGCCCCGTCGGCGAATGCCCAGCGCTCAGCAGTGGACGACGCGGCTGCCTCCACCCGCACGAGCGGGTAGACGGTTTCGATCATGGCGCGAATCTCGGCGCCCGCTAGGACGTCTTCCTTACGCCAGGTGCGATCGGCGTCGAGGGGCATAAACTCGATAAAGCGGACGATGTACGGCTTGCGTCGGGCGAGTTCGGCGAAGGCGATCACCTCGGGCTCGGTAAAGCCACGCATTGCGACGCAGTTGACCTTGATCGGGCGCAGCTCGGGATAGCGCTCTGCTTCTTCAAGCCCTTCAAGGACACGGTCAAGCATGTCGCGTCGCGTAATCTCGGCAAAGCGCGAGTGGTCGAGGCTGTCGAGCGAGACGTTGATGCGGCGCAGGCCGGCATCGACGAGTGGCCCGGCGAGCGTGCGCAACGCGACTCCGTTGGTCGTCAGGGCGAGGTCGGTGAGGCCTGGCACCTTGACGAGGCGCTCGATCAGATCGGGTACGTCGCGGCGGACAAGCGGTTCGCCACCCGTCAGACGCACGTGGCTGACACCCATCGAGGCGAGAATCGTGGCGAGGCGCTCGATCTCCTCAAACGACAATACTTCCGAGCGTTGGAGCCACGGCAGTCCCTCCGCCGGCATGCAGTACTTGCAGCGGAAGTTGCAGCGGTCGGTGATCGAGATGCGAACGCTCTCGATGTGGCGGTCGAACGAATCGGTGAGCGGCGGGCGCATCTAATTAGTGTAGTGGCGCGACGGCCTACTGCCCAGCGAACGGCACTCGTTCGACGTACCGCAGGTCGCGGGCCGGGTGACCATTCTGTGGAAATCCGGCAATCCAAACTGCATCGACATGGGTCGCACAAACTGCTGATTCTGCGTGTGTCCGAATCTTCTCGTGGACTGCGGCGTAGGTTGCGGCCTCTTCGCCGTAGGCCAGAGTCAGGTGCGGCACGAACGCATGGCGATGACAATCCTGGTCGCAGGAGCAGAGGCTCGTACGAACGGACTGCAACTCTTGATTCCCCTGCTGAACGCCGAGCCAGGCCACTGGGCGGTTAGGCGAGGGAAACTCATCGAAACCTGCGCAGGTTACGGAGAAGGGTTTGATCGCCGCCGCGGCCTCCCGGATACGTTCGGCGAGCGCGGGTGCATCGCGGCGACCGCGCAAGGGGGCGTAGAACAGGGTGATGTGTCCCGTGCGCGGATCTTGCACCCGGACATCGTCGTCATCCACATCGTCTGCGATTGACGACAACAGTTCGCGCGCCGAATCGACGCGAATTACAACCCCCCAGTACCACCGGTGATGAGCCACCGTTAGTGCTTTGAACCGTCTTCCGGCGGTTCCTGCTCGCTGAACGGATCCCAATCGAGCGTTGCGTCGCCAACTGCTGGGGGGCGACTCGTGCCATCCATCGTGTCCTCGCCGTCATCGATCGCGGGCGGCGTGGGTGGCGTGGGGAAGAGTTCTTCCGACGCTTCAGGTTCGCCGCTCGGCTCGTCGATCAGGCCCGTCGGTGCTGGCAGATCGAGTTCTTCGAAGGCCTGGTCTGGGGCGGGTTCTGCGACGGGCAGCGCAGGTGGGGCCACGATCGGCGGAGCGGCCTCCGAGGGTGCAGCGACGTCTTCGAAGGCGGCATCGGAGTCAGGGTCCCAGCCGCGGGTCGCCTCTTCTTCGGGCAGCGCGAGCTCGCCGTCCTGCGTGGCGACGATGCCGGAGGCCGTTGCGGGAGGTGTCGTCAGGTCGCTACTGGCCTCGTCTGCTGGGGGCTCTTCGTCGCGCTCTGGACCATCGATGCCCCAGATTTGCTCGCCGTTGTAATCGAGGCCCGGTAGGTCGTCGGGGCTCCAGCCGTAGGCGCCATACCAGGATGGCGCGGCGGGCCAAGGGATCATGCGCGAGCCGACGTGCACGAGCGAAACTTCGGGAGCATCGCCGCGCTCGAGGGCGAGTCGGTTCTCGGGGCTGACGTAGACGGTGTTGATCGTGCCGTCGGGCTTGCGTAGCTCGATGGCTTCGGTGCCAAGCCCGTGTTCGTGTGAAAAGAAGCAGAGGCCTGGGAAGCCGGGTGCGATGGCAGCGGGAGGCGCGTGGTCGGCCAGGCGGTATTCGACCCAGAGGATCTCCCACTCGACGGCGTCGAGTTCGCCGGCCACGGTGCGCAGTTCGCGGGGCGAGGTGAGTGCTGGCAGTGTGCGGCGCAAGGCGAGCAGGCGAGCACCGGCGGTCTGGAGGTGGTCGGCGGCTTCGGGATCGTCGGAGTTTGGACCATCGCTCGTGGCGGTCTCGCCCGTGAGTGCCATGTGGCGTGCGGCGAGGCTCTCGAGGCGGTCGAGGTGAAACTCGCGGGCGGTCCAGATAGAACCACCGCGGCGGCGGCGACGCTGCTCATTGGAGCGTGCGCGGATGCGGAGCACGACCAGCACGATGCTTCCGAGCAGCAAGACTACGACAGCCCATTGCCACCACGGTCGGCCACTGCTGCCAGTGGCGCCTGTTTCGTCCGCAGTCTTGTTCGGTTTCGTGACGGCGGCTGCATAGCTCGTGAGCGAGCCAACCGGATCGGTGGCGGCAACCGCGCGTGTGTCGGCGACGGCCTTGTTGATGCGGTCTTGTGGGTAGCTGAGCGATGCTCCGCCGAGCTTGCCTTTGGTGATCAGGCCAACGGTGGCCTGCGGGTCCTTGGCCTGGAGTGCCTGCGCGAGCAGTCGGGCAGAGCCCTTGGCGTTTGCAGCGCCCGCAAGCGGCCTCGCGAGTACGACGAGGTAGAAGGAGGGGTTGGCGGCGGCGACGGCGGTGAGGGCTGCGATGTCCGGTTGCGGTGACACGCCGGGCTGCACGAAGGCGTGGCGTGCGGTCATCGCGGTGGCAACTTGGGCGGCGCTCAGCCGGGCGGCGGCCTGCGCGGACGCCGCGAAGATCGACAGGGTCAGGATCAGCGCGAGGACTGGGATGAGACGACGCATACCGTGATGGTACTCGCTGGAGCGGCGGAGTGGGGTTTTCTAATTCGCCGGAATGTGAATCCTTACAAAAAGAAAACTTGATATTCAGACACTCAGGTAATAGAGTGTGGCCACGCGCCACTCCTCGGCGCCTGCACTTCCATCCCCCTCATCCCATCTCCACGGAGGCATATCCCTTATGGGTCGCGTAATCGGAATCGATCTCGGTACTACCAACTCTTGTATGTCCGTTCTTGAAGGCGGTGAGCCGTCTGTCATTGAGAACGCCGAAGGCGGCCGCACGACGCCGTCTGTCGTCGCGTTTGCCAAGGATGGCCAGCGCCTCGTCGGCAGCCCCGCCAAGCGGCAGGCTGTTACCAACCCAGAAAACACGATCTTCTCGATCAAGCGCTTCATGGGACGCAAGTCGTCCGAGGTGTCTGAAGAGATGACGATGATCCCCTACACGGTGATCTCGGGCCCCAATGGTGACGCCAAGGTCTCGGCCGACGACAGCGAGTTCTCGCCCGAGGAAATCTCGGCGATGATCCTGCAGAAGCTGAAGGCCGATGCTGAGGCCAAGCTCGGCGAACAGGTGACGGATGCCGTGATTACGGTGCCGGCCTACTTCAACGATGCTCAACGCCAGGCCACGAAGGATGCGGGCCGCATTGCGGGCCTCAACGTCCTGCGCATCATCAACGAGCCGACGGCTGCTGCCCTCGCCTACGGCGTCGACAAGGAGGGTGAGCAGAAAGTGCTCGTCTTCGACCTCGGCGGCGGCACCTTCGACGTGTCCGTCCTCGAGCTCGCCGACGGCGTCTTCGAAGTCAAGGCAACCGCAGGCGACAATCACCTCGGTGGCGACAACTTCGACAAGGCAATCGTCGACTGGATGGTCGCCGAGTTTAAGAAGGACCAGGGCATCGACCTCGCGGCCGACCGCCTTGCGCTGCAGCGCCTCTATGAGGCCGCTGAGAAGGCCAAGATCGAGCTGTCCTCGACGCAGTCGACGCAGATCAATCTGCCCTTCGTCACGGCTGATGCCTCGGGCCCGAAGCATCTCGACATGGCACTCTCGCGCTCGAAACTGACCGAGCTCGTTGGCGATCTCGTTGAGCGCACCGTCGGACCGACCAAGCAGGCTCTCGCCGATGCAGGGCTGACGGCGGCCGACATCGACGACATCATCCTCGTCGGCGGCATGAGTCGGATGCCCGCGATCCAGGACAAGGTCAAAGAGATCACAAAAAAGGATCCGCACCGCGGTGTCAACCCGGATGAGGTCGTCGCAATCGGCGCCGCCATCCAGGCCGGCGTGCTGCGCGGCGACGTCAAGGACGTCCTCCTGCTCGACGTCACACCACTCTCGCTCGGCATCGAGACCAAGGGTGGCGTGATGACGAAGCTGATCGAGCGCAACACGACGATCCCGACCCGTAAGTCCGAGGTCTTCTCGACCGCGGAAGACGGGCAGACGTCCGTCGAGATCCACGTGCTCCAGGGTGAGCGCGAGATCGCTGGTTACAACAAGACGCTCGGCAAGTTCCAGCTCGTCGGCATCCCGGCTGCACCACGCGGCATGCCTCAGGTCGAGGTGACGTTCGACATCGATGCCAACGGCATCCTCAACGTCTCCGCCACCGACAAGGGCACGGGCCAGATGCAGCAAGTTCGCATCGAAGGCGGCTCGGGGCTCGACGAGTCCGAAATCCAGCAGATGGTCAAGGACGCCGAGGCGCACGCCGACGAAGACAAGACCGCGCGTGACCTTGTCGAAGCCAAGAACACGGCCGAGCAGCTGCTCTACCAGACCGAGAAGACCGTCTCCGAGCATGGCGACAAGGTCGACGACGAGGTCAAGGGCAAGATCGAGACGGCCGCAGCCGAGCTGCGCACGGCGCTCGAAGGTTCCGACGCAACGGCGATTCGGCAGAAGGCCGACGCCCTGCAGGAGGCCTCGTACGCCCTGGCCGAGCAGGTCTACAAGGATGCTCAGCAGTCCGCACCGTCGGGCGATGGTGCCTCTGCAGCCGACGATGAGTCCGACGAGGAAATCATCGAAGACGCTGAGGTTGTCGATCCCGACGCCGCCACGGCAGAAAAATGAGCGCCCATGACCCGGTAGATTCGGACCTCCCCGCCGAGAGCGGGGAGGATTCGATCGTGTCGGAGGCAGAGACAGAGACAGAGGCCGAGCTCGTCGAAGAAGAGCTCGATCCACTGGCTCTGGCCGAGCGCGACCGCGACGACTACCTCGACCAGCTGCGACGGCTTGCGGCTGAGTTCGACAACTACAAGAAGCGGATGGCCCGCGAGCACGAGGAGCTGCGCGAGCGCGCAGCCGAGCGTCTCTTGCGCGACCTGCTGCCAGTTTTCGACGATCTCGGGCGTGCTCTGACGGCATTTGAGACGGCGGAGACTGAGGCGATCGCCGACGGCGTGGCACTCGTTCATCGCGCACTCTGGACATTGCTGGAGCGCGAAGGCGTGGCCGAGCTCGATCCGACCGGCGACATGTTTGATCCGCACCGTCACGAGGCGCTGCTTTCCCAGCCGGCCGATGCTCCGGAGGGCACCGTGCTCGAGGTGATTCAGAAGGGCTTCCTGCTCGGCGATCGTGTCTTGCGTCCTGCCCGCGTGGTGGTTGCCGGAGGCGAATCCTGAGCCTGACCCCCGTCACGATCGCTGCAGCTCCGCTGGGCGGTGCCGAAAAAGTCATCACTGGCATCTTCTGGTGCGTCGTCTTGCTGGCCTGGATTGGCACCGGCGTCGGCGTCTCGAATGGCAATGCATTGCACGCCGTCGCGATGTTGTCGGCTGGGCTCCTGTTGGGCGCGATCGGTTTCTGGCTGCGCGTCACGCAACCCGTGGCGTATCGCCTCGACCGCGATGCGCTGGTGATTGAGCGCCGCCGTGGCTCATTGCGGATTACCGGCCGGATCGAGCCGCATACCGACAAGGCACGGTTAGGGCTCCGGCTTGGCTCCGGTGGTCTCTATGGCTACCGCGGTCACTTCCGCGTCGCTGGTGGTGGCTGGACGCGGTCGTTTGTGACGGACGTGCGTCGCACCGTCCTGATTAAGGTCGGCCGCCGCCGAGTCGTGTTGTCCCCGATCGACCCTGCCGGTCTCGTCGAGGTCGTGCGTAATGCGTGATCTCTACGAGGTGCTTGAGGTATCGCGCACGGCATCGGCAGACGAGATCAAGAAGGCCTATCGAAAACTGGCACGCAAGCACCATCCCGACGCCAATCCCGATGATCCAAAAGCCGAAGAGCGCTTTAAGGAGATCTCGGCCGCGCACGACACCTTGTCCGACGTCGAAAAGCGCAAGGCGTACGACCAGTTTGGAGCCTCGGGCGGCACCGGCGCACAGGGCTTCGACCCCAACGATTTTCGCGACTTCGCCCAAGACCGTGGCTTCGACATCTCCGACCTGTTCGGCGACCTTTTCGGGCGTCGTCGTGGTGGCGGGCCGAACGCGGGTCGCGGCCGCCGTCCCGCTCGCCGTGGCGTCGATCTCGAGACACGCGTCACGCTCTCCTTCGACGACGCGTTGCGTGGTGCTCGTGTGACGGTGCCGGTCGACAAGGACCTCAACTGTGCCGATTGTGCTGGCACGGGAGCAGCGGCTGGCACGTCGCGTACGACGTGCCCCGACTGTGGCGGTTCCGGAGAGCGTCAGGTCAATCAGGGATTCTTTGCGATCGCCGAGGCCTGCATGCGTTGCGGCGGGCAGGGCTCGATTGTCGAACGACCGTGTACCACGTGCAAGGGCTCTGGTCGCCAACGTCGGACCAAGCGCTACACCGTCAAGATCCCCGCTGGCATTGCCGATGCGTCGCGTATTCGCGTGCGCGGCAAGGGTCTCGACGGAGAGAGTGGTGGGGCGCCTGGCGACCTCTGGGTTGTCGTGCAGGTGCTGCCCTCGGAACGCTTCACTCGACGCGGCAAGGACATCATCGTCGAGGTTCCAGTCACCTTCCCCGAGGCGGCGCTGGGTGCCGAGATCGATGTGCCAACACCGCTCGGCGAAAAGGTGCGCGTCAAGGTACCGGCAGGTTCCATCGACGGCAAGATGCTGCGCGTGCGTGGTCTTGGTGCACCTTCAACGAGCGGCGACGATGGCTCGTTGCTGGTCCGGCTCAAGTTGATCGTGCCCAGTGGACTCTCGACGCAGCAGACTGAGGCGCTCGAGAAGTTTGCAGCGCTCGACGGCGGGACAGATCCGCGGGCGGAGCTGTTTACATGAATGAAGACACCCCCAAGTACATGATCGGCGTGGCCGCCGACCTCGTCGGCATGCACCCCCAAACGCTGCGGCTGTACGAAGCCCGAGGTCTGGTCCGACCGCGCCGCACTGCCGGCGGCACCCGCCTCTATTCGGATGCCGAACTAATGCGCCTGCAGCGCATTACCGAGCTCGCATCGGGCCTTGGGCTCTCGCTTCAGGGCGTCGAGCACGTGCTCGCACTTGAAGATCGCGTGCACCAACTCGAGCAGCAGGTCGCCGACCTCGGAGCCGCCCTCGATGAGGCCGCGCGCGTGATGCAGACTGAGGTCGAGAGCGTGCATCGCTCCTACCGACACGAGATCGTGCCGTACATCCCGCCGCCTGGCGCGGAGCTTGTCATCCGTCGCCGACGCATGCGTTGAACCGCTTCCCGTAGCTGATACCGAACGGAGGAACCCCCACCATGGATCCCACCAAACTGACCGTCAAAGCGCAGGAGGCACTCGGCACAGCAGCCGAGCGCGCCCGCGTCGCCGGTAATCCCGAACTGACTCCACTACATCTCTTGGCGGGCCTGCTGGCCGAGCACGGCTCGGTCGCCGAGTCGCTCTTGCGCGGCGCCGGCGGCGACGTCGACACGCTTCGTCGAGAAACCGACGATGCGCTCGACAAGCTTCCGAGCATGAAGGGTGCTGCGACCTCGCCGCAGGCCTCACTGGCTCTGCGCGAGACGCTCGAGCGCGCCACGAAAGAGTCGCAGGAGATGGGCGACGACTACGTTGCGACGGAGCACGTCCTGATCGCACTCGCCGAGCACTCGGGTGCCGCGAAAGACATTCTGCGCCGCCAGAACGTGACGAAGACCGCGCTCTTGGAAGGTCTCAAAAACATCCGCGGTGGCAAGCGCGTGACCGACCCCAACGCCGAGGACCTCTACGACGCGCTGCAGAAGTACGCTCGCGACCTGACGGCAGCGGCTGAGGCTGGCAAGGTCGATCCGGTGATTGGCCGAGACGACGAGATTCGTCGAGTCGTCCAGGTCCTCTCGCGGCGTACGAAAAACAATCCGGTACTGATCGGCGAGCCAGGCGTTGGCAAGACCGCCATTGCCGAGGGCCTCGCCATGCGCATCGTTGCCGGCGACGTGCCGGAGAGTCTGCGCGGTCGCAAGATCTGGGCACTCGACATGGGCGCGCTCCTGGCAGGAGCCAAGTTTCGCGGCGAGTTCGAGGAGCGACTCAAGGCCGTCTTGGGTGAGGTGACGGCGGCTGAGGGCCAGATCGTGCTGTTTATCGACGAGCTCCACACCGTCGTGGGCGCAGGTGCGGCCGAGGGCGCCGTCGACGCGGCCAACCTGCTCAAGCCGATGCTGGCGCGCGGCGAGCTACGCGCCATCGGCGCGACGACGATCGACGAATACCGCAAGCACGTCGAAAAAGACGCTGCACTCGCCCGCCGGTTTCAGCCCGTGCTGGTTGGTGAGCCAAACGTTGAGGATGCAATTGGCATTCTGCGCGGACTCAAGGAACGCTACGAGGTCCACCACGGCGTGCGCATCCAAGACAGTGCAATCGTGGCCGCTGCGATGCTTTCGGATCGCTACATTGCCGATCGTTTCCTGCCCGACAAGGCAATCGACCTGATCGACGAGGCCGCCAGTCGTCTGCGCATCGAGATCGATTCACGCCCGACCGAGCTCGACGAGATCGAGCGGCGCATCGTGCGCATCGAGATCGAAGATGCGGCGCTCGCGAAGGAGAGCGACGTCATCTCAGCCGAGCGGCGCGATGCCCTCGCCAGCGAACTCGGTGGACTCCAAGAGATTGCCGACGAGATGCGTGCGCGCTGGGAACTCGAGAAGCGCCACATCGATTCGATCCGGCGACTCAAGAGCATGATTGAGGACGTCAAGAACGAGGCAGAGCGAGCAGAACGTGAGGCCGATCTGCAGCGTGCTGCGAAATTGACGTATGGCGACCTCCCGGCGTACGAGGCCGAACTGCTGGCGGAGACGGCGGCGCTTGACGAGGCGCAGAAGGATGGCTCGGTGCTCAAAGAAGAGGTCGACGAGGAGGACATCGCCGAAGTCGTTGGCGCCTGGACGGGGATCCCCGTCTCGCGCCTGATGGAAGGTGAGATGCAGAAGCTCGTGCAGCTCGAGGAGCGTCTCCACGAGCGCCTCGTCGGGCAGGAGGAGGCAATCTCTGCCGTCTCCGACGCAATCCGCCGCTCGCGTGCGGGGCTCGGCGATCCTGATCGACCGATCGGGTCGTTCCTGTTCCTTGGCCCGACCGGTGTCGGCAAGACAGAGCTCGCCAAGACGCTGGCCGAACTGCTCTTCGACGACGAAAAGTCGATGATTCGTATCGACATGTCGGAGTACATGGAACGCCACTCCGTCTCGCGCCTAGTCGGTGCGCCGCCCGGCTACGTCGGCTACGACGAGGGTGGCCAATTGACCGAAGCGATTCGACGCCGTCCCTATTCCGTCGTCCTGCTCGACGAGATCGAGAAAGCACACGGCGACGTCTTTAACGTCTTGCTGCAGGTGCTCGACGACGGTCGCCTGACCGACGGCCAGGGACGCACCGTCGACTTTACGAACACGGTGCTGATCATGACCTCGAATGCTGGGTCCGAGTTTGTACTCGGCGAGCTCTCCCACGACGAGATCCGCGATCGTGTCGATGGTGTGCTGCGGCAGACCTTCCGACCAGAGTTCCTCAACCGCATCGACGAGACGGTGATCTTCCATCGCCTGACCGAGCTCGAGATCCGCAAGATCGTCGACCTGCAGGTCGAGCGTCTCGTGCGCCGCGTTGAGGCTCGTCGTGTGGCCTTTGAGGTGACCGATGCTGCCAAGGATCTCTTGGCTCGCGAAGGCTACGATCCCATGTATGGCGCTCGACCACTCAAGCGCGCAATCCAGCGCCTGCTTGAGAATCCGCTGGCGCTGCGTCTGCTCGAGGGCGATATCGGCGATGGTGCCCGTGTGATTGCAGGAACCAGTGACACAGAAGACGGCATCGTCTTCACGATTGAGACTCCTCAGGCGGCCGTCTGAGCATGGGATTGTTCCGCCGTCGCTCTGCGTCGTCCGACGCTGCCAACGATCGGGACCTCGAGCTTGATGCACCGGTTGTTGAGGAAGAACAGGGGCCACTCGGGCCGACCGGTCGCCCACTACATCCTGTCGGTGCGTACTTCGAGGCGGCTTTTCGACGCTTTGGCGTCAACTTCGGTGGCTATCTGCTGATTGCGGCCGTCAGCGGGATGCCACTGCTGGGCGTAAAGCTGATTGTGTCGGGTACGGCGGTTCCGGGATTGTGGGCCGGGCTGATGTACGCGGCGGCCTTCGCACTTGGCAACTTTATGGTGCTCTCGCTCGCCACGATGCTCGTGGTGGGAAGCCTCCGTGGGCGTCTCGGCTCGCTCTTGATTACCGGTGTCGTCACGGTCGCGGTCGGCACGCTGCTGATCTGGCAGCTCGTCTTCGTTGCGGTCGTGTTCTATCCGTTGCTTGCCTTCCCGCCGATCATCGCGGCCTCGGGCGATGCGCGGGGTCTTGGCTCGATCTGGCAGGGCGTGCGGATGACGGTGCGCTGGTTCAAGCGAACCTACGCCTGTGTGCTCGGACTCGTGATCGTGATTGCCGCCGTGGCCGTCGGCTTTGGCATCCTGCTGACTCCGCTCGGGTCGCTGTTGCAGCAGCAGGTCACGTTCGCCATCACCACGATCATCGTCTGGCCTGTCGCGGCCCTCGTCTTCCGTAACCTCTACGGCGATGTAACGGGCCGACTCGTGATCAACGAGTCGCCGAAAGAGAATGAGCGACGCAAGGAAGTCATCAAGCGTCGTCGTGAGAAGGCCAAGCGCAACCGTGAGCGGATCAAGAAGGTCACGGGCGACCAATAGGATGTCACAAAGGGGTCAGACCCTTTTGTGACATCCGACATATCCCGCAATGCCTCAGACGAGTCTTCAATGGGAATGTCACAAAGGGGTCAGACCCTTTTGTGACATCCGACATATCCCGCAATGCCTCAGACCAGTCTTCTATGGGGATGTCACAAAAGGGTCTGACCCCTTTGTGACATTCGACATGGATCTCGGCGCCTGAGTTGATTGCGGCGTAGTGCAGTTCTGGGCGAGCTCGCACCCTTGGTTGCCTAGCGGTTAATCGTGTCCCAGACGCGGTTCGGCGTCATCGGCAGTTCGTGCACGTGGGTACCGATCACCTTGGCGATGGCGTTGCCGATCGCGGCGAGTGTCGGGACGCTCGGCGGCTCTGCAATGCCCTTGAC
>Ga0049085_10000107_pt1 | contig 35582 bp, 43 predicted proteins | sample GreLakmeSU08MSRF_FD_66721 | JGI IMG/M metagenome (GOLD analysis project Ga0049085, IMG submission 66721) | Freshwater lentic microbial communities from great Laurentian Lakes, MI, USA - Great Lakes metaG SU08MSRF | ecosystem: Environmental > Aquatic > Freshwater > Lake | place: Great Lakes... | reverse complement strand
AGCTCGGCCTTCCATCTGCATATGAAACTACGACTGCGAAGTTGATTTGCAATACAACTGGCTTTGAGGTAGCTAACGAGTCTTTACAAATTATGGGCGCTACAGGTTATAGCCAAGAAGCTTTAGTAGAGTATTGTGTTCGCCGTACTCGGGGATGGATGATTGCTGGAGGCTCGATTGAAATCCTTAAAAATAGAATAGCAGAAGAAATATTTGGTAGACGTTTTGATCAAAGAGCGTAGTGCTTAATAAAAATTTTTTAAAGGTTCACTTAATAATTGAGGCTAGTTAAAAATATGCGATTAAATAAAAATATAGTTGTTTTTTTTGGATGTTTAATTAGTTTTTTATCAATCGCGCATTCACAGTCTGTCGCAAATTATCCCGATAAACAAATTAAAATTATTGTTTCATTTACCGCAGGTGGTACGACAGATATTTTGGCACGGGAAGTTGCTAATCAAATGAGTATTCGCTGGAAGGTGCCAGTGATTGTTGAAAATAAACCAGGTGCCTCGGGAAATATGGGCACTGAGATAGTGGGTCGAGCAACCCCCGATGGTTATACCTTGTTGGCTAATTCGATTGGTCCTATCTCAATTAATCCAACCTTATTTGGAAATTTAACAGTTAATCCTCAAACTGCTTTACAGCCAGTGGCTTTATTGGGGGATGTACCCAATATTTTGGTAGTTCCCACCACCATTGGCGTCAAAAACTGGAAAGAATTTCTTGCCTATGTAAAAGCCCATTCAGGCAATATCAATTATGGCTCTACTGGGATTGGAACAACCTCACATTTAATTAGTTTTCTGTTCTCGCAAAAGACCGGTATCGATGCTAGCCATATCCCATATAAAGGTGCAGAGGCAACGCGAGATTTAATCGCTGGGCGTTTACAGTTTATGTTTGCTACTGCCCCATCAGTAATACCTTTAATTAAGGCTGGTCAACTCAATGCGATTGCTGTTTCTTCTAAAAAAAGAATTAGTGCAATGCCAGATTTACCAACTCTAAATGAATTAGGTGTGGATATTGCCACTGGCGCATGGTTTGGATTATTTGCTCCTGCGGGTACCAATCCTGCGATTGTGAAAAAACTGAATGAAACAGTCGTTAGTATTTTGGAGGAGCCAGCGATTCGCAATAAATTACTGAGTTTGGGTGCAGACCCTATTCTCATGAACGTACAGGAATTTACAAAGTTTGTTCGTAATGATTTTGCTTTATGGGCTCCAATTGTCAAAGCTTCTGGAGCCAAACCGGAATAAGTCATGACCTTATTACAAGAATTTGGCAGTTTTATTGAGGCAAGTCATTTAATTGAATTTTCAACGCAAACCTTGCATAGTGCGCGTAGAGCCTTATTAGATTGGCATGGAGCATTGATTGCAGGCTCTGATACTGAGGTAGCCAATAGACTTAGGGATGCTTATCAGGAAGAGCTAGGCGCTGGTAATTGCTCAGTTGCTGGAACTAGCAAAGAGGCGTTTTCGAGGGCCGCAGCATTTATAAATGGCACTATTTCTCATAGCGCTGAGTTTGATGACATCTTTCGTGATGGCGCCTATCATCCAGCTTGCCCAACTATTTCTGCGGTTTTTGCTTTAGCAGAGTCTCGTAATGATTCTCTGGAAGACTTGCTAGCAGCCATCATCATTGGTTACGAAGTTTCTACCCGTATTAGTAAAGTAATACAGCCTAGTCACTACAAATACTTTCATACCACTGGAACCGTAGGTGTTTTTGGTGCAGCAGCGGCTTGCGCGTATTTATTAAGGCTGAATGCAGCTCAGGCATGTAATGCATTAGCAACGGCAGGCACCTTTGCCAGTGGTTTACAGCAAGCCTTTCGTTCTGATTCAATGACAAAACCAATGCATCCAGGACATGCTGCCGAGGTAGGATTAAACGCTGCTTTAGTTGCGCAAGCTGGTATGACAGGCACGCCAGATTTGCTAGAGGGGGATGCGGGTTTTGGCGCTGCATTATGTGAGGATCCACGTTGGCATGAGATATTTGATAATTTAGGCTTTGCTTGGAACATTGAACAGATAACTATCAAAAATCATGGTTGCTGCGGGCATAATTTTCCTGCCATTGATGCGATTTCGCATTTGCTTAATCAACACTCAATTGATGTCGAGCAAATTAAAAAAATACGCGTTGGTGGGTATAAGGCGACAGTAGACGTTTGTCATTATGTGCATCCAAAGACGCCATTTGAGGCAAAGTTTAGCCTTACTTACACGGTTGCAGCCCGCATCATTCTTGGGCGGGTACGTGAAAAGGCATTTTTAGAGACCACATTAAAAACCCCAGAGATTTATTCTCTTGAGGACAAAGTTGAATTATTTGTTGATGCCGAATGTGCAAATCAATTTCCTTTGCATCGTTCGGCCAAAGTCGAAATTGAGCTTAATGATGGAACAGTTTATGCACATTATCAACATACACGGCATGGCGACCCAGATGAGCCTCTAAGTGATGAAGAGTTGGTGGATAAGTTCAATGAGCTTGTGGAGCCTAGAGTTGGTTCAAAGCGAACCCAAGCACTATCTAGAGTAATATTAAATGAATCAGGAATATTGGTACGTGAAATTGCTAATTTATGGGCTTAAATAGTAAAACGGAGCTCTGGTATAACTAAAAACTTATGCAAGTAGGAACAAATACATCATTTATTTTGGAGGGCAAGAGAAATAACCCAGTTTTAGTGCTGGCGAATTCACTCGCTGCTTCACCATCAATGTGGGATACACAAGTTAAGTCATGGGTAAAGAACTACCAGGTTTTACGATTTAGCTATCCAGGACATGGCGATACAGTAGCGAATGACAAAGTTACAACAATTGATTTATTGGCTGCCGAATTAATGGCCTTATTAGACCAATTAAATATTAAAAAGTTTAGCTTGGTTGGTTTATCTCTCGGTGCCATGCTAGGTTTATATGTGGCTGCAAAAAATCCTGGTCGCTTACAAGCCTTAGTTGCTGCTAACTTTAGACCTTTTCAAAATGAAACTACTAAAGAGCAGTGGCATCAGCGAATTACTGCTGTAAAAGAAAAAGGTATTGAAGCTATTGTAGATGGCACTGCTGAGCGATGGCTGTCTGCATCTTTTCGTTCGGCGAATATGGGGATTGATAAAAAAATACGAAAGATGATTAGAGAAACTTCCGCAGAAGGTTTTATGGCTTGTGCTCAAGCAGTCAAGGATTTCGATGCTAGACCTTTTCTTGCAGAAATTAAGTGCCCAGTCTTATTAATTAGTGGTTCAGAAGATTTAGCTGCCCCAGTAGCTGAATTTATTGCTGTTAAAACAGCAATACAGAATAGTTCTTATTTAATGCTTGAGGCTGCACATATTTCAAATATTGAACGCGAAAAATATTTTACGTCAGCCGTGTCTAATTTTTTAAAACTTAACTTATCGACGTAGTCAACTAGAGAAACTTATAAATGGTCCAGAAACGACTTGGTGTAGCAGTAATTGGATATGGCTGGTGGGGCAAAACCATTGTTGCTACCCTGCAGGCCAATCCTTTAATAAAGGTTGAAATGGTGGTGGAGGTAGATCCTGCTATTTGTGCAAATGCAAAATTGCTGGGCGATAAAAATGATTTTATTGTTTCATCGTCGTTTGATGATGCGATTACTAGTACAGAAGTTGAGGCAGTAATTTTATGTACCCCCCATTTATTTCATGCACAGCAAATTAAAGATGCTGCTAAATCTGGAAAGCATGTATTTTGTGAAAAGCCTTTGTGCCTTACGTTTGCAGATGCAGTAGGATCAGTTGCAACCTGTAAGACTGCTAATGTGCTATTAGGCATTGGGCATGAGCGGCGCTTTGAACCAGCGATTATTGAGCTTCGGCGCCGCATCGTGAATGGTGATTTAGGTACTATTTTACAAATTGAGGGCAACTTTAGTCAGGATAAATTTTTTGCATTACCGCCAGATAATTGGCGCTTATCTAATGAATTGGCTCCATGTGGCCCTTTATCGGCAACTGGAATACATCTAGTAGATTTAGCAGTTGCTATTTTAGGACCAGCTAATAGTGCCTTAACGCGCTTAAACACATTGGCAAGCAATTTTGCTAATGGTGATACCTTGGCCATAATGTTGGGATTTCCTAGTGGGGCAACTGCGCTAATTAGTGCAATTTTAGCAACTCCATTTGATGGGCGCTTTGCTGTTTATGGATCTAAGGGGTGGATTGAGATAAGGGATCGAACTCATCCTGAAAATCCAACAGGTTGGGATGTCAGTGTTGTCTTAAGCGGTAAAGAGAAAGTGACTCATTTTGAGGAACCTCACACTGTAGTTCGTGCTAATTTAGAAGCATTTGCGAACGCCGTTCGTGGGGCATCATCATATCCAGTTTCTCATAAAGAACTACTTTCAACTGTAGCTGCTTTAGAGGGAATTATGAAATCAGCCGTGACTGGCCAAATTGAAAAAATACCCGTAGTTCTTAACGAGTACGAATAAAATGAATAAGTACTAAATACAATAAAAATTTAACGGAATATTGCGATGAAATATAGCACCTTCATGATGCCTTTGCATCCTCCGGGTCGTAACTTGGTAGAAACTCTTCATGAGGATCAGGAGGCAATTATTTTGGCTGACCAGCTTGGTTTTTCTGAGGCTTATGTTGGTGAGCACGTGACTGATGCATCGGAAACGGTAACATCATCAATGATTTTTTTAGCGTCATTAATTAACCGCACTACTAATATTAAATTAGGTACTGGCACAATTAATCTTCCGAATTCGCATCCAGCTAATGTTGCTGCGCAGGTTGCCATGTTAGACCACCTGTTACAGGGCCGTTTCATCATGGGCATTAGCCCTGGAGGCTTGATATCTGATGCAGAGGTTTTTGGTAACTTCGATAAAGATCGAAACGCGATGTTTGTAGAGGGCATTAATACAGTTTTAAAAATCTGGGAATCAGATCCTCCATACAATATCGAAGGCGATTACTGGAATATTTCGGTGGAGAAAACAATGATTCCTGAGATCGGTCAAGGTTTTATTATGAAACCATTTCAGAAACCGCACCCACTGATTGTGGGCACTGCTGTTGCGCCATTTTCCAAAGGTGTTACCGAGATGGCAAAGCGGGGTTGGCAGCCTATTTCAGCCCCCTTTTTGATGCCTGAGTGGGTAAAAACGCACTGGCCTAAATATGTTGAAGGACGTGAGGCCATCGGAGCTGTAGCACAGCCTGATGAGTGGCGGGTTGCTAAAAGTATTTTTGTTGCAGATGATGAGACTACAGCAAAACGCTACGCGCTTGAAGAGGGCGGGCCATATCATTTTTACTTTAAACAATTAGTACGTAAATTAGTAGGCGGAGGAGGGCGAACGAATTTATTTAAAGTAGATCAAAGTATGCCTGATTCAGAAATAACTGCAGATTATGCAACGAAGCGTTTAGTTTTGGCCGGTACAGTTAACTCGGTAGTTGATCAAATTTTGGCCTTCAGAGAACAGATTGGTGAGTTTGGTCAATTGCTTTACGCTGGCCATGATTGGATGGATCCAGGATTAGCGAAACGATCAATGCACTTATTTGCCACAGAAGTGATGCCACGAGTAAACGCCGCCATCAAGTCATAAAGTTCGAATAAAGATATTTTAGGATTCTGCGAGGAATAAATGAATGAGTTATTAAGTGATCGAGTAACATATTCTGCAATAATTGACAGACAAAAACTCGTCTTGCCCGAATCTGCCCGAATGGTGGTTTGGTTGATAGTTAACATTGAACATTGGTCTATCGCAAACTCAATGCCTCGTACCGTACTAAGCCCGCCTATGGGGCAGCCATTACAGCCCGACCTACCTAATTGGGCTTGGCATGAGTATGGCATGCGAGTTGGGTTTTGGCGTATATTTGACGCCCTAAATCAACGTAAGATTATTCCCACCCTAGCGACTAATGGAATTGTTTGTACATCATATCCACGCGTAGCCGAAGCCGGACTGCAAAAAGGTTGGGAAATGATGGGTCATGGCTATATACAAGGGCCAATGCATAAATTACCTAATCAATTAGAATCGATTGAGCAAACCATTGAAGCGATTAAAAAATTTAGTGGGAAGGCGCCAGTTGGATGGGAGAGTCCTGGTTTAACAGAAAATGATGAGACTATAGACCATCTATCTCAGGCTGGTATTGAATACGTAGCTGATTGGGTATTAGATGATCAACCAGTTTGGATTCAGGCAAAACCAAATTCTGTTCTTTCAGTGCCATACACGGTTGAACTTAATGATATTCCAATGATGCTTTTGCAGGGAAATCGAGCTGATGAAATGCTCAGAAGGGGAATAGACCAATTTGAAAGGCTTTGGTCTGATAGTGAAAGTAATCCACGAGTAATGGCGCTGAGTGTTCACGCTTATATTACTGGTGTGCCCCATCGAATTACTTACTTTGAAAAATTGCTCGATTATATTCAACAGAAAGATGGAGTATTAATCAAAACAGGGGAATGGATTTCAGATTGGTACCGAAATCAAGTGCCAGCCCCAAAATAATGCTTAAATGAATGATTGATAAGGGAGGTTGCAATGGGTTTAAAGTTTATGGAGCACATTTTAATTTTGACCCATGATCCCGATGGTACAAGAGATTGGTTTTGCAAGCATCTTGGATTTCGCGATGGGTATCATCCCGATTTTGGTTTTCCAGTGCACTGGCTATATATTGGCAACCAAGATGTCATTCATATTGGTAAGGCAAAATTTTCTGATCATCAAGATACTTACTTGCGCACCCCCAGCGATAAGCAAGTTCATAATTCCCCATCTTCTGGAGCAATGGGATCTGGCAGAGTAGACCATATCTGCTTTAATTGCGAAGGAATCAATGAATTTCTCGAGCGCCTGACGAAAAATAATATTGAATTTAGCGAGCGTAAAGCACACAGCTCTAATTTATATCAATTATTTATGCGGGAGCCAATTAATGGCATCAAAATTGAGCTTAATTTTTCTGCTGAAGAGGCAGTAAAGGCCGGCCGTGTCCCTGGCTGGACGGATGCCGGTGTCTCTGCTAAACAGGTTTTCTGATGTTATTTGTTAAGTTTATTTCCATACAGCCCCGTTGGCTTAATTAACAAGATAATTAACATCATGGCGAACGGTGCCATGATGGCCAGTGGAGCATAGATTAGCGATCCAATAGACACAACCTGACCCACAATGATTGATGAAATTAAGGTACCCTTAATACTGCCCAGACCACCAATAATGACAACCATAAACACAAATGCCAGAATTTCTAGTCCCATACTCGGATCAACCATAATTAGTGGCGCGTAAAGCCCGCCACCCAATGCCGAGAGCGCGCCTGCCAGTACAAAAGTAATGGTAAAAAGTCGTGAGGCATTAATGCCAAGTCCCTCAACGTGGTTCATGTCTTCAATACCAGCACGAATGGCTTTGCCAATAATGGTTTTATTAAGAAAAAGCCAAATACCGATATAAACTAAGCCCGCAATTGCAATAACTAAAATTCGATAGGCAGGAACATCGGTTCCCAGCAGGTTGATTTGATTAGCAAATGGAGGCTTAATAGGGCGCGGGATAACTCCCCAAATAGCTTTGATAATTCCAATTCCACCTAAGAGGATACCAAAAGAAGTGATCATACTAAATGTGAGTTCGCGTTCGTAGATACGTCTAAAAATTAGTCGCTCAACAATAAAGGCAACCAGACCACCCACCATAACCCCAGCAATAATACCCAGCCAAAAATTATTGCTTACGGTTACAACTGAATAGGTTATATAAGCACCAATCGAATAATAAAGTAATTGATCAAGGCTAATAATGCGCATTAATCCAAAGCACAGTGACAAACCAATAGAGATTAAAAAATAAATACTAGCTAGACTTAGACCAAAAATAACACCAGAAAAAAGTAGTTGAATATCCATTTATTTTGGTTTCTTTTTATTTAAATTCGAAACCCGCGCTTTTTCTAGCCATTTATTGAGAGCATTCTCAGCCCCCCCGTATAAACCACTGGAATTAGTTAGCATAATAAATACTAGAATGAAGCCAATAAAGAGCTCCCAATTACCAATCATCTTACTAATGACATCGCGAAGTCCGGTATAAGCGATAGTGCCAACCAAGGGACCAAATAACGTACCTACACCACCTAAAATAGTTACAACAATAGGATCTGCTGTGCGAGAGGGGCTAGTAATTTCAGGGCTAACTGAACCAAGATAGACTGCATAGAGACAGCCAGCGAGGGCTGTGCTGGTATTGGCAATCACAAAGGCCATTAAGCGAATACGAAAATTGCTATAGCCTAAAAATTGAAATTTAGTTTCATTAATTTTAGTAGCTAGACAGCAGGCTCCGAAAATAGTGCCATCAACGTATTTATAAAAAGCCCATAAAACAATGGCAATAAGTAAAGCGAAAATAAAAAAATCACTTGGTTTAGTTAGGTCTAAAATTGGAGTAGAAGTAATATTTGTTAAAAACCATAAACCATTATCGCCCTTAGTTATCTTTACTAAAACCTTTTGCATCATATAAAAAATAATGACTGCTAACGCTAGATTCACTAAGGCAAAATAATCACTTCGCAAGCGAACAAATAAAGGCGCTACTATGAGAGCAAAAATAAATCCAGCGGTAACTCCAGCGAGAATTCCAATATATGGATTTGTGCCAAAGTAAAATAAATAAAATGCTGTTCCATAGGCGCCAATTGCTAAGTAAGCAGGTTGACCAAAGGATATAAACCCTACGCGACCAAGCAGGAAGTTGCAGCCAATAGTGTAAATAGAAAAAATAAGTACTTCATTGACAAAGGGTAACGGTAGAAATAGGCGTCCGATTGCGACTAGCGAGAATGCAATGATAATTCCGCGCCACCAGCGCCATGCGTTTAACATTAAATAGCCTTATAGATAAGGTTCGCAAACATTTGGGGTAATTTCATCAGGGGTTGTTAATTCGGCCACTATCCGGCCTTCACGTATTGCATAAACACGATTAGCAAGGGCGCAAATTAAGGGTAAATTTTGTTCAACGATAACGATTGAAGTTTTTTTACTTAACTCAGTGAAGACATGACGTAAGTGAGTAACGATACTGGGCGCTAAGCCTTCGGTAGGCTCATCGATTAAAAGCAGTTTTGGGGCCCCTAAAATAGCCCTACCAATCATCAGCATTTGGCGTTCCCCACCACTTAAGAAGCCAGCTTTTCTATCTAGTAATAGTTTTAATTTTGGAAAATAATTAAAAACGGGCTCCCAGTTATAGTCTTTACTGGCATAACTTCCTAACTCTAAATTTTCTCGAACCGTTAGATCGGAAAATACTTTCTTATCTTGTGGCACATACTTAATACCAAGTTGTGCAATTTGGAATGGATGCAGGCCAACTAAATTATGGTTTGGTATGTTTACTTCGCCTGAAGAAAGTTTTATAAATCCAGAAATAGATTTCAGGAGGGTAGTTTTCCCCGAGCCATTCCGACCTACACAAGCAACAATTTCATTTGGAAAAACCTTAAAATTAATATCAAACAAAACTTTTGATTCACCGTAAGCAGCGTTTAATTGAATTACCTCTAAACTAGAGAATGAATTAGTCATTGCCTTCCTAGTCTGCTTCTATTTGCCAGTAACTACGTCTTACCTCTGGATGGTTTAGGCAATCTTCATATCCGCCTTCGGCAATAACACGACCCTCATGCATTACCATCAACCGCTCAACAAATTTTTCAATATGAGAAATTTTATGCTCTACCAACACAATAGTTTGCTTGCCAATATGACGGCGAAGTACTTCTAATACACCCCTAATTTCTGAGTCAGCAAGGCCCGCAAGTGGCTCATCTAATAAAAGTACTTCTGGTTCAGCTAAAACAGCCATAGCAATTTCTAGCCGCCTTTTTTCCCCGAGACTAAGATGTTGAACCTGGCGATCTTTTAGTTCAAGTAAATTAAAAGTTTCAAGAGTGCTTAGAATTTTTGGATTGTTATAAAACGATTTTCGAGTAGTTAGTAACAATTCTTTTGCAGAGGTCTGATGATTTGCACGGAAATAAACAAGAACCAGATTATCGGTAACATTTAAGTTATCAAAAGTTGAAGTTAGTTGAAAAGTTCGGGTAAGTCCTTTCGCAACCCGTTCTTGTGCGGTCATCCGAGTAATATCTTCCCCTTTAAGCGAAATACTACCTTCGTCAGGAAAAAATAAACCTGTTAGGAGGTTGAAAAAGGTGGTTTTCCCGGCACCATTTGACCCAAGAATTCCAACAATTTCAAATTCATTGACGGAAAAATTGACGTTATTAACAGCCTTAAGACTACCAAATTTTTTGCTTACTCCATGAGCCTGCAATATTGCTTTTGACATTAGTTTTTATAAAAATCAACCGAGCTAAGCCTAGGCGATATCTGTTTATTAGTAGCCTAATGATTTAAGGGATGGCATTACTTGTTCTCCACCAGCTGAGCCTATTACTGTAAAAAGATCCCATTCATTCTTTTGCTCTTTTGCACCTTTCCCTTTAACTAAAAATGCAGCATATTTATACTCTGCTGCATGATCTTCTCTCCAGCGAGCGGCACCTTTAACGCCAGTATTAAATTTTCCACCATTAGTTTGAATTGCGGCAGCAGATTTGATTGGGTCGAATGATTTTGACAATTCAAATCCTCGAAACATTTCTAAATATGCAATATAGGCTATTGCAGCATAGGCGTCGGGAGGGCGTCCATACTTTCCGCGGTAAAGGTCGGTAAATTCCTTGGCACTTTTAGCCAATTCCTTATCTGGAAAATTCTCTAGGTCATAGTAGAAGTAGTGCATTGCATACACACCTTCCAGGGCTTCTGGGGGAAGCCCTTTAGCAACTACATTAGTTATGAAAGCATTGAAGATTGTCATTTCTTTATTTAAACCCATTTGCTGCGCTTGTTTTAGAAGAGCAACAGCATCTGCAGCAAACTGGGCTGCAATAAACACATCTGGTTTTGCCGCCTTCACTTTTTGTAAAACAGTTGTGTAGTCTGCAGTGCCAAGCGATAATTCATCGTAACCAACAATTTCAGCGCCATATTCTTTGGCGGCAGCATATACGCCATCACGAATATCCCAACCAAAGCTATCTGCACGGGCTAGAAAGAAGATTTTTTTCTTGCCAAGAGTTTTGATTGCGGCTTGGCCTGCCATGTAGCCTACAGTCCATGGGCTATATGCAGTTGCAAAGGTCGTTGGTGATAACTTACCTTTTTCAAACGCTTCTTTAGCCATCACGCAGACTGGAAAGTAGGGTAGCGGATCTTTCTTCACCATGGCATTAATTGCATAGGCCAAGGGCGCAAAGGTTTGTCCACCCAAGCCTTTTACACCTTCATCAACCATATACCGATAACGGCGTACTCCTACGTCTTGCTTAGCTTCATCATCAGCAACTACACCCTCAACCTTAACTTTGCCATTGGGCATATTGAGGCCACCACGCTTATTAATTACATCAATTGCTAATAAAGCACCATCTCGTTGGGTTTCTGCTACTGCAGCAAAGGTTCCAGTGAGTGGTAGCAGGATTCCAACCTTAACTGTGCTTGGGTCGGCTGCGTGAGCACTATTTAGAAAATTACCAAAAAGAAAGCTGAAAAAAAGCGGAAGGATATAAAGTATATTTTTCATAGTCACACTTTTCAAAAAATTGTCATTAAAGCATACAGTAAATCTAGGGCTTTAAGGGTAGATATAAACCCTTATATTTTGTTTGGCCGTGGAAGCTGGCCCGATTATTTTGTTGTATATTTAGTGAATCCGTTGCTCAATTTAAGGTAATTTTGACCTATTTTGATTGAGCTAAAAAAGGGAAGAGACATGAAACAAATTAATCTTGGAATTATCGGTACTGGTTGGTGTGGCGGCATTCGAGCCGAGGCAGCCAGAGCAAGTGCCCTAGTAAAAAATGGTGAATTCAACTACGAAGTGCAACTTTGAGAAATTGAGAATAGTTGCTAAGTATATTTTAATTTATATGGATTTTATATTTCTTGGGTATCTTCGCAGGTTGATGTAGATAGTGGGTTGTTATGCCATTAAAACAAAGACTTCAAGTAATCATGGGCTAATAACTGCCATCCAGATTTACTTTTTGTCCAAACGCTAATTCGTCCAGATGATTTGGAGGGCAGTGTCTTTCCATCGATGGTTTGAATAACCTTAGCTATATATGTAACAACCAGCGTATTTTCTGTTGCTGCAACATTAAAACCAGTAAGTTCATAAGCATCAATTTTATCGCCAAGCATATCAGCCATATTTGTTGCTTTATTGACAACCCCAGTTTTGTGAAGGGCAGATTGATAATTTGGCGCTAATATTTTTTCTAACTCGACCTTATTTTTTGTTTTGACAGTCTCCCAAAATTGCCGCGTAAGGCGCTCACCTTCTTCTTGAAGATTTGACTTCGTTTGAGCCATAATGGGATTGCTTAAAAAAGTTGTCATTAAAAAGACTCCCAAACTTAATAAAATGTACCTTACTATTCCATTGATGTGAATTAACATTTTTCCTCAATCAAGGATTGACTTGTTGAACTACTTTCAATTTAGCATTCAAACTAAATAGAGTTTCTATATTAAATCATTGCAGAAAAATAGGTTAATTTTTGGTTAATTGGAGCACTTGGGTTTTGGGGTGCTGGAAAGAAAGTAACACAGGGCAAAAACACTAGCTCTCCGTAATTTCCTACAAGAAAATGCGATTTCTTTCATAGTTATTTTTTACTTGAGGCATTACGCTAGCTTCTTTAACTAAACAAAGGAAAAATGATGCTTTCAATCGACTACACCCATAAACGCGCCCGCTTATTTCGGGTTGAGCTGAATTACTTCATTTTGATCGCCATCTGCTTAGTTTGTATTTTTTGGCGCCTGCTAGTTTTACTTCGTATTATCTGAAGAAAGCACCATTCTCCCTGCTTAATAAGAAATCGCCAATTCTGGGCAATTAGAGCGCCCCTAATTAGCAGGGCGATATTTTTTATGATTTTACCCAACATTTTTCTAGCAATAGCTGTGTTGGCGTGCTTGAATTTTGCTTAATTTATAAAAGCAAAATAAAATAGCAAGATGATTAATCGTTGCAGAAGACAATTTATAAAGCGCACCACAGTTGCCGCAATGCTCCTTAGAGCTCCTGCGCTCGCTTTTTATCCATGCAGTAGTTTGGCCTCAACGGCTACATTTAATACTATCGATGTAGATTGGCTTGATTCCGAGCGCGATCGTCTGGTACCCGCCCGCCTTTATATGCCACTAAATGCAGTTTTGCCATCCAGCACTCCCTTAGTGCTTTTTTCTCATGGTATAGGAGGCTCTCGTTTGGGTTATAGCTATCTTGGTACCTATTGGGCAAGCCGTGGTTTTGCCAGTCTTCATGTTCAACACATTGGTAGCGATCGCTCAATTTGGTTTGGCAACCCGTTTAACTTAGTATCTAGACTGCAAGAGGCGGCGCAAGAAAAAGAAGCAATTGCTCGCGTTCACGATCTTCGCTTTGCATTGACTCGCTTATTAGAAACCCCTATCGGCCAAGCGATTGATCAAAGTAAAGTAATTGCAACGGGGCATTCGTATGGCGCAAATACTACCCTACTGGCATCTGGTGCCCGAGTTAGTCGCGGCAATACCCTGATTGATTTGAGTGATCCACGCATTTCCGCAGCGATTTTAATTTCTGCCCCGCGCTTTTATGGGCAAGATTCGTTATCTGCAATTTTGCAGCCGATTCAAATTCCAACACTTCACATCACCGCCACTGATGACAATATTAACATCCCAGGTTATTTCAGTGGGTATGAGGATCGTATCGCGATCTTTGAGGCGATTGGTAGTAAACGCAAATCCCTTGCTGTATTTAATGGCGGTTCGCACAGTATGTTTACTGATCGTACTAATACGGGTGGCGCTATCTTAAATTACAAAGTAAAAGAGGCTACACAAGAACTCAGCATTGATTTTATGGGCCAAGTTCTTGGTAATCGAGAATCAACCCTACAAGACTGGTCCGAACGATATGAGTCAATTTTATCTAAAGTGATCAACTAGAACCCACCTCATATGAGTTTGTGCCCGTATGATTGCCCATTAAGCTGCCGACAAGACCCTTTGTGCGCCTCCGAAAATTGGCGTTGCTGCGAATTGGTATCGCCAAATTGATGAATTTAAACTAAAAAGAAAAGATCCCATGTTACCTAATATTGAATTAAAGCGACTTGATGGCAAAATCGAACAGACTCACGACTACAGCGGAAAAGTACTTCTCATTGTCAATGTTGCCAGTCATTGTGGTTTTACTAGTCAGTATGCTGGCCTTCAAAAACTCTATACACAGTTTCATGCAGATGGCTTTGAACTACTTGGCTTTCCTTGCAATCAGTTTGGGGCACAAGAGCCCGGCAACGCCCAAGAAATTCAGAAATTTTGTAGTGCCCGTTATGAAGTAGGTTTTCCACTATTCGAAAAGACGGATGTTAACGGTAGCGGAGCGCATCCGCTATTTGAATTCTTAAAGCAGGCGGCGCCCGGTATTTTGGGTACAGAAGCCATTAAATGGAACTTTACGAAGTTTTTGGTTGATCGTAAGGGGCTAGTAATTCGTCGCTATGGTTCAGCCGATACCCCTGCTAGCATCGCAAACCATATTCAAGAAGCCCTCTCCAATTCAAGTTAATAAGATCACTAGGATCATGGTTTTTGACTATGGTGCAGAACAGCAATTAAAGGGGTATATTGGGTTTAAGGGTTTTCCCTTAAGTAGCCGTTTAACTCCAATAGAAAGCACATGATGAATCAATTTATTACCTCGTTGGCCCTTGTTTTAACTGCTCTTTTAGCAGGAAGAAGTGCATTGCTTCGCTATAAAGCAGCAAAAATTCGTTAAACACATCAAATTAATGTGCTTCTTAATTGATTAAAAGAAAAATCCTGTTTGGCAAACGTCAGCAGGGTAAATAATTTATTTTCATTCCAAATCGGAGCGTAAATGCATAAGTCATCTCTAAACATAAAAAGCCTTATTCTTGTATCGCTCGCAGCCAAAAGACTCTAAGCTAACTTGGCTTAAGCAAGCAGAGACGCAAGCTTGACGCTCATGCATGACTCAAGAACCTAAGCTACAAGTTTAATTACTTTTTTGCTACGCGTTGATTATGAGCTGTGCATTTATTCTAACCAAATCCATTAACTAATAGTCTTATGTCGAAAGAAGTTGCCCTCAATGTTTCAAACCAACCCCTCGTACCGTGCTCTTTTGACCCTATGACTGGGTACTTTCGGGATGGTTGTTGCAAAACTGACGATAACGATATTGGCAGACATCTATTGTGTGCGATTGTCACAAAAGAATTTTTGCAATTTAGCCTTGAGAAAGGTAACGATCTGATTACCCCCAAACCTGAATTTCACTTTCCAGGTCTAGTGCCGGGAGATCAATGGTGTTTATGTATTGATCGATGGGTCGAAGCACTTGCAGCAGACTGTGCGCCCCAAATTAAGCTCGAGAGTACACATATTTTTGCGCTTCAGACTGTCTCTCTTGAAACACTTAAACAATATGCTGCTAGTGAGTGAGAGCTTTATATGCCAATCATTTTTGTTGAGGTCTGCGCTAGTTACTTCCAAATCTCATCACTAGAGTCGTGCTGTAGCTGATTTTTTTTGGAATCTTTTTACGGTAGTCTTTGGGAGCAGCTGCGTTCTAAAACTTATAACCAACGCCTACTAGGGCATTAGTGACTTTAAAGCTAGCTGTGCCTGATGCATTGGTAGCGACATTTTGATTGCCATAGCTCATGTAATTAACTTCAGCAAAGCCATACCAGCTGCCTTGAATGATTTGGCGATAGCCAAGACCTAAGGAATAGCCGTTATAGGTGTCGTTATCACCACCTATTTCATAATTAGCACTGGAGTAACCCACCTTAGCGTAAGCTAGCTTTTCTTTATCAATGGCGTAGGCAGGAGAAATAAAGAGGTTATAAGAGTCACCCTTTTTAATCGACTGGGTTTCACTGTATTTGAGGGCTGGCAAAGTTACAGTGGCATTACTCTTAACCCCTGATAAGGGGGAATACTCCGCTCCAATACCAAGGAGGAAGTTACCTGTTACTGGAAAGTAATAGCCAATCGTAGCCGTACCCGCAAAGCTATTAGTCGTACCACCTGAAATACCGTAAGAATAAGTCGAGTTATTTAAAGTACCACCTGAATAGCTTGGGGTTGAATTCTCATAACCAATACCCACTTGTCCATAAAAGCCAGTAAAGACTGATTGCGCTAAAGCAGGGGTAGTAAGGCTCATTGCGCCAAAAACAATAAGCAACTGCAAACGGGGTTTATTTAAATAAGTCATTACTAACTCCTTATAGTTATTATGGATTAATTTATAGGCACATTACCAACACCGCAGGCGCCACCCCATTTCTCTCATCAATCTGACCATTCACCTAGGGCGCAGTTAATGAAAGTAGTAGTAATAAAGACCATCTACTGAAAAATCTTCATTTGTGTAGTAGTTACAAATGTTAGCGTAACAGTAAAAGCAGAAGTAGACAGAGTAGGTGTTGTAGTAGGGGCTGAAGAAGGATCCACCCAAAGCAGCGCATTGCTGCGAAGTAGTAGAATTATTAGCTGCAATATCACAAGCATTTTGCTGCATCGTATTTAATGAATAGTAGCTAGTTAAACAGTTAGCTGGGCTCCAAATAGTCATCGCCGCCACAGGAGCAACCCCAGTACGCTCATCAATCTGACCATTGATCTTGGGTGCAGTAGCTGGCGCAGAAGCCGCAGTTGCAGTTGTTGATGGGGCGGCTGCGCTAGTAGGGGCGGCAGCACTCACAGCACTAGCCCCACTAGACGCCAAATCATTACCACCCCCACAAGATACAAGACCTAACATCACCAAAGGAGTAATCAGCCCAATAGTTACTAGCAATGATTTGAATTTCATATGCCCGCCCTTAGTTATTTTTTTTATGAAATATGGAAAATTTGCTATTAAATCCTATCATAAGTACTTATTTTTGAAAATAGGCTATTAACCCAATAAAAAACCACTCAAAATTAACAGAAATACCTGTTGAAGTAATTACAGGGGATGCTTTACCCACATTAGAGCGCTGGGGAATTCCTGCCATTGGTGCTGGAGCAGCTACAGCCTTTGTGGCTATTGTCATCGATTAACTTTTTAAAGTGATAGTATAATTTTTCTTGATTAGGCGATTTAGAAGCGCCTAATAATCCACCTTATAGTCAGTTAATAGCATTTAGTCATAGCAACCAAGGAAAAATGATGCGCTCTTGTTTAAAGCTTTTGGTATTAGTGCTGGTTACCATGAGTCTCATGGCTTGTGGCTGTTCCGAAATTAAATTCTATTGCTCAACGGGGGGTGACTGCTACTCCTGCTCAGCTGGGTAAGTAAGCTAATTATTATTAGATAATTTATTGCTACTCATTGAAAGTTCTGCGACTTAGATTTTGGGTGTCTATTGCCACCCTCTGTATTGCTTCGGTAACATGGGCGTTGCCTACCGGGTTTGTTTATATTGATGATGAGATTCCAGGCATTCAAGTTGACCTGAGGTATGCAGGTAGCAACAATTTTGTGGGGCGCCCCATTATCGGGTATGTTACCAACCGAGCAGTCCTAACTACTCAAGCTGCCAAGGCGCTCTCAAGGGTTCAGGCTGATCTCAAACCCTTTGGACTTGAATTATTGCTTTACGATGCCTACCGCCCACAAAGGGCGGTTGATGACTTTGTCGCTTGGGCAAAGGATATCGCCGATACTCGCACAAAAGCTGAGTTTTATCCCCAAGTTGCAAAAGATAATTTATTTTCTGAGGGGTACATCGCCGAGCGTTCAGGCCATAGTAGGGGTAGCACCGTCGATTTGACTATTATTTGGTCAACATCACCACCTAAAGCCCTTAATATGGGAACTAAATTTGATTTCTTTGGGCTCGAGTCATGGCCAAAATATGGTGGCGCATCTGCAGAGCAAAGAGCCAACCGTTTGCTTCTAAGATTACTTATGCTGAAATATGGGTTCAAGCCATACGAGATGGAATGGTGGCATTTCACCCTTGAAAATGAACCTTTTCCAGACACCTATTTTAATTTTGTCGTAAATTAAATAATTTACTCACGTAGATTAAAAAAAGAAGAGTTATTGCGCAATTCAAATGAAATCTGCATTGTAGGAGATGGGTTTTCAGCTGCCATTATGGTGATCCATCTTTTACGCAAGGGAGTTCCCCCTTCATCTATTACTCTTATTGGGCCAGGAGTAATCGGACAGGGAAATGCCTATTCCTGTTCGAGCCAATCGTATCGACTTAATGTTCGCGAGGATCTGCTCATTACTTTTTCAGAGAATCCTTTGCATTTTGCAAGTTGGGCACAAAACCATATTCATGACCCCAAAGCAAAGACTGCAGTAGGATATTTTTATAGGCGTCATGATTTTGGTCGTTATATCTCTGAACTAGTATCTAATGAATTAGGTTCGGGGCAACTGATTCATATTCCCGCAAAGGTCACCCAAATCGTGCGCAGAGGAGATGATTGGAGTCTTAGTTTAGAAAATAATAATGATCTCATCGCAAAACAGATCATTATTGCTACAGGTAATGCCCCACCCATATGGCCTTGTAATGTTATTAAAAAGCTTGCTTCGCCAACTTGGATTAACTCTCATCTCGTTGAAAATCCATGGACTGGTGATTATCTGCAAGAGATTAGAGCCCATGAAAATATTATTTTGCTTGGTGCTGGATTAACAGCGCTTGATACGATAAATGCCCTTGTAGAGCAAGGTCACTGCGGAATGATTTATGTGATTAGCCCACGAAAAATATTTCCCCCAGCTCAGGCATCATGGCAAAGACTTCATGAACCTAATTGGCCAAAGAATTTAAGCCCGAGACACTTAATCCGTTTTATTCGTGATTATCTCCCCTCTGCCGATACAACTAGTTCGGAATGGCAGTGCGCTTGGGAAGAATTAAGAGTTAATTTAAATACTATTTGGCAGCAATTTTCTTCTTCTCAGCGCCTTATTTTATTGAAGCGAGTAGGTTGGATTTGGTCTTTATATCGATTTCGGGCACCACCACAAACTATTGCTAGCTATGAGCAATTAAGAGAAAAAAATCAGATCCATTTTATATTGGGTCGGGCTAAACAAATTATCTGTGCCGAAGACCACATTAGAGTGCTACTAGATAATGGTTGCGAGGCAGTTGGTGAAAGAATAATCAATTGCACTGGTGTTGGGGCCGATCCTTTGCTAAGCAATCTGATCAGCGATCGACTAGCCATACCTGATGGGCTCCAGCAAGCGATTGCAGTAGATACCAATCTCAGAGTTCTCGACTCGAATCAGCAAGCATGGGAAAACTTATGGATGATTGGACCAGCCACAATGGGTAGTTTGGGTGATGTAGTAGCTGCGAGCGCTATTACTAAGCAGGCAGAGCAATTAGCAGAACAGATGATAAAAAAAGAACATTAAACACTCAAGTAGATAAATCGTGAATCACACATTGGGTACCACAGAAGTCATTGAGTCTGAATTGATTAATAAGCGGGGAGAGGCCTGCCCAGCAATAGGTAGCGATTTAGGCTCGCCCTTAAAAAAAGACTCATGTATACTTGTACAATATATTAGACAATTAGGAGCTCATAATGCGAGTCATTAATTTTTCCGATGCCAGAAACCAATTTAAGCAGGTGATTGATCAGGTGGTTGCTGATTGTGATGTAGCTATTATTTCTCGAAGAGATGCTGAGGATGCTGTTGTTATGTCCTTAGATACATATAACAGCATGATGGAAACATTCCACCTATTAAAATCTCCAGCTAACGTCAGGCATCTGGAGAAATCATTGGCGCAATATCGTAAAGGGCAAACCAAAACAAAGGCTTTGGTAGATGCGAAGTAAGTTAATTTGGACAAATACGGCTTGGTCAGATTATCTTTATTGGCAGGCCCAAGATAAGAAAATACTTAAACGAATTAATTTACTAATTAAGGATGCCATGTGGGATCCAGGGAATGGAATTGGAAAGCCTGAAGCTCTAAAAGAAAATTTATCAGGTTCATGGTCTAGGCGCATTGATGATACGAATAGATTGGTTTACGTAATTGAAAAAGAGCAGTTGGTTATTATTGCCTGCCGTTATTACTATGAATAGCATGCGAGAAGAAGATGATTTTTCTCGGGCTCGACAGAATCCATATGTGCCTCAAAAGAAATCCAGGGTACAGAATAGGATCTGGCATCCTCGGCCCCAGTCAGTTCACCGAGAGAGGTTAATATAATAATGTCAAAGCAGGGCTCTGGTTAATTGTCGGGCAAAGCTAAAAATTAATAGTAGGGCATTTTTACAATATGCTGAGAAGGCCAATTCCATAAAGTATTTGGTTGTCATAAAACCTGAATTAGGTCTCAGGTAGAATAATAGTTAAAATACTGTAGAAAGTTATATTATTAATTCCCATTTTTATCGACAATCTAATCTAAAAATACTATGACACAACCCACACAATCTAAGCGGCGCGATTTTTTTAAAACCATTGGACTGAGCGCTGCGACGGCCGCTTTACCTGGTGCTCTTCTTCCAGCAGGTGATGTGCTTGCTCAACCAGCTACTGACATTATTACTAGAAAAATTCCACGATCGGGTGAGATTCTCCCTGCTGTTGGCTTAGGCACATATCTCACTTTTGATTTGCTACCAGGAGCGCCTCGCAATAACATCCGCGAGGTTATTAAGCTATTTTGGGACGGTGGAGGACGCGTTTTCGATACCTCACCGCTTTATGGAACTAGTGAGATTAGCGTAGGTGATTTTGCCACTGGTATGGGCATAAATGACCAAATGTTTATCTGTAATAAGATTTGGTCTACTGGCGAGTTTCTGTCTGATGATAGCCATGCGCGCAAGAGTTTTCAGCAGAGTCAGCAACGGCTTTGGCGTGAGATGATTGATGTTGTTCAAGTACATAGCCTTGTGAATGTTGATCAGATCGTTCCTGTTCTTAAAAACTGGAAGAAAGAAGGTAAGATCCGTTACGTTGGCGTTACCCATCATGAGATACCTTATTTCGGCGCCTTGGCAGGTCATGTAGCACGAGGTGACCTAGATTTTGTGCAGGTGCATTACTCTATCCAAATGCGTCTTGCTGAGGATCGCATTCTTCCTGCTGCAATGGATAAAGGAACAGCCGTGTTAGTTAATATGCCTTTTGAGAAGGCGCGACTTTTCAAGATTGTTCAAGGTAGACCGTTACCCGATTTTGCGAAAGAGATCGGTTGTGAAAACTGGGCTCAATTCTTCTTGAAGTGGGTGATCTCTAACCCAGCAATTACCTGCGTTATTCCTGCCACCAGCAATCCTGCGCATCAAGCCGAAAATATCGGTGCTTTGCGTGGTCCGCTTCCAGATAAAGAAATGCGTGCACGAATGGTTAAGCATATGGAGACCATTCCCGGCTTTGATAAGTTACAAGAGATGCCTGCATATCCTGGAAAGACATATAACGGCATCATTAGACGTGGGATAAATGCGCGAACCACCTAAGATAAGTAAATAACCTTAGGCTCAGGGCCTCTAGTTCATAGTTCGAATTCTGCTAAATAGATGCATAAAAAGGCACGGGTGAATCCACTCATAATTTGGGAGTAGTTACTTAATTAGCCGAGCTTATTGATTTGTATCTAAAACTGATCCATCGTTTGTATTAAACTTTAATCCATCCAAACGATGATTTTACCTTTGGCTAGCAGCCTATTTAGAGCGCACCTCGTATGAGGCGCCTTTTAAAAGAACATTTCATGGTGGGGATTGGTTATTGTAGTAATGCATTCACGTAGGCAAACCGGTCCTTTCTCAAAGACACCCTTTTTTCATATCGTTTTCTTGAAACTTCTAGAATTGCCCATTCAGCCAGATAGTTTATGATGTATTCATTGCTAGATGGAGTGGATTGCTTAAAGTCATTGTGCAAGTCTCGAATTTGTGGGCTCTTCCTAAATCCTATCGCAAGGTTAAGTAACTGACAAATTTTCTCAGGGTCGTGTACTGCTAATAGTTTTTTGCGCTTTTCGTTATCAAGCAAAAGTTGTGCAAGAGAAGATTGAATTTGGCGCATGGCAGGGGTAACTTCAAGATCACGACTATTAATTGTGATTTTCATCGGCGATGTCTCCTGCATAGTCAAGGATATAGGGGTTAATTCTTTATTATTTTTAACATCTAGAGCAAAGTACGTTTTATTTTTAGGGATCATTTTTTTGATACCTGATTCTTAAATTGAAATCATCTTTTCCATAAATTTTCCAAAACTTAATATCTTCAAATAGCTTATCGAGATCTGCATACGATAGGTTTTTCATATCTAAAAGATTGATTGAGTTACCTACCTCTAGCTTTGCTATTGCATTGACATATGTCAGTTCAGCCATGCCATGCTCCTTTAGTCGAAGTGATCTATTTCTAAATAAATTACTCTTAATTAATCAATAAATACCATGTTGAAGTTGGTAAATAAGGCAAATTCGATCAATTTGAATAATTAACCTGATTTAGTCCAATTAAAGGAACATGGTGCTAGGGTTGGCAATGATTCGCCTAGGGCAAGAGTAGGCCTAATAATCAAAATTCCTAGATCCAGGTTGAATTTCTGGTGCGCCCATCAGTAAGGCAAACCCTTAGTAAGAATAGCGGGGTTTTTGTTCAATTACATTCAACTAATTTGAAGGCACTAATTTTTATTGCTTAATTGCTTTAAAGCTGGCTTACTAAACGGATGGGGAAAATAGAAGCTTTAGCCTTCTTATATCAAACTGACCAAAGGTCAATTCTTTTGGGCAATAGCATACGATGCTAACAACTCAAATTAGAATGAATGATAGCGTTTTTGAGTATCTAGAATTTACATTAGGCAACATCGCCGCTGTACATCAGCCTATATTCTTGCTTTGCGGCGTTATTTTTTTGATTACTTTTGGCATAACAATTTATTTAATTGTTGATCACCGCAGAGGACTAGGCAAAAAAAAGGAGCATTTTCATAAAAGTGTTTATATCGAGATTATGTGGGCAGTTATTCCATTCCTCATAATTTTTTTCCTAATATGCCCAATATTTGTTACAGTTTTCGATCGGTGAATACTGCAGTATTTTCCATTCCACAGCAAAAAGACAAAATATTTTGCAAGAATTGTAGGTGTTAACACCTAAATCGTAGTTTATTTTTAGATATTTACTATATCTTTAATAGATATTATAAGAACTTTATTTTGATGAGAGGTTTCATTTCTAGATAGAGATATTCTAGAGTTCATGGGGTTGATGTAGCTTAAATCCTTAAGAGCGAAGATGCTCTAGGAGCGAAAGGCGTTATGGCTCTTGCAATCGTAATTGCATTACTCGTCATTGGCTCAGTCCTTTTTCAATTCTTGAGTCCCTGGTACTTCACGCCAATTGCGTCGAATTGGGTGGCAATTGACGATACTATCGGCTTGACATTCTGGATTACAGGCGCCGTCTTTGTTGTTATTAATTTATTTGTTGTTTACTGTATCATCCGTTTTCGACAGCGCAAAGGCAGTAAAGCTGAATATGAGCCAGAAAATAAGAAACTAGAATGGTGGCTGATTGGCATTACCACTATTGGTATTGCTTCAATGTTGGCCCCAGGATTATTTGTATGGGCTGACTTTGTTCATGTTCCATCTAATGCCGCTCTCTTTGAAGTCGTTGGAAAGCAATGGAACTGGAGCTATCGCTTTCCTGGTAAAGATGGCAAGATGGGTTTGGTTGATACTAAATTTATCTCCGAAAAAAATCCTTTTGGTATCGATCCAGATGATATGAATGGGCAAGACGATATTTTGGTGGCTAGCCAAGAGGTACATCTTCCCTTAAATAAACCAGTTAAAGCCTTGCTAAGGTCTGTTGATGTACTGCATAACTTTGCGGTACCACAATTTCGTGCCAAGATGGATCTTGTGCCGGGAATGGTGACTTATATATGGTTTACACCAACACGAGTTGGGAAATTTGATCTTCTTTGTAATGAGCTGTGTGGCATAGGCCACTATGTCATGCGTGGCAAAGTAGTCATTGAAAGTGACGAGGCCTATCAAGCTTGGCTAAGTAACTATCCTACATTTGTCCAAACTCAAACACAAAAAATTGGTGATGCTGCTGCTGGTCAACCACTTTATGCTGTCTGCTCTGCTTGCCATGGAGCTCAAGGAGAAGGTAATAAAGCTTTAAATGCTCCTAAGTTGAGCGGTCAAGCGGAGTGGTACTTGAGTCGGCAGCTAATGAACTTTAAGCAGGGTGCGCGTGGTGTCAAAGATCAAGATATCAATGGCAAATTGATGGCGCCAATGGTAGCTACCTTAGGCACTGCTAGTGCCGTTGCTGATGTTAGCGCCTACATCCTCACGCTGCCTGATACTCCTGTTAAAAATACTATTCAGGGAAATATCAGCAAAGGGGAAAGTTTATATAACAGCACTTGTGCGGCATGTCATGGCCTAAATGGAGCAGGGGTTGAGTCAACCAAAGCCCCAAGGCTCCAGAATATGAGCGACTGGTATTTAGTTACCCAATTAAATAATTTTAGGACTGGCGTTCGTGGGACCCATCCAAAGGATTTATATGGACAGCAGATGTCATCCGTTGCCTCATTTTTAACGCAAGAACAAACAATTAACGATCTTGTTGCATATATTGGGAGCTTGAAATGATCGATTTATTTATTAGGAGATTTTGATGGAGCACGTTGCGCATGACGCATCAAATTTTGCGCCACCGGTGGAAGTCAAAGAGATGGAGCTTTACCATCCTAAAACATTCCTAGGAAAATATATCTGGAGTCAGGATGCCAAGGTAATTGCGATTCAGTATGGTATTACTGCGTTGTCAATTGGTTTTGTGGCTTTGGTGATGTCGTGGCTAATGCGATTGCAGTTAGGCTTTCCAGACACATTCTCCTTTATTAACCCTAGCAATTATCTTCAGTTTGTCACCATGCATGGCATGATCATGGTCGTTTATCTGTTGACTGCCTTGTTCTTGGGAGCATTTGGTAATTACCTCATCCCACTAATGGTGGGTGCACGCGATATGGTCTTTCCATACGCTAATATGCTTAGCTTCTGGATCTATTTATTTGCCGTATTACTTCTTGTCGCTAGCTTTTTTGTAACTGGCGGGCCAACTGGTTCCGGCTGGACCCTGTATCCACCCCAAGCCATACTGCCTGGCACACCTGGCGCTACTTGGGGCATTATTTTGATGCTTATTTCTTTAGCCTTTTTTATCATTGGCTTTACGATGGGTGGCTTGAATTATGTGGTTACAGTATTGCAAGCACGAACCCGTGGAATGACCATGATGCGCTTGCCTTTAACAGTCTGGGGCATTTTCATGGCTACCATATTGGCGCTCTTTGCTTTTCCAGCCCTATTTGTAAGTGCGATCATGATGCTATTGGATCTCACTTTAGGCACAAGTTTTTTCATGCCCGCCTTAGTTTCAATGGGCCAACAAGGCGAATACGCTGGTGGCAGTCCATTGCTGTTCCAGCATCTCTTTTGGTTTTTTGGGCACCCTGAGGTTTATATCGTTGCCTTACCAGCATTTGGAATTGTTTCTGATTTGATTAGTGTTCACGCTAGGAAAAATATTTTTGGTTATCGCATGATGGTGTGGGCAATTGTTGCAATTGGGGCGCTTAGTTTTATGGTGTGGGCTCACCACATGTATGTCAGTGGAATGAATCCTTATTTTGGCTTTTTCTTTGCCACGACTACCTTAATTATCGCTATACCAACAGCGCTCAAAGTATATAACTGGGTTTTGACTCTTTGGCATGGCAATATCCAACTAAGTGTGCCAATGCTTTTTGCGATTGGATTTATCTTTTCATTCATTCACGGGGGTCTTACAGGTTTATTCCTTGGAAATGTCACGGTCAGCGTGCCTTTGTCTGATACGATGTTTGTGGTAGCCCACTTCCATATGGTGATGGCCGTTGCACCAGTGATGGTCGTATTTGGAGCTATCTATCATTGGTACCCAAAAATTACTGGGCGAATGCTAGATGAGAAGCTTGGAAAAATTCATTTCTGGGCGACTTTTTTAGGTACATATGCAATCTATTTACCAATGCACTATCTTGGTTTCCTTGGGGTACCGCGTCGTTATTACGCCGTTGGCGGGACTGATTTCATTCCGCAGTCAGCCCAGGGCTTAAATGCAGGCATCACTGTTGCTGCCATAGTGGTTGGTGCCTTTCAATTTATATTCATTTACAACCTCATCCGCAGCTATACCAAAGGCAAGGTGGCTGATGGCAACCCTTGGAAGGCGACTACTCTAGAGTGGCAGACTTCGGAAACACCTCCTGTGCATGGTAATTTTGGTCCTAAGTTGCCTGTTGTTTATCGTTGGGCTTATGACTACAGTGTTCCAGGAGTTGTAAAAGATTTCATACCTCAAAATGTTCCGCCCAGTGATGTAGTGATGGATGCGAATGCAACGCAGGCAGAGAGGGATTCTATTTAATGGGAATCTTCCAAACATTGAGGGCGCAGCCTTGGTCGGCTGAACAAGTTAAATTAGATAACCTTTATGCTGGGCGAAGCTCTACTGCCTACGCTAAAAAAATTGCCTTACGCGTATTTTTGGGGGTAGTTGCAGTCTTATTTACATTGATGCTAATTGCCTATGCCGGCCGAATGGGTTATGAAGATTGGCGTCCAGTACCGCAATTGCAATTATTGTGGATTAATACAGGTGTATTGGCATTAAGTAGTTTATCGATGCAATGGGCTCAATATTCAGTGCGCCATAGAAAAATGGATGCAATGCGGATCGGCTTACTCTTAGGCGGTGCCTTAACCCTAGTTTTTTTATTCGGGCAAGTTCTTGCTTGGCGGCAATTAAGCAGCATGGTTTATTTCGATATTACTATTCCAGCAATCGGATTTTTTTATATGATTACCGGGGTACATTGCTTGCATATGGTGGGCGGTTTAATTGCCTGGAGTCGAACTGCACCCAAGGTTTGGAGCAAAGTAGATATTGCTAAAGTGCAAAACAGTATCGAGCTTTGTACCACGTACTGGCATTTTTTATTGCTAGTTTGGTTGGTTCTTTTTGGACTATTGTTTGCAGGCGATAATCTGGACCTTGTCCTAAAACTCTGTGGAATTCGGTAGATAGGATCTAAAAATGTCAGAAGCCCATTCAACACACTTAGAAGAAATTCCGCCACCTTATACAGGGCCCAAAAGCTTTATATCGGATTGGTCTTCTGATCAAACAGCGTTTAAAAATGTCTCTTGGGGTAAGGTCATGATGTGGATCTTCCTTGTTAGTGACACCTTCATTTTTAGTGCCTTTTTAATCTCGTATATGACTGTGCGGATTTCTGCTGTAGACCCATGGCCAAATTCTAGTGAAGTATTTGCTTTAACGCTGTTCGGCAAAGAAGTGCCACTGGTGCTCATTGCAATCATGACTTTCATTTTGATTAGCAGTAGCGGGACTATGGCTATGGCAGTGAACTTTGGATATCGTAAAAACCGGAAAGTTACATTTATCTTATTAATCGTCACAGCTATTTTGGGGGCATCGTTTGTTGGAATGCAGGCCTTTGAGTGGACTAAACTTATTATAGAAGAGGGCGTGCGCCCATGGACCAATCCCATGGGCGCCCATCAATTCGGATCCGTTTTCTTTATGATTACTGGATTTCATGGTACTCACGTCAGTATTGGAGTGATATTTCTTTTAATTGTTGCTGCCAAAGTCTACCGAGGTGATTTAGAACATAATCGCTCGGGATTCATGACCGGAAGAAAAGGAAATTACGAGATAGTTGAAATTATGGGCCTGTATTGGCACTTTGTAGACCTGGTATGGGTCTTCATTTTTGCTTTTTTCTATCTTTGGTAGAGGGAATGATGGAATATCCTAAACAACACCCTATTGGGATTTACCTAAAGATATGGGCACTCCTATTTATTTTGAGTGGCCTATCTTACTCTGTCGATTATTTTCATTTTGAGGGCTATTTGAGATGGACCTTAATTATCATTTTCATGATGTTAAAAGCAGGTTTAATCGTTGCGTTCTTCATGCACATGGTTTGGGAGCGTGTGGCCTTAATTTATGCCGTTCTTGTTCCACCACTATTACTTTTAACTCTGATTGGTATTGGTGTGCTTGAGGGTGACTATACTTTTTTTACGCGTAATGTCTTTTTTGGTAGTTAATGTATAGAGTATTAACCTTTGAACTTGAGGATTATTAATGAATAATAAATATCTCTCTATTAATGTATGGATCCTTTTCGGGGTAACCATAGTATTAATTTTGTTTACTTTTATTTTGGTTTTTCATAATGAAACTATCCCAAATAAAATATACCAAGATCGCAATAATCTATTGAGTGTTGGTAAGACCGCAGCTGAGCTTATCAAGCCTATCGGTAAAATCAATCTTGCTTTATGAGAGCTAGCTACTTAGGCGGTGCTTTGCTTACCCTAAATATGACTGGGAATACCAATCCACTCTGAAATTCAAGTGTGATTTGCACCTGATCGCCCTGGCGTAGTGGTTTTTTAGGGTTCATGAGCATGAGGTGATATCCACCAGGGGTTAATTGCAGCGTAGACCCTGCTTTTATTTCAATAAGGGGTGTGTGATTCATGTGTGCCATACCCCCTTTAGTTACTGTTTGATGCAACATTACGGATTTAAAGTCTGCGCTACTAGCTCTTAGAAGGGTCTGAGTCTGTAGAGTTTGATTTTGCAGGTCCATATATCCAGCTAGCGCTTCTGCATTTGGCGGTGCCTCTTTGACCCAGGCATGGCTAACATTAATTTTAGATTCAGCTGCATTCATTTGCGCTGAACTAAAGCTCATTATTAAACCTAAAATTATTGGTATAGATAATTTCACAATGTCTCCCTTAGGGTAGTGATTTTATGGCATCTATCTTTTTAAGAATAGTAAAACGTCTACTTATGGGGCTTATATCGAAGGGTGGCGTTAATAATGCTGTGTACTGACCTTGCGGATTGATTAAAAATACCGCTGACGTGTGATAAACCTGATAACTATTTTTATCTGGCGCAGATTCAACTTCAAATTTGGCATCTAGTTGTTGGGTTAAATTGCGTAATTCTAATTCCGTGCCCGTTACACCAATGATAGATGGATCAAAGTAGTTAGTGTATTGCTTGAGTGTAATTACTGTGTCGCGCTTGGGATCAACTGAAATAAAGACAAATTGAACGTTTTTAGTCCCATTGATGCCTTTAGTTATTTGTTCTCGTAGCTTAGATAGGCTTACTAAGGTGCTTGGGCAGATATCTGGACAGTGAGTAAACCCAAAAAAAAGAAACGACCATTTACCTTTTAGGCTCGAAAGATCAAAAGTGTCGCTATTTTGATCAATAAGAACAAATTCTTTTAGTGGTTTAGGACCCACAAATACAGCCATTGTCTGATCTGGAATGAGTCTAGGATACGAATCATCACCTTCGCTAAATAAAAATAAAAATCCCCCAGTTAAAAATGTGATTACAAGTACAAAAGCAACGATTAGGCTGAATTTAAATGGTAGCAGTCTCATTTAAAGATCAAGATGATTTAGCAGTGGCGAATCATCCCTATTTTTTGTTGCAACAAGACCAACCAATGTGGTTCAGCTTTCCCAGTTCCAGCCAAACTTACCTGAGGATGTAATTTTAGTATTCGATCTAATACCGGTTCCTGAGGGGGGTATAGGTCTACATAGAAAATATGCAGGCCATCTTTTAATGCCTTTTGAAACTGTACAAAAAGAAGATTTGGCCTATGGATGCCAATTAAACCACCCTCCCAAACGCAAAACCAAAATAAAATTAATGCAAGGAAGATAAATGGCATCCAACCTGCACCAGATTTATGCCAATCTAAATAATGCGTAAGCATTAATACAGTTGAAAAAATGGAGGCACCAACTGCAGCACCAATTAATCCAGAATGAATAATATCCATTTTCATGAATGATTGGACCTCATGAAGGTGAGGGTGTTGTCGAACTCCCTCAACGTCATTGCTCAATACGTGAATTTGTGCGGTGGTAATGTTTTCTTTTTCTAGTTGTTCTTCGAATAGCTCAAGGTCGTCTAAGTTATTGCTAATGAAATAATGTCTCAATAATTTCACAATGCACTCCTAGTTCAATTAACTACTAAAATAATCTTACCTATTTGATCAACTACTAAGCGAGATCTCAGGCTCTAACTATTGCAGTGCAGCCAATAGGCTTTTTTGACTTAGCCTTGTTTTTAATGTGTAATAAACTGTAAACACCACCATCAGTGGCTATTCAAGGCGCGGACCAGGTACACGGTTTACATCTAGTACGACTACGGCGTTTGATTATGCTTTTTTGAAACAAACTTAAAAAGTATTCGCAATCTCAGACAAGGCGCTTAATGAGCATTAAGCCGCAGGGAAAAATTACTTAAAATAATTATAACTTTTAAAGTAGTTTAAGGTTTTGGGGTATACCCTTGCTTTGGAGGACTATTTCTTAAACAAGGCTTTCAGTCCTAAGGGAAAGCTCAATTGATGAATTACTAGGCAGCTAAACTGCAATCCTCCGTACTTATGCTTATATATAGGATATAAGCTAGCAGATAAAGCCAATACTGAACTGCAGTCAATTTAGCACCAAAACCAAAAAGAGTTTTTCTATAGTAAAGCATTGAAGAAAAATTGGTTGATTTTGTTTCTTTTGGGGTACTCTAGTTTGTTGAGATACTCTATTTTGTTCCTTTGCCTCTAAAGCTGGTCCAAATAGCGCCTTAATTTTCATCGAATTTCAGTCCAGCATCCCTTTAATATGGTTCGCTAGGCAAAGGCAAGAAAAATCTGGTGGGATAAAAATTAGTTTGATTCAAAGTGAAAAACGAGGGAAAATGTCATATCCCTTTTTTAAAAAATAGCTTTGAGCGTCATAAAAAATATAGAAAGAAGAATGGAGATGGATAAGGCACTTCGAGCTGCGGCACAAGAGTATATGGTTAGATACGGCGGAGATGTTTTCCCTAATCTTTTTAAAAGTGCTAAAGGTACGATCGTAATTGATGATACTGGCCGCGAAATATTAGATTTCACTTCGGGGCAGATGTGTGCAACCATCGGTCATAATCATCCTGCCATTATCAATGCTGTAAATGAGGCCAGTAAAAAAGCCTTTCATATGTTTAGCGGAATGATTCCAGAGGTTGTGGCGCAATTAGCGGCTAAAGTTGCAACAGAGTGGATGCCACCATCTTTAACTAAGTCTATTTTTATAAACACCGGCTCAGAAAGTAATGAAGTTGCTTTACGGATGGCAAAAATGTATACCAGCGGCTATGAGATTTTGGCTGTTGGGGGATCTTGGCATGGGGTTACGGGTGTAGCAAGTTCAGTTTCTTTTGCGAGTGATCGGAAAGGTTATGGCGTCCCTCCAGCGGGCGTTTTCGTATTACCTGAGCCAAATATGTATCGTCCTTATATTCCAGAATTGGGCCCAGAACAATCTGCATTGAAAAGTCTAGAAATTGGCTTGAAAATGTTTGACATGGCTTCCACAGGTAGAGGCGCTGCTATTATTATCGAGCCAATAATTAGCGCAGGTGGAGTACTAATTCCGCCAAAAAGTTATATGCAAGCATTACGTAAGGCTGCCGATGATCGCGGTATGTTACTCATTTATGATGAGGCGCAAACTGCCTTTGGTCGTATCGGGAAAAGAACAGCCTCCGATTTATTTGGAATTGTCCCTGATATCATGACCCTATCAAAAACAATGGGTGGGGGTCTTCCATTGGCAGCTGTGGTGACTACACCAAAAATTGAACAAGATATTTATGAGAAGGGCTTCTCTTTTTATACCAGCCATGTTTCAGATCCTTTACTTGCTACAGTTGGCTTAGCGGTACTAGATACCATTAAGAATGAAAATTTAATCGATAAAGCTAACGTTACCGGTGCATATTTAAGAAATAAACTACTTGAGTTACAAAATAAATATGATTGTATTGGCGATATTAGAGGCGAAGGTTTATTGTTTGGCGTTGAATTAGTGCAAGATCGAAAAACGCGATTGGCACACCATAAGTTGGGCGAATTAACCACTAAAAAATGTTTTGAGTTAGGATTAAGTATGAATATTCGCAGACGACCAGAGCGCGGATCTGTATGGCGAATTGCGCCGCCCCTAACTGTATCTAATCAAGAAATTGATAGGGCTATTGCAATACTTGATAAGGCACTAGAAGTTAGTTTAAAAGCAATTTAACGAATTATTATTTCTTACTGGAAATTATTATGAAAATGTACTCATTACCAATTCTATTGACTTTATTTATTTCTATTAATGTGCAGGCTCAATCAAATAATACTGATGTAAAAATTAAAAAATTAAATATTGTTAATGTAGGCGTAAGAGAATCCTCAGCACCACTTTCTTATATGGTAGGCAGTAATGCTTATTCTGGTTATCATGTTGAATTATGTGAGAGGATATTAAAAAAACTATACCCAAATGCCAAAATTAATTACATGGCTGTTACACCTCAAAATCGTATTCCTTTAATCCAAAATGGGACAATTGATATTGAATGTGGATCAACTAGCAATACCACCGCCAGAAAAGAGCAAGTTGATTTTGCAGTTACAACATATGTAACTGAGGCACGCTATGCGGTTAAAAAATCTTCTGGCATTAATTCCACTGATGATGTAATCAAAAAGAAAATTGTTACAACCGTTGGTACTACCCCTGTACAGCATTTACGTAAGCTGGAACAGCTCAAAGGCGTTAAGTTAGATGTAACCTATGCCAAGGATCACTCCGAAGCATTTTTATTGGTTGAGTCTGATCGAGCCGATGCTTTTGCTATGGATGACAACATACTAGCTGGAAATATTGCCGCTAGTAAATCACCTGGAGATTATAAAATCGTCGGTGACCCATTAAGTGTTGAGGCGATTGCAATCATGCTGCGCAAGGATGATCCGGTGTTTAAGGCGGGGGTCGATAACCAAATTAAAGACATGATGAAATCTGGTGAGCTAAAAAATGTTTATCAGAAATGGTTCTTAGCACCGATCCCACCAAAAGGCTCAGTCATTGGTATTCCGATGGGAAACTCCTTAGTTGAGCTCTTTAAAAATCCAAGTGACATACCGGCTGAACCATTATTTAAATAAAGCGTAGTTTCAGAGGGTGCCTTATAAAGTTCTATTAAGATCTTGAACTGCCGTTAATTTAGCGTCAAAGCCAAAGAGAGCTTTTCTAAACTAATTGTTGAGTAAGCCCAACGGGTAGCTTTTTAATCTAAGCTGATCTTGGCATCTTTAGCTACTTTGCCCCAGCGAGTCCATTCAGATTCAATCATGGCATTCGCTTGAGCAGATGTACCTGGTGATGGGGTTATGCCCCCCTTAGTTAAGCTAGTTCGGACAACTTCGCTATTAAGTACTTTATTCAAACTTTGATTAAGTGTTTGAATGACAGCGCTAGGGGTATTTTTCGGAGCCACCAAAATTTGCCAGCCACTGATGACTACAGGAACGCCTTGTTCTGAAAGGGTGGGAATGCTATCTGATGTAGGTACGCGTTTTTCAGAACTCACCCCAAGAATTTTAATTCTTCCACCGTTAGCTTGTGGTAGGGCAACTGATAAGGGCACCATCATCGCATCAACATCTCCAGAAGCTACTGCAGTGATTGCTGGGGCTGCACCTTGAAAAGGAACATGAGTTAAATCAATTCCTGTTGTTTGTTTAAATTTCTCAAAAGCAATTTGAGATGTGCTGCCAATACCCCAAGATGAGAAATTTAATTTTCCTGGGCGCACCTTAGCATACTCAATAAATTCTGCAAGAGTATTGACGTTCAGCTTAGGGCTAACTACTAGCGCAAAAGGAAAGCTACCCACTATACCAACTGCAGAAAAATCTTTCAGTGCATCGTAATTCACTTTTTTGTAAACATGAGGATTAATGGCAAGACCTTCTGCGCCCGCTAAAAGAAGGGTATAGCCGTCAGGCTGTGACTTAGCAACAAAGTCAGTACCAATCATCGTATTAGCGCCAGGCTTATTTTCTACTATGATCGATTGGCCAAGTTGCTCAGTTAAGCCTTGTGCAATCGTACGCGCTGAAATATCCACATTACCACCGGCTGTAAATGGAACGATTAATTTAATCGCACGGTCAGGAAATGGAGCAGCATTCACTAAGTGAATGATGCTAAATAAAAAGACAGTAGAAAAAATATTTTTAAATAGTTTCATCATGTATTCCTTAGTTATATTTACCTGATAGTAATGATCCAAACCCCTGAATATTGCAGTTGACCCCAGCAGTTCTTAAGGAGTTCCACATGGTTGCTGCAATACTGGAGATAATGGGTTTGCCAAGATTACGTTCTGCATTGTCTATGGCATCAATCGTGGGCATGCCAACGCCACTTACAAATATGGCATCAGCCCCAGAAGCATTTACTTGCTTCATGAGTTGACCTGCTCTTTCGGGGGTCTCATCATAGATATTTTTCACGTCTGGTAAGTTACCAAAGTGAACAATATTAAATCCATACTCTTCCAGTAAATTTTTACAGCGTAGAGTATTTTGCTCGCTATAGGGTGTGCCAAAGGCAATATTGCTCACTCCAATTTTTTTTAATGCGGTCACTACGCTACCAAAAGCAGTAATGAATGGAATTTCAAACTTTTTTTGCAGACGATCAACTAATTTCGCCTCACCATCTTTGCCTAGGGTATAGCTGTTAGCCGTATGAGCCATAGCTACTACCTTGGGCTTAACCAATTTCATTAACTCAAGATTTTCATCGAGATGGTCAATTTGGGATTGATTACGTTCATCTTGTCCCAATAAACTGCCAGTTTCACCAAATGCAACCATTCTGGTGAAATGTACTGAGAACTCTGGGCGCGCCATCTTAATCACTTCACCTTCAGTATTAGGGTTACCAGGAGGAATTAAAAACCCAAGGCGAACAAGTTTCTGCATTGTGCGTGACTCCAATTTATTTTTTTCTACTTTAGGCTGCTTAAAACAATCTGGAGTACTTGCAAAATCAATAATAAGACGAGAGGTGATAAATCAAGGGTACCTAGATTGGGTATTACTCGTCGAATGGGCCTAAGAAGCGGTTCGACTAAAAGAGATATAAGGTATTGAATTTGAGAACCAGCACTGATCCAAGAGAGAATGACGCTTGCGAAAACCAGCCAAATGAGACCCGAAATTGTTAAGTCTAAAAGCTCAATCGAGGTAATAATCAGCGAAGATACAGTCAAAGGTATTAGCCCAGATATCCAAGATAAGATAATTGTTTTGCCTAAAACGAGAACATAGGCAGCAAGAAAGCTAGCGGTATCAAAT
>Ga0049085_10000101_pt1 | contig 36959 bp, 26 predicted proteins | sample GreLakmeSU08MSRF_FD_66721 | JGI IMG/M metagenome (GOLD analysis project Ga0049085, IMG submission 66721) | Freshwater lentic microbial communities from great Laurentian Lakes, MI, USA - Great Lakes metaG SU08MSRF | ecosystem: Environmental > Aquatic > Freshwater > Lake | place: Great Lakes... | reverse complement strand
ACGGAGACGATCGGCAGCCCAACGCCGCAAACGATTCCGTTTATTCCGCAGCGCCAGTTGCGGTATTCGGACTACAACTACGTGGTCGAGCCGTTCCAGACCTGGCACTTCAAGCAGTCGATCGACTACTCAGTGACGGCGAACAAGGCCATCCTCGATCTGGCGTCGCGCAATCGCGACACCTTTCTCTGGAATTTCTACCGCATGGGTCGCGACATGATCCAGCGGGGTTCGGGCGACGACTGGATTACGACGCCAAAGGTCCTTGCTGACGCACAGGCGAAGCTTGGCGGTGGTGGTGGTGGCGGTGGCGGCGGTGGCGGTGGCGCCACGAAGGAGCAGTTCACGGAGAACTTCCGTAACCCGTCCAAGCGCGTCCCGCGTGGGTTCATCCTGCCCAGCAACCAGCCCGATTTTCTGACGGCTGAGAAGTTCCTCGTGGCTCTCCAGAAGGCCGGCATCATCGTGCATCGTGCCACCGGACCGTTCACGGCCGGCGGCAAGCAATATCCGTCGGGCTCGTACGTAGTGAAGGCCAATCAGGCGTTCCGCGCCCACGTGCTCGATATGTTCGAGCCGCAGGATCACCCGAACGACTTTGCATATCCCGGTGCGCCGCCGACGCGGCCGTACGACAACGCCGGCTGGACGCTCGCGATGCAGATGGGCGTCAAATTCGACCGCGTGCTCGATGGATTCGACGGACCGTTCACGCGTCTTGACCCGCTGACGAATCGTATCAAGTCCGATCCCACGACGGTCGCATCCACAGGTGCTGGATGGGTTGTGTCATCCAAGGTGAACGATGCCTTCCACGCGGTCGCCCGCCTCTGGGCTGCTGGCGCCGATGTGTATCGTCTTGACCGGCCGACGACGATCGGCGGTGTGTCATATGGAGCGGGCTCGTTCTATATCCCGGCAAATGCCAAGAGCACGCCGGTCGTGCAGAAGTCCGCGGTCGACCTCGGCGTCACGTTTGCGTCGACGACCGATTTGTCGGCCACCTCGTCGAAGGTGCCGGCCGTACGCATCGGTCTCTGGGATCGTTACGGCGGATCGATGCCGAGCGGGCACATGCGTTGGTTGTTCGAGCAGTATGAAATGCCGTTCAAGCTCGTCTATCCGGCCGAACTCGATGCGGGCAACCTACGTTCGAAGTTCGACGTGCTAATCTTCCCTGAAGGCTCCATTCCTGCCGTCGCCAGTGCAGCTGGCGGACGCGGCGGACGTGGCGGCGGTGGCGGGCGCGGTGGCGCCGCGGCCGAGATCTCATCGGAATTCTCCGCGATGGTCGGCAATGTGTCGCCGGCAACGATCGTCAAACTGAAGGAGTTCGTCTCGGCGGGTGGTCGGCTTGTTGCCATCGGACCGTCGTCGATCAATGCGGCGCAGCAGTTCGGCTTCCCGGTGACGAGCCACCTCGTGGAGCGTACGCCGACCGGTACCGGCACGACGCCGCTGCCGAGCGACAAGTTTTATGTGCCTGGTTCAATCCTCGAAGTCGCCTACGACACCACCGCGTTGTCCGCGAAAGGCCAGGATGCCCGTGGCCCCGTGTTCTACGACAACAGCCCCGTGATGCGTCTTGGGCCCGACGCGGCGCTCAAGGGCGTGAAGCCGATCGCCTGGTTCGACAACCCAGCTCCGCTCAAGAGCGGCTGGGCGTGGGGCCAGAACTATCTCGACGGTGGTGTCGCAATGGCCGAAGGCAAGTACGGCCAAGGAACGGTCTTTATGTTTGGACCGGAAATCACCTTCCGCGCACAGCCTGCGGCGACCTTCAAGCTCCTCTTCAATTCCATTGTTGGCGACGGGAAGCCCAATATTGTCCCGTAACGCTGCGTAGTTGATCGATGGTGCAGATGAGGCGGGCGCTCCGAGAGGGGCGCCCGCTCTCGTTTAACGTGACGCGGCTGATCGAACGCCACGCAGGTTCGCGGAATCCGGTCCCCCTCACCAATCCGCCGGTATCTTTCGCGTATGAATGATTCGCCGTTGTTCGCCACGGTGCGCGCGGAAACTCCGATGGGGACCCGTGTGGGTCTCACCCTCCTGCTTGTTGGTGCCTCCGCAATCGGTGTTGCCTACGCCGCCGCAATCGTGCAGGGTCAAGCACCGGCGTGGGCCCCCTGGTGCCTAGCGATCGGCAGCGCGGCGACCACCGTCGGCCTGTTCGTGATTGGCGCGGCAACGCGACGAGCGCTCTCCCGTCCCGTCGCGATCTTCTTGACTGGGCTCTTCGCCCTCCTCCTCGCTTCGTTTGGCGCGGCACTCGAAATGGCGCCGGGAGAAGCGAGCGGTGGCCCACTCCTGTTCGGACTCCCCGTGCGGCTCGCGATCGTGTTTTATGGAGTCGGCGTTGTGCCGCTCGTCGTGCTGCCGGTGGTATTCGGACTCACGTTTGGTCGCACGCCTCGCGCGGAGGGCGGGTCGTCGTGACGGGATCATTCGTGCTGGCGACGTTCGCGCAGAGCGCGGCACTGCCGCGCGTGGGTGGGCAGACCACGGTCGCGACCATGGTCGCGTATTTCGCGGTGCTCGCGGTGATCTCCGTCTGGGCCGTTCGGCGTACGCGCACGCCAACCGACTTCTTTGTCGCGGGTCGGTCAGTCGGTACCATCGTGCTCGGCGTCGCGGCGATGGCCACGACGCTCTCGGGGTTCGCGATGATCGGCGGGCCCGGCTTGTTCTATTCGATGGGCGCGACGGCGCTTTTTCTGGTGCTCCCCGCGTCGTTGACCAACACGCTTGGCGCGTGGGCCATCGCTCGCCCGCTCCACGACCTCGCGCGCACACGGGGAGTCATCACGATTCCTGGCGCCCTCGGTGCCCGTTACGATTCGCGCGCCGCCCAAGGCTGGTCGGCGGTCGCGATCCTCGTCGCGGTGGTCGGCTATATCGCGACGAACTTTCTCGCACTCGGCTATGTGCTCGATGCCGTATTCGGTACCGGGCTCTCGGCCGGCATCTGGATCGGCGCGCTCGTGCTCGTCGCGTACACAGCGGCCGGCGGCATGCTCGCGGGAGTGTATGCGGATCTGTTTCAGGGAGCAGTCAAGGCGGCGGCTTCGATCGCAGCCTGCTGGTTCGCGATGAAGGTCGGCGGTGGGCTCGGCGAGATCAGTCGTACGATCATGGCGTACGATGCGGACTTTCTCTCGCCCTGGGGGAAGGGCGGCGCGATGACGGCGCTTTCCTTTTTCTTCGTGTTCAGCGTGGGATCGCTCGCACAGCCACATATCGCGCACAAATACCTGATGGCGCGCGATGTGGACCGGTTCCGGTGGTACCCGATGGTGATGACAGTCTCGATGACCCTCGCGCTGTTGCTCTACCTCACCGTCGGTGTCGCAGTAAAGGCGATGGTGGTGCGCGGTGTGATTCCGCCGCTCGTGCGCAACGACGATGCGATGCCCGCCTTCCTCGTGGCCGCGGTGCCGGCCGCGCTGGCTGGTCTCATCTTCGCGGGAGCCGCATCGGCGATTATGAGCACCGTCAATGCGTTTCTGTCCGTTGGTGCCGCTGCCATCATGCACGACCTGCCGATGGCGTTCGGCCGCGAGCCGTCGAACGAACTCGCTAGGGGCCGCGCGGCCACCGTGGCGCTGGCAGTGGTGGCTGTGCTCGTCGCGCACGCACCGGGTGCGCAGGTCGCGTTCCTGGGGGTGTTCGGTTACGGACTCTTCGCGTCGACGCTCGTACCTGCGCTGGCGGTTGGTCTCAACTGGCCCGCGGCGACTGCCCGTGGTGCCGTGGCCTCGATCATCACGGGCCTCGTCGTGACGCTCGTCGGGGAAACACTGAGCTTTGCGGGAGTGTACCGGCTTCCCGCCGGCGTGCCGTGGAGCGGGGTGGCGCTGGTGGCGGCGTTGGGCGTCTTCTCAGTCGTGTCGTTGACTGGTGCGCGACGACCAGCCTGACGCGTCTACTTCTTTGTGGCCTTGCCAGTCGAGTCGTGCGGCTCACCGTAGTGGGGATTCCACTCGCCGCCTTCGACGCGCAGCGGTAGGTGGTTTCCCTTCGGTGGGAACGGGCAGGTCGCGAAATTCGTGAAGGCGCAGGGCGGGTTGAACGCCTTGTTGAAGTCGATGATCGTGCGGCCCAGCGAATCGGCCGGCGTGACCCAGACATAGCGTGTCGCCGGATACGTTTCCTTCCGGTTTGTCGAGTCCGTGAACATCACAAACAGATTCTGCCCGTGGTCTTCCGGCTCGCGAATGACCATCAGCGAGTACGGCTTTCCCTTCAGCGTGAATCGCACGTCGCCCGGATGCTCCATCCGCGTCTCCATGCCGAGCACGCTGATGATGTTGAGTGAGTCCGGCTTCGGTGACTTGATAAACTCCGCTTGTACGCGGAGCAAGATGTCCGTGGGGAAATAGCGCAGCGCCGGTGAGGTGGTGCGTGCCGCGCTGAGTGTGTCCTTGATCCGGATTCCGTAGATCAGGGTGCCGCGGTCTTCACGCACGATGTAATGCAGCGTGAGCGGGCCGGCGCGTACAATCGTGGCCTTTGGTTCGAGGTCGCTGTGCAGCAACACATCGGTGACCAGCGTCTGCATGGTGTCGACCGTGACCTGCACGCCCTTGCCGACGACGAGCCGCGCCGAGTCGCCGTTGATCCAGATTGAGCCGAGGTATTTGGGCGAACGGTCGCGTGGCAGCGCAATCGTGTTCTTGAGGTCGGACCCAATCGAGGTTTCGCCGGGCTTCATCCACCAGAGTCCGAGCAGTGTGGCCCATCCACTCGGCCCGTACACGGCATTCTTCCTAAACGCGTGCCATTGCTCGATCGAATCGCGGTGTATGGTGACGTCCACCGGTGGGAGCGGCGGCGGCTCACTGCCGCAGGCCACGAGAAGCGTTGCCGCAACGACGGGAAGCGGAAAGAGCCGGAGGACGGTACGTGTCATGGGAGAACGTTGGGTATGCGCTGAGCGGGTTGCAAGCAATGGCGCAGAATTCGCGAAAGCCGGCGTGGGTTGCTCACTGGGCTACTACACGCAACTACTTCAGCAAACCCTTGGCGATGGTTTGGAGCTGCATGTTGCTCGTGCCCTCGTAGATCGTACCGATCTTGGCGTCGCGGTAGAACTTCTCGACCGGATAGTCCTTCGTGTAGCCGTAGCCGCCGAAGAGTTCCACCGCGAGCGAGGTCACGCGCTCGCACACCTGTGACGCGAACAGCTTGGCCATCGCGCCCGCCTGGGCGATGTCGTGGCCTGCGTCCTTGAGCCTCGACGCGTTGTACACCATCAGCCGCGCCGCCTCGAGTTCGGTCGCGGCCTGCGCGAGCTGGAACTGCACGCCTTGGTTGTCGGCAATGGCGCGGCCGAACTGGTTGCGCTCTTTGATGTACGCGGTCGCCGCGGTGAGCGCGCCATGGGCGACGCCAATCATCTGCGCGCCGATCCCGATCCGTCCTTCGTTCAGCGTCTCGATCGCAATCTTGTATCCCTGACCGACAGTGCCGAGCACGTTGCGCGCCGAAACCTTGACATCGTCGAGGATCAGTTCGCAGGTGCTCGACGCGCGGATGCCGAGCTTGTCTTCCTTCTTCCCGACGCTGAATCCCGGCGTCGTGCGCTCCACGATGAACGCCGTGATCCCCTTGTAGCCCTTCGAGGGATCGGTGTTCGCGAAGACGATGAAGAGGTCGGCTTCGGCGGCGTTGGTGATCCAGAGCTTACGCCCCGTGAGGGCCCAGTCGTCGCCGTGCTGCACGGCGCGCGTCTCCAGCGCGAAGGCGTCGGATCCGCTCCTCGCCTCGCTCAACGCGTAGGCGCCGATCTTCGATTGGCACAGTGCGGGGAGAAAACGCTGCTTCTGTTCTTCCGTCGCCACGGTGAGCAAGGGGTACGCGACGAGGGTGTTCTGCACATCCACCATGATCGCGGCTGAGGCGTCCACCTTGCTCAGCTCTTCGACGGCGATAGTGACCATCATGACCGAGCCTGCCGGCCCGCCGTACTGCTCGGGTACCTGGAGCCCCATCAGGCCCATCTCGAAATACTTCGGGATTAGCTCCGGATCGAGCGCGGCGGCCCGTTCCATCGCGTCCACGCGCGGAGCGACTTCACCCCGCGCGAACTCGGCGACGGCGTCGCGGAACGCGCGCTCGTCATCGGTCAGTATGGAAAGGGGCGTTGGCATGTTGGCTGTATTCGGGATTCGCGACGATGAGACCACGCCTGGCTTCACAAAGGGCGCAGGTGTTGTTTCGATAATTCTAATCTAGGTGGCAGAGTCGTTGGGGAAATCGGCAACACGCTATGGGAGTTGCCGTTCAAGCCGGTGCTGAGGCCGATCAGGAAACGTCTGTTCTATTTGCTGTTTCGTTCAAGTGCGAACATCACGTCGAGTACGCGGTTTTGGAGGTCATCCAACACTCGGGTCTGCTCTTCGAGGACGCTTTTCATATCGTAGAGATCGTCATGCACCGCGCACAACTGGTCCACCGCGCTCAACAGGCCCGCCAATTGGTCTTCTTTCGACAACGGCAGGAGCGGTTCCGCGTCGGGTACGTCAGGCTCGTCCGGCACATGGGAAATAAATGCGCTTGGCCCAAAAGAGAGCAGCCCGGGTCGCACGAAGGGCGTTGCCGTTGTTTCCGATAATTCCTGGATAGGCGGTAGTTCCATCGATAAGCTCCGTGGTAACTGGTTGGCGTGGGGCCGACCATGGTGGGGTACGCCGTGCACGACGCGTTGATCGGTGTTTCGATTACGTCACCGGTGATTCGCGCGGCGTGGTAATGGTTCGCATTGGCGCCCTGTCGTAGGCGAGGTTGGGCGCCAGCCATCGTTCGGCCACGTCGACCGGTAGATTTTTGCGCGCCGCGTAGTGCTCGACCTGGTCCCGTTCGATCTTGCCGACTCCGAAGTACTGCGCCTCGGGCCGCCAGAAGTAGCTCCCAGACACCGCCGATGCTGGGAGCATGGCGAAACTTTCCGTCAATGTGATGCCAGCCCGTGCCGTGGCGTCGAGCAGACGGAAGAGCGTGCCTTTTTCGGTGTGGTCGGGGCAGGCGGGGTATCCCGGGGCCGGGCGGATGCCCTGATACTGCTCGCGGATGATCGCCGCGTTGTCGAGGTGTTCGTTCGGAGCGTAGGCCCACAGTTCGCGCCGCACCCGTTCATGCATCTGTTCGGCGAACGCCTCGGCGAGCCGGTCGGCGAGCGCCTTCAGCATGATGGAGGAATAGTCGTCGTGCGCTGCCTCGAACTCGGCCACGCGCTCGGGAAGCCCGATCCCGGTGGTGACAGCAAAGAGGCCCATGTAGTCGCGCACGCTCGAGCTGAGTGGCGCCACGAAATCAGCCAGCGCTAGGTTCGGCCGGCCGTCGCCCTTCACCATCTGCTGACGGAGCGTGTGCAGGGTCGCGAGCGGCGTCGTCGCTGTGGCGTCGGTCCAGAGCTGGATCTCTTCGGCGGCGTCGGAGTTGGCTGGCCAGAAGCCGACCACGGCGCGCGCGTGCAACCAGCGTTCGCGCACGACCCGGTCGAGCATCTCTTGTGCATCGCGAAAGAGGTTCCGCGCCGCTTCGCCGACGGTCGTATCCTTCAGGATCTCCGGGTAGTGGCCGGCGAGTTCCCAGGTCTGGAAGAAGGGGGTCCAGTCGATCCGCGGGACGATCTGCTCAAGCGGTACGTCGTCAAAGGTGCGCACGCCGAGGTAGGTCGGCACCGGCACCGGTGCGGCCTTCCAGTCGATCTGCAGCTTGTTTGCACGCGCCTGCTCGATCGTCTGTTTCTTTGCCTCCTGACGTCGTTCGGCGCGCCGTACGCGAATCTCTTCGTACTCGGCCCTCGTATCACGAACGAGAACTTCTTTCAGCACGGGATTGAGCAGCGCGCTCGCCACGCCGACAGCCCGCGACGCGTCGAGTACGTGGATCACGGGATGCGAGTAGCCGGGCTCGATCTTGACGGCCGTGTGCACCTTGCTTGTCGTCGCGCCGCCGATGAGTAGCGGAAGGTTCATCCCTTCGCGTTCCATCTCGGCGGCGATGAAGGCCATCTCCTCGAGCGACGGTGTGATTAGGCCGGAGAGCCCGATGATGTCTGCCTGTTCGCGGCGTGCCGTCTCGAGAATCTGCGCACACGGTACCATCACCCCGAGGTTGACCACGTCGTAATTGTTGCACTGCAGCACGACGGCCACGATGTTCTTGCCGATGTCGTGCACGTCGCCCTTCACCGTGGCGAGCACGATCTTGCCCTTGCTGCTGCGCGCGGTGCCGCCGTCCGTGCCGGCGAGGCGTTCCGCTTCGATATAGGGAATGAGGTGCGCCACGGCGCGCTTCATCACGCGGGCGCTCTTCACCACCTGCGGCAGGAACATCTTCCCGCTGCCAAATAGGTCGCCGACGACGTTCATGCCGTCCATCAGCGGCCCTTCGATCACTTCAATGGGATGCTCGGCGAGTTTCCGAGCCTCCTCCGTGTCTTCGACGACGAAATCGGCGACGCCGTGGACGAGTGCGTGGGCGAGGCGTTCATGGACGGGGGCCACACGCCAAGCGAGATCGGCGGCCTTGGCCTTCGTTTCACCCTTCACGCTATCGGCTACCTCGAGCAGCCGTTCAGTCGCGTCGGGACGACGGTTGAGCACTACGTCCTCGACCCGCTCGAGCAATGTCGATGGAATATCGGAATAGAGCGGCAGGCCGCCGGCGTTCACGATCCCCATGTCCATGCCAGCGGCAACGGCGTGGTAGAGAAATGCCGCGTGAATCGACTCACGCAGTGGGTTGTTGCCGCGGAACGAGAACGAGACGTTGCTCACGCCGCCGGACACGCGCGCGCCGGGCAGTTGCGCCTTGATCTGCCGCGTGGCCTCGATGAACGCGACGCCGTACCCGCTGTGTTCCTCGATGCCCGTTGCGATGGCGAAGACGTTCGGATCGAAGATGATGTCGTCGGGCGCGAATCCCACGCGTTCCGTGAGGATCTGATAGGCCCGTGTGCAGATCGCAACTTTGCGCTCGACCGTGTCGGCCTGGCCCTTCTCATCGAACGCCATCACGATGACCGCGGCGCCGTAGCGTCGCACGAGCGTCGCCTGCCGCGTGAATTCGGCTTCACCTTCCTTGAGTGAAATCGAATTGACGATGCCCTTACCCTGCAGGCACTTGAGGCCCGTCTCGATCACCTTCCACTTCGATGAGTCCACCATGATGGGGACTTTCGCGATGGACGGCTCGCCCGCGACGAGATTGAGGAAGTGGCGCATCGCCTCCTCGGCGTCGAGCATCGCTTCGTCGAAATTGATGTCGATGATCACCGCGCCGTTTTCGACCTGCTGCCGGGCGACAGTGAGCGCCTCGTCGAACTTTTCCTCGAGGATCAGCGTGCGGAACTTCGCCGAACCGGTGACGTTGGTGCGCTCTCCAATGTTCACGAAGTTCGAGTCGGGCCCGATCGTGAGCGGTTCGAGGCCGGAGAGTCTGAGGCGCGATTCCGGAATCGGCCGCACGCGCGGCGTGATGCCGCGCACGGCCAACGCGATGGCGCGGATATGATCCGGTGCAGTGCCGCAGCATCCGCCGACGATGTTGACAAAGCCGGCCTGCGCGAACTCGGTGAGCACGCCTGCGGTGTATCCGGGCGTCTCGTCGTAACCGCCCATTTCGTTGGGCAGGCCGGCATTCGGGTGGATCGACACCCACGATGGCGAAATGCGCGAGAGCTCTTGGATGTATCCGCGCAGGTCCTTGGCGCCGAGCGCGCAGTTGAGTCCCACGGAGAGCGGACGACAGTGATTGACTGAGTTGAAGAACGCCTCAGTGGTCTGGCCCGACAGCGTGCGTCCGCTCTGATCGGTGATGGTGCCGGAGATCATCACCGGCAGCCGCTCACCGAGTTCGTCGAAGAGCTGCTCGATGGCGAAGAGCGCAGCCTTGGCGTTGAGCGTGTCGAAAATCGTCTCGACCATCAGCAGGTCGGCGCCGCCCTTCACGAGGGCGCGTGCGGCATCGGTGTAGGCGACGACGAGCTCGTCGAACGTGACGTTGCGGAACCCGGCATCCTCGACCTTGGGCGAGATGCTCGCCGATCGGTTGGTGGGGCCGAGGATCCCGGCGACATAGCGTGGCCGTCCATCGCGTGCTTCCCAGGCGTCGCAGACCGCACGCGCCAGACCAGCCGCCGCCTCGTTCAGCTCGTCGACAACCGCTTCCATCCCGTAGTCGGCTTGGGCAATCGTCGTCGAGTTGAAGGTGTTCGTCTCAATGATGTCAGCGCCGGCCTCGAGGTACGCGTCGTGAATGGCGCGTATCGCGTCCGGGCGGGTGAGTGCGAGGAGGTCGTTGTTGCCCCGCAGTTCGCTCGGCCAATCGCGGAAGCGTTCGCCGCGGTAGTCAGCTTCGGTGAGCCGAAGCTTCTGGATCTCCGTGCCCATCGCGCCGTCGAGGATCAGGATGCGGCGCGCCAACTCGGGCTCGAGAGCGGCGAGGCGCGAAGCGCGAGTCATGGACCTATTCACCTGACCGGTCGGAGTCCAAGAATGTGACAGAGCGCGTACGTCAGGTCGGCACGATTGAGCGTGTAGAAATGGAATTCTTTCACACCGGCGTCGGCGAGTTTCTGACACAGATCGGCAGCAATCGTGACCGCGACCAGTTTGCGCGTCTCGACGTCGTTCTCCAGCCCATCGAACATCAGCGCCATAGCGCTCGGTACGGTGGCACCGGCCATCTCCGCGAACTTCGTCATCTGCCCGAAGTTCGTGACCGGCATAATGCCGGGGATGATCGGCACGGTGATGCCAGCCTTCCGCGCGCGGTCAACGAACCGGAGAAAGGTCCCGTGGTCGAAGAAGAACTGCGAGATCGCCCGCGTGGCGCCTGCGTCGATCTTGCGTTTGAGGTTGTCGAGTTCAGCGTCGAGTGAGCGCGCCTCAGGATGACCTTCGGGGCAGGTCGCGACGCTGATGTCAAAGTCGTGACGTGCCTTGAGGCCGGCGACGAGATCTGATGCCCAGGCGTAGCCATCTGGTGTCGGTTCGTAGCCGGCGCCGGCAGTCGACGGATCACCGCGCAGTGCGACGATATGTCGCACGCCGCTCTCCCAGTATGCATCAGCGATCTCGTGGATCTCGGACTGTGTCGAACCAACGCAGGTGAGGTGCGCCGCTGGGACGAGTTCTGTTTCGGCGAGGATCCGCTTGACCGTCCGGTGCGTGCGCTCACGCGTGCTGCCGCCGGCGCCGTAGGTCACCGAAACGAACTTCGGGCTGAGCGGGGCAAGACGGGTGATGGCACGCCAGAGCGCCTCCTCGGACTCAGGGGTCTTGGGGGGGAAGAACTCGAAGGAGACCGAAAACGGGGAAGGCAACGCTTGTTGGTGCCGGTGTGGAGTGAGCGAGGAGGGAGCTGAACGGTGCGGGGACGGGACGACTGGGATACAAAAAAACCCGGGGCGACGAGGCGCACCGGGTACAGGCGCTTTAGCTGAATATTTTACGTGGCCGCAATTTGCCTCCAAATCGCCACGGGTATCAATTGTCTTTCATCAGTCTATCCGGATGAACGGATGGTGTCAAGTCGGCGAGAATCGGCCTCCTCCCCAGTCTGGTTACCAGGCCCGGAGTAAGGCGGTCTCCACGAATCCCAAGAGGAACCAGGCCACGATTGGCGACAGATCCATTCCTCCGAAGAGCGGAATCAGATTACGGATCGGCCGCAATACCGGTTCGCTGATCTTGAACGCCCATCGCGAATACCAGGCGCCCAGTCTGAAGTGGACCCACGACTGGACGACGCGCACGAGGATGGCGATCTGCAGAATCATGAAGACCCACGACACCAGCAGGCGATAGACGCCCTTCGCGCCGCCGCCGAGCGCTGCAAGCACGAGGTCCAGCTGTTCGCGAATGAAGCCGAGCGTCGCGATAAGCAAGACGCCGCCGACCGCAACGAACACGAGTGACCACAACGGGGCGTTCGATGGCAGCCCGCCCGAGCGAACGACGACGCGTTCGATCGGCATCAGTAGCGGGTCGACGTTTGTGCGAACCACGCGCGCAATGCGTCCGAACGGATTGATGCGGCGCGTCCGCACGGCCCAGTCCACGCCGGCCACCACCGCAAGCATGACGAACAGCCAGAGCAGACCGGGGCGAAGCAGTTCGAGGACGACATCGAGCGCGTGAAGGATCGGCATTGGCCTGGCCTACAGCGGCCGTTCGGGACGGAACAGCATCCGCAGCACGTTTGGAATGGCGGCGATCCGAGCTACCACGTTGGTGCTGTGGGCGAGCGTCAAGAACGCGTCCACGCGTTCACGATGCGCGCGGGAATAACCGAACCACCATCCCTGACGCCACGACGACAGTCGGTCCGCGATGATCCCTTTCGTGCGCACGCATTCGGCGAGTCCCTCCATGCCTTGGGCGCGACCGATGCCGGAGTGCTTCACCCCGCCGTGCGGCAGTTCGGGAGTCCCTGCGGTGAGCAGCACGTCGTTGATCGCGACGGTCCCGCACTCGAGACGTTCGGCAAGCCTTCCCGCGCGCAGTACATCGCGGCTCCAGATGCTGGCCGACAGCCCGAAATCACTCGCGTTGGCACGCGTGATGGCCTCATCGGCATCGCGGACGCGGATCACCGCCATGAGCGGCCCAAACGTTTCTTCATTCAGTGCGCGCGAGTCAGACGGGACGTCGACCAGCACCGTCGGCGGAAAAACGTTCGCATTGCCGGCGGGTGCTGTCGCGAGGACCCTCGCGCCGCGGGTTATCGCATCGTCGCGCTGCGACTCGAGTACCGCGCGAAACTCTGGCCGGATCACCGCGCCGGCGTCTGTCGCGTCGTCGGTGCCAGATCCGGTGCGAAGTTTCTGGACTACGCCGACGAGGGCTGACAGGAACGCGTCGTACACGGCGTCTTCGACGAAGAGGCGCTTCGGTGCGACGCAGGACTGTCCGGCATTGGTGAACCGTCCCCACGCGAGTCCCGACGCGGCGAGGGCCAGATCGGCGTCGGCGAGCACGATCGCGGCGTCGCTGCCTCCGAGTTCCAGACCACACGGTACGAGCCGTGTGGCACACGCCATGGCGACGGAGCGACCGCTCGCCACGCTGCCCGTGAAAAAAACCTTGTCGACGGGCGCAGCCGCGAGGGTCGCGCCGACATGGCCATCACCCTGCACTAGGCCGATCACGTCGCCAGGCACGCCGGCATCGAGCAGCAACTGATGCGTGAGTTCGCCGATCGACGGCGTCAGTTCACTTGGCTTGAATACGACCGCGTTGCCCGTCGCGAGCGCGGGGAGGATGCGCGAGCAGGCGAGCATGAACGGGTAGTTCCACGGCGAAATGATGCCCACTACGCCGTAGGGCTCGTGCGTGATACGCAATCGTTTTCGCGAGAGGCCGAGGCTGGCGGAGCCGAACCAGGGCGAACGGATGAGGCGCGGCACGGCTTTGACGAGAAACCGTACTTGGTCCAGCACGAAGGCCACCTCGGTGGAGAGCGCCTCGGCCGCCGGCTTGTCGACTTCGCGCGTGAGCAGGTCGGCGATCTCGGCGCGGCGGAGGTACACGAGTTCGTGAAAGCGACGCAGCATCTGCAGTCGCACGCCAAGCGGCAGCGCGACCCAGCCTGGCTGGGCGGCGCGCGCAGCTGCGACCACCCGCTGGACCTCATCGGACGATGCGGCCGTGAAGGTTCGCCAGACCTCGCCGGTGGAGGGCTGACGTGACTCGACCGGCCGTCGGCGGGGAGCCGATTGGCCCGTTGTGATCTCCATCACTCGGCGCTGTTGGGCTGGCGTGACGTGGCGATGGACGTCTGGGTAATCATAGATGCAGGTAGAGGTAGACGGTACACGATAGCCAACTGGCGGTCTGGGGGGTAATCTGTCGCACGCCTTTGCAATCATTCGCGAGCCCGTAAGCGATTTCGACTTGACACTCCCCATCGGTGCCAAGCACGGCGACGAGCAGGCGTTTATTCGGATAGTAGAGTTCTCCTATCTGCGATCCCGACTGGGCGCCACCGGATGGCGTACCGGGTGGAGGATGGTGTCTGGCGGGCGCTGGCCAATCTCGGGAAACGGCGGGAAATCGGTGGGGAAGTTGGGCGAATTGTTGTGCCGTAGCCGCTGGCGAACGGCTGCGGAACAGCCGTAATTACAGAGCGGCTCACCGCCAGCTTTTTCCTCAGTTCGTCGTCTGACCGAGGGTTTTCCCATGCAGACCTCCCGACGCACGTTCGTTCGCGGCCTCGCAGCAGCTGGTGTCACGATCCCGATGTTCCGGGAAGACGCGTTTGCGCACCTCTTCCGCGCCAACACCATCGCCGGCACCAAGCCCGCGCTGGCCGTGGCCGAGGACGAGCTGTACTGGGCGCAGATTCAACGCGCGTTCGACGCCGATCGGACGATGATCAACCTGAATAACGGTGGGATCTCGCCGACGCCGACCCATGTGCTCGAGCAGATGATCCGCGACCTCAAGTTCACGAACGAGCTGCCCGTCGAGCACATGTGGCGCATCCTGCAGCCGCGGATGGAAACGACGCGGCGCGAGCTCGCCAAGGAATTCGGTTGCAGCACCGAGGAAATGGCCGTCGTTCGCAACGCCAGCGAAGCGAACGAGATCATGATTTACGGCATCGATCTTAAGCGCGGTGACGAAGTGTTGGTGACGAACCAGAACTATGGCCGGATGATCGCCACCTGGCAGCAGCGCGAGCGCCGTGAGGGAATTGTCCTCAAGCAGATCTCGTTCAAGGTGCCGCCGCCGTCGGACCAGTACATCGTCGACCAGTTCAAGGCCGCGATCACGCCGCGCACGAAGGTCATCGAGGTTCCGCATATCACGAACCTCACCGGCCAGATCATGCCGATTCGCGAGATCGTCAAGATGGCGCGTCCGCTCGGCATCGAGGTGATGGTCGATGGCGCGCACGCCTTTGGCCACTGGCCGATGAAGCGCGACGAACTTGACGTGGATTATTACGGCACCTCGCTGCACAAATGGCTGCACGCGCCGATCGGCGCGGGCTTCCTTTACGTGCGCCAGGACAAGATTCCGAAGCTCTGGCCGCTGATGGCGGCGGGCGAGGGGCAGGTGAACGACATCCGGAAGTACGAGGAGATCGGCACGCACCCGCAGGCGAACTTCAACGCCGTCTCGGCGGCGCTCGCGTTCTCGCAGGGTATGGGATTCGATCGCAAGATCGCGCGCCTCCGTTACCTGCGTGATCGCTGGGCCAAGCGGCTGATGACGGAAAGCGATCGCGTCCATGTGCTGACGCAGATCGGTCCCGACAAGTCGGGTGCGATTTGTCTCTTCCATGTGGATGGATTGGACCCCGTGAAGCTCGGCGGGTGGCTGCTCAGTAAGCACCACATCGTCAACACGCCGATCGTGCACCCTGAGTTCAGTGGTATTCGTATTACGCCAAGCGTGTACACGTCGGTGAACGAGATCGATACGTTTTCCGACGCCGTGCTCCAGGCGATCAAAACTGGCATTGCCTCCTAGAGGGATTGTGGCAGCAAAGAAAAAAACAACCAAGCACGTTCCGGCAGCAGCCGCGAAGACGAAGAAAGGTTCTGCCGCACCGAGGGCGCCGAAGGAGGCCCCCGGTGATGAGATGGACACGGCCGCGGCAAACGCCCCCTACGAGAAGGGCAAATGGGCGTGGGTGTTCAAGCGCGAGCCGGGGGAGATGCGGTATTGGCTTGCCAAGAGCGAGCCGGACGCCTTCTCGTTCGACGACCTGCTTCGCCGGCACGGCCGCACCACCTGCTGGGACGGCGTGCGCAACTTTGCCGCGCGCAATTTCCTGCGTGATGGAATGCGGATGGGTGACCGCGTCTTCTTCTATCACTCAAGCATCGATCCACAGGTGATCGTGGGTGAGTGCGAAGTCGCGCGTGAGGGCTACGTGGACCACACCGCCTTCGACATTAAGCACCGCCACTACGATCCAAACTCGAAACAGGGCGACCCGCAGTGGTACATGGTAGACCTGCGCGCCGTCGCGCAGTTTACCAAACCAGTGACGCTCGCCCAGATGAAGCTCAAGGCGACCCTCAAGGAGATGGCGCTTATCAGGATCGGCCGGCTATCGGTGACGCCCGTGACCGAGAAGGAGTACAAGGTGATTCGGGGGATGGCGGGCGAGCGCTAGGGTCGGCAACGGGGGACGGTTCTTCGGCGGTCCCCGAATCAACGCAGCCGGCAGCGGCGACTTCGTGCGGGCGCTACCCGCGCAGCACGTTGTCGCGCATTCGCTCGACGCCAGCCAAGAACGCCTCGAAATCGTCCCAGGTGCTGCGGTGGTTTGAGCAGGCAACACGGATGACGTATCGCCCGCCGATCCGCGACCCGCTCACGGCGCGAGCCTGTGCGACGTTCTGGTCGATCACGTTGGCGATGGCGTCGAAACGCGGGTAACCCGAATCGTTCGTGGCGCGAGGACCGGAAACGAAACCGGGCAGGCCGCGTGTGGCGACCCGCCCGGCGGAATTCAGTGAGAATCGTTACGGCGTCGCGCTGCGGATCGGGGCCATCTCGATACGCACGCCTGTGCCGTCACGGAACCCCATGTACACCACGCCCGGTCCGAAGCCGGCGATCACGCGTCCTGCCGGCAGCAACACGCGGTCGGTGAGTTCACCCTTCGCGTTGACGATGTCGTACACGGAACCGCCACCGTACACGTTCGACGTGCGGATCCACACGTTGCCGTCGAGGTCGGCGCGCACCGCGCCCGCTGTGAATGGCGGCGCGTAGTCGGGCAGCTCCGAGGGGTTCACAAAGTTGAGCGGCGGAATCTGGATGTTGGTCGGCCCGCCAGTCGGCGGCGCGCCGTTCGATGCCCCGGGGGCCGCGCCACGCGGTCCATCGCCACCACGCATGTTGATTTCGATCCTCATACCGCCCATCGCACCCATCTCCATCGCTCCGCCCGCTCCGCCCGGACCGAACGCGATCGGCATGTTGCCTGCGCCGCCGGCCTGCGCTCGCGTGACGGCCTGCTGGCGCAGCGTTTCCATCGCCGCTTTCGTCGAATCGATGAAGGCCGTTTTCGTCGAATCGTCGAGGCGACGCCATGCAAACGGGATCTTGTTCGATGCCGCGATCGCGCCCTTCCCGTCCACCCATTCGATCTTGTACTCCTGGCCGCGCACGACCGCGACGCGTCCATCGGCCGTGACCGCCCAATCATCCACGACCTGCATCGGATTGATGGTGGACGTGACGCTCATTCCGCCGTTCGGCGTCTGTGTGACCGTTATGTTCGTCTTCGTAATCTTGAGGAACGCGACGGTATCCACGACGCGCGTGTCCAGCGCGATGCGGACCACGGCGACTGAATCCGGCATCTGCGGAATCTGCATCTTCGACATGTCGCCACCGGGCGGCGGCACGATGCGAAAGTTCGGGGGCGCGCGGTACACGAGCCGGCCCTGCGCGTCGAATCCCGGCGTGCCGTTAGGGCCGCCGATGAGGGCGTTCGCTTCATTGGGCCGCGGTACCGAGATCACCCGCGTGACATTGCCTTTGCCGTCGATGACCAACATCGCGAGCGAGATCGGGTCGACGAACAGCGTCGAATCACCCTTGTAGGCGATCAGGCCGCCGGCGCGCGAGCTGTACGCGTTGGCGGTGGCGCTCGTTGTGTCGGCGACGACCTTGGATGCCGAGAGTCCTGGCTCGAATAGCACGACCTTGCGGCCGAGGTTGTCGTTGACGAGGATGCGGCCGCCGGGGAGCGCGCGCACTTGCGAGACCGCGCCCATGAGATCGGTCGACGTGGCCGTCGCCTTGCCGAGTGGGCGAATGGGCGGGAGCGCCGTCGACGCGGTCTGCTGCCCTGCAGCGCCGGTCGCGGCGAGCGCGACGAGGATGAGCGCGAGCGAGTTGCGAGCTGTGGACATGGGCTTCACTGGTGAAGTGTGAGTGAGAATCTCTGGAGTGTCGACTAACGGATGATGGTGATGGTCTGGCCGCCGCCCGGCATGGCGATAGGACCGCCCCCGCCAATGCTGGTGCCGCCGGCGCCCGCGGTACCTGAACGGATCGCCGAGAGATACCGGCTGTCGAGATAGCTCGTGACGATGGCTGGCAATTTCCGCCGCTGGGCGTCGGTGAGAAGCCCCTTCACCATGGGCGCCAGATGCTTGAGCAGGTCAACTGTGGCCTCGCGTCCGCGCTTGTACTCCACGTACGCCGCGCCTTCGTTGTAACGATCTGGCAGTGCCGCCAGACTCTTCGCGATCGGTGACCAGACCGAGTCGAGCCGGATCAGATACCATCGATTCATGGTCGCGAGACTGTCGGCTTGTGTACTCGTGAGCCTCAGCGAATCGGACTGGCGGAGGACCTGCGCCATCGGGTTCTGCAGGCCGCCATTCGCGTAGATCGCCTTAATGACCCCTTCGTTGAGCTTGGTGCCGTCATTTCGCCGGCCAACGTTGAGTTGCTGCAGTAGCGACTGCGCTTCGCGGGTCGGCCCGATATCGAATCGGAACATCGCCGTCACGACGACGGGTGTGCGGAACGGTGTGAAGGCGGGATTCGATGAGCCGAACCGCTGGTTGACGTCATACTTGAACCGTTTCGTCGCGGGGTCGAATCCGCGCACGTACAGCAGGCTCTGATCCGGCGCGGACTGCTGGCCCCAGCCATGCAGCTTGTTCTCGCCGTGAAACAGCAGGTCTGCCGCGCCGAGCGGGTTGGCTACCGAGAAGGTGAGCGTGGCGCGTTGTGGTAGGCGCAGCTTCACCGGATTGAACGAGATGGACATGTTCGCCTGAGCTGTCCACGGACCTTGGCAGCTGTTGCGGTCGGCAAGCGTGCCGGCCTGCCGTTCGAGGCAGTGCTTCGCGTAGGACGGCAGGTTGGCCACGAGAGTAGCCATCGAAGACGCCAGTGCTGGATCCGCCGCCGCCGCGCCATAGATGAACGCGCGATCGTTCTGATAGCCATCGCCATTCAGGTCGGCTGCGACGAGCGGCGTGAACGGCATCCCGGAACGGAAGCTCCCGTTCCAGCTCAAGCGTACGAGGTCCCAAGCGTTGTAGAACAATGAATACTGGACCTGGTGCCGCGAGTCCATGTTCGATCGTGCCCACTGAATGTCGAACGGGTTGCCCACCGTGTTCGAGCCGAAGCCGCGCACCCGTTCACGCACGTTCGTGAACACGTACGAGAGGCTCCACGACCGCGAGCTGTTGAAGCTGCTGGGCGAGATCGACGCACGGAACTGTTTGCTCTCGGAGCGCAGGTCGGACTTTTGTTCCGTGACGCGGTTGTAGAGCGCAGACAGCCGTGAGTCACGCGAGGCAATCCCGCCGGTGCGTGGGTCGATGCTCGTCGCCTGCACATACACGGGCCGGTTGCCCTCGTCGGCCAGTGTGAACCGTTGCGTCGGCGTGAAGTTGAGGTCCACTGATCCCGGCTGGTCCAGGTTGAGCGAATAGGTGACTTCGAAGTTACCGTTGAAGCGGTTGCCGAGGATGGCGCCGTTCCACTGCAGGTTGGAGCGCACGCTGCGCGGCGAGCCGAACTGTTCCTCGAAGAGCGTAACGTTCGGCACGGTGTTCGAGAACACCGATCCCGCGGTGCCGTTGGCGCATTGCGTCGGAATGGCGCCGCCGTTGGCATACGACGCCCAACTCGGCGCAGGCACCGCGATTCCCGTGCACTGCACCTGCTGGATCGCCGACGGCAAGCCCGTGTTGTCGATCGCGCCGCCGAGCGACTGCGCCCCTGGCGTGCCTTGAAAGACGCCGAGCCCGCCACGGATCGTGGCACGCGGGCCGCGGAACGCGCCCTCGAACCCGGCGATCTGCGCTGCCGTGCCGTAGCTCCACGAGAAGCCGATACGCGGGCTGACATACACCCGGTTGGGTACCAGGTCGTTGCGGACGCCGAATAACTGTTCCAGCTGCATGTTGCGGCTCGGCGTTTCGCCGAACGCGCTGCCGTCGACGCGCACGCCGTATTGAATCTGGAACGTATTGCTCCGGCGATACGAATCACCGAGCGCGATCGCTCCGGTGACCGCGCTGCCGTCGCGCAGCCGCGGCTGCAACTGGCGTGAGAACAGCGCCGCGCTGCCGGCCTGAAGATCCGCGAGTGAATTGAAGTAGTAGGTGCCCAGTCGGTTGCCGCTCTGGTCGAGCCCGTACGACTCGCGGCGGAGTTCGGTGGACAGCTTGAGCCGGTGCTTGTTGTTCTCGCTGAACCACGACATCAGGTTGGTGAACGCGACGTTCTGGTTTGTCATGCTCGTCGCGAGCGCCGCGTTGCCGCCGAACTGCAGTGACTTCACGCCGTTGGTCCCGTCCGCGAATGTGGAGTTGACGCGCACGGACCCGCTCGGCATCAGCAGGTACGGAGTGCTCGCCGCGTCGGACCCACTGAGTCCCACGGTGGTCTCACTCAGGATGCCGATCCCGAAATAGGTCGAGTGCCGGACCTGCGCACCCGCGTTCCAGCTGGTCCGGTCTCCACTGTGCGCGGGCAGCTCGGTGGTCAGGTTTGAGACCGGCGACGTCTTGTTCCACGATCCGCTGACCGTGAGGTTGTAGGCTGAGCCGGCGCGCGACGATGACGGGGCGAGATCGAAGGAGCCGATCATCGAACCCTGATCGCTGAGGCGGTCATTGGGCAGCCGTCCAATCACATGCGGAACCGACAGTTGCTGTGCGATGTTGAGGAGACGGGTGACGGAGTCCGCCGCGATGCCGCTGGCCTGCAGGCCGATGGGATTGGTGTTTAGCAGCGTGTGCAGGTCGTTGGACCGCTGTCCGAGCTGATACGACACGTTGTAGAACGATTGGTTGTATTTGATCGGCCCCGACACGCGGCCGCCGAGCGAAAGGTTGCTGTACTGCTGGCCGAGCGCACGGGCTGCGTTGTCCGTCCATTGCATGGTCGGCGAGTCGACGTTCAGGCTGTTGGTGCGAATGATGAAGTTCGTGCCGCTTTGCGTGCGCAGGTTGAAGTTGGCGCCGCTGAATCCACCGCGTGACACGTCGTACGGTGAGGTCGTGAGTGCGCTGCCGATCGCCGCATCGCGCGGGAGGTCGCTGCCTCCGAAGTTCTGGCCGTTGAGCGTGTTGGAGTTCTGGCTCGGATCGAGCCCGAGCACCGAGAAGCCGGACGGATCGCCGTCGGCGCCTGGAACGAGGAGCACGCCGGGAAGCGACGCGGCCATCGCCGCGAGGTCGCCCTGCTGGGCCGCCGTGAGGGCCGCCGCGTTGACTTGTCGTTCTGTGCCGCTGATGTCGGGCGAGACGTCGTTGCGATTGGCCCGCGTGCGATCGGCCTGCGTTTGCACCCGCACCTCACCAAGTGCCGTGGCGGTGCGCGATAGCTTGGCGTCGGCGATCAGGATGTCCTCGTCAGCGACCCGCTTGATTTCGAAACGCCGCTGGGCGTAACCAATCGCGTTGAAGGTGACGAAGTAGTCGCCGTCGCCGCCGGGGAAAGTCACGGTAAAGCGCCCATTGGCGTCGGTACGGGCCGATCGGTTCACGGCGCCAGCGAGCGTCGAGACGGTGACCTGCGCCCCCTCGAGCGCCTGGTTTTCGGGGCCGGTTACCCGGCCGCGGATGACATCAACGGTTTGGGCGGCGGCCGGCGCCGCGAAGGCGGCGACGAGGCAGAACAAGGTCAGGAACGAAACGCGCAGTTTCACGGGTGGGGCGGTGGTCGGGAGGGGTAGGTGTGGCAGGGCCGGCGAACGAAAGATCGCCGTGCCACACCAATTTAGAACATATGTGACCCCCGAAAGGTTGCCGATTTAGCGGATTCGGCCTCCGGCCACTACACCCCGTTCGCGAGATACCGCTTGATCGCACCCACCGTCCGATCCACATCGGCCATGGTGTTGTAAAAGTGCGGGGCGAGTCGGATGCCGGGCCGGTCCTGGGCGTTGCTTCGGCCGGTGACGACGATCTTCTCTTTTTCCGCAAGCGCCGCGACCAGTTTGCGCGGGTCGAGCGAGCCGGGCTGGAAGATCACGATCGCGGCGTGGCGATCGGGGTCGGTGTGCGTCCACATCTTCACGCCGTTCAGCGTTCCGAGCTCGGTAATTAAGTGATTGGCGAGAGAGCGCGCGCGCGTCTCGATGACGGCGCGCCCGATCGAACCCTGAAATCTGAGCGCCTCCGCGACGGCCGCGATCGACGCGTCGTCCCGTTGGCCTTCGGCCTCGAACGTTTTCGAGATGCCGACGGCGCCCCCGTAGACGCCGATCACCGATGGGTGGATCTTCTCGTGTACGGCCTTGTTCAGGTAGAACATTCCCGTTTCCTTTGGGCCGCAGGGCCACTTGTGCATCGAGCCCGTGTAGAAGTCGGGCTGCATTGAGCCAAGGTCGAGGTCCATCACGCCGAACGCCTGCGCGCCGTCAATCAGGGAGAGGACGCCGCGCTCGCGCGCCATGGCGCAGATCTCCTTGGCCGGCAGGAGATCGCCCGAGTTGCTGCTCACGTGCGAGATCGCGACGAGCTTCGTCCGCGGCGTGAACGCTTTCGCGAAGAGGTCCACATAGCCCTGCGTGCCCGGATGCGTCGGGAGCACGGGCACGGTGACGACGGAGAATCCGAATCGCTTGGCCTTCGTGGTCCACGCGCCAAGGTTGCTCGGATGATTGTCGGCCCAGACGACGATTTCATCACCGGGTCCGAGCGCCAATCCGTTCGAGACGAAGTTGTTGCCCTCAGTCGTGTTGCGTGTGAGGACGATCTCTTCAGGCGTGACGCGCATCGCGTCGGCGAGGAGCTGGCGTGAGTCCTCGCGAGCGCGCAGCAACACCGCGCGCACCTCGGGCGACGGATTGACCTCGTAGTGGCGGAGGTTCTTCTCCATCGTCTCGATAGCCGGCAGCGATGTCGGGCAGAGGTTGGCCGCATTCAGGAAGGCGAGGTCGCGCGGCATGAGGAATCGCGATCGGACTTCGCTCCAGAATTTCTCGTCCGGTTCAGTCGGAGTGCGGGGCAGCGGTGCGGCGCTGAACCCCAGTGCTTCGAGCGACTGTCCCTGTTGGGCGAACGCGGGCTTGGCGAGGAAAGCACTCGATCCGCCAAGGGCGAGGAGCCTGGTAAAGTCGCGGCGCGATACGGCCATACGGCCTCCGAAGGTTACAGCTGCTGCTGTGTGGGGGAGTCCAATAATGGTTTGAACCTACCGCCTCGCAGCCGCTACGCGCCATATTCTCCGACGAGGCTCCGGGCGATCCTGGGGCGAGAACACGCCACTTCTTCCATAGAGTATCCCATGCGGAAATCCGTTCGTTTCGTCACACTTGCCTGCGTGGTGGCCGCCGCGGTCGTACCGACCGCGGTCCGCGCACAGGGCCGAGAAGTGATCGTGCCCACAGGCGGCCGCGGAAGCGCGACGCTTTCGCCAGCCGTACGGGTCGGCGGGCTTGTCTTCGCCAGTGGCCAACTCCCGGCGCGGGGCGACTCGACGATCGAAACGCAGACGACGAGCACGCTGAACAACATCAAAAACTTGTTCGAGGCGTCGGGTACGTCGATGAACAATGCGGTCAAGTGCACGGTGTTCCTCGTCAACCTGGCCGACTTTCAGGGGATGAACGCGTCGTACGCGAAGTTCTGGTCGCCGGAGAACCCGCCACCGGCGCGTTCGACGGTCGTGGTGTCGGCCCTGGTGGTTGCGAATGCGAAGCTCGAAATCGAGTGCATCGCGGCGATGCCGAAGTAGGTCGCGTTAGCGGGACCGCGGCGATCGACGGAAGCGAACTTCGTCGCCGCGGGACCGTCGCCACTCGCAGGTGGATGGCCGGAATCGTCCGCATCCGGTGAATGATGGGCTGATCGAATCCTGGGTGCATCACGAGCGGGTACACCCTATGCAGCCCTAGCCGAAGCGGGCCCGCTGCACGATCGTACTGGTTAACTCCCACCGGTTCGATCTATGCCAAAACTCCGTCTGTTCGCCGTTCCCGCCTTGGCGGCCATCGGCGCCCTCGCGTTCGCATCGTTTCGTGCACCCGATCCGGCCTGGACGCGGATGCTCCGCACTCCGTCGGTGAGCGCTGACCATATCGCGTTTGCCTACGCGCAGAACATCTGGGTCGTAGACCGAAAGGGTGGTGCCGCCCGGCGGCTCACCAGCTTTCAGGGCGCTACGGAGAACCCGAAAATCTCGCCAGACGGCAAACTTGTCGCGTTCAGCGCTGAGTACGGAGGCAACATCGACGTATACGTCGCGCCGATCGAAGGCGGTGAGCCCCGCCGGTTGACCTGGCACAATTCGCCGGACGCCGTGCAGGGATGGACGCCCGACGGCTCGCGCGTGCTGTTTGCGTCCACTCGCGATACGGACGGTCCCAACGCCCAAGCGAAGTTCTTCACCGTTCCGGTGACCGGTGGGCCGGAGGAACGGCTTCCGTTCAGCCGCGCGTATCAAGGCAAGATCAGTGCCGACGGCCGCCGCGCCGCCTATCGGATGAACGGCTCATGGGACGAGGAACGCCGCAACTATCGTGGTGGACAAAACCGGCCGATCTGGATCGTCGACCTCAAGACGCTCGATCTCGAATCACCGCCGGGGTGGAAGGACTCGAAGCAGATGGACCCGGCCTGGCTCGGCGATGTCGTCTACTACATCGATGACCGCGACGGCGTCGCGAACGTCTGGTCGTACGACACGAAGTCGAAGAAGGTCGCGCAGGCGACCGACTTCGCCGACTACGACGTCAAGGCTCTGGACGCGGGCGCAGGGGCCGTCGTGTTTGAGCAGGGTGGATATATCCACGAGCTCGACGTGAAGAGCGGTCGGGAGCACATCGTGCCGATCACGGCCAATGGCGATTTCCCGTGGATGATGCCGCAGTGGAAGGACGTTTCCGCCCGGGTGGCCGGCATGGCGCTCTCGCCGACCGGGAAGCGAGCAGTGGTCGAGGCACGTGGCGAGATCTTCACCGTGCCAGCTGAAAAGGGCGACGTGCGCAACCTGACCAACGCGAGCGGGTCGGCCGAGCGGGATCCGGCTTGGAGTCCGGATGGGCGATTGATCTCGTACTTCAGCGACAAGAGCGGCGAATACCGCCTCGTCATCGAATCCGAGGACGGACTGACCGCGCCGCGCGAAATCGCGCTGGCGAACACGAAACACTACTACACGCCGTCGTGGTCCCCCGACGGGAAGAAGATTCTGTATCACGATACCGACCTGAAACTCTGGGTGCTCGACGTGGCGGCGGGAACGGCGAAGGTCATGGGGAACGATCCCTGGATGGTTCCGACACGCACGATGAACCCTGTCTGGAGTCCCGACTCGCGGTGGATCGCATATGCGAAACACCTGAATTCGCTTTACAAGACGATCGCCGTCGTCAACGTCGAAACGGGAAAGACGCAGCAAATCACCGACGGTCTCGCCGATGCGACCGCGCCGGCGTGGGATGCGAGCGGCAAGTATCTCTGGTTCCTGGCGTCAACGGACTTCGGGCTCAAGACGCAGTGGCTCGACATGTCGAATTACGATCACAATGAAAATTTCGCCCTGTACCTGACGATCCTGAAAAAGAGTGAGCCAACGCCCTTCGTCTTCGAGAGCGACGAGGAGCAGAGTGTCGCGCCGCCAGTGAATGGCGGCGGCGGTGGCGCCGTCGACCGCCCGGCTGCACCGCGTTCGGCCGTGACCGTGGACATCGATTTTGACGGTATCCAGAGGCGGATCATTCCGGTGCCCGGCATCGCCGAGCGCCAGTACTCGAGGCTCAAGGCCGGCATCGCCGGCACAGTCTATTTCCTCGAGCCGGTTCCGGCGACCGGTACGGGCGGCGGTGGTGGAGGGCGCGGAGGCGCGGCCGCGGGCAACACGCTGCATCGCTACCAGTTGCGCGACCGCCGCGCGATTCCGTTTGTCTCCGGTGTCGCGGACTACGACGTCAGCCTCGACGGACACAAGCTGTTGTATCGGACGGGCGGTGGTGCCGGTGGCCGCGGCGCCGCGCCGGCGGGAGCAAACCTGTTCATTGTGGATGCCGATCGGCAGTCGCCGGCGGCCGGTGCAGGCCGCCTAGACGCAACGCTGCGCTCATATGTGGATCCGAAGCTTGAGTTCGCGCAGATGTTCCACGAAGGGTGGCGCAACCAGCGCGATTATCTCTATGTGCCCAACCAGCACGGGTCCGACTGGCCGCGCGTGAAGCAGATGTACGGAGCGCTGCTTCCGCACGTGAAACATCGGGCCGACCTGAACTATCTGATGGACCAGATGGGTGCGGAAATCGCGATTGGACACTCGTATGTGCGTGGCGGCGACATGCCGGAGGTCCCGCAGGTGTCTGGTGGCCAGCTCGGCGCTGATCTGGTGGTCGATCAGGGCCGGTACCGTATCACGCGGATCTACGACGGTGAAAGCTGGAATCCCGATCTCCGTGCACCGTTGTCGCAGCCCGGTCTCGATGTCCGCGTCGGTGACTATGTCATCGCGGTGAACGGTGAAGAACTCAAGGCGCCGGACAACCTGTTCCGCCTGCTCGATGGAACTGCAAACCGGCAGACCGTGCTGACCCTGAACGACAAGCCGGTGGCTGATGGCGCGAGGCGACTCACGGTCATCCCGGTCGCGAGCGACCAGCCGCTTCGCTCGCGCGCTTGGGTGGAGCACAATCGGCGCGTGGTGGACTCACTGTCGAAAGGCCAGATCGCCTACGTGTACCTCCCCAACACGGGACAGCCGGGGTACACCTACTTCAACCGCTACTACTTCGCCCAGCAGGACAAGAAAGGCGCGGTGATCGACGAGCGCTACAACGGCGGCGGTCAGGCCGCGGATTACATCATTGACGTGCTGCAACGCGACTTCGACGGCTACTTCAACAACGTGGCCGGCGACCGGATGCCGTTTACTTCTCCAGCAGCAGGCATCTGGGGACCAAAGGTCATGATCGTGAACGAGATGGCCGGTTCCGGTGGAGATCTGATGCCCTGGATGTTCAGAAGCCGGAAAATCGGCCCGCTCGTCGGCAAGCGGACCTGGGGCGGTCTGGTCCACACGGCCGATACGCCGGGGTTCGTGGATGGCGGCTCGATGATTGCACCGCGCGGCGGGTTCTTTGGTCGCGACAACAAGTGGCACGTCGAGAACGAAGGCACCGCCCCGGATATCGACGTGGAAAACTGGCCGAAGGATGTTGCCGCGGGGCGGGATATGCAGCTGGAGCGGTCAGTGCAGGAAGCCCTGCGCCTGCTGCAGGCCAAGCCGGTGGATCGCGCGGTCACCGAGCCTGCATCACCCATCTGGGGTAAGCGCGGCAAGATCGTGCCGTAGGCGAATCCACTGCTCCGTTGAATGCACAGAGCACACAGATCGGTTGGTCTGTGTGCTCTGTGTATTGAGTGGTCAGTCGGCCAGGGTTTCGGTTCTGCCCGCCTGCTGGTGGGCAATAAAGGCGGTCGGGACTATGCCCCCTTGAGGAACATCGCGACACCGCTGCCGATGCCGATCGCCACGACGGCGCGTCGCACCCAGACCTGGCCGACTCGCTGCGCCATCCGCGAGCCGATCGCCCCGCCAGCCATCGCCCCGACCGCCATGGCGAGCGCCATGGGCCAGATGATGATCCCGCTGACGACGAAGACGGCGACGGCGATCGCATTGATGTTGAGTCCACACCAGTTCTTGAGGCCGTTCATCGTGTGGATGTTTCGCAGCCCCATCATTTCGAAGGCGGCCAGCATCAGGATGCCGGCGCCGGCGCCGAAATACCCGCCGTAGACGGAGACGCCGAACTGGTACAATAGGTAGCGCCTGGGCGGTGCCTCGCTCTCGACTTCCGTGTGCGTCCGGCTATGCCCGCCGATCCATCGCATCATCGGCCGCTGCAGGACAAACAGGGCCGTAGCCCCCCAGATCAGCCAGGGCACCAATGCGTTGAACCGTGCTTCCGGGGTCCGAATCAGGAGCAGGGCGCCGGTGATTCCGCCCGCTAGGCTGGGTATTGCCCAGTGGAGCCACCATGGGCGGATCGGCCGGATGGCCTCCCGGTAGCCCCAGAAGCTGGTGAGGCTGCCTGGCCAGAGCGCGACCGTGCTCGTGGCGTTGGCCACCACCGAAGGGACCCCGAGCGCGATCAGGGCGGGGAAGGTCAGGAGCGTACCCCCGCCGGCAATGGAATTGATCATTCCACCACCCATGGCAGCGAGCGCAACCAGAAGAAGTTTTGTGAGCGACAAGGTAATGTTAAGTGTACTCGCGGGAACGCCCGAATTCCGATTGCGGTCATTCGGGAGTCAGATTCATACAACCTCAGGAGCATCGGACACGAACCATGCCTGGTACGACAGAAGCGACACCCCTCGGCGATCACCTCGAGATCAAGGACTCCCGTACCGGGAAGATCTATACGGTCTCGATCACGGACGACACCATTCGCACGGCCGACCTTCGCCAGATCAAGGTGAAGGACAACGATTTCGGCATGATGGGCTACGACCCGGCCTTCATGAACACCGCCTCGTGCCGCTCGTCCATCACCTACATCGACGGCGATCAGGGCATCCTGCGCTATCGCGGTTACCCGATCGACCAGCTTGCCGAAAAGGCGAGCTTTCTTGAAGTGGCCTGGCTGTTGCGTCATGGCGAACTGCCGACGCAGGCCGAGCACGACCAGTTCACGCACGACATCACGTTCCACACGTATGTGCACGAGAACATCAAGCAGTTCATGGAAGGGTTCCGCTACGACGCGCACCCGATGGCCATGATGACGGCTGGCGTGGCGGCGCTCTCGTCGTTCTACCCGACTGCCAAGAACGTGCACGACCCGCGTGAGCGCGACTTCGCCTTCATCCGGCTGCTCGCCAAGATGCCGACGATCGCGGCGTTTGCGTACCGGCACGTGAAGGGAATGCCGTACGTGTATCCCGACAACTCGCTTCCGTATGCGGAGAACTTCCTCTCCATGATCGCCCGGATGTCGGAGCCGCGGTACGAGGCACATCCCATCTATGCGCGTGCGATCGACATCCTCTTCATCCTGCACGCCGACCACGAGCAGAACTGCTCCACGAGCGCGGTGCGTGCCGTGGGTTCATCGCATGTGGATCCCTACTCGGCCGTGGCCGCCGGAATCGCGGCGCTGTATGGCCCGCTGCACGGCGGGGCGAACGAAGCCGTGCTCAGGATGCTGAATGAGATTGGCGACGCGAAAAACATTCCCGCGTTCATCGAAGCGGTGAAGAGCGGCAAGGGCGAGTCCAAGCTGATGGGCTTCGGCCACCGCGTGTACAAGAGCTACGACCCGCGGGCCAAGATCGTGAAGGGGCTGTGCGATGAGGTGCTCAAGGTGTCGGGCTCGTCGAAGGACATGGAGATCGCGCTCGAGCTCGAGCGCATCGCCCTCTCGGATGAGTACTTCATCAAACGCAAGCTCTACCCGAACGTGGACTTCTATACCGGGCTGATCTATCGCGCGATGAAGTTCCCGACGGACTACTTCACCGTGCTGTTCGCCATCGCGCGCACGGCCGGTTGGATGGCGCAGTGGGAGGAGATGCTGCTCGACAAGGAGCAGAAGATCGCGCGTCCGCGGCAGATTTTCACGGGAAGCCCAGAGCGAAACTACACGTCGCGGCTCAACGGCGTTCACACGATCACGAAGTAAATCGTGGGCGGCCTACTCCACCGACTTGCAGAGCGTGCTCACCGGGCAGACTCCGCACCGCTTGATCCGGGCGGTGCAGACTAACGCACCGAGTTCCATGAGCGCTTGGTTGTGTGCCCACGTCGCCTTCCCCGTCCGCGGGAGCAACGATTCGGCGAGCGTCCAGATGCGGCTCAGGTCGCGGGACCGCTTGGGGTTCAGTCGCGGGGCGAACACCCGCGCAATCACCCGCGCGACGTTTGTGTCGACGAGTGCCGCGCGGCGTTCGAACGCGAAGCTCGCCACGGCGCCCGCCGTATAGGCGCCGACACCCGGGAGCTCCCTCAGGCTGGCGATATCTGAAGGGAGTTCGCCGTTGTGGGTGTCGCGGACCGTACGCGAGAGGGTATGCAGGTTCCGTGCGCGCGCGTAGTAGCCTAGCCCTTCCCACGATTCCATGACTTTGCGTGCCGGTGCTGCGGCGACCCGCTCGAGAGTCGGAAAGGTCCGTAGGAAACGGCCGTAGAACTCCACAACGCGCGACACCTGCGTCTGCTGGAGCATGAGCTCCGAAATCAGGATCCGGTATGGATCCCGAGTGCGGCGCCAAGGGAGGTCGCGGCCAGCCCGGCGGAACCAGCTACCAAGCCGTTTCCGGAACAGGGTCACTGTGCGGGGGTCGAGTGGACGGGGAGGCATCGGCACGGGAAGCTAGCCCAGCCGCGCTATCTTGCATCCCATGCAGTTCCTCCGCGCCCTCGCCGCCAGCGCCATTGCTGTTCTCACCGTCACGGGTTGTGTGGGCAGGGAAGCCGCCGCACCCAAAGGGCCAGCCTGGATGGCTGATCGCGCCCGCCAGCAGCGCGCGCTCGCCAAGAAGTCCTCGGTGGCTCACGACTTCCGATTCACCGACGCCATCGGCGCGACCGGCATCACGTTCGTGAATCAGATCGTCGACGACGCTGGCCGGACCTACAAGGCGGTGCACTACGACCACGGCATGGGCGTCTGTGCCGCGGACGTGGATCGCGACGGACTCACCGACCTGCTGATCCTGACGCAACTCGGTGAGAATCAACTCTGGAAGAATGAGGGCGGGAGCCGGTTCACGAACATCTCCGGCATCGCGGGCATCGGGATGAAGAACGCCGTGTCGGTTGGCTGCGCGTTTGCCGACGTGGACAACGACGGGCTCCCCGATCTCTTCGTGTCCACCGTGCGGCATGGTAACCGACTCTTTCACAACGCAGGCGGCGGGAAGTTCGAGGATGTCACGGCCAGAGCTGGCGTTGGCTATTCGGGCCATTCGGCTGGCGCCCTGTTCTTCGACTACGACGGCGATGGCCTGCTCGACCTCTTTGTCGCGAACGTTGGGAACTTCACCACGGATGAGAAGCTCGTGAACGGCGTCTTCGTGGGGCGCGAGGATGCGTTTGAGGGCCACCTGCATCCGGATCGCGCAGAGGCCAGCATCCTCTATCGCAACGTTGGACAGGGCCGATTCAGGGATGTGACCAAAGAGACCGGCCTCGTGGACAAGAGCTGGAGCGGCGAGGCGACGGTCATCGATGTGAACGACGACGGCTTTCCCGATCTGTATGTGGCCAGCATGCAGGGCGGCGAAAACCATCTCTGGATGAATGACCACGGCCAACGGTTCACCAATGAGAGTGCGGCCTGGTTTCCTCGCACTCCCTGGGGTGCCATGGGCCTCAAGGTCTTCGACTTCAACGGCGACGGTGCGCTCGACCTGTTCGTGACCGACATGCACTCAGACATGTTTGGGAAATCGCTCGCGCCGGAGGACTGGGCCGGCGAGATGCGAAAGTCGGATCCGGCGCTCATGCCGTCCGAGATGGCTCCACGCGGTCACGATCGTACGGTCCACGGCAACGCCCTGTTTGCCAAACGGGCCGCGTCGGCAGGAGCGAGTCCGGGTTTCGACGAAGTCTCAGACCAACTTGGCGTGGAGAGTTACTGGCCGTGGGGGCCAAGCGTGGACGACCTCAACGCGGACGGTTGGGACGACATTTTTATCACCGGCGGGATGAGCTACCCATTCCGCTATTCGACGAACTCCCTGCTGCTAAACGAAGGCGGCAAACATTTTCTGCCGGCCGAGTTCACGCTGGGCGTCGAGCCGCGCGCTGATGGGGAGACTGCGCAGATCTGGTTCACGCTCAACTGCATGGGCGGGGGCGCCGATTTTGGTTCAAAACTTTGCGCCGCGTGCGCACAGCCAAACTTTGCCGAGATCGGCTGCCGGAAGGAGGACGATGGCGGGCGGACGATCATGGGTTCGAAGTCGAGCCGCTCGTCGGTGATTTTCGACGTAGATAACGACGGCGACCTCGACATCGTGACGAACGAGTTCAATGCGCGGCCCATGGTGTTGCTCAGTGACCTCGCGGCGCCGAACACGATTCGTTTTCTGAAAGTCCGGCTGAGCGGCGTCCGATCGAACCGTCAGGGCGTCGGCGCGCTGGTCACGCTGCTGTTGCGTGATGGCACCCGCCGCGTGAAGGCGATGGATGGCAAGTCAGGGTACCTCTCGCAGAGCGACCTGCCGCTCTATTTTGGACTCGGCAAGGCCGATGTGATCGCGTCAATCGAGGTGCGATGGCCCGGTGGCGGCGTCCAACAGGTGAAGGGGCCGTTCGCCGCGAATCAGTTGCTGGAGATCGTCGAGCAGTAACACGGGCGCCGCGCCTCACGCGGCGACTCGGGCCGTGGTCAGCGTGGCGTCCAGCTCGGCGTGTCGCGGAACAACCCGCCCTCCACCACGATCGTGCGTGCCAGCACGAGACCGAAAATGACTGACAGCGTTCCGGCGGCGATCCGTATGCCCCGCTGAAAGCGGTCCATGCGGCCCGAGGCGTACACGGCCGGCGCGGCGATGAGCCAGGTGACCGCGGTCATGCCGGCAATCGTGCCGAGTCCGAATACCACGAGGTAGGCGATCGCCCACACTGTCTCGGGAATCGCCGCGAGGACGAGCAGTGCCACGGCGGCGGAGCCGGCGAGGCCGTGCACGATGCCGACGATGAATGGGCGCCAGCCGTCGGTGGCCGCGAGATGCTTCTTGGTATGTGCCGAATCTGCGGCTGCGTCGCGATCGGTCGCCCCGACCGCCTTCTCCTTCAAGTTGGCGAAGCCGAGCAGGATCAGGACCATGGCGACCGCGAACTCGAGCCCGAGGCCGACGCGCGGGGGGATCGCGATGCGGAAGACGACGATGGCGCCGCCAATCACGACGACCGTGAGCGAGTGCCCGATGCCCCAGAGTGCGCCGATCCGCGCTGCCCGCGAGAAGCGGCGTTCACGGGCAACGATCGCCGTCACGGCGATGACGTGATCGGCGTCCGTGGCGTGGCGCAAACCGAGCAGAAAGCCGAGGACGGCGGCCGAAAGCGTGCTGAACACTGGTGGTCTAGCGCGGTGGCAAGAGTGGCACTACGACACCGTCCGTGTCTTCCGCTTCAGGAAGTCCATCAGGATGAACTGGCCGAGCGTCATCGTGTTGGTGAAGTAGGCGCGGCCACGAGTGATGGACGAGACGATTTTCACGAACTCGACGAGCGAGCGCTCGCGCGCGAGCATGAAGGTGTTGACCACGATACCGGAGCGACGGCACTCGGTCACCTCGGCGAGCGTCTGCTGCAATACGTACGCGTCGAGGCCCATTGCGTTCTTGTAGATCTGCCCGTTGGGCATCGTGAGCGCGCTCGGTTTGCCGTCGGTGATCATCACGATCTGTCGCATGTCCTTCTTCTGTGCGAGCAGGAGTCGACGCGCCAGCTTGAGCCCTTCGGCGGTGTTCGTGTGGTACGGCCCGACCTGCGCCCCGGCGAGCGCGCCGATCGGAATTTCCTCGGCGGAGTCGTGGAAGAGCACCACCTTGATCGTGTCGCCGGCGAACTGCGTCCGAATGAGGTGCGTGAGCGCAAGCGCGACCTTCTTGGCGGGCGTGAAACGATCCTCGCCGTAGAGGATCATCGAGTGCGAGCAGTCGAGCATCAGCACCGTGGCGCAGCTCGACCGATAGTCCGACTGATGGACCATCAGGTCCGGATAGTCGAGGTCGATCGGTACGTCGAGTGAACCGGTGCGGAGCATGGCGTTTCGAAGCGTCGCGGCGACGTCGAGGTTCAGCACATCGCCGAACGCATACGGTCGGCTCCAGGCATCGGACTCGATGCCGGTCGCGAGGTGCGGCGTGTCGTGCGAGCCGAAACTCGACTTGCCGATCGAGGAGAGGATTCCCCGCAGCGCCTTGTAGCCCAGAAAGTCGATTCCGCGGTCGGTGAGCGAGAACTGCACATCGCGCGCGGCGGCCTGTGCGAGCCCGCCGGGCCCGGTCACCGCTTGGTGGCCGGCTGGCATTGCGGGTGGCGCGTCGAGCTTTAGGTGGCCGGCTTCGACAAGGCGCTGGACGATCGCGTCGAGCAGCTCGGAGAGCTTCTGCTCCGAGATGTCATCGCCTTCCCCACGCAGCGCTTCGAGCATTTCCGGCGTGAACTGGCCGCTCTGCATTAACGCGTCGAGAATCGCCTGCTTGAGGGCGCCGAGTGATCGGTCGCCTTCCTCGCCCGTTTCACCCCAGTAGGGATGGTACTGGGGCCCGCCGGCAAAACCGGATTGCAGCAGAAAATCCGCGAGCCCGTCGAGCAGGGACTGGAGGTCCACGGCGTCGCCGAGTTCGGGCGAAAACTTGGTATAGGTATGTTCGCGCATTGCGCATGCAATCTAGCGTACCCGCGCTGATCTCAATTCACCGACGCCGTTGCAGTGCGATGCGTCGTGGTATTTTGAGGATGTGACCGCCCCCGCCTACTCGTTCAATCCGTTCCGCACGCTGGCGGTCCACCGGAACTTCCGCCTGTTCTGGTTCGGCCAAACGCTGTCGCTGGTCGGCACCTGGATGCAGCAGGTGTCGACCGCATGGCTCGCGCTCGAGCTCACCAACGACCCGTTTCTTGTGGGTCTTGTCAGCGCGGCGGGCACGCTCCCCATTCTGCTCTTCTCGATTCCTGCGGGCGTGTATGCCGATCGGCGCGAGAAGCTACGCATCGTTCGCATTGCGCAGGTGCTCTTTGTCGTGCAGGCCGTCGTCCTTTGGTGGTTCACCTGGAGTAACCAGGTCACGATTGGCGTGCTCATTGTGCTGGTGCTTGCGTCGGGTCTGTTCGAGGCATTCGAGATTCCCGCGCGGCAGTCACTCATCGTGCGGTTGGTGAACAAGGACGACCTGCAGGGCGCGATCGCCTTGAACTCCGGCGGATTCAATCTCGCGCGCATCCTTGGTCCGGCTGTCGCCGCCGTCGTCATCGCCCAGCTTGGCATCGCGTGGTGTTTCGGGCTGAACGCCGTCAGCTACCTCGCGGTCGTAATCGGCCTCGCGATGATCCGGTTACCGGCCGGCACCGACGAAGTCGGCGAAGCTGGGTCCACATGGCACGGAATCGTCGAGGCCTTCTCGTACATCCGCAACGACCGGTTGATGTGGATCCTCATTCGCGTCGTGGCGCTGTTCTCGTTCCTTGGCGTCCCGGTGCTGACGATGCTTCCCGTGATGGCACGGGACCGTCTGCATCTGGACGCGGCGGGCTATGGCACGTTGATGGGGTGCTTCGGCGTTGGCGCGCTCATCGGCACCCTGATGATCGCTGGTCACGCCGCGCGGCTGAAGCGCGGCGCAGTACTGACGGCCTGTTCGCTCACGCTGGGTCTCGCGATGGTCGCGTTCGGTCTATCCACGTCGTTCGTCGCGTCAGGGGTGATCCTCGTGATCTGCGGCATGGCCATGATGGGGAACAACGCGCTCATCAATGGACTCATGCAGTCGCGGGTCCCCGACATGATGCGTGCGCGGGTGATGGGGCTCTATGTCACGGTGTACATCGGTATGCACCCGCTCGGCTCCACGGTGGCGGGGTGGTGCGCGCGGCAGTTCGGCGTGTCGCACACCGTGGCGGGGATGGGGGCGCTGCTTTTTCTTGCCGCTGCTTGGGTCTTTCGGAAGTACCCAGAGATCCGCGACGCCTGATCGGTTGACGCGCGCGCGATCATCCGGAGATCCGTTGCGGATGCTAACTTGAGTGACCGCGATGCGGCTTAATCCATGATGACTTCCTCTGCCTCTACCATCACGCTGCTCCGGCGCGCGCTCGCGGCGATTCTCGTGCTCGGTATCGTCGGCGCAGAGGTTGAGCTGCTGCTGCTCAAACACACTGACGGCGTCTGGCAACTCGCACCGATCGTGCTCAACGGTGTGGCGCTGCTCGTGTGCGGCTGGTATGCGCTCACCAGGAACGCAGCGGCCATCCGCACCCTGCAGGCCGTGATGATTATCTTTCTGGTCAGCGGCGGGATCGGGATGATCCAGCACTTCCGCGGCAACATCGCCTACGCGGTCGACTCGAATCCGTCCCTCGCGGGACGCGAGTTGTACACCGAAGCCGTGATGGGGTCGACTCCGACGCTGGCGCCAGGTATGATGGTGCAGCTGGCGCTGGTCGGCCTTGCCTTCGCGTTTCGCCATCCTCGTCTCCGTGGCAAGCCCGGGTCATCCGGCATCGTATCCGAATCACGGTGAATACCCTTTTCAAAAGACCAATCATGAAACTCGTGAACTCCCTGATTACCGCTGGCACAATCGCGACGCTGGTCGTCACTCCGGCGTCTGCACAGCTCGGCCGTCAGCAGGGCCTCGTGGAACCGAACGTGGCCGCCGACAGCGTGGTGGCTGCCCTGCCGCATCTCAACGCCGACATCGCCGCTGCGCTGAAGGGCGCGCGTCCCATCCTGAGCAGCGTCGTGCTCGACAGCATTCTCGGCGCCAAGTCACTGTCCAAGCCGCAGCGCACCGAGTTGTATGCCAAGCTATTCGTGCATATCGATCTCAATCGTGGAACCGACGCGGAGCTCCTGCTGATTCCCGGCATGGATGCGAAGAAGCTTGCGGCCGTGAAAGGCAGTCGTCCGTGGGCGTCGTTCGAGCAGTTTCAGGCGGAGATCACCAAAGCCACGAGCGCCGCCGAAGCCGCTCGCCTCGAGCAGTATCTCTTCATTCCGGTCGAGCTCAACAGCTGGACTGATCCGATCATGGATTCATTCGCCGGTATCGGCGTCGGTACACGCCAGTGGAAGCGTGAGTTTGCCGAGTATCGTCCGTGGACGTCGATGGAGCAGTTCGACCGCGAGATCGCCAAGTACCTGAGGGCGCGCCCGACCGAACTGCAGCGGCTCAAGCGGTACGTGTACATCAAGTAGTTGCGAATAGAAACGCACAGGAGCGCCGCTTTCATGTGAGGCGGCGCTCCTGGGCGTTTCAGGGGCGGAGGTCGTCGACGCGGTCACGTCCA
>Ga0049085_10000098_pt1 | contig 37319 bp, 38 predicted proteins | sample GreLakmeSU08MSRF_FD_66721 | JGI IMG/M metagenome (GOLD analysis project Ga0049085, IMG submission 66721) | Freshwater lentic microbial communities from great Laurentian Lakes, MI, USA - Great Lakes metaG SU08MSRF | ecosystem: Environmental > Aquatic > Freshwater > Lake | place: Great Lakes... | reverse complement strand
TTCGGGTTTTGGCCCGTTGCGCTCGCATGCCAGTAATTGCAAAACGGTGGGCCTCATCGCGAATTTGGGCTAGCAGCATTAAGGCTGCACTCTCAATTCCTAAGCTTAGCGCAGGACGATCATCGGCAAATATTAAGGTCTCTAAACCCACCTGTCGCTTTTCCCCTTTAGCTACACCGACGATCAAGCTAATTTCCATACCGAAATCAACTAGAACCTGACGGGCCATCTCAACCTGGCCTTTACCTCCATCAATCAAAATCACTTGCGGCATGCGCTCGGGTGGAGTTTCTTGAAAATTAGCGTACCGCCGTTGCAGTACTTGGCGCATCGCCGCATAATCGTCGCCTGGAGTAATGTCCTTAATGTTAAAGCGCCTATATTCACTGGCTTGCATGGCGTTTTTTGCATACACTACACAAGCTGCTTGAGTTGCCTCGCCAGCGGTATGGCTAATGTCAAAACATTCGATTCGAAGTTGCTCTAGATTTTCAAGGTCTAAAGTCAAGACATCAGCTAAGGCACGCGCTTTTGCAAGTTGACCGCCAGTTTCAACTAAGCGCTTCGCCAAGGCAATTTTTGCATTGCCCTCTGCCATTACAAGCCAATGACGTCTTTGGCCGTGAGGTTGATGTAGAAAATGAATTTTTCGACCTGTGCGGTCTGCCAATATCTCGGGCAAATTAATCGTGGTACCCACCTCACTACCAACTTGAGTTTGGTGACTCAAAATAATTGTCGGTGGAATAAGATTACTAGTAGGCTCTAGCTCTGCATCTAAATAATGTTGTTGCATAAAAGCTTCAAGAATTTCTGCGGGCTCGGGTAATTCACCCGCAACCGAGCGCAATGCTTTAGGAAAATAAGCCCGATCACCTAAATGTCGACCACCACGTACCATGGCTAAATTGACGCATACCATGCCCTCTAGCTCTGCCACTGCCAAAATATCTACATCGCCTTCACCAGAAGCGACGGTATCCATTGATTGTTGTTGTAGTACGCTAGATAAATCGGCAATGCGGTCACGCAATACTGCAGCCATTTCAAATTCCATTGCCGCACTATGCACTTCCATTTCTTTTTCTAATTCAGTCAACACTTGGCTATGATCGCCTTCCAAAAATCGCATCGCTTGCGCTACATCTTGGCCATATTGTTCTGCACTTAGCCGACCTACGCAGGGTGCACTACAACGATGAATTTGGTGAAGTAAACAAGGCCGACTACGATTCTTAAAAACAGAATCTTCGCAAGTTCTTAAACGAAATACTTTTTGCAAAATTTGAATGCTATTTCGTACTGCCCAGGCATTTGGAAATGGCCCGAAATAACGATTGCGACGATCAACTTTACCGCGGTAAGAAGCTAAACGCGGAAAAGTATTGCCACTCAACATCAAATAAGGATAAGACTTATCATCCCGAAATAAAATATTAAAAGGTGGTGTTAATTCTTTAATGAGATTATTTTCTAAAATTAAAGCTTCAGACTCGGTCCGCGTCACGGTAGTTTCATAACGAGCAATTTTCCCCACCATTCTCTCAATCCGCGGTGATAATTGAGTGCGTTGAAAGTAACTGGAGACCCGCTTCTTCAGATCGCGGGCTTTACCAACATACAAAATATGTCCTGCCGCGTCAAAAAAGCGATAGACCCCCGGCAAGCTGGGGAGCCGTTTCACATCTTTTTGTAGGGTTTCGAAAAGCGAATTACTCATGCGTTGGGATATTTTCTGTCAAATCGTCGATAACTACGGAGATGCTGGTATTTGCTGGCGTCTTGCCCGCAGTTTAGCAATTCGCTACAAACAAGAAGTTAGGCTCTTTTGTGATGATCTGCCAACCCTTAATTTACTCGCTTCGGGTCACCCACCCATTGCAGGGCTTGAAATTCTGCCTTGGGAAGCAAGCCATAGCAATGCGCGCCACCCTCTAAGTGTCCCAGAGGTGGTGATTGAAGCCTTTGGCTGCGAATTACCGCAACGCTATGTGGCAAGTCTACTGATTGCAACTCGTCCGCCAGTATTAATTAATTTGGAATACCTAAGCGCCGAGTCTTGGGTAGGCGACTACCATGCCAAAGCTTCACCTCAGACGCATGGTCTGACAAAATATTTTTTCTTTCCAGGCTTTCAAACCAATACTGGTGGTTTGCTACTAGAACCTCTGCCACCGATACCGCCACCACTTCAGCCGCCCCATAGTCTTGCGACAATCTGGCAGCAATTACGCCCAGCAGCAAAACGCATTAGTATTTTTTGCTACCCAGCAGCACCTTTACAGGAATGGCTTACAGACCTTGCTACGCTAAATGGTCAGTTCGATATTTTACTAACTTTCGGCCATGCCTCTTACTTAGATCAGTCGCTAGAATTGCCTCGCACGATTCAGCTGTATTACTTACCATTTATTCCACAAGATGATTATGACTGGCTATTAAGTCAATGCGATTTTAATATTGTGCGGGGTGAAGATTCCTTTGTGCGCGCCCAACTTGCGGAAAAACCTTTTTTCTGGCACATCTATCCGCAAACCGACTTAGCGCATGAGGTCAAACTCAAGGCATTTCTCGATCTCTACTTAGAAAATGCCTCACCTGCGCTGATTTCAGCTTGCTGGCAAGCCTCTCACTGGCAAGTTCCAAGCACCTGGTGGCTGCAATTACCCCGATGGGAGGCGCACGCCAAATTATGGCGCGCAAAGCTGCTAAAAGAACAAGCTGATGGTGGTCTAGCCGCCCGTTTATTGCACTTTGTAGAGTAAACGTCGCCAAATGGGTAAAATGGTGGGCTTTTGCTTTAACCAATCTCAATTTGTTATTAGGATCATTAGGAACACCTCAGATGAAAACAGCTCAAGAACTCCGCGTTGGTAACGTAGTTATGGTCGGTACCGATGCCATGGTAGTGGTGAAAGCCGAATACAGTCGCTCAGGACGCAACTCTTCAGTGGTGAAAATGAAATTAAAAAATTTGTTAACTGGCACGCCGAATGAAGGCGTTTATAAAGCCGATGACAAATTCGATGTCGTAATTTTGGATAAGAAAGATTGCACCTATTCCTATTTCGCCGATCCCATGTATGTTTTTATGGATGCCGAATATAACCAATATGAAGTTGAGTCAGAATTTATGGGCGATGCTTTGCATTACCTTGAAGAAGGTATGCCCTGTGAAGTTGTTTTCTACGAAGGTAAAGCTTTATCGGTGGCAATGCCAAACTCATTGGTTCGCGAAATCATTTATACCGAGCCAGCAGTTAAGGGTGATACCAGTTCAGGCAAAGTTCTGAAAAATGCCAAATTGGCTACTGGCCATGAATTACAAGTGCCCCTATTCTGTAATACGGGTGACAAAATCGAAATTGATACTCGTACTGGCGAATATCGTAGTCGAGCCAATTAGTCGACTTATTAATCCGCACTTATAGGCCAATACCTAATTATTTAGAAAGCTTCAATTAACTTTAGCTGACTAAGTAATTTTTTTGCTTGCTGATACTCTGCCTGCTGCTGTAATTCATCCCAACCGAGCGCTTTCCCTACTGGCATCAAAGTAGTCAAACGCTGCCTTGAGGCTGTTAATTTGGCGCTCGTGACTTTTAACTCTGCTAACAATCTATCAGCCAAATCGGGACGATTACAAATTAAAACTGCATCACAACCAGCCTGCAAGGCCATTTGCGCGCCCTTGACAACATCACCAGCAACGCTAGCCCCTTCCATCGATAAATCATCACTAAAGATCGCCCCAGTAAAAGCCAGTTGTTGACGCAAAATAGTTTGTAACCAAATCGTCGAGAATCCAGCTGGGTATTGATCTACCTTAGGATAAATGACATGAGCGGGCATCACTGCCATTAAACTTAAATTCAGCCACTCATAAGGCTTAGCATCCTCATTGAGGATTTTTTTTAGAGGTCGCTCATCAACTGGAATAGCCACATGGGAATCAGCGATTGCCCAACCATGACCAGGAAAATGTTTACCGCAATTAGCCATACCAGCCATCAGCAAACCCGCGTTTAAACTTTTTGCTAAGGCAAATACAATTTGTGGGTCACGTGAAAATGATCGATCGCCAATGACTGCACTGCGCTGAAAATCTAAATCGAGTACGGGAGTAAAACTAAAGTCGACTCCACCGGCGCGTAATTCAGCCGCCAACACATAGCCGCAAGCGGTTGCAGCTTGCATTGCCTTAATAGCCGCTGCTGCTTGATAATTTGAGTAATTTGTCGCTTTACTGCCATTAAGCCATAACTCACCTAGACGACCCATCGCTGGTAAATGGGTAAAGCCAGCTTTTTTACAACGCTGTACTCGGCCACCCTCATGGTCGATCGAAATCAATACATCGGGGCGCAACGCCTTAATGTTCGCAGTGAGCTGAGTAAGCTGAGCACGATCTGTAAAATTTCTGCCAAATAAAATAACGCCCCCCGTTAAGGGATGCAAAATGCGCTGACGATCAGCTGCAGTTAAGCTTAAGCCAACAACATCTAAAGTGATGGGGCCTGGGGCTAACTGTGGCGATAGGGTTTTACTCATGAAGCGCTCACAATCACAAAGGCAATAACCATTTCTTGTTCATCACTCACAGTAACTTGGGCATGCCAATTGCGCTCCGCCATCCATTGCGCCAGTAGACCCGAATAGTGAGCCACTGGTTTGCCGCTATCCTCATTTAAGGTTTGCATTGCCCGCCAACTCATCGGCATATGCATCCCAAGGCCAATGGCTTTTGAAAAGGCTTCTTTGGCAGCAAAACGGGTTGCCAAATATGCCATCCCTCGGCGTTGATTGCGCGCTAAACGCTGGCCAAATACTTGCAGCTCTTGAGGGCCCAAAATACGCTCCGCCAAACGGCCTTGCGTTCGCTCGTAAGCTGCAATTAAACGGGGTAACTGCAAAATATCAGCGCCAATGCCAACAATCATGTTTCAGCTGCCCCTTGCCTTGCCATAAGCATCATTTTTTTCATCTCGCCAATTGCCGCCCGCCAACCCTTAAATACAGCCTCTGCCACAATTGCATGGCCAATATTTAATTCAGAAAATTCAGTAATTTGGGCGATTGCGGTGACATTACCTTCATGCAAACCATGGCCTGCATTTACCCGTAAGCCCAAATTTTTCGCAAAACGTGCACTTGTAATTAAACGTTGTAGCTCTGCCTCTTGTACTGCGCCGCTAGCGTTGGCATAGCAGCCGGTATGTAGCTCAACGACGGTTGCGCCCGCTTGTTGTGCTGCTTCAATTTGTGGCAGAGATGGATCAATAAATAAAGAAACTCTAATACCTGCAGCTTGTAATTGTTTTACTGCGGCTTCTACTACGGTAAATTGGCCTAACACGTCAAGGCCACCTTCAGTAGTTACCTCACTACGGCGTTCAGGTACTAAACAAACATCGTGAGGCTTTACTTGACAAGCAATCGCAAGCATTTCAGCAGTAACAGCACACTCTAAATTCATGCGAGTGGTAATTAAGGGTCGTAGGGCCAGTAAATCAGCATCTTTTATATGGCGTCGATCTTCACGCAAATGCAAGGTAATTAGATCGGCTCCTGCAGCCTCTGCTTCAAGAGCGGCACGAATCGGATCGGGATACGTTGTACCACGAGCATTACGTAAAGTAGCCACATGATCAATATTAATACCCAACTCAAGGTCTAAATGATGGGGTTCTTGAAAAGTGCTCATACAGAAAGATTAACTGATTTATAGAAATGGTTAGATTTTTTTCAGATCAATCAAAATTTGTCGGGTTGTCAACACTTGATCCTGTAAATGAAAACCTAGTAAAAACCGCATAAGTTGTTTGCTTTCAGCCAAGGTATCGGCTTCTAGGTATTGCCCTGCGGCGATGTTAAGTAAGGTATTGCCACTCAAAACTGGCCAATGCCCAGGATCCTCTGCTTGCCAGGGCCGAATTCCACGCTCAGGCTGGTAGACATATTGCTTGCCTTCTTCGGGGCTAGCATTCGTTTCAACGCAACGATCTAAAGCAGCTGCATAGCCTGTTTCTTGCAGTAGACTTAGTTCAAAAGGTCGTAAGATTTGCTCAATACCTAAACGAGCTTGTTCTAACTCTGCTAAGGCATGAATTGTTTCGGTATAACGATCGTACAACTTTTCATAAGAATCTTCGCGTGCCAAAAACTTTACTAATAATTCATTAAGATAAAAGCCACAGAGTAAAGCATCACCCACTAATGAGGGGGTACCGCCAACCCATTCTGATTTAGTTAGCGTGCGCAATTCAGAGCGCCCACTCCATGACACCAACAGGGGTTGAAAACGTTGCAAGACAGGTCGCAATACCGAATGCGGCCGTTTTGCTCCCTTGGCAATTAAGGCCATCCGCCCATGTTGCCGAGTAAACACATCAAGAATTAAGCTAGTCTCTTTATAAGGAATACTATGCAATACAAATGCAGGCTCATCAATGATCCGAATTGAGGCCATTTATTCCAAACCCTGCGCCCGCAATTCAGCATGATCATCAGCCCAGCCACGCTTGACCTTAACCCAAGTCTCTAAAAAAACTTTACCGTCAAAGAGTTTTTCCATATCAATTCTGGCTTCAGTTGAAATTTTCTTTAAGCGCTCACCCTTTTCACCAATAATCATTGGCTTATGGCTATCACGATTCACTAAAATAGTAGCGGCAATACGACGCATCCGCCCATCCATTTTAAATTGATCAATAATCACTGAGCTTGCATAGGGCAACTCTTCACCGGTATAACGAAAAACCTTTTCACGCAAAATCTCGGCTGCTAAAAACCGTTCACTTCGGTCAGTTAAGGTTTCTGGGTCGTAGTGCGGCTCACCAAGCGGTAAATAGTTTTTCAGCAAATCAAGCAAACGTTTAACATCTTCTGGATTCTTACCGCTCATTGGCACGATTTCGGCAAAGTGTTGGGTTTGGTCGGGACGGCCGCCTAACTCATTCCATGGTAAGCCCATTTGTTGCATAAAATTGAGTAAAACTAAATCACGCTCAGCTGGTGTTTGAAAGCGCCGAGAAAATAAATCGAGTTTATTGAGCACCAAAATAATCGGTAGGTCGGGGGGCAAAAGCTGCAGCACTTTGACATCATCAGCCCCAAAATAACCAGCCTCAACTACAAAGCAGGCAACATCAACACCCTGCAAGGTAGTTGTCACCGTGCGATTGAGGGCTTTATTAAGGGTATTCATTAAACGGGTTTGAAAACCTGGGGTATCGATAAAAATAAACTGCGCGTCAGAGCGAGTTTGAATACCAACAATACGATGCCGAGTAGTTTGGGCTTTACGTGAAGTGATGCTAATCTTTTGCCCAACCAAAGCATTTAAGAGGGTCGATTTACCCATATTGGGTCTACCAATAATTGCAATCGTGCCACATCGAAACGCAGGCTCAGAGACTGGCTCTAGCGATAAATCTGGGATTGAATCAATGGCCACATTAGCCTTTTAATTTGAGCTTTAACTGCTCATCGCTCGAAGCAGATTTAGCCGCTTTTTTCTTCGCTGAACGGGTTTTCTTAGGCTTACGAGTTTCTTGTGGCAGGGCTTTTTGTAAGGCGCCAAGCGCCAACTTAGCTGCCGCTTGCTCTGCGGCACGGCGTGATGCTCCCCCACCTTTTACTTGGATCTTCAAACTTGCAATCACGCATTCAACTTCAAATTGCTGGCTATGGGCAGCACCAGTCGTCGCGGTTACGTTATAGGCTGGCAAAGGCATTTGAAAACCCTGCAAATATTCTTGTAAAAGTGTCTTATCATCTTTACCTAATGTTTTTGGATCAACATGCGCCAAAATTGTTGAATACAACTTTGTTAAGCTAATACGCGCTGCATCAAAACCGCCATCAATAAAAATGGCTCCTGTTAAGGCCTCTAAGGTATCTGCCAAAATAGAGGGTCGATGAAAACCACCACTTTTTAATTCACCCTCACCTAATCGTAAATAATCAGAGAGTGATAAAGATTGCGCAATTTCATAGAGCGCCTGCTGCTTCACTAAATTTGCGCGTACGCGTGATAAGTCGCCCTCATCTAAATCGGAATATCGCTGATAAAGCATTTCTGCAACCACACAATTTAAGACTGAATCACCTAGAAATTCTAGGCGTTCATTATTTTTTTTACTATGACTACGGTGGGTAAGAGCTTGATTTAAGAGCTCAGGCTTTTTAAAGCTATACCCCAAGCGTTCTTGCAAGGGTCCATTGTCGATGACAGCCCGAGCATTCATGACTTACTCAAAACTACCAATGCGGCTTAATGAACCTAAATTAAGCCAAACAAAAAAAGCTCGCCCAACTAAATTTTGATCGGGTACAAAACCCCAAAAGCGCGAATCGAGGCTGTTATCGCGATTATCGCCCATCGCAAAATAGTGCCCGGGAGGAACTTTACAAGTTAAGCCAGAACTTTGATATTGGCAATTTTCTATTCCTGGAAATTTTTCAGGCTGAAAGCCTGCAGAAGTGCGCTCAGGATCATTCAAAATTTTATGTGCTAAGCCACCTAAATTTGCTGGGTAAGTTTCGGTAAATTCTTTTTCGTAGCGCATATTTTCGGGGTCTAAATAGGCTGTGCCACCGCTATACATCAAAGGTTCGCCATTAATAATTAAACGTTTATTTTGATATTCAACAACATCACCCGGAATAGCGACCACCCGTTTAATGTAATCAACCGACTCATCTCGCGGATAACGAAAGACCACGACATCACCTCGTTTTGGCGTACCAAGTTCAAACACTTTACGATTAATCACTGGCAAACGAATACCATAGGTAAATTTATTAACCAAAATAAAATCGCCAATTTGTAAAGTTGGAATCATTGATCCTGATGGAATTTTGAAAGGTTCAAATAAAAATGAGCGCAAAAAGAATACTGCGCAAATGACTGGAAAAAAACTAGCTGAATACTCTACCCAAAGCGGTACACGGTGATCCCCAGCAGCAATTCGGCGTGGAGCAAAGTAATGGCGGTTAGCGATCCAAGCAATACCAGTAACGATAACCAAAAGAAGAAGGATTAAAGCAAAGTTCATTTATTCCACCTGCAAAATAGCTAAAAAGGCTTCTTGGGGTATTTCTACGTTACCAACCTGTTTCATCCGTTTTTTACCTTCTTTTTGTTTTTCTAGCAGCTTACGTTTACGAGAAATATCCCCACCATAGCATTTTGCCAAGACATTTTTGCGTAGTGCTTTGACATTTTCGCGAGCCACAATATTGCTACCAATTGCCGCTTGAATTGCTACATCAAACATCTGCCGAGGAATAATGCCGCGCATTTTTGCCACTACATCGCGCCCCCGCGATTGGCTATTACTACGGTGCACAATTACCGACAAGGCATCAACTTTGTCGCCATTAATCAAAATATCGACCTTGACAACATCAGCAGCCCGATATTCTTTAAATTCATAATCCATCGATGCGTACCCACGTGAGACTGACTTCAAGCGATCAAAAAAATCGAGCACAATTTCGGCCATAGGTATTTCATAGGTTAATTGCACTTGGCGTCCTAAGTAGCTCATATTGGTTTGTGCGCCCCGCTTCCCAGTACACAAGGTAATCACCGCACCAACATATTCTTGTGGCATGTATAAATTCACTGTCACAATTGGCTCGAGAATGGCATCGATCTTGCTGGGATCTGGCATCTTCGATGGGTTATCAACAGTAAGCAAGCTACCGTCGCGTTGCTGCACTTGATATACCACTGTCGGGGCAGTCGTAATTAAATTCATGCCATATTGCCGCTCTAAACGCTCCTGCACAATTTCCATGTGTAGTAAACCTAAAAAACCACAACGAAAACCAAAACCCAAGGCTTGAGATACTTCAGGCTCATATTGCAATGAAGCATCGTTGAGCTTGAGTTTTTCTAAAGACTCGCGCAATACATCATATTCATTTGCCTCAACGGGATATAAGCCAGCGAACACTTGCGACTTCACTTCTTTAAAACCAGGTAAGGCTTTAGTGGCAGGGATGCGGCCTTGTTGTCCTGGCGCATGCGTTGCAGTATCGCCAACTTTGGCAGCTTTTAATTCTTTAATGCCGGCAATAATGAACCCCACTTGGCCGGCACTGAGCTCGGCTCGACTAAGCGATTTTGGGCTAAAAACACCCACCTGCTCTACCAAATGAGTAGAGCCATTTGCCATCAACAAAATTTTGTCTTTGGGCTTTAGGGTGCCATTCACTACCCTGACTAAAATCACTACCCCCACATAATTATCAAACCATGAATCAATAATTAATGCCTGTAATGGGGCGGAAGGACTGCCAATCGGTGGCGGTACTCGCCGAATCATCTCTTCTAAAACTTCAGGCACGCCTAAGCCAGTTTTAGCTGAACAAGCCAAAGCATCGGTAGCATCGATGCCAATCACGTCTTCAATTTCTTGTTTGGCACGATCAGGATCAGCCTGTGGTAAATCAATTTTATTTAAAACTGGGACAACTTCAACCCCTAATTCGATGGCGGTATAGCAATTGGCTACTGTTTGTGCTTCTACGCCTTGGCTAGCATCAACCACTAACAAGGCACCCTCGCAAGCCGACAGCGAACGACTCACTTCATATGAAAAATCAACGTGCCCTGGTGTATCAATCAGATTGAGGTTATAAATCTTGCCATCTTTAGCTTTAAAACTAAGTGCAGCGGTCTGCGCTTTAATCGTAATTCCTCGCTCGCGCTCAATATCCATTGAATCTAATACTTGCGCTTCCATTTCTCGATCGGACAACCCACCGCACAATTGAATGATTCGATCGGCCAACGTCGATTTACCATGATCAATATGGGCGATGATAGAGAAATTACGGATTAAATCCATTGCGCTTTATGAAATCCATCAGAAAACGCCTTGCTGCAACACAACAAAATGATGCGCTGCAAAAAGCCGTCTTATCCGTATTGTAATGGTTGCAGAGAAACCCTCCTTTTCAGGACACAGAGGAATGTCCTGAAGGCAGGGAAACCCGCTTTCAGGGCAATTTAGGGCTTATTCGGGCGAATTGGAAGTACCAAGGTACTATCAGCGCGACGCACAAATACCGCCACTGGACGATTGATATCGAGACCCTTGGCTAGGGCTTCAAATTGCTTTACCCCAGAAATATCCGTATCGCCAATACGCACAATCACGTCACCCACCCGTACCCCTGCGCGAGCCATTGGACCATCATTAATAGCGGTGACCTCGACGCCATTTTTAATCCCTAAACTTTGCTTCCTACTGTCTGGCAACTCTGCTACCACCACTGCAAAAGCGGTATTTAGACTGCCGCTTTGTGGAGTCGTATTCTCAGCTTTTTTGGCGGCTACTTTTTCACTTGGTTCGGCATCAGCTACAACGACGGTCAAATCTTTAGCGCCGCCCTTACGCCAAATCTGTACTGTTGCCCGAGTACCTGGTTTGGTTTGACCAACTTGACGAGGTAAATCGGTTGATTTTTGAATGTCAAAGCCATTGAAATTCAAAATCACATCGCCAGCCTCAATTCCGCCCTGCGCTGCGGGTGCACCCGGCTCAACATTACGCACATAAGCGCCGCGAGGCTTACCAAGACCTAAACTTTCGGCAGCCTCTTTGGTGATATCGCCAATGGAAACCCCAATGCGGCCACGTACCAATTTACCGCTAGCCCGCAACTGATCAGCAACCCGCATGGCCTCATCAATGGGAATTGCGAAGGAAATTCCCATATAACCACCAGAGCGACTAAAAATTTGCGAATTAATACCAATGACCTGACCAGCAGTATTTAACAAGGGGCCCCCAGAATTTCCTGGATTAACTGCCACATCAGTTTGAATAAATGGTAAGTAGTCTCCTGTATCGCGACTTTTTGCCGAGACAATACCAGCAGTCACCGTATTTTCTAGTCCAAAAGGTGAGCCAATGGCTAGCACCCATTCTCCAACTCGTACCTTTGAAGAATCTCCGAGAGGTAATTTTGGTAAACCGCTGGCCTCAATTTTAATCAGTGCGACATCGGTTCGCTTGTCAGCACCCAATAATTTCGCTTTAAGCTCACGCTTATCGGTTAAGGTGACATAAATAGTTTCAGCGCCCTCAATTACGTGGGCATTAGTCAAAATATAGCCGTTAGCATCAATGATGAAACCCGAGCCTACCCCGCGATCATTTTCTTGCGGCGGCCCGGGACGGTTAGGGGCTTGATTAGGCGGCTTTGGTGATCCGGGCATGCCTGGAATATTTGGAAAAGGAATCCCGAAAAAACGCCTAAAAAATTCTTGCTGCTCATCGGTTCCCCCCGGCCCATTGCCACCAGCCTGCTGCGTCGAGACCTTTTCTGTAGTCCGAATATTCACTACAGCTGGGCTGGCTTTTTCTACTAAATCGGCAAAATCGGGAATCGCTACGCGAGGCGATTGGGCGAGAGCAGTAGGCGCAAAATGCAGCTGCCCAAAGCTAAAAATAGCGAGTGCGGTAACTATTAATTTTTTCATCAGGATCAACTTAGAATTGAACTTCGTATTTAGCTTCGCAGTTAATTTCGAAGTTAACTGCGGAAAGCAAGATTAACTCTATATTAGGTCAACTTACCAAAAATCAAGGTGCCGTTAGTACCCCCAAAGCCAAAGTTGTTTTTGACCGCATAGTTTATCGCCAAATCGCGGGCAGAATTTGCACAGTAATCTAAATCGCATTCTGGGTCTTGGTTGAAGATATTGATAGTAGGGGGCGATTTTTGATGATGTAAGGCCAAAACAGTAAAAACAGCTTCTAAACCGCCGGCCCCGCCCAATAAATGACCCGTCATCGATTTCGTTGAGTTAATCACGGTCTTTTTAGCGTGCTCCCCTAAAGCAGCCTTAATGGCTTCAGTTTCATTTTTATCGCCTAAAGGGGTAGAGGTTCCATGCGCGTTTATATAATTAATTTGATCTGGATTTAAGCCAGCATCACGGAGTGCATTTACCATGCAGCGCCGTGGACCATCCATATTAGGGGCGGTCATATGATAGGCATCGCCACTCATTCCAAAGCCCACTAGCTCACAGTAAATCTTGGCGCCGCGGGCACGCGCATGTTCATAGTCTTCTAAAACCATTACTCCAGCACCTTCACCCAGCACAAATCCATCACGGTCTTTATCCCATGGACGTGAAGCAGTCGTGGGGTCATCATTGCGCGTTGAAAGTGCGCGGGCAGCAGCAAAGCCCCCGACCCCTAAAGCCGAAATAGTTGACTCCGCACCCCCTGCCAGCATTACATCAGCGTCACCCGCTTGAATTAAGCGCGCTGCCAACCCAATGCTATGCAAACCAGTAGTACAGGCAGTAGCTGCAGCAATATTAGGCCCCTTTAAGTTAAATAAAATACTTAAATGGCCCGAAATCATATTAATGATTGAGCCGGGTACAAAAAATGGTGAAATGCGCCGTGGGCCCCGCGCTAAAAGTTCGGCGCCGGTGTCCTCAATCATGGGTAGACCGCCTATACCCGACCCAACCATCACGCCAATGCGCTCAGCGTTAGCATCGGTTACTTCAATACCACTATCGCGCAACGCCTGTGTACCAGCAGCAATGCCAAAGTGAATGAAGTGATCCATGTGGCGCGCTTCTTTGGCCGTGACATACTCTTCAATATTAAAGTCTTTCACTTCACCAGCAAAATGCACGCTTAGCGGTGCATGATCAAACTTTGTGATAGTTGCAATACCTGACTTACCAGCGAGTATGCTTGACCAAGCAGTTGAGACTGAATTTCCAACTGGGGAAATGAGCCCTAAGCCAGTAACCACCACCCGGCGTTGGTGCTTTAAAGCTGACACAGTGAGTCCAAATAATTAACCCTGTGCTGCTTTAGATTTTGCGAAATCAATCGCCAGCTGAACGGTTGTAATTTTTTCAGCCTCTTCGTCAGGAATTTCAATACCAAACTCATCTTCTAAAGCCATTACCAACTCTACCGTATCAAGCGAATCAGCGCCGAGGTCATTTACAAAAGAAGACTCATTCTTAATGTCTGCTTCTGGTACGCCTAATTGCTCAGCTACAATTTTCTTAACACGTTGTTCGATGTTGTCCATCAAGTCCCCCTAGGGTAGTAAAAAACGATTTAAGGATTTTATCAGCTTGGCAAAGACGCCTGCTGATTGCTCCACGAATACTGCAAAACCAAACTCTAAAAATCATGCTAAATATAGGCCCCCATTGACATGCAGGGTGTTTCCCGTAATATAACCAGCAGCCCCAGAGGCTAAAAAAACGACTGCCTGTGCCACATCTGCTGGACTGCCTAAACGGGCCAAGGGAATGTTGGCTTTTAAGGCATTTTGTTGCTCTTCGCTTAAGGCGCGCGTCATATCAGTATCAATAAAACCTGGGGCAACGCAATTTACCGTAATATTGCGGCTGCCAATTTCACGGGCTAAGGCTCGAGTCATGCCCGCGACACCAGCTTTTGCCGCAGCATAATTCACTTGTCCAGGATTGCCCATATGACCGACGATTGAGGTGATATTAATAATGCGCCCAAAGCGGGCTTTCATCATCGGACGTAAAACTGCTTGCGAAAGCCGAAAAACAGCACTGAGATTAGTATCAATCACATCTGCCCATTCTGTTGTTTTCATTCGCATCGAGAGTTGATCGCGGGTAATGCCCGCGTTATTAATTAAAATATGGATGCCACCAAATTCTTTGCAAATAGCCTCAATAATTTGCTCACCAGCAAAAGCCTCATTAACATTCAGTATTTCGCCACGGCCACCAAAAGCTTGTAAGCGCTCTGTAATTGTCGCAGCACCAGCGACAGAGGTGGCAGTGCCAATCACTGTTGCACCCGACTGCGCAAGCTCTAGCGCAATAGCAGCCCCAATCCCCCGTGATGCTCCAGTGACAAGGGCAATTTGTTTGCTAAGATCAATTTTCATGCTGTTTGTCCTAAAGCGATTCTCACTTCATTAAGGCTTGCATCATCAAATAATGCTAAGCCCTGTAATTGAGCATCAATACGTTTGGTTAAGCCCGCTAACACTTTGCCTGGGCCGCACTCAACCACCTGAGTAATGCCTTGCGCTGCCATCGCTTGAATAATTTCTTGCCAACGCACAGGTTTAGCGGCCTGCCTTACTAGGGCATCTTTAATAGCCTGAGGATCACTCAAGACACTAACATCAACATTATTAATCAAGGGAATCGAAGGCGGTTGAAAGGTAACTTTTTCTAAGTAGATTGCCAGCTTTTCAGAGGCGGTTTGCAATAAAGAAGAATGGAAGGGGGCTGAAACCGATAATGGTAAAGCCCGTTTAGCGCCAGCTGCTTTTAGTAACTCACAGGCTTTGCTCACTGCAGCGTTGGCGCCCGCTATTACTACCTGACCAGGGGCATTGAAATTGACCGCCTCAACCACTTCATTTGTCAAGGCGCTCGCCTCAGCACAGACCGCTTGAACTTGGGCACCATCTAAACCCAAAATCGCCGCCATAGTTCCTGTGCCTAAGGGCACTGCTGTTTGCATCGCCTCTGCACGAAATCGAACTAGCGGCACTGCATCTGCAAATGAAATAACTTCAGCAGCGACTAAAGCAGAATATTCACCTAGGCTATGGCCGGCAACAAAAGCAGGTTTTGCTCCGCCCGTGGCCAACCAAGCGCGATAACAAGCAACACCTGCAGTCAACATCACAGGTTGGGTGTTAGTTGTCAGTGCAAGAGCCTCTGCTGGTCCTGCGGCAATTAATTGCGTGAGATCTTCGCCTAGGGCAAGTGATGCTTCGGCAATGGTGGCCTGTACTTCGGGACGATCGGCAAGCGAGTTCAGCATGCCCACTGATTGCGAACCTTGCCCTGGAAAAACGAATGCAAATGTCATGAAATAAAGATCCGCTTAATATTTAAGAGCTACTGCGCCCCACGCAAAACCACCGCCCACACCCTCTAATAAAAGATGTTGGCCACGCTGAATTTGGCCATTACGAATACCAACATCTAAAGCCAGAGGAATTGAGGCGGCAGAAGTATTGCCGTGTTCAGCAACGGTCACAATAACTTTATCCATTGATAAACCTAATTTACGCGCCGTCCCTTCCATAATTCGAATATTAGCCTGATGTGGCACTAGCCAATCTATCTGTTCAGGCTTTAATTGAGCACGCTCCAAAGCTTCAAGGGCAACCTGCTCTAAAACCTTCACTGCAAATTTAAATACGGTCGGGCCATCCATAGTTAAGAAAGGCGACCCCTCTATACCTCCAGCCTTGACCCGACCCGGCACGCAGAGAATGGCTCGCTGCCGGCCATCGGCATGCAATGCCGAAGCCAAAATACCTGGCTCATTGGCAGCTTCTAAAACCACTGCGCCCGCACCATCGCCAAATAAGACGCAGGTCGTGCGATCATTAAAATCTAAGATGCGGGAAAAAATTTCAGCACCGACGACTAATACCTTGCGATAAGTGCCCGCTCGAATAAATGCATCAGCAATAGCAAGTGCGTAGGTAAAGCCAGCACACACCGCTTGCACATCGAATGCCGCGCAACTATTATGTATGCCTAACTTATCTTGTATGACGCAAGCCGTACTTGGAAAGCCGCCTAAATGATCTGGAGTTGAGCTGGCTAAAATAATTAATTCGATTTGATCGGCACTAAGCTTGGCATCCTGCAATGCAGCCTGCGCTGCCAACATACCTAAGTCACTAGTTAATTCATTGTCAGCTGCAAAGTGCCGCGCCGAAATACCGCTGCGAGTTTGAATCCACTCATCACTTGTCTCTAGGCCAGCTAGCGCTAAACGCGCAGCTAAATCATCATTACTTAATCGCTGTTTAGGCAAATAACTACCTGTACCAGCAATGCGCGCATAAAGGGTCATTGGAGTCATTGCATCGCCTGTGCGCTAAACGCTTGAGCAATGCGTTCAACCATCCGATTCTTGCCAGCTTCATAAGCACGCTCAAGGGCAGCGCTAAAGGCAAGGCGGTCAGCAGAGCCATGACTTTTAATCACGCAACCGCGCAAACCAAGTAAGACTGCACCGTTATAACGCCGATGATCAACCCGATTTTTAACGCGGATGAGAGGCAACATCGCGCACAAGGCCATAAGCTTGGTTAACCAAGAGCGATTAAATTCTGTGCGGATCATTCCAGTCATCATTTTTGCTAGGCCCTCGCTCGCCTTCAAAACAATATTTCCCACAAAGCCATCGCAGACTACGATATCCACAGTACCCCTAAAAATATCATTGCCCTCAACATTACCAAAGAAGTTTAATTGACTATTACGCAATAATTCACCAGCTTCCTTGACGACCTCGTTACCCTTAATCATTTCCTCGCCAATGTTCAGTAGCCCAATGGATGGTGAAGACTTGCCATCAACAACCCGTAACATCACATCGGCCATTTGCGCAAACTGCAATAAATTAATGGGTAGACAATCGGCATTTGCGCCCAAATCGAGGACTGTTGTACTAGTCCCCAACTCATTGGGAATCGCGGTAGCAATTGCAGGGCGATCGATACCTTCTAAGGTTTTCAGTAGATAACGCGAAATTGCCATTAAAGCGCCTGTGTTACCAGAAGAAATAATGGCTTCAGCTCGCCCCTCTTTGACTTGTTCAATCGCCAAACGCATAGATGAATCTTTTTTGCGCCGTAATGCAATTTCAATTGGGTCGTCCATCAGGACAACTTCGTTAGCGGCAATAATCTCAATGCGCAGCATTAACTCGGCTGGAGCCTTAGCCAGCGATTGTGAAAGTAATTGGGGATCACCTACCAAGAGCACCTTAGCATCGGCATGAGATTTTAGAAAATCAAGCGATGCAGGCACGGTGACTGCCAAACCATGATCACCGCCCATTGCATCTACTGCAAGCCTGACGTTCATCAGTGAATTAATCTGCGCTGGGGTTGCCAAATTTGTTAAGCCAAGAAAAAAGCGGCCAATTTAAAGCCGCTTCAATCATTTAGTTGTACAAATTAATCGTTCTTCGTTTTAACCACTTTCCGGCCACGGTAAAAACCGTTGGGGGAAATGTGATGACGTAAATGCGTTTCACCGGTGGTGGCCTCAACAGCCAATGCACCAACGGTCAAAGAATCGTGGGCGCGGTGCATGCCACGCTTAGAGGGGGATTTTTTATTCTGCTGAACGGCCATATTTGACTCCTAAACAAGGGGGCATTCTAGCATAAAAAAGCCTGTAAATACTTGATTTTGGGCAATTTTTGAATGGCATCAAAGCCCGAATCAACCCCCAGTTACAGGGCTATTTCTTGATATTTTTCAAGACCTTAAACGGGTTTTCTGGTTCATCAGGACCCCTTAATAAATTGCTGGGAACACAATGCCCTTCGGGGTGTTTTGGCACCAGTGGCAAAGACAAGAGAATCTCGTCCTCTATCAGCCCCAATAGATCAAAATGCTGACTTGCAACCAAAGGTTCAAGTCGGTCATCTTCGATTGGATAGGCATCAGCAGCGGCTTCATTGGGCACAAAAAGAAATAGGGCTTGCTCATTAAAAGGGAATAAAAAAGCTTGCAAACACCGTTGGCAGGGCAAATGCACTTGCCCTTTTAACTTTAATAGCAAGGTTTGCTCAGGTTTGCCGCTGGCATCCGCAGTGAACTGGGTTTGTATATGCCATTCAAAACCGTCGTCGGGACCGCAATTCGTAAGCTCTAAATCCAAGCGGGGTAAGGCCTTCAGCGGCAAAAAGCCTGTGCCAAGATAGGTCTGTGCAGCACAAAAATCGACTGCGCGAAGGGCAGATAGATTTGCAGAAAGTTTAACTTCAGGTAAAACTTGTTTACGATTCATCTCATTAGTCTAATTGAAGGCGTAAATTTTCATGTCCACTAACCTAGTCTCAGCGCAACCTGCGCGATTGATTTTGGCTTCAAGCTCGATTTATCGCCGCCAATTACTTGAACGCTTGGGGCTAGCCTTCACCTGCTATTCACCAGCGCTTGATGAAACCCCTTTGGCGCAAGAAACCACGCTTGCGCTGGCTTTACGCTTAGCCCAAATGAAGGCTGCCGCAATTGCCATACATCATCCTGGTGCATGGGTCATTGGCTCTGATCAAGTGGCGGACTTATCGGGGGCAGTACTCGGTAAACCGGGTAATTTTGAGCGGGCCTTTGCGCAATTACAGTTAATGCGCGGCAATACTGTGCAGTTTCACACCGCACTATGTTTCATGCGCGATAACCAGCACACTTCGCTTAGTGTGCTCACTACAGTGCGCTTTCGCGACCTACCCGATGCCCTATTAGAGGCCTATTTACAGGCCGAGCAACCCTATGATTGTGCTGGCAGTGCAAAAGTAGAAGGGCTTGGTATTAGTCTACTAGAATCGGTGCAAAGCGATGATCCCACTGCACTCATTGGTTTACCGTTAATTGCTTTAAGTGGTTTATTACGTGAAGCAGGTTTTGCCATACCCGCTCAAAAATTGAGTAGTACTAATTAAATGGCAGTCGGCACACTATTTTTGATTCCTAATACCCTGGGAGCTGAAGGTCGTGCCGAACAATTGCCATGGGTTTTACCTGCAGCCACTATTGCGCAAGCGGCTAAATTAAAATATTGGATTGTTGAGGATGCTAAAACAGCGCGGGCTTTTTTAAAGGCCATTGACTCACTTGTACCCCTTTCCACCCCCTTACAAGAAATAGAAATGCAAGAGTGGCGTGGTCTAACCCAGCAAGCAAAATATAATGAACCGACACACCCCGAAAAATTGTTGCAGGCTTTATTAGCTGGGCACCCAATGGGATTAATGTCGGAGGCTGGAGTGCCTGGGGTAGCAGACCCTGGCGCAGAATTAATTTTGGCAGCACATCGCCTAGGTGCCCCCGTCAAACCACTAGTAGGGCCAAGCTCTATTTTATTGGGCTTGATGGCAAGCGGTTTAAATGGTCAACAATTCGCTTTTCAGGGTTACTTACCACATCAAGCTGCAGCTCGCCTAGCTCGCTTAAAACAATTAGAAACAGAATCACGACGCTTACAGCAAACTCAAATTTGGATTGAAACCCCCTATCGCAATGCAGCGATGATTGCCGCTTGCTTGCAATCACTCGCACCCGCAACTCGTATCTGTATTGGTATCGATTTAAGTTTAGCTAGCGAATCGATTCAGACCCATACCATTAACGAATGGCGTAAACGCTTACCCAATGAAAATGCCTATGTCGAATTACAAAACCGCCCAGCGATATTTTTATTGCTAGCGTAAGATCACGGCAAAAGTACGGCGGCTCATTTCAGGCTAGCATCTTTCATCAGCGCTTGTCCCATCGAAGCGCCCATTTCAGCACCAAACTTTTTAGCAACCCGCTCGGCAAAATTTTCTTTGAGGGTGTAGTCCAAAATATCAGGGGCCTTTAAAAGATCGCGAGCCACCGAATCAACGCTACCAAAACCATCGGCCAAACCTAATTCAACTGCCTGCGCCCCATTCCAGACGCGCCCAGAGAATAATTCTGCATTATCTTTTAAACGCGTGCCTCGACCAGCTTTCACCACCTCAATAAATTGCTGATGAATTTCATTTAGCATCGATTGCACCATTTCAACTTGCCGCGGATTTTCTTTGCTAAAAGGATCGAGCATGCCTTTATTTGAGCCAGCAGTAATTAAGCGCCGTGAAATACCCAATTTATCCATTAAGCCAGTAAACCCAAAGCCCTCCATTACCACACCAATTGAACCAATTAAGCTGGCCTTATCAACTAAAATTTTGTCGCCTGCTACCGCTACGTAATAACCGCCTGAAGCGCAAATATCTTCTACCACTACATAAAAAGGCTTTTGTGGGTAAAGGGCTCGTAAGCGACGAATTTCGTCATTAATCATGCCGGCTTGCACTGGTGAACCACCAGGACTATTAATCCGCAACACTACCCCCACGCTGTTGGTATTTTCAAAAGCAGCATCAAGAGATGCATTGATATCAACTGCATTGGCAGAAGTGGTCGGTGAAATCATGCCATCTAAGCTGATTAAAGCAGTATGTTTTTCAACCCCCATACCTCGACCTGGTAGATGCAAATCGAATAATTGCGAAATGATACCGATGACTAAAACCAGCAAGGCTAAACGAAAAATTGTTTTCCAGCGACGCGCCTTACGGCTTTCTTTTAAATTTTCAAGTAGTAAATGCTCAAGAGCCTGTCGCTCCCAATTTTCTTTCTGATCCATCGCTGTTTTACGTCCCTTATTTAGGTCAAACTACGTTCGTACAAATGCGCACTGCACCAATCTGCTAGTTGCCCCACATTATCAACACATACTAAGGCATTAGCGGTGCGCAACTCTTCTGCTGGGTGGGCACCATAAGTTACGCCCACACTATCGACCCCCGCATTTTGTGCCATCAATAAATCATGAGTCGTATCACCAATCATCAGCATGCGCCGCAAAGGCACTTGCAATAGATCGGATAACTCTAACAGCATTGCTGGATTTGGTTTTGAGGCTGTTTCATCGGCAGTCCGGCTAGCATGAAAGAGTTCCTCGAGTTGATGAAAGCCTAAGGAACGGTCTAGACCCCGACGTGATTTACCGGTAGCCACGGCCAATAAAAAACCGGCTTGACGCAAGTGCTCGAGCAATTCGCGCACCCCCAAAAATAAGTGTAATTCGTGATCACGCGCTAAATAATGAAAACGAAAACGGTCAACTAAAGCTGGATAACGTGCCGGTGCAATACTCGGCACAGCGCGTCGCAAGGAATCATTGATCCCTAAGCCAATCACTGAGCTTGCTAAAGAATCATTGGGTTCAGGTAGGTCAAGATCACGGCAAGCCTGCTGAATGCATTGCACGATCGTTGGGGTCGAATCCATGATTGTGCCATCCCAATCCCAGATAATTAAATCGTAACGCCGCTCTGCCCCTACTTGTAACATTTTATTCAAACGGTAATTCCTTCGCCAAGCAACAATTTACTAAGATCACACTAATTATTTGCACTATACCGATTTATCGCCCAAAACGTCGGTCGCCTTAGGATCCTATACGGCTAGCTTCAGGGTCCTTAATAAGGCATTGAACTCTGCTGGCATCGGCGATTCAAGGCGCATTTTTTCGCCGGTGCGAGGATGTGTAAACCCCACCAAATGGGCATGTAAATACAGTCGTTTAGACTTTAAGCGCTGGTCCTCTTCCTCTAGCCCATATTTATCATCACCTAAAATTGGATGCCCAATGCGTTGCAAGTGAACTCGAATTTGATGGGTGCGCCCAGTTTTTAATTGCGCCTCTACCAAACTAATCGCGACCGCATTGCCCTCAAGTACTTGTGCCACTCGTACCGCAGTATGACTAGGAAGACCTTCGGCGGCCACCCTAACTCGCCGCTCACCATTGGCTAAAAGATACTTATGCAAAGGAAATTTGAGTTGTATCACCTTGGCGCCTTGTGCAATTTTGCCGTGGGCCAATAACCAGTAGCGTTTATCGGTTAAGCCTTCACGTATTTGACGATGCATCTCAACTAAAGCACTACGCCGCTTAGCAAGAAGCAAAACCCCAGAGGTATCGCGATCAAGGCGGTGAACTAGTTCGAGAAAATTGAGCTCAGGACGCGTTAATCTGAGGGCTTCAATCACGCCCAAGGCGATTCCTGAACCGCCATGTACTGCCAACCCAGCTGGCTTGTCAACCACCAAGAGCACTTCATCCTCATACAGAATTGGCATTTGCGCCGCATATTGCTGCGCTCGAAGAGCATTTTGACCCAACTGCACCCGCTCAGGCGAGGCTATTCTCACTGGTGGTAAGCGCACAATATCGCCTTCAGAAAGTCGGGTGGTGGGCTCAGCCCGCTTTTTATTTACCCGCACCTCTCCCGAACGAATAATCCGGTAAACATGGCTTTTAGGTACCCCTTTAGCCCAGCGCAACAAAAAATTATCGAGCCGCTGACCTGCTTCATCGGGGCCAATCGTTTGCAAGACTACTGCAGGTGCCGCAGAGGCTTTATTTGAATTAGTGGAAGTCATCAGAAGGTTATTATGAACTTCTGCCTTATAATCAAGGCACTAGCCAATATTGGCTCAGATTGGGCTCAACTGAGAATATCCACTTGAATACCCAATCGTGGCGTTGGAGTCAACCATCAGAAATAGACTCCCAGGGTTGCCCCTCCCCTGTTTAACGAGGCGCAGGGTTGGCGTGCCGTATGCCGCGACCCGCGATTAGATGACAGTTTTCAGGCGCGCGCCTACATTGATGACCCTAAAGGAGGGTAACTGTGGCGAGCGTTCGGTGTGGCAATAGTTCCCAGTAATGGGGGCTCGATTCGAACTAACTGATTTACAGCTTAGTTCTCTTTTAAACCACGCCCTGTAGGGGCCAAATGAACCTAGTTCTTTGGTTGATCCTAATTTCATCTCCATCGCGCCGCGCATCGACCTCCTGCCCCATTTGGAGAGAATTATGAAACGCATGCTGTTTAATGCAACTCAACAAGAAGAGTTGCGAGTCGCGATTGTCGACGGTCAAAAATTAATCGATATTGATATCGAGTCTGCTGGCCGCGAGCAACGCAAAGGCAATATTTATAAAGGGGTAATCACCCGTATTGAACCTTCGCTTGAGGCCTGCTTTGTCAATTACGGCGAAGAACGTCATGGCTTTTTGCCATTTAAAGAAGTTGCTCGTGCCTACTTTAAAGAAGGTGTCGACGTGCGTACAGCATCGATCAAAGATGCCTTGCGCGAAGGCCAAGAAATTATTATTCAAATTGAAAAAGAAGAACGGGGCCAAAAAGGTGCAGCGCTCACTTCTTTTATTTCTTTAGCTGGCCGTTATCTTGTCTTAATGCCCAATAACCCTAGGGGTGGTGGTGTATCCCGCCGCATTGAGGGTGAAGATCGTCAAGAACTCCGTGAAGCAATGGGGCAACTTGAAGTTCCTGAAGGCATGAGCATTATTGCTCGTACCGCAGGCATTGGGCGAGATGCAGTTGAATTACAGTGGGACTTGAATTACCTAATGCAACTTTGGAAAGCCATTGATGAGGCTGCCAATAGCAACTCGGCTCCGCTCTTAATTTATCTTGAATCTAGCTTAGTGATTCGTGCTATTCGCGATTATTTCCAACCCGATATTGGCGAAATTCTAATTGATACCGACGACATTTTCGAACAGGCGCAAGCCTTTATGTCGGTAGTGATGCCCGATAACTTACCACGCGTCAAACGCTATCAAGACGATGTGCCGCTCTTTTCCCGCTTTCAAATTGAGCATCAGATTGAAACTGCGTACTCTCGCACGGTACCGTTGCCTTCGGGTGGCGCCATTGTGATCGACCATACTGAAGCCCTGGTTTCAGTAGACGTCAATTCTGCTCGTGCCACACGCGGTTCCGATATTGAAGAAACCGCCACCCGTACCAACCTAGAAGCAGCCGAAGAAATTGGTCGTCAAATGCGTTTGCGCGATTTGGGCGGCTTAATTGTCATCGACTTTATCGATATGGAATCGGCAAAAAGTCAAAAAGATGTTGAAAATCGTTTGCGCGATGCTTTACGACATGATCGGGCCCGCGTACAAATGGGCAAAATTTCAAAATTTGGCCTAATGGAAATGTCCCGGCAACGTTTGCGCCCAGCGCTCTCAGAAGGTAGCCATGTTACCTGTCCTCGTTGTAACGGTACAGGCCATATTCGCGATACCGAATCATCCGCCTTACAAGTGCTGCGCATCATCCAAGAAGAGGCGATGAAAGACAATACGGCAGCGATTCATACGCAAGTACCAGTTGAAGTCGCCGCCTTCCTTCTCAATGAGAAACGGGCTGAAGTCATCAAAATTGAAAGTCGCTTTAAGGTCAATGTCTTGATGGTTCCCAATAAACATCTTGAAACACCCCATTACAAATTAGAGCGCTTACGTCATGATGATCCCCGTTTAGATGATCAAAAAGCCAGCTACATCATGGCGCAAGAAGCCGCTACCGAATTAGAAGCGGATACGATTGTGAGTCGCAAAGAAGAGGTAAAAGTAAAGCCCGAGGCTGCGGTTAAAGGGATTACACCAAGTCAACCTGCGCCAATGAACCAACCCCGTCCTGCCCGCGCTTCTGCTACTAACGAAAAAGCAGTGGCTGAATCTTCTGGTGGTTTTATGGGTTTTATTAAGAAGCTATTTACTTCAACACCTGAAATCACTGTGGCAACACCCGAAGCACGTCCTCGTCCCAGCGGAGCACGTGAAGGCCGCAATGGCAATGAACGGAGTGGTCGCAATCGCCGTGGTCGCAATGAACGTCCAGCGGCTGGTAATGCCGAAGCTGGCGCTAATACAGAGACTAATGGGCGTGAAGCAAAACCCCGCCAAGAAGGTCGTGGTGGTCGCAACCGTAATAGTCGACCAGAGCGTCTGGCAAATCCAAATGGCAATGACTCAATTGAGGCAAGCCAAAGCAATGCAGCAACTACTGAAGGTGCTAATCCTGAGACAGCTGTAGCTACCGCTAATGGCGAAGATCGCCCACGTGGTCGCAATCGCCGTGGCCGTGGCCGAGGCCAACGTGAGCGCGGTGATAACCTTGCTGAAACCACGAGTCATGAATCTGAGGTTAACGAAGTAATCGCTAAAACAGATCACTCAGCCGCAGCACCAAGCAGCACAACTGCCCCTTGGCCGCCGATAGGAATGGTTCAGATGGCTGGCAATTCTGCTACCGCACCCTTGCAAGATCTGCAAAGTAATTTAAGTGGTGTTCTGCCTATTCCAACTGAAACTACCCTTGCTGCAGTTACAGCATCTATCGCAATACCCACTGCCGCATTGCCCCCCGCGGCAGCGCCTCAGTTACCTAGAGTTGCTTTCTCACGACTTGAAGAAGCGCCATTAGTACAGGTCGTAGAATCTGCAGGCATGGTTTGGGTTGGTACCGATGCCACTAAATTAGCTGAAGCGCAAACGCAAATGAACGCCGAACCAATTAAAGCCCCAGCAAAGCGCACGCCGAAGCCAGCGCCAGACTTGCCTAGTGGCCCAATGGTTTTGGTGGAAACGGGCGGCCAAGAAAAAATGATTGATAAAAACTAGCTAACTTTAACGTAACCCACTAAGTATTTAAGTATTACACTCTCTTAGCTATGGTTGATCAAATCATTCCGCGCATTATTCCAATTAACAATACTGCTGGCGCCATAGCGGTAATTCCAGCAGTATTGCAAAAGGCTAATAGTGAAACCGTTGACCTCCGTCAGCGGCAGCTGCGCGATTTACGCATTTCGGTTACCGACCGCTGTAATTTTCGCTGTACCTATTGCATGCCTAAATCGGTATTTGACCAAAACTATCCTTATTTAGCGCAAGATGCCTTGTTGCGTTTTGAGGAAATTACCAGAATGACGCAAATTTTTGCCAGCCTTGGAGTTGAAAAAATTCGCCTCACTGGCGGTGAACCTCTCTTACGAAAAAATTTAGAGACTTTAGTAGCAATGCTCGCGCAAGTTCGCACCCCAACAGGACAAAAATTAGATCTTACCCTTACCACCAATGGCAGTCTTTTAAGGAAAAAAGCTCAGCTCTTAAAAAATGCTGGCTTACAGCGTATCACCGTTAGCCTTGATGCCTTAAGTGATGCTGTATTCAGAACTATGAATGATGTTGATTTTGCTGTTGGCGATGTTCTTGATGGCATTGAGGCGGCAAAAGAAGCTGGCTTTGAGTCAATTAAAGTCAATATGGTGGTTAAAAAAGGGGTTAACGATCACGAAATTTTGCCAATGGCACAGCATTTTCGTAACTCTGGCATCACCTTGCGTTTAATTGAATTCATGGATGTTGGCACTTCCAATGGTTGGAATATGGCTGAAGTTTTGCCCTCTCAAGCGGTGATCAAGCAAATTGATGCTGCGTTTCCCTTGCAATCACTAGAGCCCAATTATGTGGGTGAAGTTGCCCAACGTTGGCGTTATGCTGATGGAGCAGGTGAAATTGGTGTTATTTCTAGTGTGACACAAACCTTCTGTCATACCTGTACCCGCGCGAGGTTGTCTACCGATGGGCAACTTTTCTTATGTCTCTTTGCTCATCAAGGAGTTGATTTCAAAACTCTTTTACGCTCTGGTAGTAGTGATTTAGAAATTGCCAATGCCATCATGAACACTTGGACCAAACGTGATGATCACTACTCTGAAATTCGCGGTTCACATACTCCGACAGTAAATACGGCTGCTCGTAAAGTTGAAATGTCGTATATTGGTGGTTAAGATTGTGCACTTATGTCCACTGTAGCGCCTTCATTACCTGCAACTGTAATTAGCGGCTTAATTCTGGCAGGTGGTCGCGCTGAACGAATGGGCGGTATTGACAAAGGCTTGATCCCCTACTTAAACCGACCGCTAATTGAAACTGCGCTTGCACGCCTCCAAGGTCAAGTAAGTCAGCTCATGATTAATGCAAATCGTAATCGGAGTAATTATGAAGGCTATGGCTATCCAGTGATTGCCGATGACCATCTAGTAAAAGCTACAAAACCCAGCGCCGCCAATAACGCTGCAGCATCTCAGCCCGCTTACTTTGGGCCGCTTGCCGGATTTTCAATTGGTCTACAGCATTGCGAAACCGAATATTTACTTACGGTACCCTGCGACTCACCGCTTTTTCCACTTGATTTAGGCGCACGCTTAAGTACAGAATTATTGCGTGGTCAGTATGATTTAGTCTATGCCCGTAGTGTTGATAGTTCAGGTCAAGTTTGGAATCAAGCTGTATTTTGTTTGATGAAAAAAAACCTTCGCGCATCGCTTGAGCAATTTTTAGCTAGCGGTGCACGTAAAATTGACCGCTGGTTTAAGTTGGTCAATAGCAGCTCGGTGCTCTTTGAAAATGATTTAGCTTTTGCCAACGCTAATACTCCAGAAGAATTAGCCCACTTAGAAGCCTTGGCTCAATTAGTAGCGCCAAACCAACGCCAGCCGAGCGTCAAATAAAATCATGGCATTCGATATCAATTCTGGCTCCTTATCGGTTTTAGAAACGAGGCGCATCCTCAGTGAATTAATTACCAAACTAGCAGAAGAGTCGGGCACAAAAAATAGTCAGGCCTTCAGCGAAAGTATTCTCCTCGAAGATGCGGTTAATCGTATTTTGGCGAAAGATCTACTCTCACCAATTAATGTGCCCAATGCCGATAATTCTGCAATGGATGGGTACGCCTTTAAGGGCCAAGCTAATTCGAGCAATAACGATCTCCAAAAGGAGCTCAAGATAGTTGGCACTGCTTTGGCTGGCAAACCATTTTTAGGCCAAGTGGGCGACACAGAATGTATCAAAATAATGACTGGCGCACTGATGCCTGCAACATGCGATAGCGTGATTCCCCAAGAACTTATTACAAAAGTTATGGTTAATGCTGCACAAGAAAACTGCTTATTTTTTTCTGCTAATGCAGTCAAAGCAGGAGAAAATCGACGGCTGCAGGGCGAAGATTTACGTTTGGGTCAGGTGGCTATTCCAGCGGGGCGTATTTTGCGGCCCTCAGATTTAGGCTTAGCAGCCTCTCTTGGAATTAAAAGCTTACTGGTTCGACGTAAATTGCGGGTAGCGATAATTTCTTCTGGCAATGAATTACGTAGCCTTGACCAGCCACTCGATGCTGGTAGTGTGTACGATAGCAACCGCTATAGCCTCATTGGCCTTCTCACCCGTCTTAATTTAGAGATTATTGATGGTGGCATAGTGCAGGACGATCCTCAGACTTTAAAAAATGCTTTCCGCAATGCTGCCCTCAAAGCCGACGTCTTAATTTCATCCGGTGGCGTATCAGTTGGTGAGGCCGATTTTACTAAGCAGGTCTTACAAGAACTCGGTGAAGTTGGTTTTTGGCAGATTGCCATGCGCCCAGGCAGACCAATGGCTTTTGGGGTTCTTAAACCAGATTTAGAGGCTAATAATTCGCCAGCAAACTCTCGTGGCAGCACCTTATTTTTTGGCTTACCTGGTAATCCTGTGGCGGTCATGGTGACCTTCTATCAGTTTGTCCGTTCTGCCTTGTTACAACTTAATGGCGCAACTGTTACCACTCCGCCCACCGTCCAAGTGCGCTCAGCCGAAAATATCCGCAAAAAACCTGGACGGACTGAGTTCCAAAGAGGTATAGTGACGCTCAACGAAGCTGGCCAAGCCTCGGTACGTACCACCGGTAGCCAAGGGGCTGGTATCTTGCGCTCCATGAGTGAGGCTAACTGTTTTATTATTTTGCCGGCCGAGCAAGGCAATATTCAGGCCGGCGATTTAGTACAGGTAGAGATTTTTGAAGGACTGCTTTAAGATTACGCCATGATGAAATTAACTAAAAAAGAAATTACCTTCCTTGACCCAATGCATACAGCCAAAACTTTAGTTTTGGTTTATTTATGTTTTTCGGTACCTATCGTGCTCTTAGCGCTCTTTGTCGCATTTATTCGCGACGGCGCAATTCCAGGATTTACCGTGCTATCTGCCCTTATTCTCAATGCGATCCTAGGTTTTGGCTTGCTTTGGGTAGCCTGCAAGGTCTACAACTGGGTTGCCAATAACTTTGGCGGTATCGAGTTGGCTTTAAAAGAAGTTCCCGAAGACATAGCTGACGAATAATTTGCCTTGCAAAAAAGTTGGGCCAACTTTCCGAGTAAATGAACTGAGCAAATTTCTTTGTTTAATTTCCTCAGTTAATTTTCTTAGTTAATTTCCTGAATCAATTACGGCAGTACTTCTGGATTAATTAAGCTAGGCGGTCTATCGCCAGCCAAAGCAGCGCGCACATTTTGAATGGCTAAATTAACCATTGCGCGGCGCGTTTTTTCTGTACCACTGGCAATATGCGGTGCTAGCACCACATTACTGAGTTTAAGTAAATCAGGATGCACCACTGGCTCACCCTCAAACACATCTAAACCGGCAGCAAAAATTTTCTTGTCTCGTAACGCTTGCGCTAAAGCAACATCATCAACGATTCCGCCGCGAGCAATATTCACTAGTGTCGCCGTTGACTTCATCAAAGCAATTTCTTTTGCGCCAATGGTGTGATGACTTTCAGCGGAATAGGGTAAAACCAAAATGACATGATCAGCTTGACCTAGCAGGCTATCTTTATCAACATAAGTGGCTCCACAGGCCATTTCATCAGACTCGGGTAAACGTCGGCGATTGTAATAAATCACTTTCATCCCAAACCCTGCAGCGCGCTTTGCGATTCCTTGACCAATTCGACCCATTCCAATAATTCCCAGTGTACTGCCATGAATATCCATTCCTAAAGGGTTGTTGGTAATTGACCATTGATCCCACTGACCGTTACGAATCCAATGCTCTGATTCGGTAACACGCCGAGCGGTAGCCATGAGTAGCGCAAATCCAAAATCGGCAGTGGTATTGGTAAGCACATCTGGAGTATTGGTGGCCATAACACCTGCGGCGGTAATCGCTGGTACATCAAAATTGTTATAGCCAACAGAAATATTGGCGACAATTTTTAGCTTTTTAGCATTAGCCAATGCATTAGCATCAATGCGCTCACTACCAGCCACCAAAGCTGCGTCAACCTCGCTTAAATGTTTTTGCAACTCGGTTGGTGTAAAAACGCGATCGGCCTGATTATCAATGACCTCAAAAGACTGGCGTAAATCGGCCAAGGCATCGGGGAAAATAGACCTAGCAACTAAGATTTTGGGTTTATGGCTTGTATTCATCCCTAAACTTTACAACAAGCTGGAAATATGGGTGCTCGAAGCTTTCAGCCTCATTTCGGCTAAAATCAAATATTGGCCTTTTATGGGCTTTTATATAACTAATTAACTACCATGACTTACGTTGTTACCGAATCCTGCATCCGCTGCAAATATACCGATTGTGTCGATGTTTGCCCAGTAGATTGTTTTCGTGAAGGTCCTAATTTTCTTTCGATTGATCCCGATGAGTGCATCGATTGCGCCGTCTGTGTTCCCGAGTGCCCCGTCAATGCCATTTATGCAGAAGATGATGTGCCAGGTGATCAACAAGCGTTTATTCAACTTAACGTCGAGCTATCGCGTCTTTGGCCCTCAATCACTAAATCAAAAGCACCTCTGCCAGATGCCGATGAATGGCAAGACGTTAAAAATAAATTTGATGAATTGCTTAAGTAAATTGTCAGCCCGACCTTTTTAGGAAAAATCGTGTCACTTACACCCATCGAAGCCGATGCCGTCATTATTGGTGCAGGCCCCGTCGGACTTTTTCAAGTCTTTGAGCTAGGCTTGCTAGAAATCAAAGCGCATGTTATTGATTCACTGCCAGTAGTGGGTGGCCAGTGCGTAGAGTTATATCCCGATAAACCGATATACGACATTCCTGCAGTGCCGGTGTGTACTGGACAAGAACTCACTGACAATTTAATGAAGCAAATCGAACCATTTGATGCGCAGTTTCACTTAGGACAAGAAGTTACTCTAGTACAAAAACGTAGTGATGGTCGATTTGATCTGAGCACTTCAATGGGTACCCAATTTATTACTAAAACTATTTTTATCGCTGCTGGGGTAGGCTCGTTTCAAGCGCGTACCATTAAGATCGATGGCATCGAAGCGTTCGAAAATAAACAACTGTTTTATCGCGTCAAAGATCCGGCGCAGTTTACCTGCAAAAATATTGTAATTTGTGGTGGTGGCGATTCCGCCCTCGACTGGGCGTTGAATTTTGTTGGTAAAGCCGAAAGTGTGATCTTAATTCATCGTCGCGATGGCTTTAAAGCAGCCCCTAGCTCGGTTGCCAAAATGAAAGAGTTATGCGCTAACTACGAAATGCAATTTGAAGTGGGGCAAATTACCGGCTTTGAAGAGCAGGCTGGCAAGCTCACTGAAATCAAAGTCACTGGGAGTGATGGGGTTACTCGGCGGATGCCACTCGATGCGCTATTGGTGTTCTTTGGTTTGTCGCCCAAATTAGGACCAATTACCGCGTGGGGCTTAGGTATCGATCGCAAACAACTCACTGTTGATACCGAGCGCTTTGAAACGACTATTCCAGGCATCTTTGCGATTGGCGACATCAATATCTATCCAGGCAAGAAAAAACTAATTTTGTCGGGCTTTCATGAAGCTGCTTTGGCAGCATTTGGCTGTGTGCAATATATTTATCCAGATAAAAAAGTCCACCTGCAATACACCACGACGTCAACTAAGTTGCATAAAGTGCTTGGTGTTGAATCGCCTGTATTTGATTAATTGATTACTGATCTGCGCTGATGCACCAATACCATGACCTAATGAAAGCCGTGCTAGCGCAGGGTGTAGATAAAGCAGATCGCACTGGAACTGGCACTAAATCTATTTTTGGTTATCAAATGCGCTTTGACTTAGCCACTGGTTTCCCCATGGTCACCACTAAAAAACTGCACTTGAAATCAATTGTCTATGAATTGCTGTGGTTTTTACAAGGAAGCACAAATAACAATTGGCTTAAAGAGCGAGGGGTATCGATTTGGGATGAATGGGCTGCGCCCGACGGTGAATTAGGGCCCATTTACGGCTATCAGTGGCGCTCATGGCCAACTTCAAATGGTCAGCATATTGATCAAATTAAAGAGCTCATGGCAACTCTGCAATCTAACCCCGACTCACGTCGCATGATTATTTCAGCCTGGAATGTTGGCGATATTCCACAGATGGCACTTGCCCCTTGTCACGCCTTCTTTCAATTTTATGTAGCCAACAATAAATTATCTTGTCAGCTCTATCAACGTAGTGCCGATATTTTTCTGGGCGTGCCATTTAATATCGCAAGTTATGCAGTCCTGACCCATATGGTGGCACAACAAGCGGGTTTAGCAGTTGGTGACTTTATCTGGACTGGCGGCGATTGCCATCTCTACAACAATCATCTGGCTCAAGTCGAATTGCAGCTTGCGCGCGCACCCTTTCCATTGCCCACCCTTAAAATACACCGTAAGCCTGGTTCTATATTTGACTATGAGTTTGATGATTTTGAAGTAGTTAGTTATCAGTCTCATCCGCATATCAAAGCGCCAGTCGCCATCTAAAATATCTCTCCTATGACTAAACCCGCTATTGCTTTTATTGTTGCCCGTGCTCGTAATCAGGTGATTGGTAAAGACAATCAAATTCCTTGGAAAATTTCTGCCGACTTACAATTTTTTAAACGCGTCACAATGGGTCATCCGATCATTATGGGGCGAAAGACTTGGGATTCGATTGGACGGCCTTTACCAGGGCGACGCAACTTGGTAGTGAGCCGCAATTCCAATTTGCAATTGCCTGGCGCTGAAGTAGTACATTCATTAGAAGAAGCACTCCAACAACTCGCTGACGTGCCACGCGTATTTATTATTGGTGGAGAGCAATTGTTTAAACAGGCTTTTGCACAAGCCGATCAACTGTATCTTACTGAAATCGATTTAGAGGTTGCTGGTGATACTTTTTTTCAAGTGCCAGATCCGCAAAATTGGCAAGAGATTAATCGTACCGAAGGGCAAGAAGGTGAAATTCACTTCCGTTTTTTAACGCTTGAGCGCAAACAATAAATCCCCCTGGTTGAAGTTTTTACTGTTTTATTAGTCCTTTCATCGCCCTTACCGTCGCCCTTATTTACCGCCAATGGTCATCGAACCAATTAAGAGTGAGCCTGTTTCTTTCGAGCCCCTCACCAAAACATCGCTACCTACCATCTGAATATCGAGCAACATGTCGCGTAAATTTCCGGCAATGGTAATTTCTTCGACGGGATACTGAATTTCCCCGCGCTCGACCCAGTAACCAAAGGCCCCGCGCGAGTAATCACCGGTGACATAATTCACCCCTTGACCCATTAATTCTGTCACTAACAACCCAGTGCCCATCGTCTTTAGTAATCCGGGTAAATCGCCAGCTACCGTTTGGCTACTAGTTAAGCGTAAATGATGTGAGCCACCGGCATTACCAGTGGTTTGCAAACCTAATTTCCGGGCGGTGTAGGTTGATAAAAAATAGCCTTGTAAAACACCATTTGCAACTACCGTGCGTGCCTGAGTTTTAACGCCCTCCTCATCAAAGGGTGCGCTACCTGAAATACTAGGAATATGTGGGTCTTCATTTAAGCTTAAATGAGCTGGAAAAACGGCCTTGCCAAGGCTATCTAATAAAAAACTTGAACGCCGATATAAGGCGCCACCCGAAACAGCCTGCACAAATGAGCCTAATAAGCCTGCTGCTACTGGCGCCTCAAAAATAACGGGGCAACGCCGTGTGCTAATTGAGCGGGCTTTCAGGCGCGCTAAGGCGCGCTGTGCCGCATAGCGTCCAATTTCAGCAGGCGGAGCTAATTGTGATGGAATACGTGAGCTGGAATACCAATCATCTCGCTGCATGGATGATTTTTTTCCTGTGGTACTCGCAATTGGTGCGCAAGATATAAAGTGGCGTGAGTAGGGATAGCCACCTAAAAACCCTTGGCTACTGGCTAAAATAAAATGGCCTTGATGCGTTGAAACCGAAGCGCCATCACTATTTTGAATTTGTGGGCTCACAGCAAACGCAGCCGCTTCAGCTGATCGTGCTATTTCAATGGCGTCAATTGCTTCAAGATTCCAAGGATGAAATAAATCAAGATTCAGTGGATTTTTTTCGAGCAAATCATATTCGGGTAAACCTGCACAATCATCCTCGGCAGTATGTTGAGCAATATGAAAGGCAGCCTCAACGGTAGCTCTTAGTGAAGTAGGTGAAAAATCGCTAGTGCTGGCATTACCCCGCCGTTGCCCTAAATAAAGGCTTACTCCTACTTGTTTATCGAGGCTTTGCTCTATCGTCTCAATTTCACCTTTGCGGGTGCTTACAGCTAGCCCATGTCCCTCTGATATCTCTGCCACTGCATCGCTAGCCCCCAAACGACTGGCTTCTGCCAGCATAAATTGCACAATTAATTGAAATTGCTCAGATGTATATGTAAACATACCTAATAATAGCTAGAATAGAGTGATGAAGCATACTGCAGCTTGGCAACGAAGTTCGCCCAATGAACTGAAGATTGGCTTGGTCTCGATTTCCGACCGCGCCAGTCAAGGGGTATATACCGATGCAGGTATCCCAGCCTTGCGCGTTTGGCTTCAAAGTGCCCTGCTTTCACCCCATGTTTTTGTCGAGCGCCTTATTCCAGATACCCAAGAGCTAATTACCGTAACCTTAATCGAATTAGTCGATGAATATGCCTGCGATTTAGTCCTTACGACTGGTGGAACTGGACCTTCTCATCGAGATATTACGCCCGAGGCGACTTTAGAAGCAGGCACAAAAATTATGCCTGGTTTTGGCGAGCAAATGCGACAAATTAGTTTGCATTTTGTGCCAACCGCCATTCTTTCGCGGCAGCTTGCGGTCTTGCGAGAAATTCCTGAACACGCGGCTTTAATTATTAATTTACCAGGACAGCCGAAGTCAATTCAAGAAACGCTAGAGGGCCTTAAAGACAGCGATGGCAAAGTTATTGTGCCAGGCATTTTTGCCGCAGTACCCTATTGTATTGACCTAATTGGTGGACCTTATATGGAAACCAATGAAACCGTGGTGAAAGCATTTCGACCAAAAAGTGCGCTAAAAAAATAGTGGGCGCCTCCAACAAGATCCTGCTCTTTCGATAAATCGCTAATTAGGGGCGATAAAGAATTTTTCGCGGTAATACTTTAACTCTTGAATCGACTCCAAAATATCTGCTAAAGCTGTATGGGCTTGTTGCTTAGCAAAGCCTTTCATTAAATCGGGTTGCCAGCGTTTCGCCAATTCTTTAATGGTCGACACATCGACATTGCGATAATGAAAAAAAGCTTCGAGCTTTGGCATATAACGCGCCATAAAACGCCGATCTTGGCAAATCGAATTGCCGCACATCGGAGAAACGCCTGGTTTAAGATATTGCTTGAGAAAATCAATTGCCGCTTGTTCAACCATGGCTTCATTAAGCCTTGAAGCCTTTACCTTGTCGATTAATCCTGATTTACTGTGGGTGCCAGTATTCCATGAGTCCATTCCGTCTATAACCACATCGCTTTGATGCACCACATATACTGGAGCAGTGGCAAGCAGATTCAAGTTCGCATCGGTTATGACTAGGGCAATTTCAAAAATACGGTCGCTATCGGGCTTGAGACCTGACATTTCCATATCGATCCAAATTAAAGACTCACTAACAGGGCTTAAGGCAGATTTTTCACTCATAACTATAATCATCTCATGACCTTCACTTTTATCTTCCTAGCAGCCTTTTTCCTTAGTTTTGGCATGCGCTATTGGCTTGCTCAGCGACAAATGCGCCATGTTGCTCAAAATCGCAATGTTGTGCCATCTGAGTTTGCTACGCGCATTTCTTTAGCCGAACATCAAAAAGCAGCTGATTACACGATTGCCAAATTGCGCCTAGGCACCCTTGAAAATATCTTAAGCGCCTTCGTATTAATTGCCTTCACACTCTTAGGCGGTCTTGAATATTTAAACCAGCTCATTACCCAATGGCTTGGGGTCGGCATTACCCAGCAAATGGCTCTACTCTGCAGCATTTTTCTTATTACAGGTGTTTTGGATTTGCCCTTTGCTTGGTATAAACAATTTAAATTAGAAGAAAATTTTGGGTTTAATCGCATGACACCGAAACTTTTTTTCATCGATTTACTTAAAGGTCTAGGCTTAGGCGCAGCTTTAGGGCTTCCCCTACTCTGGGTGATTCTTAGCTTAATGGCAGAGGCTGGGCCACTTTGGTGGCTCTGGACTTGGTTTGTATGGACAGCTTTTAATGGATTATTACTATGGTTATTTCCAACCTTTATTGCACCGCTCTTTAATAAATTTAAAGCCCTTGAAGATGGGCCTCTAAAAACCCAAATTGAGCAACTTCTAAAGCGCTGTGACTTCGCTAGCCAAGGTCTGTTTGTGATGGATGGCAGTACCCGTAGCGCCCACGGTAATGCTTATTTCACGGGCATTGGTAAAGCCAAGCGTATTGTCTTCTTCGATACCCTGATTGAAAAACTGAATCCAGCTGAAATAGAGGCAGTGCTGGCGCATGAGTTAGGTCACTTCAAACGTAAACATATTCGCAAGCGTTTATTGGTTTCTTTTGCTCTTAGCTTAGTGGTATTAGCCCTCTTAGGATGGTTAAGTGCCCAACCCTGGTTCTATCTTGACTTAGGTGTTATGCCCAACCTCAACGGTAATAACGGTGGTTTAGCGCTCGCCTTATTTATGCTGGTGTCACCCGTATTTGGTTTTTTCTTCACTCCTCTAAATAGTCTAGCCTCACGTAAACATGAATATGAGGCCGATAACTTTGC
>Ga0049085_10000092_pt1 | contig 38001 bp, 37 predicted proteins | sample GreLakmeSU08MSRF_FD_66721 | JGI IMG/M metagenome (GOLD analysis project Ga0049085, IMG submission 66721) | Freshwater lentic microbial communities from great Laurentian Lakes, MI, USA - Great Lakes metaG SU08MSRF | ecosystem: Environmental > Aquatic > Freshwater > Lake | place: Great Lakes... | reverse complement strand
AATGCTGAGGTAGAAATCCGATGGCGATCAGGTGGCTCAGTTAAATCGAAGCAACTACAGGCTCAATCAGATAGAGGACGTTATTGGATAGGCGATAGCGAGTGGGGTGCCGGTGGCGATAGCGATTCACGCTGGGTTACCAACAATGGTGTCACTACCGAATGGAGTTTGAACTCAGAAAATGCTTGGCCAAGCCCAAGCGCTAAGTGGAATCTCGTAACGATAAATTCTGGCGTTAAACAATCTGGGCTAGTCGTAGACTTTATTGATGTCTTAGATCAATCTGGGCGCCGTCGTGCTCGTATCGGAATAGATCGGGTGAGCGGAATGGAAGTAAGTGAGGATGTTTTTTCGGCTTCCGGGTCACTGGTTCATTCGGTTCATCTGAATTCACTTACCACCGCTGAAATTACGCCAGTAACAATCCCCACTAGGAAAGTTGAAACGGGGGATAAGGATGCGCCCAGTGGAGAGTTCGCCAGTCCTCGTCGACTAGGGCAAGGATTTGAGCTAGTTGCTCGTTATCGATTTGCTGATGGCATTAGCCAGTCGTTTTACTCGGACGGGATTTTTACGCTGTCGGTTTTCGAGCAAAGCGAAAGTATCGATTGGTCGGCACTTCCTAAAGATGGGAAATCAGTAGACCTAGGAGATGCGACTGGTCGGCGGTACAGCACTCCTTCGGGGACAGTAGTGGTGTGGTCCGACGGAAACCGAGGCTTTACCGGAATTTCTGATGCTCCCCCCGATGTGGCGGTGGCGGCGTTACGTCCTATGTCCCCTCGGTCACCTTCCGCCGCAGAAAAAATTGCCGACTTTGTTACCGCTCCGTTTGATTGGAACTGATTTTAACCCTTCGAAATAGCGCGTAGTGTTCTTGTCGTGGCTTCGGATAAAAAATTAGTAGTAGGTCTTATCGGCTGTGGTAACTGGGGTAAAAATATTCTTCGCGATTTGCTAACCTTAGATGTAGAAGTTCATGTTGTAGTCGTTCATATTACCCGTACTCCCGAGTTGCTTGCTATGGGTGCCAACAAGGTCACTACCAACATTGACGATCTCTCGGGTGTCGACGGAATAGTTGTGGCTACACCGGTCTCTACCCGCGCTGAAGTTATCGGCGCTGCTCTTAATTTTGATGTTCCGGTATTCACCGAGAAACCATTGACCGATAATCTTGTCGCGGCTAATAAGTTGGCGACCTTAGCGCCCAACCGACTATTCGTGATGGACAAGTGGCGCTATCACCCAGGAGTCCTTACCCTCAAAGAGTTAGTCAACTCAGGAAAAATTGGAAAACCGCTTGGAATTCGAACCACCCGTACTCAGTGGGGGAGTTCGCATGTTGATCCAGACTGCACTTGGATGCTTTTGCCTCATGATTTGTCTATCGCTTTAGAGATTTTTGGCGCGATTCCTGAGGCGAAGGCATCCATCGCTTGGCTCCACCAAGGTTTAGTTGTGGGCTTGATAGGCCATCTCAATTTCTCAGATAACAAGTGGATGAGCGTTGAAGTAGGAGTAGCGGTACCTGGATTTAATCGAAGAGTTGAGATAGTCGGGGAGGAGTCTTGCGCTGTACTAGCCGGTGGTTGGGTGGAAGAGGTAATAGTTACCCCCACGAAAATAGGATCTGATCCTATTTCGCAACCCGTCTTTGCCCGCGGGGAACTCCCACTTATGAGCGAATTACGGGCGTTCGTAGAACATCTTCGTGGGGGTCCTCCGCCAGTATCTTCGGTTCAAGAAGGGATGGCCAACGTACGAGCAATATCAGATCTGCGCACTTTGGCTGGGTTACCCCAATGACCGTAAAAGCCGACGTAATTATCCCTACTCACGACCATGCCAATTTGTTGCCCATGAGCATTGAGAGTGCGTGCGCGCAATCAGTCGGCGACATTCGTATCGTCGTGATCGGAGATGGCGTGGGCGATGATACTCGCGCAGTTATGGAACAAGTCTTGTCTCGCGATGATCGCGTTACTTTTCTTGATTTACCTAAGGCGGGAAGAACGGGAGAAATCCATCGCCATCCGATAATTACTAACAGTTCAGCTCAGATCATTACTTACTTGGGTGATGACGATCTAATGTTTCCCGATCATGTCGCCACGATGAGTGAGTTGTTAGACAATGCTGATGTAGCAATGCCGCCGATGACCCATCTGATGCCCGACGGCAGCGTCGCGTGTTCATCGCATTCGTTATCTGACCCAAAATGGAAAAGTGTCGCCTGCGAAGGAACGAGTCTATTTTCTTTATCGGGCTTGTCTCATACGATGGAGGCTTATAGAAAACTTCCCTACGGATGGCGCAATACTCCTGAGGGCTATTACACCGACCAGTACATGTTGCTGCAGTATCTCGAACAGGACTGGTGTCGGTTCGCTCTTGCCCATAAACCCACTGTGGTTAATTTAGCGAGTTCGCTTCGTGTTTCTATGAATCCCGCCCAGCGATTCGACGAATTGAAGTCAACACAACTCTGGATGGCTCAAGGTGGATGGGAAGAGTTTCGCGGCTTGGCGTTTGATTCGCTAAGAGATCAATTATCGGTATCAACGTTTCGCCTTATTGAGTTTTCTGCTGCTCTTGAGCAAACTCACAAAGTTTTGGCTGAAGTTTCCGCCGCCGCCGAACAATTAAGGAGCGAGCAGTCTAAACTTTTAGCTACTCGCACTTTTCGTCTAAGGAATACTTTAATAAATAATCAGTTTGTTCGTTTCCTTGCGAAATTACGGCGCTCATAGCAGAAAATGTACCTGCGCTCTTATCCCGTTCTGACAAGATTGGGTTGGTACACGGCCAGTTGATTTCTATATCGGGGTCATCCCACTTGCAGCCCAGTTCGTCTCCTAAAGACCAATATTTAGTAACTGCGTAAGCCATTATGGTGAGTTTTTGGAAGTAAAAACCATGCGCCACGCCCGTCGGAATCCTTATGGTGTTCATTCGGGCTGGGCAGTAATGCAATTCGGCTATTTTGTAGGTTGGACTTTTTATACGAGCATCTATAAGTCCTAAAACGAGCTCTCCTTGCGTGACAGTTATAATGTCATCATGTTGAGTATGACAGTGGACTCCGCGCAGGACTCCTGGTAGAGATTTGACACTATTCCACTGAATAGGAGATTCGCCTGAGTACCACTCGGAACGATAAGTCTCAACTAACGCTCCGTGCTCATCCTGAGTGGTGTCAGTATCTTTGAACTCAACTCCAGAAATATTTGAGGCCATTATTAGCCACTATAAGGTAAAAGATTTTAAAGGATTGCTTGGGCTCGACGCCTACTTAATATACGTCGCCGCTCACGTTCAGAACAACCACCCCATACTCCGTGTTCAACTCGATAGGTAAGGGCGTATTCCAGGCATTTAGTCTTAACTGGACACTCCGCGCACACCTTGCGGGCCCGATCAACTCCGGCACCGTCGGAGGGGAAAAATTGGGTGGAAGCCCCGCCTCGACAGCGAGCGTGCTCCATCCACGAGGGGGTTTGGTGGTCAGGAGTCACTTCTTGTTCGGTTACTTCACTGGTTTTCATTAACCCTCCACCCTTTCGGTAATTTTTAAATCTCTGGTTATAAACGCTCTCACGGGCCACGGAGTTCCCAAAATCGCCCGTTAATTCGTTCTCAGGGTTACCTCAGGCGAACTCTGGGAACTTAAAAAGTGAGTATGTCGTTTTAACTATCGATGACCTAACCTGATTGTTTCGCTCACTCGAGCGGGACAGTCCTGACACCATTTGAGGACGGTTTATTACTATGGCTACGAGCTTGAAGGACACTCCTATGACCCCCACGATAAAAACTCAAAAAGCGGACAAAAAGTCTCGACCCGCACTTTTGGCGGCAATCGTGGGCGCATTGGTTGGCGCTCTGGTGAGTGCGGGAGTGCTAGTGGCTTTCCGCGAAGACTCAAATACTAGAGTCGTTCGAACAACTCAAGTAGCAACGCCTGCCGGTACTTCCTCGTCTGCGCTGTCAGAAAAAGTCACAGTGGCCTCAGTCATTGATGCTGCCGGCCCAGCAGTAGTAGCCATTTCGGTTACGACTAATTCGGGCGAGGGGGCGGGAACAGGTTTTGTAATTACTGAAGACGGATACATCGTCACTAATAATCATGTCATCGAAGATGCCACTTCGATCGAAGTTTCGTTTACTGATGGATCAATCAAATCGGCCAAACTTGTTGGTGCCGACCCTGGGGTTGATCTTGCGGTATTAAAAGTGTCCGGGTCGGGTCTTCCGGTCATAGCGATTGGTGATTCTGACGCTGTGCAAGTAGGTGATGACGTTGTGGCTATTGGCAACGCGTTGGCGCTTGAAGGTGGCCTTAGCGTCACTCGAGGAATTATTTCGGGAACTAATCGTACAGTTAATACCAATACCGGTTCATCACTTCAAGGAATGTTGCAAACCGACGCATCAATAAATCCGGGAAACTCCGGCGGACCGTTACTTGACGCCAATGCCCGAGTGATTGGAATAAACACTGCTATTGCTGACCCCGGTTCTTCCCAAGATGTGTCCTACGCTATTCCGATCTCTTCGGCTAATCCCATCATCGCTGATCTTCGGCTGGGGCGTGAACCAGCATTTCTTGGTGTCTCCACTCAAAGTGTCACCGCCGCTCTAGACCGAGAACTTTCGCTTGGTCTTACTTCGGGTGCGTATGTGGCCAAGGTGACCGCCAGCTCGGCCGCTAAAGACGCGGGACTAAGAGTTGGCGATGTCATTACCAAAATCGACGGATCGAAAATTACTGATTCCACCGATGTGCTTACGGCAATCCGAGGTAACCGTCCCGGCGAAACGATCTCTATCACAATCAACCGTAAGGGTGAGGAAATCACGGTTCAGGCGAAGTTGACGGGTCGGCCTAGTTAGGCAGGGCTGCTCTCGTTGGGGCCAGAGAAAACGGATAGTCTAAGAACTCCACTCAACGTCAAGGAGCTTTAATGGCCGTTAATTCCGACGAACTACAGAACCTCCCTCCCCAAGGGCACGTGCGTATTACCTACCTAGGGCCTTCGGCGCCTCATTGGGAGATAACTGGAGTTATTGGTGAAGGTCGAGTAGTTGATCAGTTTCGCCAACGGGCGCAGGCTCGCTTGCAACTCTTGCCTCCTCACGATCCGCAATTTCGTCGCAATCGGGAGCGAGTCAACCGCGACGCCGAGCGAGAGCGGTTAGTGCTGGAATGGGATCTCGGTTACACCGAAGAAGAAGAGGGGTAAGTCCCGTTAATCATTGATTCGAGCAGGCCGCGGTGCGGTATCACCGAATCGACGTCTTCCGGCCAAGTGGCTTGTTCGAAATGAACGTTCCGGTGATGAATGCGAGCCATGATCATGGCGTGGCGCAGGGCGCTGTAGACCTCGTACCAGAGCAGGTCGGACAACTGATAACCCGAGAGCTCTTCGTATATTGCCGCTACTCGATCACGTTCTAAAAAATTAGGTAATCCGGGTAATCCGAATCCTTCGGTTATGTACTGGAAAAATACATGAAGAACAATCAGCCATCCAACGTCAAGTTCGCGCGGGGCTAGTCCGGCCATTTCCCAGTCGAGTATTGCCACCGGAGAAAAGTCGTCGTAGATAACATTTCCAATGCGCGAGTCGCCCCAAGAGATGACCGCGTCCCCTTCGTTCTCGGGCCAGTTGTTTGCAAGCCATTCAAACCCCGCTTCAATGACGGGGTGGCTTATTCCCCCTCGAGCCCACTCGTAGTAGCGCTTTTGGTTTTCAAAATGGCGTTCAAGGGCAGTGTTGCCCGGAACATCGAGTTCAAGAAACTTCGTATCAATATTTTTGGTGTCTATAGCGTGGAGTTTTGCCAACACGTCAACGGTGGATCTTTCTAGTCGGGATCGTTCCTCGTCGCTAGCATCCACCATCCACCCGACCATGGTGTAGGGAATTATGTCGGCGGGTATTTGTCCATCAATACGATCCATAATAAAAAATGATGCCCCTAGATGTTTGGCATCAGGTTCTAACCACCGAATCGGCGGAACCGGGACCTTGCTGTGTTGTCCGACTAGTTGAAGAATTTTATACTGACTAACTAAATCATAAGTAGGGAAAACAGGCACGTCGCTCGGGTCAGGCTCTAGACGAGCCACGAGAGGAACGCAGCGGTGTTCGCCGTCCTGTATCCACTCGGCTTCGAACAGCAGACTTTCGCTCGACATCCCGTTAGCCGAAGGACTTTTGACTTCTGAGACCGACGGCTCGGCTCCAGACGGGAGAACACCCGCCAGCCAGGCCCGCAGTGGTTCGCGCAGGTCAGTTCGGTCTCGACTGGTGCGAGTCGGAGATTCGATGCCCAGAGCTTCGTTTAATTCTTCACTCATTTTGTTATCTCCTGTACTCAGTCTTGGCCACTATTAGGAGCCAATCGTTTACGCTCAAAAACATATTCAAGTAATTCTTGGCCAAAATCTGAAGCGGTGGAAATATCTTGTATGTCCACATTGGCTTGGTGAAGATGTTGAAATCGCAGTATGTCTCCGTCTTTAGCCTCGGGGATAATTCCACCAAAGAAAAACCCCAGTTCATCATGAATTTCAATGGGCAGCACCCCAGTGGCTGGATCCGAAAGTTCAAAGTCAAGATAAATAGCGTTATACCCTTCACTTTTCAAAGTGGCAGTTTCGTGCCCAATCGCGTTCATTAGATCCGAACCTTGCCGCAAAACAGTAATGAAGGCGTCGTTGTGATCATCAGCTCGTTCGGTCGCAAGTAACGAAGTTATTCCTTTAATGCTCTCAACCCCTGGCGATATAGATCTGGTCAGATCATTGTGTTCATAGAGTTTTTCGATGACGTCCCGGTGCCACGTCGGCGGATAGGACGTTCTCGTTGGGAGTTCGGACGTAGCAAGCCAAAATAAAGCCACACTCAATCGTTGGCTGGTTTTTTTTGTGTCAATTTTTTTATAACTAACTTCGGCCGGTATATAGCCCAATAAAAAACCCGTTTCAGTGGCCCCAAGATGGATATTGGCTACTTGACTGTAAGGGTGAGCGGCCGTCGCTTCGCTGTACATGCCGAGCACTCCTTCCTCTTTACACCACTGCGCGAGTCGTGCCTTTAGGGTGGGAAATAAGTTGTTGCCCCGCCAATCGGGGTGGACTACGGCAAGCCCTGATTCGCCTACGGGATCTTTATTCGAATCACGCAGTAACCCGGTATGGCCAACCACTTGGCCGTCAGGAGCGCAAGCGACAAACGAAACCATGGTTTGATTTTCCAGTCGTGCTGCTACCGCCTCAATGTCGTAGACCCAAGCGTGATCGTAAGAGTCACCGTAAGAGCTGTAGATGGCTTCGATAAGAACATTGGCTCGCGTCGGCTCAAGCCGTTCGATGGTGATACTGGCTTTTACCGGATCCCCCATCTAGCAATATCGATATTTATGGAACCGGTAGATTACTAAGTGAGGCGTAACCGTTATTGAACGCTTGGATGTCGCTGACAGGGTTCATTAGCGTCGATGCGCAGTCAGTTGGGTTGAGCAAGGCATCGGTGGCGTCAGTGGCAACCGGCACCGCTTGTAGACCTCGCACTAAAGTGCCCGCAGGGCAAGAAGGGACGTTGAGGTTGTCTAAGACAACTTTTACCGTTTTCCCTTTAGCGGGGGTTAGCGCTTTTCGATGCACCTTCAACCAGCGCACAACTTGTTTGGCGCTTGCGGGGTAATCAACTGTGGTTCCGAGCCCTTGGCTGACCGCAAGGGCAGGAACTCCTCGAGCGGCGGCGGCGGTAGCTGCTCCGACTGTCCCCGAAAGCGCAGTTATCGACCCAAGATTTTGACCCTGATTGATTCCGGAAATAACCAAGTTAGGTTTTTTCGCTATTCCACCTTGGTCAAGAGCATAAACAATTGAATCAGCGGGAAAGCCAGTCACCGCGGTCGCAACATAGCCCGAAGCAGTAGTGGCGGGCGCAGTTACCAAAGTTCCGCCCGTTACTTTTCCCCCAGTGCCGGATTGATTGGTCGCAGGAGCAATCACCGTGACTTTAAGCGTTTTATCTTTGCGTAATGTTTCTACCAAGGTATCGATCCCGGGCGAGCCGATGCCGTCGTCATTAGTTACTAATACAGAAAGTGGCGCGGGTTTCTTAGCCGCAAGCGAGGCGTTGGCAAAAGGAGCGCTAACTCCGGCAATGGCGATAAGTACAATTGCGCTAACGGCAATACGACGAAAGTTCACTGCTTCCTCCTAGGGTCAAAAGCGCATTTCCTTAGCGGCAGACTAACCGTCTCGGCGCCAGTATTCCACCAGCTGATTATTTGGCAGTTCCGAACACCCCGGCGGCGCGCAACTCAGATATTTGGTCAGAGTCATAACCTAAAATTTCAGCCAGCACCGAGTCAGTGTGCTGACCAACCGTGGGGGCCCGATCGGGTATGGGCTGTTCGTGGTCAAGCACCTGAATTGGAGTAGGCAACTGGTCGGCGCCGAGTCGATCTTGAGTAATCCATGGCAGCCGATGTTGGAATTGTGGATCGCGAGCAATATTTTCTGGAGTATTCACTGGAGCTATAGGCGTGTTTACCTCGCTCGACCAAGAAATCCACTCAGCCGAGGTACGAGTTAGGAAAATCTTACGCAGTTCAGTTCTAAGTTCGGTGTTGTTGCGGGCGTGGTCAGCAAATTTCTCTCCGGGCCAGCGTTCGAATAAATCAATCCGATCGACACCGCGGCAGAAGTTTTCCCAAAACTCGCGTTCAGAAGCCATAAAAAGGACGTGGCCGTCAGATGATTCATAGATCTGGTAACGCACTCCTTCTTTCATACCCGCAGTCCCCGGCGCTCTTCTCTCAAAATTGTCCGACGCGTTGCCCGTTACCTCTGATTGTGGGCGTTCGTAGGCTCGCCACGATTCGGACCGATACCAATCCATGTAGGCCGCGGCGTCGGACTGGGCGATTTCGAGTCGACAACCAGTTCCGGTCTCGCGCGCGCTGATGATTCCCGCAAGAATTCCAAAGGCGCCAAATAATGGACCCGCATGAATTCCCATTGACGGATGTTCGGGAATAGAACAAAACCCCGCTTCGTCGTATTCCGGCTTAATCAATCCGGCCCAAGTGTCGTAGGCAACCCCGTGGCTAGGCATTTTGGCGTAGGGGCCAGTCATTCCGTAACCAGAAATAGTTATAAAAACGACTCGAGGATTAACTTTTTTTAACGCTTCGTATCCCAGACCTAGTTTTTCGAGCGTTCCGGGCCGCATAGCCTCGACGACGACGTCGGCACTTTTAGCCAACTGAAAAAATATTTCCTTAGCTTCAGGATTTTTAAGGTCAAGCGTGATACTTCGCTTGCCTCGATTTATATGCAGGTGCATCAACGAATCACCCTCGACGATTGGCCAAGTCATCTGGCGCACGTAGTCGCCTTGGGGAGGCTCAACTTTTATTACCTCGGCCCCAAGATCAATAAGATGCGAAGTTATTGCTGCTGGCCCTAAAAGAGAACATTCAATAACCCGAACCCCTTTAAGCAACCCCGAATTATTTCCCACAGCCAGTCCTTTTTGGTAGAAAAATATTTACTAGACGCCTAATGTCTGTGTAATCTAAGTGATTCCGGCGTGCGTTAGCCATTCCGGCTACCGTTCGCGGGCCACACTGAATATAGAGATTTAGGGGAGAAATGAATATAGACATTTACGATCCTGATATCTACGCTTCCGCAACCCCTTACGATGACTTCGCGCTTTTACGGCGGGATTTTCCTGTTTATCGACAAATTATGCCCAATGGGTCTTTTTATTGGGCGGTTACGCGTTATGCCGATGTAGTCGAAGTCTCTCGTCAGCCAGAAAAATTTTCCGCGGAAGTGGGAGGGGTAATACTTGAAGACCAGTCGGCTGAGCAACTTGAGCAGTCGAAAAATATGTTGCTAATGATGGATCCGCCTCGACACAGCAAGGTACGAAAGACTATTTATCCCTATTTTCGCCCGGGCGAGATATCTCGGCTGGAGGACCGCATTCGAGAGATATGCATTGAAATTCTCACTGTCGGCTTAGCGCGCAAAACAGTGGAGTTTGTTCATGATCTGGCCGCGCAATTGCCCGCGCAGATTCTTGGCGAATTGATGGGGATTCCCCCTGAAGACCGAGCCCAAATAAATCATTGGGCCGAAATAATGATCGGAAGTCAAGACCCGGATATCAATCCCTCCGCTTCTAATGCAGCCGAGAAAACTTTAAGTCCCAACGAGGGGTCCATCGCTATGGCGATGTACGGGATGGAGTTCGCTCGTAGTCGGCGAGAATCAAATCGATCCGATCGCGATACCGACCTAGGTGACTTATTGCTAGCAACTCAAGTCGATGGGCGGTCTATGACTGATCTCGAGTTCGCTTATTTTTTCGTTCAGCTAGTTACGGCGGGTAACGACACCACCCGAACCATGATTTCTTCAGGTTTGTTAACCCTGATTGAGCATCCGGACCAGTTGACTGCGTTGCGAGAAAACCCCCATCTTTGCGGTTCCGCGTTGGAAGAGATTTTGCGCTACTCGCCACCTTTGCATTACTTCCGGCGCACAGCTACTGCAGATACTCAAATTGGTGAGCAGGTAATAAAAGCCGGAGAAAAAGTTGCCCTTATGTATTCGTCAGCCAATCGTGATGAGGCAGTTTTTTCTTGCCCCGACGAGTTTGATATCACTCGTAGCCCTAACGCTCATCTTTCCTTTGGCATCGGAGAACACTTTTGCTTAGGCGTGCACTTGGCCCGCATGGAAGGGAGAGTTTTTTTAGAAGAGATGCTTAATCTATGGCCTAAAATTGAGCTCGCGGGTGCCCCTAAACGACAGCGTTCTAATCTCAATAACGCACTAAAGTCGCTGCCGATTAGAGTTGCTGGCGCTTAAGTCGCATATTCTCACGCTCAACCCACTACGGTTTTTGTTGTGGGAACACCCAATTCAGACATTGCATCATCAAATCGCCGACGCTGGTCGGCTGGGCGAGTAGTACTTCTTACCGTCACGGCTGTTTCGCTTTATCTATTTTTCCCCAGTATCGCCGAAGTTTTTTCGGCCTGGGACAAATTGGGACAAGTTCACCCATTGGCGCTTCCCGTTATCTTCGCGTGTGAAGCAATGAGTTTTGTTTGTACTTGGGTAGTCCAACGCATTGCTTTACGCACTCATGAATGGTTCTCGATTAGTACCAGCCAACTTGCAGGAAACTCGTTTAACCGAGTCACTCCCGGCGGTGGAGCCACCGGAACTGCTCTTCAGGCTCGCATGTTGATAGACGCTGGGTTTGACGGTCCTAAAGCAGCTGCGGGTCTCACTGTGCAGTCGTTCCTGATAACCGCGGCAGTGGTGGCCATGCCCATCCTTGCTCTCCCCGCCATCATCGCGGGAACCCGCGTCCCTAATTCGCTCGTCGACGCAGCCTGGATCGGCGCGTTGTTATTTGTGGCCATTGTCGTTCTTGGGGTCGTACTGCTCGCGACTCGCAAACCTCTTGATCGATTGGGTCATGTAATTGAAACCACCGCTAACTTGTTTCGGTTCCGCCGGCCACCAATTCACGACCTGGGCCCAAAACTGCTTGACGAGCGCGACGAGATACGTGTCACCATGGGCTCAAACTGGCTAGCGGCGGTTGGCGCATCAGTGGGGAGGTGGGGTTTTGAATACCTTGCTCTACTGGTAACGCTTTACGCTATTGATGCCAGCCCCGATCCGTGGCTGGTTCTTTTTGCTTTCGTCGCCGCGTCGGCTCTCGGAATGATTCCGTTCTCTCCCGGCGGTCTTGGATTCGTAGAAGCAGGGATGACAGCATCTTTGGCGGTTGCGGGCGTTACCGTCGGTCAGGCGGTTTTGGCCACCTTGGTATTTCGTTTGGTCTCTTTTTGGCTACCAATACCAATCGGGATTTTCGCCGGCTGGCTGTTTCGTCGGCGTTACCCCCGAGTTCTCGTTGCGGAGGATTAATAAAAAGAGATTGTTTATGGATCCACCAAATCGGGGTTGATCACACCCTCAGAACTCAAATTTTCCAGTTCAGAATCAGAAAGTCCTAAATCGGAACGAAGAATTTCGTAAGTGTGTTCACCAAGCCAAGCCGGTCGAGTTTCGGGTCCTTCGGTAACCTTGGTCATCTTTACGGGGTTACCCGGAATAAGTATTGGATCTTTCACTCCATCAGTGCGCGGGATTTCTACGATCATGTTTCGGGCGGCAACGTGAGGATCGGCGATAACGTCTTCCGCGTTGTTGACTGGACCAGCTGCTACTCCGGCGCCGTTGAGAATATGACAACACTCAAGTTTGGTTCGCCCTTGAGCCCACTCGTTGATTGCGGGTCGGATGATGTCGTCAAGATGAACACGCCACCCTTTACGCTCGGCGAGGCGAGGATCTTCTAACCATTCTGGATGACCAATGATTTCGGCCAACTTAGCGAACTGATGCTCGCGCCCTACTTGCACTACGAACCAGCCGTCGGTAGCAATAAACCCATCCATAATAAGCAGTGGCCCAAGACCATCAGGACGCATCCCCATTGACCAAAAGTTGATTACCAAGTCCGACATAGCAACCATTGAGTCGAGCATTGAAACATCTACGTACTGACCCTCGCCGGTTACGTCTCGATGGCGCAGTGCGGCCAGTATGCCAATTGTGGCAAATAGGGCACTCGAAATATCGCCGAGTGCTCCGGCAGGAGAAAGCATGGGTGGTTCACCTTCGACTTGTTTGTAGCCGTAGAGACCCGACATCGCTTCGGCTATAGGCGCGTAAGCCGCCCAAGTGTCGTAGGGCGAATCAACGGTGTTGCCGAATCCGGACACTGATGTATAAATGACACTTGGGTGCACTGCGGCGATGTCTTCGTAACCTAAACCAAGTCGTTTCATGGTCCCGGCGCGAAAGTTTTCGGCGACAACGTCGTAATGCGGGACTAGCGCGAGAAGAAGTTCTTTCCCTTTAGGATTTTTAAGGTCAATCCCTACGCTGCGTTTATTGAGTGCGTTGCGTAAATAAGTTGCTCCACATCGACGCCCCCACGGGTCGTCCATAGCGGGTAGTGAACCACGCCCCGACTCGCCGTCAACGGGATGCTCAACTTTCACTACGTCGGCGCCCAGACGAGAGAGCAGTTGGGTTCCGTAGGGCAAAGCCTGCATTTGTTCGACCGCGAGAATCCTCACACCGTCGAGCGGCTTGCCAAATTCGGATGCTGCGGGGTTGGCTATATCTCCAAGTTTCATGGGTGTATCGTAGAGCCTCCCGCCCCGACCTGACAGCAGCGTCATCTAACGATGTACGCTTTGGGCATGAGAGGAATCCTTGATCTAGCGGCCTACGTTCCCTACTGGCGCCTCAATCGATCCGAAATTCGAGCTACTTTCGGCTCTGGGGGCGGGAAGGGCACCCGAGCGGTGGCTTCGTTTGACGAAGACACCACCACGATTGGCACTGAAGCGGCCCGATTATTGGGTTCCGTCAGCCCGAGCGCTCTGTGGTTCGCCACCGTTTCCCCGGCCTATCTCGATAAAACCAACGCCACCACGATCCATGCGGCTTTGCGGTTTGATTCTGATGTAACTGCTCTTGATTGGGGTGGCTCAATCCGATCGGGCGTAGGCGCACTTATGACCGCACTGCGGGGCAACGATCCGGTTTTAGTTGTTACTGCTGATATTCGTGACGGTCTTCCTACTAGCGCTGACGAATCTTCGGGCGGTGACGCGGCCGCGGCGATCATGGTGGGGTCTGATTCAGAAGGTCCGCTATTGGCCGAAGTTTTAGGAATGGGCTCAGCAACCGAAGAATTTATCGATCGCTGGCGTTTGCCGGGCGATCGGCGTTCAAAAGTCTGGGAAGAAAGATTTGGTGAAACTCGCTACGTACCGTTAGGCGAAGAAGCATGGAACGCGGGATTAAAAGATGCCGGGATTACTGCGGCTGAGATTGATCAGGTAATCATAACTAGTTCGCATGCCCGATCAGTGCGAGCGATCAGTTCGCGCCTAGGAGTTGAAGCCGACAAAATCGCTCTCGATTATTCCGAGACTATTGGTTACACGGGTTCTGCTCATGCGGGATTAGCTCTTACTGGTTTACTTGAGACTGTGGGAGCGAAAAAAACGATTGCCTTACTTTCTTTAGCCGATGGGGCCGATGTATTGGTTTTGCGTACTACTGACGCGATAACAAAACGCAAACCGGTTCGCAGCGTGGCCACTCAGATCGAAGCCCGTGCCGATGTTGCTTACGGGAAGTTCCTTTCGTGGCGAGAATGGGTAACCCTTGAGCCACCCCGCCGCCCTGAACCTGGTCGAATTTCTGCTTCCATATCTTCTCGGCGAGAAGATTGGAAGTACGGTTTCGTTGGTTCGCGTGACCGCACCAGTAATGCATTCCATCTTCCCCCGGCGCGAGTCTCAATGAAGGGCGGGGCAGTCGACGACATGGATCCCGCCCCTATGGCGGCAGAAATTGGAACAATTGCTACCTTTACGATCGATCGGATTGCTTATTCACCGAGTCCACCAATCGTTTTTGCGGTAATCGATTTTGAAGGTGGTGGCCGAACGGCAGTTGAGATGTGTGATGTTGATGCTGAATCGCTCAAAATGGGAGATCGCGTCGAGATGACATTTCGTCGCTTGTTTACTTCCGACGGAATTCATAATTATTTCTGGAAAGCTCGACCGGTTAGAGACGGAGTAGCAAAATGAGTTCTCATGGCATTAAAGATCAGGTAGCAATCGTTGGTATGGGTTGCACGAAGTTTGGCGAACATTGGACTCTCGGCACCGACGATTTGTTGTTGTGGTCGACCAGCGAGGCCCTCGAATCAGCCGGAATAGAAAAAGATGAGGTTGACGCTTACTGGCTAGGAACGGCTATGTCGGGAAACTCTGGGCAGACACTTAGTCGGCCACTCAGTATGTGCAAGCCAGTTACGAGAGTAGAAAACTATTGCGCTACTGGTTCAGAAGCGTTGCGCAATGCTTCTTACGCCGTAGCTTCGGGGGCCTACGACGTCGCTATGGCGGTCGGGGTCGAGAAAGTTAAAGACAGTGGCTATCAAGGCTTAGTGGGAGCATCGCATGCCCCGACCGATGGGACTGCCCGCACGCTTTCGGCCGCCGCCATGTTTGCTATGTGTGCGCCCGCCTACGGAAATAAATACGGGGTAACCGATGAACAAATGCGTGAAGTTCTCGCTCGTATCTCTTGGAAGAATCACCAAAATGGCGCTCGCAATGAACGAGCTCAATTCCGTAAAGAAGTTTCTATGGAAACCATTTGTGGCGCGCCACTCATGGCGGGCGATCTAGGAGTTTTTGACTGTTCGGGGGTGGCCGACGGTTCGGCCGCGGCCATTGTGGTGCGAGCCGAAGATGCCCTTCGCTACACCGATAAACCTATTTACATAAAAGGATTATCGTTTCTCGCCGGTGCGGGTACCGGTAACGCTGACCCTGATTATGACTACACCTGGTTTCCTGAAATCAACGCCGCGGCTAAAGACGCGTACGCCCAGGCTGGGGTTACCGACCCGCGTTCACAAATTTCTATGGCTGAAGTTCATGACTGTTTCACTCCCGCGGAACTATTGATTTACGAAGACTTGGGTTTCGCTGAGCGGGGCACCGCGTGGAAAGAAGTTCTTAACGGAACTTTCGATCTTGATGGGTCAATGCCGGTCAATCCCGACGGAGGTTTGAAATCATTTGGTCACCCAGTAGGGGCTAGCGGTCTGAGAATGTTTTTCGAAAACTGGTTGCAACTGCGCAACGATGCGCCTCCCGAGCGACGAATCACGACCGCCGACCGCGGGTTGGGGTTAGTCCACAACTTGGGTGGCTATCCAGGCGAGATGGTTAGTTTCGTCGGGGTAGTGGGAAATCAACTCGGCTAAAAATCTTTTATCGGGGTACTCGCCCCGGAAGTAGAAACGGATAGGGCCGGCGCCTAATGTGCCGCTGCCAATAACGATCTAGGCGTCGGGTCCACTGACCAAAACTCCAAAATCGAGCGTCATGGCGGTAATAGTTCTTAACTTCATTGCTTGTTATGTTGAGCGTGAGTTGGTGATTAAAGGTTTCAATCGCTAGCGGAATCGCATCCTCTAGATTTTCCTTATAAAGGTTTCCGATCAAATCAAGAACTGACGCTCGGCGAGAAAAATAAGGGTTAAGGATTCGTTTCAGTAAAAAAGTGCGAATCATTGGTCTAGTTACGGCTGGAAAAGAAGCAACAAATAAATCAGTGTCAAGGCGATCGTTTCCTGATTCGTCGCGCAACATAGGGGTGGTGACGTCTAGGTAAACCAATCCAGATTCCCCTAAGCCCCAATTTGAAATCTGAGCATCAAGCCCTACCTGATCGCTAATAGCTGCGACGATCATCTTGCTTAACGCAGTAAATATTTCTTTTCGCTTATTGTCGTCAGATAGACGAATAACTTCGGGCAGCAATGCTTGACTGAGAAGTGCGGGTTGAATGCAGTAAGCGGCAAAGCGTCCGTCATCTCTATTGACAACTATCAGTTTTGATTCGATTACGTTTATCTGGCTGGCTCGTAAAGCGTTTATAAACTCATCAAACTGAGATTGATATCTGAAGAGTCTTTCGTCGGTATCAAAAATAGGCAGTCGTTTAACCGCCAGCAATCCTTCCGAACTTGACCACCCCAGAACTGGGTTTATTTCTCCGTAGCCCAATATCGGCAAGTCGTCTTCATTACCGGTGATTAAAGCCCGTTCAATCTCTTGATCTAACTGGTTGAGGTCAGCAGTCAGAATCACGATAGGGCCTCATTGACGATATTTATTATTTCATCAGCTTCAGAATCGGTAATTGTCAGGGGGGGGAGAAATTGCAGTACCGAGGTATCGTTATTCGCAAAAACCGCGAATACTCCTGCGTCTATGCATGCTTTAGCTGCGAGTATGCCCGCACCTTCATCAGGCCATTTGATGCCGATAAATAAACCCCGCCGGCGTATTTCACCGCGGCAAGAAAGTTTTTGCTCAAATCGATCGCCAAGTTCTTCAACTCGGGCTAAGAAGCCCGGAGATTCGACTATGTCCATCACGGCCAATCCAATGGTGCAGCCGATGTCTGACCCACCGTAAGACGAAACCTGTACGAAGGGTTCGTCGTCATAAAACTTATGCACCTTCGGAGTCATGAGCGTGGCCGCTATGGGGTAGATCCCCCCGCCTAATCCTTTACCGGTAACTACGAGATCGGGAACCACTTCGTCGTATTCGTAACCCCAAAATTTTCCTGACCGACCGAGCCCAGTTTGAATTTCATCAAGAATTAAAAGTGCACCGCGCTCTTTACATATTTCCTTGATGCGCGCCAAGTAGCCCTCATGGGGTATCGCCATTCCGAGAGTGGCGGGAATGGTCTCCAGTATTACCGCCGCGGTGGCATCGCTAATTCGATTTTCCATCGCGGCTAGATCGTTGTGGGGAAGATGAGTGAAATCGGGAAGATCGATTCCAAAAGGTTCGTGGTAACGGGCATCACCGGCCATGGCGGCTAACCCAGTATGGCCGTGATAAGCGCCGTGCACTGAGATTATCTCGGGTCGACCAGTAACGACGCGAGCAGTTTTAAGCGCCACCTCCACCGCTTCTGAACCGGAAGGAGAAAAAACTACCCCTGGGCAATGGTCTTGAGTGGTGGCGGCCAGTCGGCGGGCGAGTTTTGCTTTCCAGCCCGAGATCAAGTGGTGATTACCAACATCAATCTCATCTTCGTACAGTGCTCTGTTTAACGCGTCAAGGATTTGTGGATTGCGATGACCTAGGTTAAAAACTCCACCGTTGCAGTGACAGTTCAGGTACTTGCGGTCGTTGTAAGCGTCATAAAAACTGGCCCCTTCACGGCGGCCGATAACGATGTCTATTCCTAATTCGTTGAATACTTCAACTTTCCCTCGGGACAAATGATCGGCAAACGCCGCCATTGTTTCATCACGAGAGGCAAAGGGAATCAATGCAAGTCACTTAGGTTATTGACCGAAAAGTAATTGGGAATTCAGTTATCCCTCTAACGAAAGAGTTCGCAAGCCGACGCGGACCAATTTCGTCTGCCCAAGCCCACCGATCGAAACGGGCAAGCAACTCAGTGAACACGATCTTGAGTTCAAGTCGAGCAAGTGATGCGCCCAGACAAAAGTGGGTGCCAAATCCAAAAGTGATGTGAGGGTTGGGCGCTCTAGTGACATCAAAGTGGTCAGGCTTTTCGAATATTTTTTCGTCTCGGTTCGCCGAGCTGTACATCAAGACGACTTGTTGCCCTTTTGCTATCGGAACCCCTGCCACTTCAGTGTCTTTTGTCGCAACTCGACACATATTTAAAATGGGGGTTGTCCAGCGAATCAACTCTTCGACGGCGACAGTCATTCGTTCGGGCTCTCGACGAAGTAAATCTTGTTGCTCGGGATGCTGAATCAAAGTATTGATTCCGTTGGCAATAACTGTGCGGGTGGTCTCGGCGCCACCATCGAGTAGCAACAAAGCGTCAGACGCGATGTTGTCGCTACTGAGTGGACATCCGCCAACTTCCGCTTTTGTCCATAACGATAAAAGGTCGTCGCTGGGAGTAACCCGCCGCTGTTCGGAGACGGCTAAGGCGGCTTCAGCAAATTCAACCGCAGCCATAATTCCTTCGTCACTCACGTAACGCGGTCCACCCCCTAAAGCGATAGTTGTTTCTGACCAGTGCACGAGTTTCGGCCACTGATTTTCGGGGAAACCCAGCAAAACTCCAATCATTCGTGCGGGTAGCGGTGCGGCAATTTGCTCGACAACTTCGGCCGCTCCTTTATCGGATATCGCGTCCAGTAATTCGTTGACGATCTCTTGAATGTGAGCCGTATGAGCTTCGACTGCCCGCGGCGTGAAGCGGCGGGCGACTAACCGGCGGCGCTCAGTGTGCTCGGGATCGTCAAGACCGATTATCGAAGAGTCCGCTTCGATGTTGGGTCGATAACCCCCTGAGTTTTTCCAAGTGCGAGCATCTTTTTCAATCGCCACAATGTCTTGATAGCGGCTGATTCCCCACAGTTCGTTGGTGGCGTCAAAGTAAACCGGTCGCTTATCTCTCAGATAGGCGTAGACCGGTTCGGGGTCGCCGGCATAAAAATCACCGTCAAGAAGATCTAATTTTCCGCTTTCGACTAGTTCGGCTGCTTCAGAGTTTTCCATCACCTTCACCGATCGTTCGATTAAATCCTGTTGACTTGGTTGATACTACCCCTTGCTTCTTGACGGTTAAAGGGCGCTCCGCTCTTTCTTATTGCATCTCAATTGCGTCTAGTCTGAGGCATACCTTAAGTGGAGGAATAAATGCGTCATCTTTTTGCCCTAGCCGCGGCCGAGCCGTCCCAGTTAATGCCCGCTCGCATGCAGATGGCTTTCACTTTGGGTGTTCATGTTGTTTTGGTCCCCCTCGGCGTGGCCTTTACTTTCATCACCCTTATCGCGAACTATCGCGCTATTCGCAAAGGCGACGATGTTGCTTTACTCCTCGCTCAGCGCTGGTCGAAAGTAGCGGGGGTTCTTTTTGCTGTGGGGGCAGTCACCGGAACGGTGTTGTCCTTTGAGATGGGTCTGCTTTGGCCTGGCTTAATGGATAATTTTGGTGCGGCCTACGGGATTCCGTTCATGGTTGAAGGAATTTTCTTCTTTTTAGAAGCAATTTTTCTCGCCATTTATATTTACGGCTGGGACCGTATGTCGCCGTGGCTTCATTTTTGGAGCGGAGTCCCTGTAGTCATTACTGGCTTGGGCGGAACTCTAGCCATTGTCTCCGCCAACGCGTGGATGAATCAGCCCGGCGGATTTACTTTGAAAAACGGAAGGGTAGTCGAGGTCGTTCCGTTAGAAGTAATTTTTAACCAAGCATTTTGGTACGAAGGACTACACATGTTGCTCGCGGCGTACTTGGTAGCCGGTTTTATGGTGGCCTCGGTTTACGCCGTAGGAATGTTGCGAGGGCGCCGTGATCGTTATCATCGCCTAGGTCTTCTAATCCCGTTAACCGTGGCCGCCATTGTGGTGCCGCTGCAATTTATCGTGGGTGACAGCACGGCTAGAGCGGTATATAAAGACCAACCCATTAAATTCGCCGCTATGGAGTTGGTACCCAAAACTGCCACCGACGTTCCAGAAACTATCGGTGGGCTCTGGATCAACGGTGAGATAGTCGGCGGAATCCCTATTCCGGGTATGGCCTCTTTACTTTCGGGCTACAGCACTGACACCGAGATAACTGGTTTCGAAACTGTCCCCGAAGAAGATCGACCACCAATAAACGTTGTCCATCTCTCTTGGGATGTCATGCTCGGTTTGGGAACATTCTTGTTATTTATTTCAGCTTGGTTTGGATTCGTTTGGTGGCGCAAGCGTGATATTCCTAAAACGAAATGGTTTTTACGTATCGTCGCTATATCGGGGGTTGCGGCCGTGCTATGCATGGAAGCCGGCTGGATACTCACCGAAACCGGCCGCCAACCTTGGGTCGTTTATAAAGTTCTCCGTACTTCCGACGCAGTGACTAGCGCCAGCGGCATCTGGGGGTCCTTTGCGATTGCGATGGCCATTTATGCGGCGGTCATTTCTGCTGCCGTTATTGTTATACGCCGCATGACAAAACGGTGGCGAGAAGTTGGAACTAGTGACCATGATGTTCCTTACGGGCCACCCCCCACTGATATCGATTTGACCCATTCACGATCAACTAAAGCGAGTTCGTAATGGTAAATACTGTCGCCTTGATACTTTGGGCGGCGGTAACGCTGTACGCCATATTTGGCGGTGCAGATTTCGGGGCCGGGTTTTGGGATTTAACTGCGGGTGGGGCCGAGCGTGGTCGGCGACCGCGAGCGCTTATTGACATCTCTCTCGGCCCAGTCTGGGAAGCAAACCACGTGTGGCTCATTTTTAGTTTGGTAATTCTTTGGACGGGTTTTCCGCCGGCCTTTGGAGCAATTATGACCACGCTCTACGTCCCGTTAACTATTGCGGTTTTAGGAATCGTGTTGCGGGGATCAGGCTTCGCGTTCCTGCGGGTTTCTTTGCGCACTAACGAGAAACGGATATTCGGAGCTGTTTTCGCTCTGTCTTCAGTAATCGTTCCGTTTGCCCTCGGAGTAGTGGCAGGCAGCATCGCCTCAGGGAAAGTCCCCACTAATGGTCAGGGCGATCCGATTGATGCTTGGTTTAACCTTGAGTCTTTGGTTTGTGGTCTATTGGCCGTAGCGGCCTGCGCTTATCTGGGCGCAGTGTTTCTTACTGCGTCGGCGCGTTGGTTGGGTGCTGAAGACCTTGAAGAGGCGTTTAGAAAGCGATCCATCGGCGCCGCCGTGGCCACCGGCGCGGTCGCAGCGGCGGCAATGGTGGTGTTTTTAGACAACGGTCCTAATCGGATGGAGCGATTGATCGGGGTGGCACTACCCGTGGTCATACTTTCTGCGGTTTTGGGATTACTGGCTCTCTATCTACTTGCTCGTCGGCGAGAGAAAACTGCCCGGTTCTGTGCCATTGGTGCCGTAGGGTCGATTATGGCGGCCTGGGGTGTGGCGCAATATCCTTACCTTCTTGGCGATCACCTCACTTTGGCGGAGGCCGCAGCCCCGTCAGGGACTCTTGTTTTCATGATCGGCGTCGTTATCGTGGCCGCCTTCACCGTGGTTCCTTCTCTAATTTGGCTTTACCGCCTTGATTTTCAGGGTCGTTTAATGGAAATCCCCGATACCGCTCTGACTAAGGGGTAAGTTTCTCTCCAACAGTTTTGTAATCACCGATGAGGAGAAGTCATGCTGAACCCAACGAACCAAACCGAACTAACTCACGCTGACGCAGTAGAGATCTCGAAGACTTGGATACTCCTGCTCATCTCGGGATTGATCTCAGTAATCGTCGGAATCGTCATTCTTAGAGTTAACTGGAATAAAGACGACTTGGCTCTAGTAGTGGCCATCCTGTTTATTCTTAGAGGTCTCTTTCGGGCCATTGTTCGACCCATCGACGGCAGTGGCCGCGGGTGGAATGTTTTTGTCGGTGCACTTGAGGTTGCCGTTGGTATCGCGTTTCTTGTGTGGTCAGGACCGACTCTCTTGGTTCTCGCAATATTCATTGGTGCCTGGGTTGTGGTGACGGGTATCTTCGATTTCGTTGGCGGAGTAGCCAATCGACACAACACCTCGCTGTGGTGGCTGTTCGCAATCTTTGGTGTTATTGAGGTCATCTTAGGAATTATTCTTCTTAACAACCCCGAAGGAACTTTGGCATTAATTGTTTTGTTGGTTGGTATTTGGTCAATTGTGGTCGGTATTCTTCAAATAGTTGTTTCTTTTGAAGTCAAGCACCTACCAAAAATGGTCAAGTAATTTAGGAGCTCCTCTCCTCCGGAGATCGTTTCCCGCCGTGACCTTCGGTGCCGAATTTAGAAACCAAACGCGCCAACATGGTCAACAAGAAAACTTGGCCAATAAGTGCCTCAAAGATGACAATTGAACGAGCAAAATCGCCGTTGGGGACAACATCACCAAAACCAACTGTGGTTAAGGTTACGAAACTTAGATAAGTAAGATTGGCGGGGCTATTTTGACTGTGCGGAAGTGCAAATGTGCTTGCGCTGATGCTGTTTACGGTCTCAAAGAGATCGGCAAAAATAAAACCAAGTAATAAGTAGACGCACAGTGCCCCTAATATTGTTTCTATTGTAACTTTTTCGTGCCCCAGTATTCGTCGCAATATTGCCACCGGAAGATAAAGAATCACCAGTACCGAGATAATTCCAGTTACTGCTCCGTACCAATCGGGTGTAGAAGTGGGGTCACTACCTTGGACAATGGTTCCCACTAGCCCAATCCCGGCTGCCACCATCACGAATGCACTTAAGTAGTAACCCCAACGCATAACTCGCTTAGGGGCGCGCGAAGTATGGAGTGTCAATAGCAATATGGAAACAGCAAATGGAGCATTAACGAAAAAAATCCAGTACGGCGTGTAGGGTAATCCGACTACCACAAAAAGATCGATGACCAGCAGTGCGAACAGCAGCCCGTAACTGTCGGCCGAGCGAAACGCCGCTCTTAGCGTGCGGTGCCCCTCCACCCAGCGAGGAACTGGGCTAGGAGAGTCGGCGTCAACCTTTTTGCGAGTCATGGGCATCAATAATGGCACTATTGGGCTTGGGCCGTGAGAGTCGGGCTCCTCGTCTGCGATACTGGCCGTTATGGCTGATCCCACCCCACCCGAGATGCGTGATTGGGGGCTAGTGGGCTCGGCTGAACTAGATCGAGTGGTGGTGATCTCCCCCCACCCCGATGATGCGGTTTTGGGCTGTTCGCACCTTATGAGTGCTCATCCGGGAGTGACGGTGATTACGGTTTATGCGGGTCGACCCCGCGAATATCCGTCACCCATGGAACGTTGGGATGCGCTTTGTGGTTTTGTTGCCGGTGACGAAGTGCACGCCGCGAGACGAGCCGAAGACGCCGCCGCTCTTTTGGTATTGGACGCTCATCCGGTTTGGCTCGATTTTGTCGAGCACGCTTATCTTCCCCGCTCCGAGTGGGTAGGGGCGAACGACATTGTTGATACCTTGACGAAAACTATTAGCGACCTAAAAGCAACCGCAGTATTTGCTCCGTTTGGTCTCGCTAATCCAGATCATGATTTCACTCACGAAGCCGCGCTAATGGCTCGCGACCGAGTCGATCCGAACACGGCATGGTTTTTATACGAAGACATGGGTTATAAACACATACCTGGCTTACTGGCTTGGCGTATTACGCAGTTGTTTCGTAAAGGAGTATGGCCAACGCCAGCCGCAGTTCCAGTTGATGTTGATTATGCTCGTAAACAGCAAGCAGTTGATTGCTACCAGTCACAAATGCGGGCCCTCGAAGCCGAGTGGGGCATTAGAGAAAAACTCTCCGCCCCCGCCCCCGAACAGTATTGGCGCATTTCACCACCGCCACCGGGCTGGGAAGGTTTGAGCAATCCCTCCAACGCCAATACGGTGTCTAAGCCCTAGAGTGCGGTTATGACCATCACTAATAGTTCACTTCCTTCCGATTTATTTCTTCCGGAGCCCCAGCCGGCCAAGGTTAGATACACGGTTATTTCGGTGGATGATCATTTAGTTGAACCACCTCATATGTTCGAAGGGCGTCTTCCTAAAGCGTTAGCCGATCGAGCACCCAAAGTAGTAACTACCGATCAGGGCCACGAAGTATGGGAATTCGAGGGCGAACGTCATTTCCAAGTCGGACAAAATGCAATAGCCGGACGACGACCCGAAACGGTAAAAATCGAGCCTTTCCGATTCGATCAGATGCGCCCCGGATGTTTTGATCCCCACGCTCGGGTGCACGATATGGATCTTGGCGGCTTATGGGCCTCACTCAACTTCCCGTCGATGATCACCGGATTTTGTGGGCGGGTTTACTCGCAGATTGCTGATCGTGACTTGGGTAACGCGGTTACTAAAGCTTGGAACGATTGGATGTACGAAGAGTGGTGGGGCGCTTATCCCGAAAGATTTATTCCGCTCGGAATTACCGATTTAGCCAACCCCGAAAGTGGGGCACAAGAGATTCGCCGCAACGCAAGTCGAGGATTTGTGGCCGTGTCTTTACCCGAACGCCCACACCGACTCGGGTTTCCATCAATTTTCTCTGACTACTGGGAACCAATTATTCGTGCTTGCGCTGAGACCAACACGGTGGTTTGTCTACATGTCGGCTCAGCAGGTATGCCCGACTTCCCCGAAGGGTGCCCACCGGTGCAATTAGGAGCCACACTTTTTGGTGCCCTGTCACTAACCGCGTGCGCAGAATGGGTTTGGTCTGGATGGTCAGTCAAGTTCCCCGAATTAAAAATCGCAATGTCGGAAGGAGGAATCGGTTGGGTAGCAATGCTTATCGATCGTTTAGACAATATTGTCGATAGGTCTGGATACGGGCTCGAAGGTTTTAACGGCCAACGTCCGGCTGACGTATTGCGGGATAAATTCTGGTTCTGCACTATTGATGATCCGTCAACTATCGAAACTCGAGCCGCTATCGGGGTTGACCACATCATGGTTGAGAGCGATTACCCTCACGGCGACGGAACTTGGCCCAATACCCAAGATGTAATTGAGCGCTACTGGGGGCATTTACCCACTGAAGACTTGCGCAAAATGACTCACCAAAACGCAGCAAAACTATTTCGCCATCCGCTCCCTGAGGTTCCACTGCCCTGAACCACTGCTGTCCCGCCAATAGATGAGAATTGACGAGTGACTTTCCCTCCACCATCCCCCCGCTCAACTAAACCCTCAGGGGTTTCTATTCCTTACCAACCTGGGCTTGACGGCTTGCGCGCGGTGGCAGTTTTGGTCGTGATGGCCTATCACGGTGGGGTAACTGGTCTGCGGGGCGGGTTCTTGGGAGTAGATATTTTTTTCGTTCTTTCGGGCTACCTAATTACCACTCTGTTGCTAGTGGAGTATTCCCGCACCCAGACTATTGCTCTAATAGCTTTTTGGGCCCGCCGAGCCCGCCGACTTCTTCCTGCCCTCGGAGTCGTTTTGATCGGTATTTTAATTTACGCAACGCTTGTTGCCAAACCTGATCGCTTGGACTCTATTCGTGACGATGCACTTTCTTCGCTCACTTACGTAGCAAATTGGCGCTTTGTATTTTCCAACCAAAGTTATTTTTCCCAGTTTTCTGTTCCGTCACCCTTACGACACATGTGGTCACTAGCTATAGAAGAACAGTTCTATTTTATTTGGCCGCTGGTGATCTTGCTCTTGTTAAAACTGCGAGTTCGTCTGGCCCCTATGACGATGATATTTGGCGCAGCCGCAGTTGCTTCCACCGTATTGATGGCCGTCCTTTTTAGTTCTGGCTCTGATCCTTCGCGTGTTTATTACGGCACCGATACTCGAGCGCAGGCACTTTTGATTGGAGCCACTTTGGCCACCGGGCTTTTGTACCTACGGCAGCGGAGTGAAAAACGAGCGCCTTCGGCCCCGTGGGTTCGACTCGGCTTACTGGGCGCAGTAGTGGTTACGTTGATGCTGGTATTTGTTCGCGACACGACCTCGTGGATGTATTACGGTGGATACCTTTTAGCGGCCTTGGCGACAGCGGCAGTTATCGCCGCCGCAATTCAACCGCGTCGTAATGTCATTAAATCAAGCCTCAGCCCAGTGTGGTTACGTCAGATCGGGAAAATTTCTTATGGGCTTTATCTATGGCACTGGCCAGTATTTCTCACTCTCACATCGGAGCGCATCGGAGAGTCGGGAGTGGTCTTACTCGTTATTCGTTTCACCGTAACTTTTGCCATTGCCACCACTTCTTTTTATGTGGTTGAACTCCCTATTCGTCAGCAACACTGGCGAAAAGGTCCAAGAAAAGCTGTGCTTGTCACCGCTATGGCCGCAGGGGCGCTGGCAGGGCTATTTATTTTTCTGCCCATCGTGCGCCCGACTAGCACTCCGAATAAAGCAGTAGCAATTGAACTAACTGGAACATCTCCACCCCCGGCTCGAATATTGGTGGTGGGTGATTCAGTCGCTCAAACGGTGGGCCAAGGGTTTGAACGGGGAGCAAATGATCTAGGGGTGGATTTGTTTAATCGTGGACAGTTGGCGTGCGGGCTGGCCGAAGGTGGGCAACTCAGCCGCGGTGGGCGCTGGGTTGACGTAGAGCCCACTTGTACTAACTGGAAAAATGATTGGGCGGGTTACGTAAAAAAGTTGAAGCCTGAAGTTTCATTAGTTTTATTTGACGTGTTTGTCATCTCTGATCTTCGGCTTAATGATCGTGATCTTGCGTTTGGAAAACCGGCATCAGATAAATACCTAACCGAACAATTAAGTAAAGGGGTAGATATCCTCCGCTCTGGCGGGGGCTCGGTAGTTCTTTTGACGGCTCCTTACAACAATCGTCCAGAACGGTTAGGGCAGCCTATTGAATGGACTGAAGACGACCCGGCTCGCGTTGATCACTGGAACAAACTTTTGCGAGATTACGCAAAAGATCTCAATGATCCACAAGTATCAGTGGTCGATATAAACGAATATCTATCACCAAAGGGTAAGTACACCAACTCGGTAAGTGGTACCGAGTTGCGCTACGACGGAGTGCACTTCAATCCTGATGCGGGCGAGATGTTATTTGGTTGGTTAATTCCTAAGATTCCGGCTTCGGCTTAGTGATTTATCGCCGCTAACGCTTGGTCAGCAAACTCAGGCCGACAAACAATCAGGTCGGGCAGCCATGAGTCAGGTTGGTTGTAAATCATTGGCGACCCGTCAACTCGACTGGTGTGCAGCCCCGCTGCTTCCGCTACGGCTATTGGCGCAGCGGAGTCCCATTCGTATTGTCCGCCGGTGTGCACGTAAGCATCTACTTCACCTCGAACTACGGCCATTATTTTCGCCCCCGCGGAACCCATGGATACCAATTCGGCGTCTATGGCCTCGGCTACAAGTCGGGCCGCTTGTGATGGGCGAGAACGACTGACGACAACTCGTCGCGGTCTACCCGCCGCTTCGGGAACCGTGGCCGAAGGATTAGTTCCGAAACCTTGATTGAGCGCGGGGAGGGTCACTGCCCCCGCGGTTAGGCCCCGATCGCGTTCCCATAAAGCGACGTGCACGGCCCAGTCGGTGCGGTCTAATTCAGAAAACTCGCGCGTGCCGTCTAGGGGATCAACAATCCAGACTCGGTTGGCGTTGAGCCGGTCGGAAACATCGCTTGATTCTTCGGACAAGATGCAGTCGTTGGGATGATCGCCCGAGATTTGCTCAAGCAGATACACATTGGCTTCGTGGTCGCCTCGATCACCTAGCGACCACGAGCGTCCTTTGTTTGATTCCTCGGCTCGTAGAGCAAGAAGTATTTCTCCGGCTCCGAATGCGTAACGCAAGGCATCTTCGTGATCGCTCATTAGTGCATTGTTGCCGATATCTGAGTCACCAGTCGGACTGGATACCTTAGGAAATGCACCAAATTGACTGGTTTAACCGCTAGCATGTTCATCCATGAGCATGTCTCCAGGAGCGGGTAACCCTGACCCCACCGTTCCCATTCCGCCGGTAGGCGGGCCAGAAAGTTTTGCCAGTGGCGACCCTACGGTTGCGGTTCCCGTTGCTACCGGAGGTCCACCTCGCTCCGGAGCACCCGGCGGAGGCGCCCCCGGCGGACCCCAAGGGGGCGGAACTGGAGATGACGGGGAGGGCGACAACCGCAAATGGTGGTGGATTGTTGGCGCGGTGGTGGCCATTATCATTATTGCGATCATCATCTTGCTGGCTACTGGCGGCGATTCTGGTAAATCAACTTCATCAAGCACTTCTTCGACGAGTTCAACTACGACTACTGCCCCTAAAGTGTCGACAACCGCTCCAGCTACTACTACCACGGCCGCACCGGCTCCACAGATACTTCAGTTTTCTGCCAGCCCTAATCCAGTCACTTGTGCCGACGCATCTTCTTCGGGGACCGTAACTCTTACTTGGTCGTCACAGAGTGCGTCGAGTGCCACGGTGAGTATCGACAACCCAGGTTCGTCAGTCGGAACGTTTGGTCCGTCGGGGCAACAACAGTTTACGTTTGCTTGTGGCGCTAGTCCACTGCAACATACTTACTATCTTCAGGTCTCTGGATCTGGCGGTCAAACGTCACAGAAATCAATTCTCGTCGCTGGGAATATCTCGCCCTGAGGTATCAGATATACCTAAGTTTTAGCTAAGTAAATCGGCAACATAGCGAGTTTTAGGATTATTGCGGAGTTCATTCGCCGATCCAGACTGTACGACTCTTCCATCTTCTATTACGACAAAATGATCACCGAGAGAGCTGGCTTCTACTGGGTCATGGGTAACGAGAACGCGAGCGCCAGAATAGTCAGCAAGCACTGATCTAAATTTTTGCCCCATATCAGACCGATTAGTAGCATCTAACGAACTAAAGGGCTCATCGAGGAGAAGTACTCGGGGCTCGATAATTAACGCTCGAGCAAGAGCAACCATCTGCCCCTCACCTCCCGATAACTGTCTGGGTCGCAACTTGGCTACGTGTTCCATTTCTAAAAGGATCAAAATTTCATTCGCCCGGACTTGAGCCTCCCGCCGGGGTACTCCTTGAGCTTCTAGACCAAAGGCAACATTGGCCCGAGCACTTAGGTGAGGGAATAAGTTGGCTTCTTGCATAACCATAGCGATCGGTCTATTTTCGGGCGCCACCCACACGCCCCGCTCAGGGTCTTCGACATCTTTACTATCAATAGAAATGCGCCCGGCACTTAATTTGGTAAGGCCAGCGATAGTTCGTAAGGCAGTTGTTTTCCCCGAACCATTAGGGCCAATAATTACGATGGTCTCATTGGCTTCGGCCGTTATTTTTATATCAACTAATTGGAACTCTTCGGCATTGGTTGATATGAGTGCGTCAAGAATCATCGGAGAGGAGTGAGCCAACGCTCACGTAGTGATACCAGTATCAAAATCGATATAAATACTAAAATAACACTTAAGGCAATAGCGCGGTCAGGATCGAATCCCAGATCAAAGAAGACGGCTAGAGGAAGAGTTTGGGTGCGCCCGGCCACACTCCCAGCAAAGGTAATGGTGGCGCCAAACTCCCCTAGGGCTCGAGCCCAAGCTAGAACAGCTCCGGCCGCTATCGAGGGAGCAAGTAGGGGAAGGGTGATACGGCGAAATATAAATCTAGGCTTCGCCCCCAAAGTGCGAGCAGCATCTTCGTAACTGCGATCAATGCTTCGGAATCCCGACTCAACGGTAATAACTAGAAAAGGTAAAGCGACAAATGTCTCTGCGAGCATGGCTCCGATAGTGGTGAACGGAAGTTGCAGCCCCAACCAATCAAAAAGTGGCGCGCCAACTAGACCTTGGCGACCAAAAGCTAAGAGCAAGGCCACACCCCCAGCTACTGGGGGCAATATAAGAGGGAGAATAACCAGTGCTCGCAAAAGCCGGCGGCCAGGGAAGTTGGCTCGAGCTAATACCCACGCCAGCGGAACTCCAGTAATTAAGGCCAAGAGTGTCGCTCCGAACGAACACACCAGAGAAAGCCGCAACGCTTGGGTCGCCGCTTTGTCAGTTAGAAGTCCTCCCAGATCTGACCACGGTGCTCTTTGCAGCAACGCAACTATAGGGATAATCAAGAAAAGCCCACCCACGAAGGCCAACGCGACAATTATTAATGGTGGCCCTGAGCGAGTCGTTTGCTTAGTCAAAGTTCTGCTTTGGGTAAAAACCCGTATTCGCTAAGAATTTTTTGGGCTTTTGGTTCGTTAAGGAACTTTACAAATTCTCTAGCTGCAGTTTTATTACTCGAATTTTTTATGACCGCCGCCGGATATTGAGCAATTATGTTTTCTGATTTTGGTATTTCTATACCTTTAAGCCGTGAATTACTTATCGCTTCGGTACGGTAAATAAGAGCGGCATCGGCTTCCCCTAAAGCCACTAAAGATACTGCTGCAGCAGCATCAGAAGACAAGATTGGATGACTGATTGACACTTTTGCTTGTCTCAATACTTGATTGGCGTATACGCCACACGGAACCCCTGGCGCGCACAAAACAATTTTCTGCTTATCGTTGCCTAAATCAGCGAGAGTTTTTATCTTGGAGGGGTTTCTATTTTGGACCACAATAGCAAAAGTGTTCTTGGCAAAAATTGTACTTTTTTTAGTAACTAATGACGATTGATTGAGCAAAGCCATTGTTTTGGTATCAGCGGTAGCAACAACATCCCCACCGACCCCTCCTTCTAACTGTTGTCTTATCTGTGAACTGGCCCCAAAACTAAATTTAACTTTTACATCGTTGTGTTCAGATTCAAATTTTTCTCCTATTTTAGTAAACGAATCATTTAGTGAAGATGCAGCTAAAATTATTATCTCGCCCGAAATTTTTTTACTTGGCTGCGTTTCTGCGCTATTAGCATTTAATGGTGTGACCGTCAATGCGATTAACGAAGTTAATAATAAAAATACTCCCCAAAATCCAGCAGTCACTCTATTTTTCACCCGAGGTCGCGTTCAACGGTAACGTTGGTGGCCTTGATCACCGCCACTGCCAACACGCCTGGTTCTAAACCAAGTTCGTCGGCCGCCTCCCGGGTGATAAGCGACACCACTCGGTGATTACCCGACTGAATTTCAATTTGCGCCATTACGGTGTCGCGTACGACGCGAGTAATGATTCCCGTAAAACGATTTCGAGCCGATCCGGCAGAATTTGGCTCCGCTTCAGTGAGGGCGTTGTTGCGCGCCACCGCGAAAGACGCGAGGGCGACTCCGTCGATTAATCTCTGCCCACCACTAGTGCGCTTAGTGGGGAGTTCGCCCGCATCAGCCCAGCGGCGCACGGTGTCGACGCTTACCCCTAGCAACTCTGCTGCTTGTCCCATGCGAAACTCGCTCATACTAGATAACTTAGTAAATTAACTAGCATAAGCACGAGTTTTTGACGATACCCCGCTCTACATTACCGAGGAGTAACTTAGATAGAACCAGTTAAGTATTGGCCCTAAAACCCAACTGGGGCCCAACCCAAGGAGACCGCCGTGGCCGAATTTTCTCTTGATCTCAACGAAGACCAACTCCAGATTCAACAGTGGGTCCACGATTTTGCGCAGAACGTTGTCCGCCCAGTAGCCGCGGAGTGGGATGAGCGGGAAGAAACTCCTTGGCCCGTCATCGAAGAAGCGGCCAAAGTCGGTTTGTACTCAATTGATTTTTTTGCCGACGCCGTTGGCGATCCGCAGGGATTGAAGATGGCTCTTGCCAGTGAAGAGCTGGCGTGGGGCGATGCGGGTATAACTCTCGCTATTTTGGGTAGCACGCTTGCCGTCAGCGGCATTATGGGCAGTGGCACTGACGCACAAATTGGTGAGTGGGTTCCGCAATGTTTTGGGACACCCGACAAGATCCAACTTGGGGCATTTTGTGTTAGCGAGCCCGACGCGGGTAGCGATGTCAGCAGTTTGCGCACTAGGGCGGTCTACGACGAAAAAACCGACGAGTGGGTATTAAACGGAACGAAAGCATGGATCACTAACGGTGGTATTGCTGGAGTTCATGTTGTAGTCGCAGCAGTAGAACCCGAGTTAAAAGCTCGTGGACAGGCTGCGTTTGTAGTTGGTCCTAACACGCCTGGGCTTAGTCAAGGACAGAAATATAAAAAAATGGGTATTCGCGCGAGCCACACCGCCGAAGTAGTCCTCGATGATGTGCGTATTCCCGGGTCGCATTTGTTGGGCGGTAAAGAAAAACTAGACGCGCGGTTAGCTCGGGTGCGAGAAGGAAAGCGTTCAACCACCCAAGCTGCCATGAGCACCTTTGAGGCAACTCGACCGTTAGTAGGCGCCCAAGCACTAGGGATAGCGCGAGCAGCTTATGAATACGCTCTTGATTACGCTAAAGAACGCAAAGCTTTTGGTCGAGCGATCATCGAAAACCAAGGAATTGCTTTTAAGTTGGCCGATATGAAAATGGATATCGACTCAGCTCGACTTCTCGTTTGGCGAGCCTGTTGGATGGCTGCGACCAAGAAGCCGTTCGTCTCGGGTGAGGGGTCAATGAGCAAGCTCAAGGCGGGCGAAGTAGCCGTTCGAGTTACTGAAGAAGCGATTCAGATCTTGGGAGGCTACGGATACGTGCGGGAGTATCCCGTAGAGCAATGGCACCGAGATTCCAAGATATACACCATATTTGAGGGAACTTCCGAGATTCAGCGTTTAGTGATTGCTCGTTCAATCTCGGGCGTTCACATTCAGTAGCCTAAGCGTCTAGATTTCTTTCTAGGTCCAGATCCTGATACCGAACGAAGAGGAGTTAAATAATGTCTGTCTACGACCACTCAATCGCTGCGCTTGACGGAACCGCCGACCAACTTGGAAGCCAGAAGGGCAAAGTAACGCTGATCGTAAACGTCGCTTCTAAATGCGGTCTCACTCCTCAGTACGAAGGCCTAGAGAAAATCCAGAGGCAATATGGCGATCAGGGTTTTTCGGTACTGGGTTTTCCTTGCAATCAGTTTCTTGAGCAAGAGCCAGGTACAGCTGATGAAATAAAAGAGTTTTGTTCAGCAAATTACAATGTCACCTTTCCACTATTTGAAAAGATTGAAGTAAACGGCGATAACCAGCACTCGCTTTACGCAGAACTCACTGAAACTGCCGACGCAGAAGGAGTATCTGGAGATATCCGGTGGAATTTTGAGAAGTTTTTGGTTTCGGGTGACGGTCAAGTAATCGCTCGCTTTGCTCCTCCAGTAGAGCCAGATGCACCGGAAATTATTTCCGCTATCGAGTCTGCTCTGGATAACTAGCTCTCGTACTTAACTTGATCACTCAAGCGACAAACTTAACTAGCAATTAAAATAAAATGGTAGATAACCCCGCCGGTAAGTTTTCGGAAATGCGGGGCAAGTCGCCCGAAGAAGCCAAGTTTTTTTGGAACGGCGGTCCAATTGCTCTTGGTGAGCGCACTTGGTTCGCTTCGCTACTTAGTGGGGTGACGGCTTTCGAAACCGATGAAGGACTAGTACTGGTTGATAGCGGTACTGTGGCATTTGCTCCCCATCTGGCTCAAGAAATTCGCTCAGAAACTTCTAGTCCGGTCCATACCGCCATATTCACTCACGGCCATGTCGACCACGCGTTTGGCTTAAGTGCATTTTTACTTCCAGACCAAACGGCTCCACGGGTCATCGGACATCGGGCGATGCTCGAACGCTTCGATCGCTATCAGCGCACCGCTTCGGCTAATCAAGTTTTAAACGCTCGACAATTTGGTGGCAGTGCTCACACGCCGGCTATGGGAGTCGCTTGGGAAGCACCGACTATTGGCCCCGACACGCTTTACGATGACACGCTCGAAATAACTGTCGGGGGGATTGAATTTCAATTATTCCACGCCCGCGGTGAGACTGATGACCATACTTGGGTTTATTGCCCCGAGCGCAGCGTGCTTTGTCCGGGTGATTTAATTATCTGGGGGGTACCTAACGCTGGCAATCCGCAGAAAGTTCAGCGCTACCCCTGGGATTGGGCGAATGCTTTACGGGATATGGCCGCCAAGAAACCCAAGACTCTAGCCCCTGGGCATGGCGGCCCAATCGTCGATGACCCCAAACTCGTAGCGCGTGTTCTTATTGAGACCGCAGACTTTCTTGAGGCAATCGTCGAACGCACGATAAAAGTTATGGAAGATGGATCACCACCTCACGTTGATATCGTTCATTCGGTTGAGCTTCCAGTTTCTGACTCTCCGTGGCTTCAACCTATTTACGATGAAGCTGAGTTCATCGTGCGCAACGTAGTGCGTTATTTTGGCGGTTGGTTTTCTGGTCGTCCTAGTGAACTGAAACCTGCAGCCCGAGACCAAGTAGCCCAAGCGATAGCGAGTTTGGCTGGCGGCGCGGCGGGTCTTGTTGTTGAAGCCCAGCGATTTGTCGCGCTGGGTGATTTGGTTATGGCCTCACACTTTGCCGACTATGCCTTAGAAGCGGCACCGAGCGATCCTGCTGTTGGTCAAGCGGTATCCGAGATTTACGATGCTCGGGCTGCTAAAGAGACCAGTTTGATGGCTATAAATCTGTTTCGTTCGGCTGCGGCTTACGCTCGTGAAGGCCGGCCGTTCGTCTAGCAGCAGTTAACGGGAAATCGGTTCGTCAATCCGCACCCCGCGCAGACCGAACCACGCGAGTTCGGCTACCCAATGAGCCAGCAGGGTGGGATCAAGCGCGCTTCCGTCGTCGGTTAAAGCGTCGCGACTCGTCGCCTCTGCTATTCCGATTAACCCATGGGCCAGTACTCGACGGTGTTGGGGCGAGCCCGGTATCTCAATCAGATCAGCGATTTTCTCGGCCGCATCATCAAGAACTCTTTCGGCCACGATGCTGAAATCTGGATCATTACGGACTGCAGCCCCAAATAGCAGCCGAAAAGCAGATTCATTCCCAGTGACAAAACGAAAATAAGCAGTGAATCCACTTTCGACTCGAGCTCGTTGCGAGTCGGCCGCTCCCGTGGCATTAGACAACTCAGTCAATAATTGAATCCCAACGTCATCCAGTAATTCTAGAAAAAGTGACCGCTTCGAATCGAAGTGCTGATAAAGCACAGGTTTGGTGACTCCAACCGCAGCAGCAATATCGTCCATCGATGTTGAGTGAAAACCTCGGTCGGCAAATATTTTGCACGCGGCATCAAGAACTTGGCGCTTACGCTTTTCGGCCGGAAGCCGTACCGTCATCGAATATCGCTCTATACGCTTGATTTAAGGGTCATCTCGTAGCGATCTTCATGATCAAAGTTACGAGACCACATTTCTTCGAGTCGCTCGGCTTCATCGACAGTTAGTGGTAGATCGGATCCGCCCGCGAATTCAGTAACTTCTTCAGCCGTTGTGCAGGTGGGGAGGACAGTAGCGAAAGCCGAGTTAGCCAAAATCCCCGCTATGGCTGCTTGCCCGATAGTGCGGCCAGTGCCTTCCCATAAGAAACTCAGAGTGGCCGCTTTTTCAAAGTTGTCAAGCATGTTGTCGCGGTTCCGGTGCGACCGATGATCGCCAGGAGGAAACACCGTGTCCGGAGTAACTGACCCCGAGAGCGCATCCGAAGCGTGCGGAACTCGTGAAATCAGTGAAACTCTCTTATCCATCACCGGCTCGGCCGCAGCAAAAGTGATTCCAGGCTCTTGTTCGAGGATGTTAAATACCGTCTGAAGAGAAATAATCGGCCGTTCTTGGATGGCCTTTAGTCCCTCTTCAACCCAACCGATGGCTGGTCCGAGAGCAACGCCTAATTCAAGAATCTTTCCCTCAGTGCGGAGTTTGCCCAGTTCATCCCAAAGGTCATCGGCGAGGATTGGATCAATACGAGTGTTGTGGAGTTGATAAAGCTCAATACGGTCAGTATTGAGTCGCCGCAAGGAGTCCTCTAGTTGTTTACGTATTGATTCCGGCCGCCAATCGTGGGGTCGCTCAGATTGTCCTGGATGTTTGCGCGACGCGTCAATATCGTATCCACACTTTGTAGTCAAAACGATGTCGTCGCGATTTGATTTTAGAAAGTCGGATAAAAGAGTTTCTCCCACTCCTTCATCGCCGTACACGGGAGCAGTGTCGATAAAGTTGATGCCAGCATCAAGAGCGGCGCGCAATAAAGAAGGTTTATCGTCAACCTCGCCCCACCAATTACTGGCTAATGTCCATACGCCAAATCCCACTTCCGATACCTCGAAGTCGGCTGACCCCATCCGGCGGTAGCGCATAGTTGCTCCTTTTTATTGGGCTCAATTTTGTGATCAATCAGACGCTAGACCGTCGGGCTGATCGTTGACGAATACACCCTCGGAATCAAGCCCTAATGTGACGGTAGATTATCGCGGTCTTCTCGCTCCGCGGCCTTGATTCCGTAGCCCAAGACAATCGGAAGGGGAAGAATCAAACACGCAGCAATTAGCCCCCCGATGCTGATCGAAACGAGCCACTGCGGAAAACTGGTGACCGACCCGATAAAAAAAGCCACTACGGCAATTCCTAAAGCTAAGTAGCCGATTCGTTTAGCCAGCTTTACTCCTCGGGCTATTTTCCTCCGACGAGTCAATACTGGATCATTTGAATTAGTCACCACTGTGTCCAACCTATCTCAGTGAACATTTCGGTGATTTGATTAGGTAGATCTTCCAGGTTGAAGTACTGGCGAGCACAAGCAAGGTTGTTCGTTACCATTTTTGGGCTCGGACTGCTTAACTCCTCGAGAATTCCCTCTAGGTTGTCAATGTCTAAGAATTTCATACCGAGCTCAGTCAGTTCGTCAAGGACGGGGTAGTGCGCAACCGCCACCGCGCGACCAGCCACGGTTGCTTCAATGATGGGATTACCAAAACCCTCCCAACTCGACGGAAGCACTACCAAGTCGGCTGCTGCGTAGGCGTCTTCAACTCTTTCCACCGAACCCTGAGTGATCGATACGCGGGCGTGTTCAATTAGGCGGGCCAATTCCTCGTCGAACCCATCTTCAGTTTTTCCAGTAATCCAAAATCTTACGTTTCGATCGGGCCAGCGTTCAGACACCAAATCGGCCAGCGCGATTGCCCGTCCTACTTCTTTTCGGGGTATTGCTCTAGTGGGTTGCAGAATCACGACATCGTCGCTAGCAAAACCCATTTGCTTACGGGTTTGTTCACGATTCCCAAGTTCAGGGTTTAGATCAAAAGAATTGCGAATCAAAAAAGAATCGATTTTCCGAATCGCCATTTCTTTTCGAGCATGCTCATTAATGACTACATGAGCCGAGTCTTTTCGTATCGGCGGAAATTCGCTTAAACGCGCGAACTGGGATCGCTCCCAAGGAAGGTCGTGGTGATGAAAAATTACTCGTCCGGTATGTCGCTTGAGAACGTCGGCTGCAGTGCGGGAGGCATTGAGATTGAGTGGGAGAGAACAGAGGTTTTCAACCACCACTAAATCGGCTCCAGCAATGGCGGCCGCCAAAGCGCTGGGTTCGGTCTGCGATCCTGGGGCCGGATCAATGGCTAGAAACGATAGCCAGGTGTCGTTGGGTCGGATTCCATCGAGAAATTCTCCCGCCACCCTTCGGGTCGCAAATCCGAGATCATTTAGAGCCCACTCCCATTTTCGAGATTCGACCGAAACCCCGTCAGTGCTACCAAAGCGAAATGAACAAAAAACTGCTTTGGGTGAGGTCATTGTTGAACTCTAAAAAATGAGAGAGGTTCAGATCGGTTAGCGGCCACAAACGAGCGTAGGCCGGAACCGTACGGTTTATCCGTCCAGTCGTTAATGCCACTCATGGTATTTAGGCTAATCACGTTGCTATTGCCCAAACAAAATTTATGTCACACCGATTGTGAAACATCGTCTTCTTTTCGACGATGCCGTTAGCGGTCGTCTCTAAACG
>Ga0049085_10000091_pt1 | contig 38141 bp, 31 predicted proteins | sample GreLakmeSU08MSRF_FD_66721 | JGI IMG/M metagenome (GOLD analysis project Ga0049085, IMG submission 66721) | Freshwater lentic microbial communities from great Laurentian Lakes, MI, USA - Great Lakes metaG SU08MSRF | ecosystem: Environmental > Aquatic > Freshwater > Lake | place: Great Lakes... | reverse complement strand
ATCTCGTCCGGCCGCGCCGTCACGATCACGACTTTGCCAGCCACGGCCTCGCGCGAGATCATCTTGGCCGGGTCGCCCCACACACCACCGTACACCGTGGGCGCGCCATCGATCGAGCGTTGGCCCGCTCCGGCATACCGCCAGACGTAGTCCTTCCAGCCCTCGAAGGCTTGGTCACCGACTCGCACGACCGACGTCTCGTCGAACGGGCGCTCCACGATCTTCACCAGCTGCAAGTAGGTGCCGTTGTCGCCCGCAGGCTCAAGCCCCATCCGCTTCAGTTCGGAGGCCAGATATGCGGTTGCCTTCACATTGCCGATGTCGCCCAGTTCGCGGCCACGCATAGAGTCAGCGGCGTAGGCGTACAGCCGGCTACGCAGGTCGTCGGCCGAGATCGCGGTGGAGGTCGGCTTCGCCACGATCGTGCGGGCGCGCTCGAGCACGGACCAATCGACGGCGGACTGCGCGCGCACGGTGCTGGCGACGCTGAGACCCAGAACGACCGCTGCGGTCCGGGTGATGCAATGGTTCACTGACTGGCTCCTGATGAGAATCGTTTACGTAGCAACGGCCGGCACGGTGTCTGTGATTGGGCACCGATCCGGCTGTGTGTGCCACGAATTCTACTTCAGCAGCGACTTGGCCGCAGCGCGCTGAGGCGGTTCATGGCGTGCACGAACTCGCCACGAAGGGCTGACCGTTCTGCCGCGCCTCCACGATCGTCGTCTTCCCGTTAGTCCTGATCACGATGTGGTCGCCGTCGGCATCGTTGGCCGTGGTCCGCCCTTCCGCCGCGTCACCTTGGTCGGTGCGATAGATACGGGTCGTGGGCTTGTGCGTGCAAAACCGCTGCAGCGTCGTGCGGTCAGGGAGGAACGGACCGTTGAAGTTCCTGCGCCCCGAACTGACAACCACGATTTCGGGGTCGACCGCGGCGATGAACGGATTCGTACTCGACGATTCGCTCCCGTGGTGCCCAATCTTGAGCACGGTGGCCCGGAGCTTCGCGGCAGTCACGGGGTCGTCGAGCATCGCCTTTTCGGCGTAGCGTGGGGTATCCGGGGAGCCGTCGCGCGCCTTCCCTTCGGCGTCGCCCATAAAGAGGACGCTCTGCGTACCGTAGGTCAGCTTCATCACGAGCGATGCGTTGTTCGTGCGCGCGCTGGCACTCCCGCCCATAGCGACCGGATTGATCGAGCCGCCCCAGAGCCAGTCGACCTGCAGTTCGCTGCCCCACGCGGGCGCGCCGAGGTTCGCAAACCCGCGGTGCATCGCGACCGGTCCGCCGTCACAGGTTTCGACGCGGACGGCATCGACGAAGTTCGCAAAATCCGATCCGTTCGCCGCGTTGGGATCGTAATAGCTACAGACCTCGAAGTGCTTCAGGAGGCTGCGCGCGCCAGAATAGTGATCGTTATGCGGGTGCGAGACGATGAGCGCGTCGAGTCGGGCGGCGTGGTACCCGTGCTGCTCGAGGTATTGATAGAACGCATTCTTCGCGTCGCTCGCATCGGGGCCGCCGTCAATGACGATGTTCCTGCCATCGAAGCGTCCATTGGTTGGATCCCCGTCGTTCCAGGTCCTGATCCAGATGCCGTCGCCCTGACCAACGTCCACGATGTGAATCTCGAGCCAGGCGCTGTCGGGCAGCGCATCGCTCGGCGCCGGTGGCGTCGTTGGTGCGCGAACCACGAGCGGCGGCGTTGCCTGTGCACGCGCGGGCATCGGCGCGGCGAACGCCACGACCACAAGCGCAACAAGGGCACGTCGCGGCACCGCGATCGCCGAACGCGCCCTCGTCGCGCTGCTCGCCACCTCTTTCCCGGTTACCTGGGCAACCGCGTCGGCATATCCGCTACCACGTACGCCATGATCGCCATGACCGCGGCGCACTGCGCGACCTCCTTGGGGTCGAGCTTGTCCACGGTATCGGCGTCGGTGTGGTGATACCAGAAGTAGCGCGTGCCGTCCACGTTCAGTCCCATGCCTGGGACGCCGAGCGCCATGATCGGCCCGATGTCCGCGCCGCCTCCGCCCTTGGTGATGGCACCAGCGCCGGGAATCGACCGCTCAATGAGGCCGCCGATTTCCTGCACCATCGCCATTGCGGCATCGGGGCCGGTGAATCCGAATCCCTGCGGCTTGAACACGCCCCCGTCGGACTCGATCATCAGGATGTGATTGGCCGCGTCGGCCCGGTGCGCATCGCGATAGCCATTGCCGCCGCGCGTGCCGTTCTCCTCATTGGTCCACCCGACCGCGCGAATGGTGCGGCGCGGCTGGAGGTTGAGGCGCTTGAGGATGCGCAACGCTTCCCACGCCACCACCACGCCGCCGGCATCATCCATGGCGCCGCGCCCCACGTCCCACGAATCGATATGGCCACCCATCGCGATCACTTCGTTCGGCAACTCGCGGCCCCGGATCTCGCCCATCACGTTGCGCGACGGCGAGTCTGGCAGCCACTGTGCCGACATCGTGAGTTTCACCCGCACCGTCTCGCCGCGCGCGATGAGCCGCGCAATCATATCGGCATCCTCGGGGGTGATCGCCGCGTGGGCAATCTTCGTCACCGTCGAGTCGTAGGCCATGCCGCCCGTGTGCGGTGTGCGCTGCGAGTACGGCGTCACCGAGCGAATGATTGACGCCACCGCGCCGACCTTTGCCGCGGCCACTGCCCCGCCCGACCGATAGCGCACTGTCTCACCGTAACTCGTGAACGGCACATTGAACAACACAATCTTGCCCTTGGCCTGTGCGGCCTTGGCCGTGAGGTCATCGTATGAAGTCACGACGAGTACTTCGGCCGTGATGCCGCCAGCCGGCGTCGCGATACTGCCGCCGAGTCCGAGCATTGGCAGGCTCTGCACACGCGGCGCCACCATCTCTGCCGACTCCGCACCGCGAACCCATCGCGGCACCATCACCGGCTCGCCCTTCACGTTATCGAGGCCGTCGTTCGTCATCTGGACGATGATCCAGTCGATCGCCTGTTCGAGACTTTGCGAACCGCTGATGCGGTGACCGAACCGCTCGGTCAGATCGGCAATGCGGTTCCAAGCAGCGCTGTCGGAGAGCGCGGCCTTGGCGATGCGCGCCGTGGCGTCCTTGTACTGATCGGTGATGGACTGCGCGGATGCGGCACTGGCGGCGCTGGCGGCGCTCAGGACCAGTGCGGCGACTGCAATCGAATGGCGCTTCATCGGATCTAGTGTCTGAAGGTGGGCGGCGCGACGACGGGCTCGGCGCGATCGGTGAATCGGAACCTATCGGACTGAAGGAACTGGCGTGGAAGGTACGCCAGCCCGGGACGCTATGCGCGCTCACTGGCCAACCTCAAACGCGCGATGCGCGATGTTCCGATCGTGCTCGTGTTCGACAATGACGACCTAGGCGCGCCGTATCGCCGCCTGGCAACCTGCGAGAATGGGGCGCGAACTTTTCTCGCGAAGCCCATGCCGGATTGGCTGTCGCAGCTGCTATAGCGAAACCGCCCCGGCCCTCTCTCGAGGACCGGGGCGGTTCGCATCCAGCGCTTACTCGACCAGCGAACTCAACTCAGCCGCACTCGCTGTATCCGCAGACGTGGCACTTCACGCACCCTTCGGCGAACTCGAGTTGCGATCCGCAGTCCGGGCAGGTGCCAATGAATGCCTCGCCGCCAGACAAGTTCGCGAACATCGCCGCTTCACCGCCCGCACCGATCGTCAGCGTGGCCAGAACGCTCACCAGCGGCTGATCCATCGTCGCCGAGCCGCCAACGGCCGGCTGGCTGAGCAGCTCCTGCTGCACACCTGCCTTCTGCCGCATCCACTCTTCGAGCGCGAGCCCAATGGCGTCCGGCACGCTCATCACCTTGTTGGGCCCGAGGCCCACGGCTTTGTCCGACGAAATCCCGCGCAGCTGCCGGTGGACCTGCTGGAGCGAAATCCCAGAGCGCAGCGCGAGCGACACCATCCGCCCGAGCGCCTCCGCGTCCGCCATCGCGCTGCCGCCAGCCTTGCCAAGGTTGATAAAGACTTCAAACGGCTGGCCCTTATCGTCTTCGGTGATGTGCACAAACATCACGCCGAGCGGCGTTTCCTTCTTGATGCTGGTCGAGCGCAGCATCTCGGGACGCGAACGCTTCTGCCGGCGCTGCAGGTTCTCGGCTTCGGCGTCGAACAGCAGTTTTTTCAGTCTGTCGTTTTCTGCGGTAACCGTCGCAACGGCCTCGAGTGCGTCCGCGGTCTCCGCGCGCAACTCGCCAGCCTTGCGCACTTCCGCAGCGCCGGCCGTCGCACCGGTCGAGAGCACCTGATTGTCGCGTGACCCGTCGCGGTACACCGTGACACCCTTGCAATGCGTCTTGTACGCGAGATCATAGATACGGCGCACGTCGTCGCGCGTCGCGGTGTGCGAGAAGTTCGTCGTCTTGGAAATCGCGGAGTCGCAGTTCTCCTGGAACGCGGCCTGCATCCAGATATGCCACTCGGGCGCGATATGATTCGCGGTGATGAACACCTTCTGCCACTTGACCGGCACTTCCGTGTGGTTCACGTGGCCGGTCTTGGCGATGCGCTCCATCAGCTCGGCGGTGTACCAGCCTTCACCCTTGGCGATGGCGACGAAATCCTCGTTCACGTCGGGCATCATCACGCCGGCCTGATTCCGCATGAACGCCACGGCGAACAGCGGCTCTAGGCCTGACGAACAGCCGGCAATAATCGAGATCGTGCCCGTCGGTGCCACGGTCGTCACGTTGCAGTTGCGCAGCTTCTGCTCGGGGCGCACGCGCTTGCCGTCGGCATCCTTGCCGGCGGTCGCCTCTGGACCCCAGATGCTCTGCTCCCATTCCGGGAAGGCGCCGCGCTCCGTTGCCAGCCGCTCGCTCTCCTTCTTGGCCTCGACGTCGAGGAACTCCATCACCTTGCGGCCGAACTCAACGCCTTCGGGCGTGTCGTACGCAATGCCGAGCCGCACGAGCGCGTCGGCAAAGCCCATCACGCCAAGACCGATGCGGCGGATACGCTTCGACAGCGAATCGATCTCCGGCAACGGGTACTTGTTGGCATCGATGACGTTGTCGAGGAAGTGCGTGGAAAGGTGGATGTCCTTGGCGAAGGCATCCCAATCCATCCGTGGAGAGCCGGCGGCCCCTGGGCCGCCTCCGCCGTTCGCCACGTAGTAGCCGACGTTGATCGACCCGAGGTTACAGACGTCATAGGGCAGCAGCGGCTGCTCGCCGCACGGATTCGTTGCTTCGTACGGTCCGAGGTGAGGCACCGGGTTGTAACGGTTCGCTTCATCAATAAAGAACACGCCCGGCTCGCCAGTGCGCCATGCACCCTCGATCATCTTGTCCCAGATGGCCAAGGCGTTTGCCTGACCCACCACCTGATTGCTGATCGGATCCACCAGATCGTAATCGGCCTTGTTCTCCAGCGCCTTCATGAAATTCGCGGTGATGGCCACCGAGATGTTGAAGTTCACGATCTGCGTGAGATCTTCCTTGCAGGTGATGAACTCCATGATGTCGGGGTGATCGACGCGCAGGATGCCCATATTGGCGCCGCGACGCGTACCACCCTGCTTGACCGCATCCGTGGACGCGTCATACAGCTTCATGAAGCTGATCGGGCCGCTGGCGACACCCGTCGTCGAGCGCACCATCGAGCCGCGGGCGCGCAGCCGGCTGAACGAGAAGCCCGTGCCGCCACCGCTCTGATGAATGAGCGCCATCGAACGCAGCGTGTCGTAGATCCCTGCCGACCCGTTGCTGAGCGCGTCTTCCACCGGCAACACGAAGCAGGCGGAGAGCTGGCCGAGCGGCCGGCCGGCGTTCATCAATGTCGGCGAATTTGGCTCGAACCGACGCTGCGTCATCAACTCATAGAAGACTCGCGCCGTTGCGTCGACTTCCGCATCGGACTTGCCGTACTTCTTGTCCGCCTCGGCGACGGTCGTCGCCACCCGCCAAAACATCTCCTCCACTGTCTCGGTGGGCTTCCCTGTCTTGTCACGGACGAGGTAGCGCTTCTCGAGGACGATTCGCGCGTTCGCAGAGAGCGACGCGGGCGAAGTGGGTACAGCGGAGGGCGTTTTCGGCGGCATGTCTCGACTTCTGTTTGCGTGCGTGAAAAATATCGGTGATCGCGTTTCGTGCATCCCACTATTCCTGCAATGGCTTCTGTCGTGCGCAGTTGCCGAGTCCGCCTGATCTTTATTCGGTCTTTCAATTGTCATCGCGCACTGGAGCACATACCGTGCTGTTCGTTGTGGCGCGATTCGAGCGGTGTGTCGAGGCGGTAATGCTAAGGGCAGTCGTGATTCCGCGCCAGCTGTCTCTAACTCGTTGCGGTACAACGACTTTCCAGTATAAAGTCACAGATACGAATCGGCGACGTTGTGAACAGACACGCGGGCTTTTATCAGGTACCGACCCCTGTCGCCCTAGGCTGAAGCCAGAACGTGCGCAGAGGTTTCGCCTTGCTAACCGATTCAACTCCAACACCTTAGCCGAGCGAATACGACGACCGACAGACCGAGAGTTCCGAGCTTTTCGTCGGCCCGCAGGCGTAGGGACAATGCTAACCACCGTACGCTGCACCCCGCTACTCCTTGCCTAGAAACACAAGCACCAAACAAGCAACAATTCGACGGCGCGATTTGCGAATTGGTAACTCCGCCGTGCGCGCGGAACTGGCAGACGCGCACGCTCACTTCGCCAACCGCGCGGTTAGCTGCACGCCAATGACGTGACAGACGTCCTTCGTGACGACCACCGTCTTCTGCCAATCGCGATAACCGTTCGCATGCACCGTCACGGCGAGCGTACCGGCATGCTCATACGCGAGACCGAGCGTCACGGCGCCAGTCTGCGGATTGACGAAGGCGAACGCGCTGGAATCGCGATACGCGCCATCCACGGCGCGACCCCAGAGCCCGGTAAACGCGGCCGCTGCGCCAGTGAGGGAATCGACGATGGTCAGGTTGATCGCGGCCCTTGCCTCAGTTGTGCAGACGATGCCGCCTGGGTCCGTCGCCGATCTACCGCACGCGAGCATCAGCGCCAGCGCGGCTGGGGCAAGGAATCGGAGCGGGCGCGACACCTACCGATGCTGCTGCACGCGGCCGGCCCGATGCGTCGCCGCCAGCTGCACATACGCCTCGTAGCCGTGCGCCACGCGCGCACGCTGCGCATCGCTCAGTGGACCCTTCACCCTCGCCGGCACACCGAGCACGAGCGAGTGTGGCGGGATCACTGCGCCCTCGGCGACGACCGCGCCAGCGGCAACGAGCGACCCGGCGCCGATACGCGCGTTATTGAGCACCACCGCGCCAATACCGATCAGCGCGCCGTCCTCGACGATCGCGCCATGCACGACGGCCCCGTGACCGATCGTGACCCGTTTGCCGATGATGCACGGAATATTCTCGTCGCAGTGGAGCACCGCGCCGTCCTGCACATTGCTCTCGTCGCCGACCTCGATACGGTCGGTATCACCGCGGAGCACGGCGCCTGGCCAGACGCTGGACAATGCGCCGAGCGAGACGTTGCCGAGCACGGTAGCGGAGGCGTGAATGAACGCAGTTTCGTGAATCATCTGATGGAATGACGGAGGAGCCGCCGAGTGCCGGAGCGGTCTAGAAGGGCAAACCGACCGTAAAGTAGGCCGCCACACCTGACGCGCCGAAATAGTGCCGCCCCTGCGTCGGCACCGCCACGCCGAGCCTGAATCGGTATGGCGAGTCGTATTGGAGCGCGGTGTCGAAATGGAGTTCCGCGCCGCTGCTGCCGATCCACTCCCGCGCTGTGGGCTTGAAACAGATGGGCGAGTTCGCCGCGCCCGCGCGACAATAGGCGGTCGCCGCGTCGGCGAAGAACACGGCGGAGACGCGCTGAAAATAGACCGGAAATTTCCAGAGCCCGCGCGCCGGCAATGCGATCGGGAGACGGTATTCGATATTCGTTCCCATCGCGTCGCTTCCCGTGAGCGCGTCGACCTCAAAGCCGCGCACAAAGAAGGTGCGCCGCCCGTCGCCGATGCTCACACCCGGCACGAGTTGCATCGTGCCTCCGCTGTTGCCGCCCGCCGTGAAGTCGGTCGCCGACACGAGGTCCGCGCGCGCGACCGCGAATCGCGCAGCGAGCAGGTGATGAATGCGGCCGCCGAAATCGAACGCACGATATCCGGTGACCGTGCCGACCACACTATTGGCCCGCGTGGCGCTCGGCAGATCACTGCGCCAGCGCTGCCGCAATGCGACCGAGGCGGTGAACCCGTTCTCCGGACCGAGCGCGAGATACGGCTGACGCGCGTTGGAGTACCCAGCCCCCACGACGAACGACGGATAGGTGTACCGCTTGCCGAGCGTGGTCCGATCGGCTGGCGAGAATCGCGAAAACGGGTATTCGTCCAGGGCACGGAAGGCCCGCCACTCGTACGATCCACCGATCGTGAGCGCGAGCGACGAGCTGACCCGCCGCCGCGCGAACGACGTGCTCAGGTTGGCGAACCGCCGCTGCCGCGCGACGGCGAGCAGGACCTTGCGCGCCGAATCGGGCACGCCCGGATGATCCCATGCCTGCGACAGACCCACACCGATGACCGGCTGCCCGAGTCCGGCGAACGAGTACGCCGCGTCGGCCTCGGCCTCGCGGCTCTTGAAGCCCTGCGTGGCATTGAGTGCCCAGCGGTGCCGCTCGACAACATCGGAGCCTGAGAGGGCAAGTCCGTAACGGGTCTCGTCGCGAAACCCCTGCTCGACCACGGGCTCCCAGTACCGCGGCAGCACCGTGCGCCAGGCAGAGTAGCTGCCCGCGAGTGCGTCGGACGTCGCGACTGGCATGCCGCGCGAAGGCGGCAACACGCTCGTGGAATCCGCTGGCGTCGCGCGCGCAGGGAGGGCTGGCACGACGGCGAGATCGAGCCCGTTTGCGCCGAGCACAAAGGTCGCGAGCCGCAAGCCATCGGGGGAAGGTTCGTTGTCGAAGAGCGCCGTCGGCGAATCGGCGATCCGCGCGACGGCACCGCTGTTCAGATCCGCGCGGTAGAGCGCCGCGCGTCCACTCCGGTCACTGGTAAAGAAGATGGTCGTGTCGCCGACGCCCCACGCGGGCGTACCCACCACCGCCCGCGAACGACCGAGCGACTGGATCACCCTGCCGTCAGGCGCAAAGATGGTGAGCTCGGTGGTGCCACCGCGCATCCAGTGCGCGGCGACGATCCGCGTACGGTCGTGCGACCAGCGCGGCTCACTATAAAGATCGTCCACCGACGCCGGCGTGAGCGGTTCGATGGTCACGTCCTGACCGTCAGCCGACGCGCGTACGTGCACGAGGCGCGCCATGCCGGGGAGCAGCTGCACAGCCACAACGCAAAACGTTGGACGATCCGGTGATGGCTGATTCGCGACGACGTCGTCCGTGCACACCGTCGCATCGGGGTGCAGAATCCGGGCGCCGGTGGTGAGGCGGTGCGGCGCCCCGTCGTGTTCCACCCAGAGGTCGGAACGCTGCGCATACGGGCTGGTGTATTCCTGCTGCGCGAAGACGCGCCATCCGTTGGGGAGCGGAGTCGTGGCGTCGCTACTGTTGCGCGCGCCCACCACGCGAACCGCCGCCTGCGCCGCCTGTGCGGTGTCGCTGGCCGCTGGGACCGCCACCTCGCGCAGCGAGGGGACGGACTTCGGGTCGGCACCGGCGTAGATCAACGTGTGCTCGTCCACCCAACGCGGGCGAGACGAAAACCAGCCGTTGGCGACCAACGTTTTCGGTGGCACGCTGCCCCGGAGCACACGCTGCGCCTCGTGGTGCGACGAGTCGGACCACTCGACGAACGCCGAATCGAAGGTGATACCGAACGCGCGCTTCGCATTCGTGTTCATCATGAACGGGATGATCCGGCCAGCACTCACGTCCACGAACTCGCGCATCGCGCCCGGGCCGCCGCGCGAGGCGGCCTTCTCGAGCAGTTGGCTGCCGTAGGTGTAGGCGAGGCTGCCAAGCGGATAGAGCGGCGTGGCGGCCGAGAGAGCAGACAGGCGGGGCGCCGTGCCGGCATGCTCGTGTGCGCGAACGATGGCGTCGAAGTCGGTGCCGAGCGCGCGGCCCGCACCGGTGAGTTTCGATTCGTAGTGCACGGCGATCGCTTCGGTCAGCCAGCTGGGCGAATAGCTGTTCGGGAACAGGAACGGATTCCGCCCAAACACCCACTGGCCAAGCCGCCAGAGCCCGCGCGTGCGATCGAGATGAAAAATGTGCGCGAGCTCGTGCGTGACGACGAGATCGATCCAGTCATCGAGGAACTTGAGTGAGTTCGCGTCGATGGTCGGACGTGCATAGATCACAATCCGGTTCGACGGGAACGGCGTCGCATACCCATTCGAGAGGTCGAGATTGTCGGCGACCACGAGATCGATCATCCCGCGTGGTTCGGCAAGTTCCTTCGAGAGGCTCGCGTGCGCACGTTCCGCCGAACCCGCTGCGCGGCGCGCCGTGGCTTCGAGGCTGTCCGAGAAACTGACCCGAAAATGCGCCGTGGTGATCGTGCGCCAGTGGGCGTTTGGGGCGAGCTGGGCATCGGCGGCCGGCGCAACCGCTAGTGCCAGCGCGATCATGGCCCAGACGCCCGGATTGTTCGGATACGACATCGGCGATTACGGGTTGGAGCGCATGGATAACTCGCTGAAATACTTCTCGAGACCTTCCAGCATACCAATCGCATACCGGGATTGGAACTCAGGTGTCCTGAGCGCCGCTTCCTGATCGGGAAGAATCACAAAGGCGCCCTCACAGAGAATCGCAGGAAACCAGGTGGGCCTGACCACCGCGAGGTTGTCGTAGTTCACGCCGAGGTCCCGCAACCCCATCCAACGGACCATGCCGCGCTGGACGGCGCGCGCGAGAGGTTCGGCGCGATGGTGGAAGAAGTAGGTCCCGGTGCCGTTGGTGCGACTGGGATTCACGCCGTCGGGATGTGCATTGAGATGAATGCTCACCATCACCTCGGCGTCGCCGCGGCGCGCGATAATGGCGCGATCACCGAGGGCGACGGGCCCGGCCGCCGTGCGCGTCATCACGACGGTGGCGCCGGCGGCCTCGAGCATCGGCTGGAGTGCCCGCGCGACGGCCAGCGTCGCATCGCCTTCATACAGCCCAGTGGGACCGATGGAGCCGATGGGCGGATGGCCCGCATCGACGGCAATGACGCGACCGGCCAATGGGCGCGTGATGTCGCCAACGACGGGCGGCCTGCGCATGCGCAGCACGAACGCGCCGCGGTCCCAGAGCGTGAGGTAGCCGTAGGGCGCCTGACGCAGGTGCACCGTCACGCGCACACGATCGCTGGACGCCTGCTCCCACGTCACGTCGCGCACCACGGCATCGTCGGTGGAGAAGTTGATGATGTCGATATTCGACACGGTGTTGTACAGCGTGAGCACAACCGCGTCGCGGCGCTCCTCGATCAGGAACGGCGTGCGTTCGGTGAGCGGGATGCGCACGTCGGTCCATCGTTCATTGGCCGTCACCCGCGCGTTCGACGCGGTGCGACGGACGTTCGCGGCGCGGGCATCGGGCTTCACGTACTTGCGTTCGAGCCAGGCATCGAGCGTCGCGTCAAGACGTACCCGCACCCAGTCGCCGCGCTCGCCGGTCAGTTCCACGATCGTGCGCGGGTGCACGAACCATTTGTATGTCCCCGCTGGCGTCGGCCGAAGGATCGTCACCATATCGGTGTCGCTCTTCGCCCCCTCGTTGGAGTTCTGTAACTCAACGAAGGTCGGAACGTCTGGCACGGTGAGCGTTACCGGCGGCGGCGGCGCGCCCGTCGTGGGGTTCGGAAACGCGATCTCATGCACCACGCGCACGGTATCGCCGTTCTTCGTGACCACGAGTTCGTACCGCGGCCTGTCGCGCGGTGGCACCGGCAGCCAGGCGAGGAATGCGCCGTTGGGATGCACCGTCACCGACGCACCGTTGATCGTGAGCCGCGCATCGCCTGACCCCACTGACCCCAACAGAAAATTGGAGTCACGGACCGCAATCACCTGCCGGGCGCGCGGGTAGATCACGCGCGGCGCGAGCGGGCCGTCAACCTGTGGAAAAGCGAATGGCTTGCCTGGCACCGCCGGCTCGATCATGCGCCCGTCGGCAGTGAGCCGCACGTTTGGGGGATCGACCCGCTGGCCCGCGAGCGAACCGAGAGCGATTCCAGACGCTGGCAGGCCGCCGGTCGTGGCAGGAACTCGTGCCCCGGCTGGCGGCACCACCGGAGGCGGCGCCGCGGCCGGCGACGCACCGCCCGCGCAGCCGATTGCCACGAGTGTCACCGTCAATTGCAGAAACCGTTGCGGACCACTCATGGTGCGCCAAGGATAGGGAGTTGGCCGGCTGATCGCCACCCGATCCCACCTCTCTAGACTCGGCGACTCGCCGTCTCCGAGCCTTCCCTTCATATTTCTGTGATGGTCCCGATTTGCTCGCCAGCACCAGACCCCTCCTGACCTCGTCGTGACCGGAACACCACCGCCCAGCCGCGAGGTCATCGTCAGCGTCTACGGACAGACTGACATCGGCCGAAGCCGCAAGCACAACGAGGACGCATTCCTCGTCGCCGACCTGACGACGATGCACGCTACGGTGCAGCCCGACCTGCGTTCGCACACCCTGGGCACACGCGGTGCGCTCTTCATGGTGGCCGACGGGATGGGCGGTGCTGCCGCCGGCGAGATCGCCAGCGCGATGGCCACCGAGGTCGTGCTCTCCGACCTCGACAGCAGCTGGTGCCGCTCGGCGGAGAGCGATCCCGAGACATTCGCCCGTGCGCTCTGCCTGGCCACTGAGGCCGCCAACGCGCGCATTCACACATTCGCCACCGAGCATCGCGAACACCGTGGCATGGGCACGACCGCCACGATCGCTGGCCTGCTTGGCGACACGCTCTACCTCTGCCAGATCGGTGACAGTCGCGCCTACCTCGTGCGCGGCGGCGTGGCCCGCCAGATCACGAAAGACCAGTCCCTGGTCCAGCAGCTCGTCGAAGCCGGCGAGCTCACGGCCGAAGAAGCCGAAGTCTACGAGCGCCGCAACATCATCCTCCAGGCCCTCGGACCGGAACCGGTGGTGCACGTGGACCGCACGAGCCAGCAGCTGCGGCGCGGCGACACGCTCGTGCTCTGCAGCGACGGGATGTCGGGCCAGATGCGGGCCACGGACATCGCGCGCATCGTGGACGAAAACCCCGATCTCGCCGCCACCTGCCGCAATCTGATCGCGCTGGCCAACGAGAACGGCGGCCCGGACAATATCACGGTGATCGCTGCGCGATTTGAAGGCAGCGGGCTCGTGGCGCCGGAAGCCGCCGAGGCCCCGGAACCCGCCAGACCGATGGCCCTGCCCGTCGCAGCCGCCGACCGCCGCATGCCCACTGGCGCGCTGCGCGTCATCTTGGGCTCACTCGCCGCGCTGCTCGCGCTCTACCTGATGTGGGCCGCTATCGCGAATTCGTGAACAGCGCCCGCGCCGCGGCCTGCTGCATCGCCCGCGTCGGCTCCCACGCACAGACAATCGAGAGGTCACGCCCCAGCGCTGCCGCCGCGCGCGGGTGACAGTACGCAATAATCACGGTGTCCCGGCCGGCCTTCGTTGCCGGTGCAATCACAGCGCGCGCACGATCGAGTTCGTCCCGTGTGACCGCCTCACCGACAGTGTCGTCGGGCACAAACTGCACGGCGAGCGGTGCGCGTTCCGCTGCGGCCGGTGCCGCGGACTCGGCGACTTCGATATGCAGCGAGCGCAGCGTGTCACCGAAGGCCGTGACGTGCGCCCGCGATCCGGCATGGATCACGTTTACCACTTCGATCGTCGCACCCACTCTGGGACGCTGACCGCTGACGAACCGGACACACCGGTCGGCGAGCTGCCGACTCCACATCACGTCGTCGAGCGAGGCCTCGCGCGCAGGCGCGTCGGCGTTCGGCCGTCCCCACCCGGCCCATCGATCCACGCGACCGATGGCCTCGCGTACGCGGCTTATCACGATCTCGCCGCTCATGGCAGCCTTCGTCAGGGCGTCGACGACGCCCGCGAGATCGGAAGGAGCCAGAATCAGGTCGCACCCCGCCGCCACCGCGGCGATCGCATGCGCGGGCTCGTGCGCCGCGTCGAACCCGGGCTCGCGGTCGAACGGCACCGTCACCACGATGCCATCGAAGTGCAGTTCATTGCGGAGGAGGTTCTCGACCAGCGCGGCCGACCGCATGGCACCCTCAGGCGCGCCGAGCGCGGGCACGCTCGCTGGCGAGACCATCACACAGGCCGCGCCACCGTCAATCGCCGCGACGAATGGCGCGAGATCGGCAAGACGAAGGATCGACGCGGAATCCCTCACCGTGCCGGTTTCCAGCATCCGCCCGATCCCCGGGAAGTGCATCGCGCACGCCACCACCGACTCCGACTGGCAGGCGTCTACCCACTCGGCGACGATGGCCGACACCACGGCCGGGTCGCTGCCGCCGCCGCGAATCCCGACACGCGCCGACCCGCGCGCCAGATCGAGGTCGCAGACCGGCGCGAGTGCCCAGTTCATCCCCACACTGCGCAGTTCGCGCGCCGTCAGCCGCGCCGCGCGTCGGACGACCTCCACGTCGAGCGACGGAAGCGCGTCGTCGCTCTCGACCATCGCCACCGACACCAGAGCGCCAAAGCAGGGCAACTCGGTGAGTCCGACGACGGCCTGCCCCGCCCCTCGCTCGGCGTGCGCCGCTACGAGGATCGGTGCGCGCGACTCCGCATGCAGTCGCGCGATGAGTGCGGCGACTTCATCGCGCGGGCCTCCCTGCACGAGAAACCCACCGACGCCAAGTTCGAGCGCATCGTCGATGCGTCCCTCGATGTAACGAAACCCGTGCGCGTGGTCCCATCGCAGCGCCGGAACGACGAGCCGGGCAATCTCCTTCACGCGACGCTCACGCGACGCTCACGCCGGCGCTCACGCCGGCGTGTAGCTGCCGAGCACGCGCGGGCCGCGCGCGCCGGTCGCCGAGCGGACGTTGCCGGGACGCCCCTTGAGGTGCAGCCAGCCGAGCAAGGCAAACGCGACCGCTTCCTTGGCGTCGCCGTTGAAGCAAACGTCGTCGAAGCGGCGAATCCGCATCGCACTGTAGCCGCCCCGCGCGCGCGCGACGCCGAGCTCGCGCTCGATCGCGTCGAAGAGCGCGTGGTTCCGCGCACCGCCACCCGAGACCAAGAGTTCGGTCACGGGCTCGGCGACAAATCGCTCGAAGGCCAACGCGATGCTACGCGCCGTGAGCAAGACGGCGGTCGCGATGATGTCGGCGTCGCTGCACCCGTTCCGCGCGGCGCGACAGGTGGTGACGAGCGCCGCGATGTATTCCGTGGTGAACAGCTCGCGCCCCGTGCTCTTGGGTGGCGTGGCCGCGAAGAAGAGGTGCGTCAGCAGCGCATCCACCACCTCGCCGATCGCCTCGCCCGAGCGAGCGAGCAGACCGTCGCGATCGAACAGCAGCTCCGGCCTGAGCAATCGCGTCACGCCGTCGATCACACAGACGCCGGGGCCGGTGTCGAACGCGTGCACGGCGTTGAGCGCCACGCCCGCTTTCGCCGGCGGCACGATGGTGACATTGCCGATGCCGCCAAGGTTCTGCAGCGCGCGCCAATGATCTGGCGCAGCAAACAGGAGCGCATCGGCGATGGGCACGAGTGGCGCGCCTTGTCCGCCGGCGGCCAGATCGCGCACGCGAAAATCGGCGACGACGGGCAGCCCGGTACGCTCGGCAATGACGGCGGGTTGGCCAAACTGCCAGGTGGCGCGCGGCGGATCGTGCCAGACCGTGTGGCCGTGCGATGCGATAGCCGCGATGTCGGAGCGAGCCACGCCCGCTTCGGCCATCGCGGCAACGGCGGCGTCCGACAATCGCGCACCCACATCGAAATCAAGTCGGGCGTATTCCTCTGGCGACGCGGCGCGCATCGCGGCGGCTAGGCGGCTGCGAAACGGCGCATCGTATGCATACTGCACGAACGCCAGTAACTCCGGCGTGATGGCGCCGTGGGCGTCTTCGCGAAATCGCACGACGGCCGCACTGATGCCATCGAGCGAAGTTCCCGACATCAGACCAACAAGCACATCCGACTCAGGGCGCGCTGTGCCGGGCCAGACGTCGCGGGTCATGTCACCGGCGGCGGCGGGCCGGGCACGACGTCGCGAATGCGGCCGGCGGCGTTGGCCAGCAGATGCTGAGCAGTGGACTTGTCGATCGCCAGTTTCTGCATCACGATCGCGAGCTTGACCGATCCGTCGGCGCCCGCCAACTGTGCGCGGGCATCCTCGCGCGAGCATCCGCACACCTCAACGACGATGCGTTCGCTGCGGTCCTTGAGCTTGGCGTTCGTGGCCTGCACGTCCACCATCAGATTGCCGTAGGTCTTGCCCAGGCGAATCATCGCGCCCGTCGTGATCGTGTTGAGTACGAGCTTGGTGGCGGTACCCGCTTTCATGCGCGTGGAACCGGTCACGGCCTCGGGGCCGGTGATCGGGAGAATCGCGAGGTCGGCCGCGGCGAGCATTTCGCGAGGCGGCGGCGAGCAGGCGAGGATGGCGGTGCGTGCGCCGAGTTCTCTCGCCCGCTCGAGCGCGACGCGCACATAGGGTGTGGTGCCGCTCGCAGCGATGCCGATCAGGAAGTCGCCCCGCGTGACGCCGGCCGCATCCACATCGGCGCGGGCGCCTTCTGGCCTGTCTTCAGCGCCCTCCTGCGACCGCGTCAGTGCGGCATGACCGCCGGCGATGATGCCCTGCACCATGGCCGGATCGGCGCCGAACGTTGGGGGAATCTCGCTGGCGTCGAGGACTCCGAGCCGGCCGGAAGTCCCGGCGCCCGCATAGAAAAGGCGTGCGCCCGCACGAAAGGTGGCTTCGGCCCATTCAATGGCCTGCGCGATTTTTTCGCGCTGCGTGGCCACCGCGTCGGCGACTAGGCGATCCTCGGCGCCAATGAGGTCCACGATCTCGAGTGGGGATGCGAGATCGATCTCCGCTGTTCGCGGGTTACGCTGTTCCGTGACGCGTGGGTCCACGACAGCTAAGTTATGGAACGTGCGTGGGAGGGCCAACGCCTGAGCGGTCGTCCCCGTGCCACCCCCGAGGGAGGATTCACGTGCCCGTCCGCTATTCGATGTCGCGCCACACCCTGTCGGCTCTCGCCGCCGCATCGCTCTTCGCCGCCTGCTCGCGCGGCCCGCAGCCCGGCGCCGCGCCAGCTCCTGCCGCCGCCCCGGGCATCCGCCCCGACGCCGCGGCCGTGCGCCCGGTCGACCCCGTGCGTGCTGTTGCCGCTGCCAAGGCGGCATTCCCCGCTGGCTGGCGCTTTGAGGCTGGTACGGAGGCCACATTCGCCGAGCACGCGATGGTGGTGAGCGTGCAAAAACATGCGAGCGAGGCGGGAGTCGAAATCATGAAAGCCGGCGGCAATGCCGTGGACGCCGCCGTCGCGACCGGCTTCGCGCTCGCCGTGACGTCGTCGAGCAACGGCAACATCGGCGGCGGCGGGTTCATGACGATCCGGATGGCGGACGGCCGAATCGCGACGCTCGATTACCGCGAAACCGCGCCGGCCGCTGCGACGCGCAACATGTACCTCGACGCCGACGGCAAGCTCACGAACACGAGCACGGTGGGGTATCTCGCGTCGGGCGTGCCGGGCTCGGTGGCCGGCATGGCCGAAGCGCTCGCCAAGTACGGCACGATGCCGCTAGCCAAGGTGATGGCGCCGGCGATTCGGCTCGCGAGCGAGGGCTATCTGATCGACCGCGACACCACCCGCGACACCGCCCGCGCCGCGGCGCCGTGCAGTCGCCTCATCGCGCAGTTCGGCGGCAAGGACCTCTTCTGCCCCGGCGGCGAATCACTCAAGGGCGGCACGGTCTTCAAGCAGCCCGACCTCGCACGCACGCTCTCGCTGATCGCAGCGCAGGGGCCGAAGGCGTTCTACGAAGGGAGCATCGCCGATTCGCTCGTGGCCGAGATGCAGCGCGGCGGCGGCATCATCACCAAGGCAGATCTCAAGGCCTACAAGCCCATCTGGCGCACGCCGATCACCGGATCGTACCGCGGGCACACGCTCATCACGATGCCGCCAGCTTCGTCGGGCGGCATCACGATGCTCGAAACGCTGAACATCCTCGAGACCTTTGCGCCGCTGCCGCCGGCCGGAAGCGCGGGCTACGCGCATCTGGTCGGTGAGGCGCTGCGCCGTTCGTTCACGGACCGCAATGCGAAACTCGGCGACCCAGCGTTCGTGAAGGTTCCCGTGGAGCAACTCACGAGCAAGGCATACGCCACGACGCTGGCCGCACAGATCGACAAGTCGAAGGCGTCGAAAACGCCCGCGTTCAAGGCGGGCACAGAGCCGGAGCACACGACGCACTACTCCGTGGTGGATGCGACCGGTAACGCCGTCGCCACAACGACGACACTGAACGGTGGGTACGGATCCGGCGTCTGGGTGCGCGGCGGCGGCTTCTTCATGAACAACGAGATGGACGACTTCGCTGCGGCGCCGGGGCAACCCAACATGTTCGGCCTCGTACAGGGCGAAGTGAACGCGATCCAGCCGGGCAAGCGGATGCTGTCGGCGATGTCGCCGACGATCGTGCTCGACCCGAGCGGCAACCTGATGATGGTGACGGGCGCCGCAGGCGGCCCGACGATCATCACAGCGACAATGGAGGTCATCCTCAATGTGGTGGAGCATGGGATGACGCTTGCCGATGCCATGAAGGCGCCGCGCATCCACCATCAGGCGCTGCCCGACCAGCTGGACTATGAGCAGCGGGGACTCTCAGCCGCCGTCGTGGATTCGCTCAAGGCCATGGGTCACACGGTCGGCACACGGACCAGCCTCGCGACGGCGAATTCAATTCTGCGTGTCCGCGGTGGATGGCATGGAGTCGGCGAACCACGGTCGACCGGGACGACGGCTGTCGGGTACTAGTGCAGAGGCGAGGAACCGCGAGGAACCGCGAGGAACCGCGAATCTCCGCGGTTCCACACCACGAGTTACAACGTCGCCGCGCACGCGTGATCGTCGCTTCGCATGCCGTTCCGCGCCAACAGAGATTCCCGTAACATTCGCGGAACCTCGTCGTCGGACTGGTGTCTACTGGGCAGCAGCTGCCAGTCCGTGACGCCTACCACTCCGGGATCCGCACACATGTCGGCCACCATCCGCACCACCGTCGTCATCACACTCGTCGGCTCGGAAGGCGGCACCCGGACGTTCATCGAGTTCGCCGCGACGACACTCTTCACGGGGGCCGAGAACAGCAATTGGTTCCCGATTCGGTTCGGATTGCGGTTTTAGTCCCGAACGCCCGGTTATTGTCGACATTCCGCCGCGCGCGCGTGGGCTTCGAGCCCTTCGATACGTGCAAGCGCGGCGACATCGGCGACGACCGATCCGGCCGCGTCGAGTCGAAGCCTAAATCCGCGACCGCAGGAACTCGGGCGTCAGCCCCTGGAGCATGGTCGCGAGAATGGTGAAGTAGTTCGTCACCATCAACAGCCCCACCACGATCAGCAGCACGCCGGCCACCTTCTGGACATACCCGAGGTAGCCCTTGAACCGGGCGAACACCGTGAGGAACCAGTCCACCGCGAACGCCGCGGCGAGGAACGGCACCGCGAGCCCCATCGAATACGCGAACAGCAGCAGCATGCCGCGCTGCAGGTCAGCCTCGCTCGCCGTATAGGTGAGGATGGCACCGAGGATCGGACCGATGCACGGACTCCAACCCGCACCGAACGTGATACCGACGAGTACCGAACCCAAGTAGCCCATCGGTTTGTCGGCGAGGTGCACGCGTCGTTCGCGCGCGAACGCACCAATGTTGAGCACGCCAAGCAGGTAGAGCCCGAACACGATGATCAGCCCGCCGCCGATGCGCGCCATCCAGATGCGGTTCGACTTGACCACGAATCCAAGCGTGGTCGCGCCGGCGCCAAGCAACATGAAGATGAGCGTGAAGCCCGAGATGAAGAGCAGCGCATGGATCACCGCGAGCCGTCGCGACTTGCTCACATCCTCGACCGAGAGCCCGGTAATGAACGTGACGTAGCTCGGCACCAGCGGCAGCACGCAGGGCGAAAGAAACGAGAGCAACCCCGCCATGAAGGCGATGGCAATGCCCACTCCACCCGATGGCTGCATCAGCGCGCCTCGCCCGTCAGATCGTGAGCCCTTCCATCTTTCTCCGCTCGGCAGGCCGCGCACATCCCGTAGACCACAAGCCGGTGCCGCACGGGCACAAAATCATTGGCGTGCGCCAGCGCACCCGCGCGTGGTCCAACCACATCATCAGGAACGCGTGCCACGCCGCCGCAGGCCGTGCAGAGCAGTTCGCTCGACGACACGTCGTCGCGCATCGGTTGAAATCGGCGGAATCCTTCGCGCCGGTCTTCGAGTTCAGTGACGAGCCCGCAGGCGATCAGCGAATCGATCGTGCGATAGACGGTCGCCGTCCCGGGCGCGGGACTTTTCTTGCAAAGTCGGTCAACCACATCTTCCGCCGAGAGCGGACGCTCTGCCCCAAGGACCACGGCCGCGATCGCCATCCGCTGAGGCGTCGCGGGGAACTGACGGGCCTTCAGCCAGTCGCGAAACCGCTCGACCGATTCGTCGCGGGCAAGGTCGAGCCCCGTGGTCATGCGGGGAGTACCGCTGGCGCGGCAGCCAGCATGGCCTGGACCTCCGCTCCGGTCATGCGATGCGCGTCAAACGCTTCGCCCGCGCGCTCCTGCACGCCGCGCACGACGGCCTCCACTGCAGCCAGCGGCGCGTCGGCTTCGGCGACGATGTCCACTGCCCACTTGCCGCGCTCGGGACCTTTTCGCGTCCAGCGATACGCCGCGGTGTGCACGACGGTGCGCTCGGCCGACAGCTCGGCCGGTTCGGCCACTGGTTCACCTGCGTGGGTCGACGACTCGAGCGCCAGTTCCGGAACCGGTTCTTCGACCAACGCGTCGGCTACCGAGGCCGCGACCGGCGGAATCATCGCGACAACGGCGACGCCGGTTTCGACCTGCCCCTGCCGGATGGCAGGAAAGAAATGCACTTCCGTGATGCGCTCGGCTGGGATCTGCTCGAGGATCGACCGAAGAAAGCGCTCGCGAGTCTCGTTGATCACGGGAAAAAGATAGCGGACGGCCCGGTGCTAGAGCAGGCTCACCGGATCGCGGTCAAAGGTCACGCGCAGCCCGGCCCGCGCCGGCACGTCGAACCTCGTGAGCAACCGCCGCCCGACTTTGGTGAGCGCCGAAGATTTTCGCGCTCTGAGCACGAGGTGCCAGCGCCAGCGGTCTTTGATGCGGTCTACCGCGCAGGGCGCGGGGCCGATAATCTCGAGCGCGCCCTCCGGAAGCAGGGCAATGGCCTTCGTCAGCCACTCGCCAGCCCTGATAGCGAGCTCAGCCGTTGCGTCTTCCCGCGTGCCGCTGATCACCACATTCGCGAGGCGCACAGTTGGCGGGTACGCCGGACTCTGACGGGCCACAAGCTCTTCGGCAACGAAGGCGGCGTAGTCGTGCGTGAGCGCGCAGGTGAGGGCATGGTGCGACGGCACGCGCGTCTGCACGATCACTTCACCGCCCTTCGGCCCGCGGCCCGCCCGCCCTGCGACCTGGCTCACGAGTTGGAACGTGCGTTCCGATGCACGGAAGTCCGGGAGGTTGATCCCGATGTCCGCGTCAATCACGCCAACGAGCGTCACGTTCGGGAAATCGAGCCCCTTGGCAATCATCTGCGTGCCGAGAAGAATGTCCACTTCGCCGCTGGCCACGCGATCCAGAATGTCGGCGTGCGCCCACTTACCACTCGTAGTGTCTACATCCATTCGCGCGATGTTGGCTGACGGGAATCGCTCGCCGAGCACGCGCTCAACTTGCTGCGTGCCGAGGCCGCGCTGGCGCAACGTGGTGGCGCTGCACTTCGGGCAGGCCGTGCTCGGCGCTTCGCTATGCAGGCAGTAGTGACAGATCAACCGTTCGGGGAGGCGATGATAGGTGAGCGAGATCGAGCAGCGCGGACAGGCGCAGACCCATTCGCATGCGCTGCACTGCATGAACGACGAATAGCCGCGGCGATTGAGCAGCACGATACTCTGCTCGCGGCGCGCGAGACGGTCTTTAAGCGCACGTTCGAGCGGCTCGCTCAAGACGTGGCGTAGCTGGCGTTCTGAGGGCGTCGTCGCGGCTTTCGTCGCGGCGCGCAGATCCACAATCTCCACGTGCGGCAGGGCGCCACCACCCACGCGGTCCGGCAGCGACAGCTTTGCGTACTTGCCGTCGAGCACGTTTTGCCAACTTTCGAGTCCTGGCGTGGCACTGCCAAGCACGCAGACGGCGCCCGCGGCCCGGGCGCGCACGATGGCCACATCACGCGCGTGATAGCGCGGCGATTCGCCCTGCTTGTACGTCGATTCGTGTTCTTCGTCGACAATTACGGCACCCAGGTCCGGGAGCGGCGCGAACACGGCGGAGCGCGCGCCAACGGCGATGCGCTTCTCACCAGAGCGGAGCGCGCGCCAGGCGTCGTAGCGTTCGCCATCGGAGAGCGCGGAATGCAACACAGCCACTTGGTCGCCGAAGACGGCGCGGAATCGATCGACCGTTTGCGGCGTCAGTGCAATTTCCGGCACGAGGACGATCGCCGTGCGGCCGCGACGGATCACCACTTCGCGCAGCAGCTCGAGATACACCAGCGTCTTGCCGCTGCCCGTGATGCCGTGGAGGAGTGTCACGCTGCCTGGCGCCGCGGCCGTAAGCGCGGCGACAGCCGCCGCCTGCGCCGGCGTTGGAACCGGCTGCACAACGGGCGCGGTGTTGACGCGGCGGCCAGCAAATGGGTCGCGAGCCACGCCTTCGCGTGCGATGGTGATGTACCCCCGCTTGGCGAGCGCCGTGATCGTCGCGGGCGAGCAGCCGAGCGTTGTGGTGGCGCGCACGGCCTCGACGCGGCCGCCGGAGCTGTCAAGAAAGTCGTAGAGGGCCCGCTGCTGCGGCGCGCGCTTGAACGCGGCGTCGCGTTCGGTGAGCGTCGGCAACGCCTTCGCGACCACGAGCACGCGCCGCGTCTTGACTGCCGGGTCGGGTCGCGTGGCCGCGCTCAGCGCCACCGGAAGCGCCGCGCGCAGCACCAGGCCGATCGGCGCGACGTAGTAGTCGGCGATCCAACCACAGACCTCGAGCAGATCGGGGAGAATGACCGGCTCGGGATCGAGCGCGTCGAGCACCGGCTTGATCGACGACGCTTTCTCTGGTGCGCGCGAGGGCGCATTAGCCGGAGTCTCCCCTGTGCAGACGCCGATGACCTTTCGGCCCCGCACCGCCACGAGTACACGCGAGCCGCGGACGACCGGATGGCGCGTCGCGGTGACCGCATCAAAGGTCAGCGTGCCGAAGAACGGAAGCGGGACGGCGATTTCGACGAGCCGGCGAGCTTCGGCGCCCGGAGGGGCGATGCCGGCGTCGCTCCCCGAACCGGCTGAACCGACGGTGTTCATGTCGGCGGCGGTGGTGCGCGAAACGGTACGCGCCGTGGAGCGCGGTCGGGGCAGAACATAGATGCCAATCTACGCCGAGGGGCTTAGGCGACGCCTGAGAGGCAAACTGGCGCCGCACGCGCCTGCTCAACCGCCGTCGCATGTCCCTACTCGAATCCACCGAGCGGCCGTAGTCACGGCGCAGCCGCGCTACCGCCGGCGCCTTACAACAGCGCGCGCAGGTGCGTGACAGCCGCCTCGCCGAGCCGTTCGGGCGCGTAGCCACCCTCGAGAGCGCTCACGACGCGACCGCCGCACCACTGGTCCGCACGTGACACCAGTTCGCGCGTAAGGCGAGTGACATCGTCCATCTCCATCGTGAACCCGCCGAGCGGGTCGCCGGCCAGTGAATCGAACCCGGCCGAGATGATCAAGAGGTCGGGCGTGAAGCCGACGCTCGCCGCATCCACCGCCGAAAGAAAGGCGCTCACGTACGCCTCGCGCGCGAGCCCGGCGGCCATCGGCACATTCCAGACATTCTGGTGCGGGCCGCGATCGTCTGCCGCCCCAGTGCCAGGGTACCAAGGCCACTGATGCATCGAGACAAAGCGGATGTTCGGGTCGGTCTCGACGAGCGCCTGCGTGCCATTGCCGTGGTGCACGTCCCAATCCACCACGAGCACGCGATCGAGCTGCTTGTTGCGGCGTGCGTAGTGCGCGGCGATCGCGACATTTCCGAACAGGCAGAACCCCATCCCCGATGCGCCCAGCGCGTGATGGCCCGGCGGCCGTACCGCCGAGAAGCTCCGAACAACCGTCCCGGCGAGTGAGAAGTCCACGGCGTCGAGCACGCAGCCCGCGCCGGCCGTCGCCGCATCCCAGGAGCCTTCGCTTTCGATCGTGTCGGCGTCGAGTCGGCCACCACCCCGCTTCGCGAGATCCTCAACGAGCTGCACATAGGCAGGCTCGTGGGCCAGCGCGATCTCATCCGGACTCGCGTGCCGCCCCTCGAGATGCTGAATCGCCTCGTACAACGTGAAGTCGTTCCGCAACGCGCGCGGTATCGCGCGCAGCCGCCCAACATGCTCGGGATGATTCCACCCCGTGTCGTGGCGCCCGCAATCGGCGTGCGAGAGGTAGGCGACCGAGGCGGTCATACCTCACCGCGCACTAACGAACGGGGCGCCGAAACCGGTGCGCCACCAGAAACGTCGACCCGTTCTTCGCACCAGATGACGCCACCGTCGCATCGGATCCCTTCACTTCCCACCCGTGGAGCTTCGTGATGAAATCCGACATCGGGGCGCTACCCTGTGCAAACTGGTCCAGCGCGGCGCGCACAACCGTCGCCACCGGCTCATCGGTCCGCACATCCATCGCGATCGCGTCCCAGAGCGCCTCGAACTGTACGCGCAACGTCACCCGCTCTCCGCCTTCAGCGCCAAGCCGCACGACCACACCCCGCGGCGTCCGCAGGTTGGTCACGAATGGGCGAGCCATCGCGTCGACGCTCACGATGCCGCTCCGGCCGGTTGATCGACCGGTGCGGCCGGCGGCAGTGACGCCAGGAACAGCGCCACCTGCTGGTCGAACAGGTACGACGAGGCAGTCACCGCGGTCGCCGCACCGGCCATTGCCACACCGACGACGATCTCCTCACCACCCTGTCCGCGTAGCGTCATGTGCGTCGGCCCCTCTTGTTCGACGAATGCCGAATAGATGCCGGACCCCCGCTGAAAAAAGTCACGGGCGGCTTTGAGCACGTCGGCGCCGGACAGTGAAGTCGTAGCCTGCTGCAACGTGCGATTTCGCTGAATGTTGGTCACCGGATTCTCCGTCTCATCAAGTTCGTGAGGCTACACCTGTTTCGATTCTGCCATCACCGCCGCTGCCGCGCCGATCGACAGCACGAGCACCGGCCCTGCCGCACCCGCATCCGATTCGAGCGTGGCGCCGAGCAGCCCACACACCGCGACCGCGACCCGCCAGTGGTGATCCTCCGCCGGTGCGCCGGGCACACGGTACTCGACCCGATCGCCCACGGCACCAACGGTCGCGCGCACCGCACCATCTGTCGTCTCCGCTACGGCACGCGTCAGTAATCTAGCAAGCGCGACACACACTTTCTCCACGTCGCTGCGCACGGCCGGCAGCGCGTGACTCGGCTCCTCCGCGATCAGCTGCACATCCGGGGCGCCAGCCGCCACCTCCCGGATCGCATCGCGCAGCGGTACGCGCGGGTCGAACGTGTCGTCGGCGATGGTCGCCGAGCCGTTGCTGATCGAGGAGATGAGCGCGATGTCGCGCACGATCGCACGCGCGCGTTCGAGGGCTGGCGCGCCGGTCACCGCCGACTCCACCGCCAGACGCAGCGCATCGGCGGCAGCCGATTCAAATTCGACACGGGCCCTGCGCGCGTCGCGCCCAATGAGAAACTGTCGGTCCAACTCACCCTGTGCGTCGGTCGCGGCAGCCTCGGCGCGCCGCACGCGGTCGAGCAGTTGTGCCCGGTCGGCGGCCCCCGCCATTAGCTCAGCCACGAGCCGCAGCAGCCCCCGGCGCTCCGGCGTGAAGTCGTCCCAGTCCTTGAAGTAGAACGTCACCGCGCCACGCACTTCCGTGGCCGACTGGATGGGGAGCGACACGATCGCCCGAAAGCCGAGTTCGCGCGCCACATCCTGCCAGTCCTCGAGATCTGGGTCGGCGAATACATCGGGTACTTCGATCACACGCCGCTCACTCGCCGCCTCTCCACTCGGTCCAAACCCGACCCGCACCCGCACATCGGCCAGCCAGGGCCGATGCTGCTCGGGCCAGTTGTGCGCGGCGGCAAGCCGCATCAGCTCCGACGCGCCATCGATCAGGTACACCGACGCCACGCTGGCGCCAACCACGGGGCCAACGCGGTCGAGCGCAAACTGAAACGCTTCCTCCGGCCGGTCGGCGTAGAGGAACGCGTGCACGATTTCGCGAACAGCCAGCAGCTCGCGCTGGCCGGGCACCTCAGTGGGCGGCGCGAGTGGCGACCGAACCAGATAGCGCCGCCGGGGTTTCACACGACCCGCTGCGCCGCGCGTCCACCGAGCGCGCTAACGGACAACGCCAACTGCCCCGTACAGGCGCGACAGAAACGCATCCTGGACCTTTCGCGTGACGGGGCCCGGCCTGCCGTCGCCAACGGGCAGCCCATCGAGCGTCACGATCGGGGCGATATCGGTGGTCGTGCCCGCGATGAACAGTTCCTGCGCGCTGCGCATCTCCTGCTGCGTCACGGGAACTTCCGACACGGGAACGCCGACTGCGCGCGCCGCCTCGAGCGCATGCTGCCGCGAAATGCCGGGCAGGATGTAGTTCGACAGGGGGTGCGTCCGCACCACGCCGCCAATCACGGCGAACGCGCTGGTCGCAGCACCTTCCGTGAGCATACCGTCACGAATGAGCAGTGCCTCATAGGCCCCAGTTTCGTGCGCCGCCTCGCGCGCGAGCACCGCGCCCATGAGGTTGACCGTCTTCAGGTCGCAGCGCGCCCAGCGGACATCCGGGAAGGAGATCGCCTTGATGCCCGTGTCGCGCATCGCGCGCGACGGCGTAAACGGCGATGCCGCCGCGTACACGGTGGGCGTCGTGCCGGCGGGCGGGAAATAGTGCGTCCGCGGCGCGGCGCCACGCGTGACCTGCATATAGACGGTCGCCTCGCCGGCCTTGAAGTCATTGTCGGCGACGAGGCGGTTGCACACCGCCTCGAGCCCGGCAACGTGGTCGGCGCCAAACGGGATTCGGACCGCGCCGAGCCCGTGCGTCATGCGGGCTGCATGCTCGGACCACGCGAAGATGCGCCCTTCGATGACACGCACCACTTCGTAGATGCCATCGCCAAACACGAAACCGCGGTCATCGACTGAGAGTCGAGCCTGGTCTTTCGGCAGGTATTCGCCGTTGAGGAAGACGGTGTTCATCTTTGAAAGGTGCCTGCGCGTGCGGTGGCACGGCAACCGCTGACACCCATCAACGGAGCGCCGCCACCAACCCGCGTGGGGGCGTCAGGTCAGCATCCGTTCGATCGACCGGACCAGCGGCGCGAATCCCAGCACTTTCCCGCTCACCCGCATGGCCTGCTCGTCGGCGAGCTCGCGCTGCCCACGGCCGAACAGTTCACCAACGATCCATGGCCCGGCGTTCGGGTTGCGCCACCAGTCGTCATTGAAGCGCTCGGTGAGCGTCTCGTCGAGCAGCGCCTGCAGCTGCCACGCCCGCAGGTAGCGCGCCGAATAGAAACCCGGATCGACGTCCACGAAAGCATCTGCGAGCTGATAGCGGAACCCAGTCGCCTGCCACAGCGTGTCGACGTACAACTCCGGCAACGCGCCCCAACTCACAGAGCCGCCATAGAGTTCGAGCTCATACATCAGTTTGCCGCAGTAGCGCCTCAGGAAATGGAGCTCCTCGAAACCGGCCGAACGCATGAACGCGGGCAGATCCACCTTGTCGAGTCCGGTGTACCGCAGCAGCCACCCGGGGCACTTGAGCCGGTGGTCGAACAGCATGGCATAGCCTTCCGTCACCGAGTTATCGCCGAGCCAGCGATACTCGAACGGCAGCGTGCGCTCGGCGTTTCCAAAATGCAGCGCATGGCCAAGCTCGTGCAGCAGCGTCTGCCAGTCGTTCTGGCCACCGTGCGGACGGATCACGAGATGCACTTCCTCGGGAATCCGTACCGGCGAGCAGAAGGCGCGCGCGCGCTTGCCTTCGCGCTCGCCCGTGTCGTAGCGCACACGGCCCCCCGCGTCCGCGCTCGCCCCCATCTCCGTGACGTGGCGGCGGACCTCGCGCTCCATCTCGCCAGCCGGAAACGCGCCGTCAAACTCGCGCGCACGAAACAGTGCCAGCGCATCGGCGCGCGTCGGTTCAGCGCCGACCATCTGGAGCCGCTCCTTCAGGAAGCGCGGCCTGACGTCATCCCACATCGCCTGCGTGTCGCGCAGGAACGCCGCGCACTGGTCGCGCAGTCCGCCCAGGGACACGGCGGAGAGCGCCTCAAACGTGGCGATGTACCCCGGCGCGATGCCGGTGTCCTCCACGAGGTCACGCTCGCGCTGCAACCGCTCCTGCTTGAGCGGCGCCAACTCCGCCGCGACCAGTTTCGCGCGGGCATCGTCGAGGGCACGCCGTTCGCCAGCGTCGCTTGTGTTCGAAATCGTGATCGCAGCGCGTTGGTACGGCTCGCCGCTTCCATCGGCGAGCGGAATCATCGCGACGGCCTCCCACCCGATCTCGCGTTCTTCGACCGGCGCGAGCGTGCGCCCAATCTGCGAACCGATCAGCCAGTCGAGCAGGAGCCGGGCGGAACGATGTTCGTCGCTGCCGACCTTGGCGCGGTCGTACATCGACCGAATATCGGCCATCACCTCGTCGCCGTAGGCGGCAGCGTGGCGTGCGTAGATGGGCTGAAGATCGGCGCCCTGCTTGAGGCCGGCGTGCGCGGCGTGATACTCGCGCGACACATCCTCGAGAAATGCTTCGGCGCGGGTTCGGATGAAGTCGAGAGGCATCGTGGAAATTACGACCGCACCCGCGTTGGCGCTCTCGGCCTAGCCCCGCGCCACCCGGAGCACTTCGTCGAGCGTGGTCACGCCGGTCCGGACGAGGCGCAGTCCGTCATCGAACAGCGACCGCATGCCCTTCTGCAGTCCCATCACCCGCAGCTCCTCAGAACCCCGTCGCTGCTGCACCTCGGCGCGAAGCTCCGCGTCCATGACCAGGAGTTCGTAGATACCCGTGCGACCGCGATATCCCGTCTGCCGGCAGGCGTCGCATCCCGCCCCTTTCCAGATGCGCTCCAGACCGAGCGCCTGCACATCGATGCGGCGCGCGACCGACTTGTCGGGCACCGTCTCCGCCTTGCAACTCGGGCAGATGACGCGGACGAGACGCTGCGCGAGCACCGCGTCCACCGTACTGGCCACGAGGTACGCCGCCACGCCGAGGTCGAGCAGTCGGGTGAGCGCCGTCGGCGCGTCGTTGGTGTGCAGCGTCGAGAGTACGAGGTGGCCGGTGAGCGCTGCCTGCGTAGCGATCTGGGCCGTCTCGGCGTCGCGAATTTCGCCGACGAGAATAATGTCCGGATCCTGGCGCAGCATCGCGCGCAACGTGTTCGCGAACGTGACGCCGACCTTTTCGTTCACCGGCACCTGCGGCACGCCCGTGAGTTCGTACTCAACCGGATCTTCAACGGTGAGGATTTTCTCGCGCCCCGTACGCAGCAGTTCCACCGCGGCGTAGAGCGTCGTGGACTTGCCCGATCCCGTTGGGCCGGTGCTCAGCACGATGCCGTGCGGTCGTGCGATCACGTCGCGGAACAGCTCGAGCGTGTCGTCGGCCATGCCGAGTTCGGTGAGCGAAATCCGACCGCGTTCCTTGTCGAGGAGGCGCAGCACCACGCTCTCGCCGCGTAGCGTCGGCATCGTGGAGACGCGGACGTCCACCTGGCGGTCTTGCAGCCGCAGCCGGATGCGGCCATCCTGCGGCATCCGTCGCTCGGCGATGTCGAGCTCCGCCATGATCTTGATTCGGCTAATGATCGCGGCGGCAAGATGCGACGGCGGCGACGGTGCGTTCTGCAGTACGCCGTCCACGCGGTAGCGTACCCGCAGCTCGTTCTGGTACCCCTCGAGGTGGACGTCCGACGCCCGCGCCTCGAGCGCCTCGATCAGCAGCAGGTTCACCAGCCGCACGACCGGCGCCTCGTTGGCGAGGTGCAGCAGGTCGTCGAGCGGAATCTCATCTTCGTCGTTCGCGCCGCGTTCGCTCGCCATCCCGGCAATCAGCCCTTCGGCGGTGACCTCGTCCTGCGCGTACACACGACGGATCGCGCTTTTGAGGTCGTGCTCGCCGTGCTGCTCGACCTCCACTTCGGCGCCAAAGAGGATCGAGAGGTCGTCGAGTGCCAACGGGTCCACGCGGCCGAGCCACGTGCCCACGCGCAACACGCGCAGCACGCCGCCGGAGAGCGCCAGCGGCAGCACGCCCTGTTGTTCGAGCCAGTCGGCGGTGAGCGACCGCGACAGTCGCTGCACCGCGGCCAGTTCGGTCAGTTCGTCAAGGCGCGCGGCGTCACTCGTGCCCACGCTACTTCGCCCCTCCGGGCGGACGACGCTTGATCGAGTCCTCGGGCGTGATCCGCGGCTTGAGCGGCATCTCCTTCAGCATCTCCGTGCTCCCCTCGAGCGAGTTGCGGAAACGCTCGATGTCTTCGTCGCTCGAGATGATGTGCGGCGTCAAGAAGAGAAAGAGTTCGTTCGTCGTCGTCATCTGCGTCGTGCTACCAAACAAGTACTGACCGATCAACGGAATACGTGAGAGAAACGGCACACCGGAGACCGTCTTGCTCTGGCTATTGCCGGCCAGTCCGCCGATCACCGTGGTCTGGCCATCGCGCAGAAAGATCTGCGTGGTGGCCTGCCGCTTGGAAATCACCGGCGCGCTGAACTGGATTTCATTCGTCGCAGCATCGTTGGTCTGGTCCACGGCCATGTTGACGTAGCCGTCGGCATTGATCGTCGGCGTGATCGTCAGCGTCGTCCCGACGGGGATGTACTGCACCGTCTGCACCGTCGTCGGCACTGTGCCCGTCGTCACGCTCTGGTTCACCTGCACAAACGGCCGCTGCTCGCCGACGTTGAGCACGGCCTGCTTGTTGTTCTGCGCGATGATCACGGGCATCGAGAGCACTTTCACATCGCCGCGCGTCTGTAGGGCTTGGAGCGCCGCCGCGTAGTTGATCGATCCGTTGCCGCTCGCGAGCTTGAAGATGAAGTCGCGCGCGCTCGGATTCGCGGGCAACAGCCCGAGCGTGTCGCGCTGGTTGGCGCTAGCGCCCTTCTTCGTCGCCGTACCGCTGAGCCCGACGTCAAGCGCGCTCGATCGCTGCACCTCAGCGATCGTGACCTCGATGAGCACCTGCAATGGGCGCAGGTCGATGCCCTGCATCAGCCCCTGAATGAGCTGGTAGTCGGGCAGCGTCGAGCGAATGAGCAGCGAGTTGGTCGGTTCGTCGGCGACAATGCGGATCTGCGACGCGGCATTGGAAAGCGTGCCGGGTGCTCCAGTCTGTGCGCCGAGGACGTTGCCGAGCAGGCCCTGTAAGAGCGCCTGCTGGCCGCCGCCGCGCCCGCCCGCGCCTCCTCCTCCCCCACCACCACCGCCGCCACGCCCACCGCCTGCACCGCCACCGCCTGCACCGCCACCGCCCGCTGCACCGCCCGCTGCACCGCCCGCTGCACCGCCCGCTGCACCAGGCACCGCCACGGCACCGCCACGGCCACCCCCTGCCGCACCGGGTAGCGTGAACTGCAATCCACCACCCTGTCCGCCAAACGCGTTACCGGTGGTGACGCCGAGCAGGTTCATCAGCACCGGCGCCACGGTCACGGCGTTGGCGTGCTTCAGCCGGTAGGTGTAGAGCTTCAACTCCACGGCCGCCGCCTGCTGCTGCGCCTGGGCCTGCTGCGCCCGCTGCAGCGCCGTCGTCTGAGCAGCCGGCGCCAGCGCCGGATCCCCTTCGAGCCGAATCAACGAACCCTGCGCTGTGAACTTGACGCCGTTCGCCTCGGAAAGGCCCCGGACCATGGCCACGAGCGTATCGCGCGTAAAGCCGCGCGCCATGCGAATCGTCACACGCTGTGACGGAATGTTGGTCATCGTGACGTTGAGGTTGCCCGCCTCCGCGAGCGCACTCAACACCACCTGCAGTTCCTGGTTCTGGAAGTCGAGCGCGACCGCGCCCTGCTGGCGCACGGTGTCGACCCTGACGCCGATAGCCGGCTGCCGAACGGGAGGTGCGCCACGCTGCGCCGCCAGCGCGCCTTCCGGCAACACAAGGAACGCGGCCACCACGGACGCAACGAGACAATGCGGGACTGGCTTCATGGGATCACTCAGGGAACTGGTTTGGTTGCATCAACCGAAAGCCGCTCACCATCGGCATTGCGGAACGTGACGCGCCCGCGCTCGATGGCGACGACGAGATATTCGCCAATGCGCGCGCCGAGCCGAACGACCGTGGACGCCCCGCCCGGTAACTGACAAATCGCGAAACTGCCGCCATCGTCCGCGATGGCGGTACCGAGCACCACCGGAGGCGGAGCCGGAACGCGCGGCACGTCATCGGCCTCGCCGGGGAGCTTGTACCGCTTCAGCGGAGCTTGCCGGTCGTCCGCGAACAGGTCGAGCGCCACGGCACCGGCAAGGTCGACGCCGCCCTCGACCGCCATAAACCGGAGCGCCGAATCGGGAATCATCACCGGTGTCGGTGCGGCCGCCACGGCCTCAACACGCACGGCGCCGACCACGGCGACGACCAGCACGGTCAGCGCAACGCCACACAGGAGCGCGGCGACCTTGAGCGTCCGATCGCGCAGCATCTCGCGCGTGATGAACGGCGTGCTCATGATCCGCGCTTCCCTGCGGCTGCGGCTGGTGCCGCCGCCCGCCCAATGGTCGCCGGTGCCGGTACGGCACGAGGCGCCGCGGCCGACAAGGCATAACCGATCACGGTCGCGCTCACCGAAAGCGTTTCCCAGTCGTCCTGGCCGGCACGCAACGTCTTCGTGATGTCGAGTCGCTCGACGACAACAACCTTCTCGCCGCGCTCAAGGGCGTCGAGAAAATCGAGCACGCCCTGAAAGTCACTCTCCGCGCGAATTTCGACACGCAACGGACGCAGACCGTCCGCGGGCACCGCCGCGGGCTGAGTGGCCATCGTTCTTCCGACCGAGGTACCTGCCGTGCGCGTGGCAGCACTCGCCAGCCACACATGGCTACGGCGCGCGACATCGCCGAGATAGGTCACGAGCGTCGCGCCGGCGGCCACGTCGTTCGGCCCGGCAAACAGGCGCGCGCCAACGGCCACGACGGCCGAATCGCCAACGCGCTTGCGGTCGGGGCTCAGTTGCGCGCCCGCGATCGCAGCCTGTTCGCGCGCGAACGTCTCGCGCTCCGACCCGATGCGATCGTTCGCTTCGACAATCGCGGCACGCATCGGACGCGCCACCCAGATCCAGCCGAGCGACGGAATGAGCACCGCGAGTGCGAGCAACACGGCGCGGCGGTCCCGGGCGTTGAGTGTCGGCAGCCTCATCGCTTGCCTCCGCTCAACTGTGCGCCGAGCGAGAAATGCTCAAGCGGCGCCTCGCCCTCGATCGCGTCGCGGCGGACCGGCGCGGTGGCGCGAACGGAAATGACGCCTGGCATCCGTGCAATGGCGTCGAATACCGGAGCGGCCTGCTCGGCCACGCCGTCGATGAACAACGAATCGCCGCGAACACGAACCGCCGTGAGCGATGCGTCGAGCGGCAGGTTCGCGGCCAGAGCGGCAAACACCGCCGACCAACGACGCGCGTCGCGCGCAGCTGAGGCGAGTGCCGCCACCTGACGGTACGCCGCATCCACCGGCGCACGACCGGCTATGGTCGCATCGACTGCTTGGCGAATCGCCGCCCGGCCTGCCTGCACCTGCGCGAGTTCGCGACGGACGCCCGCGTAATGCACGAACCCGGCGACGATCAGTGCCACGGACCCGGCCGCGAATGCCCACCACGCCGTTCGGCGGGCAGCCGCACGTTGGTTTACGATCGAGGCGTCGGTGCGAAACGTGAGCCCTTCCGCATCAGCGGCGAACCGCGCGGCCAATGTATCGGGCTGCGCGGCCAGCGCGGCCCACTTGGGCTCGGGCGCCAACACGCGCAGCCCCGTCGCGGTGAGCGCACCGATCATGGCGTGCGCGGCATCCGACGGGCCGGCCACTGCCACCCGTGCCGAACCATGATCGCCACCGCCGCTCGCGATCGCGGCGATCTGGGGCGCGTCGGCCGGGCCTCGGAATCGCCGCACGCCCTGCAGCGCACCGTTGACCATTGTGAGCAGATCTGTGCGGTCGGCCCGTGTGATCACCGCGTACGCCGTGCCCCGCGCGAACACCGGCCAGAGCGCCACCGCGGCCGCGGCCCACGCCGACTCGGCGGGTACCACCGCTCGCAGGGTACCGCCGGCCGCCGAGGCGGCCGCGTCCAGCGTCTGCATCAGGAGCTGAGCCGTCGATGACGTGAGCACCGTCGTCGGCGAATCCGTGCCGACTTCGGCGTGTGGCGCCGCCATTACCACGCTACCAACAACCTGCGGGCCACGTGCCCCGACGAAATAGCGCGCCGCGTTACGGGAGAGAAACCTGTTCCGGTCATCCGCGGCCAGCGGCGGCAGCGCTATTGCACGCGTTTCGGCGAGCGGTGGAAGCAGCGCCACCACGATCGACGGCCCCACGAGCGCCGCCGCGCGCGCCGCATCGACAAACGCCGCGGTGAGTAGGTCGAGCGATCCGTCGGCTCCGCCCTGGAACGCCAGGTCCCGCTGCCAGACGGTCGGCGCCCCCGCACTGGCGGCGGTGACCGACACCGGCGTCAGCGCCACACCGAGCACGCCCGCGTTCGACGACAAACGGCTCACCGCCACTCCTCGGCCGCGACGCCAGCCGCCGGTGCACCATTGGCATTCGTACGCTGGACGAGCACACGCAATCGCACCGGCCGTGCAGATGCGCTGGCATAGGCGAGCATCGTGACCTCGAGCTGCGTGGTCAGCACGCTTGCCCGCGCCGACATCGCCTGGCTCTGTACGGACACCGCGTCCTGCGCACCGCGTGCAACCGTGGTGCGCACGGGGGGCAGCACTTCGTTGACGCTCGCAATGCGTCCACCACGTGAGCGAATCGCCTGGATGCGCGCGACGATCTCGTCGGTCATCCCCGGCAGCACGCGCAGCACGGGTACGGGCGCGGTGTTGAGGTTCACCTGCGCTGCGCCAAGTGTCGTCAGATATGGACTCACAACCGCGTAAATGTCCGGTGTCATTCCTTTCACGTCGAGCAGTTCCTCCAGATCACGGAAACTCTGGTTGGTGGGCAGGCGCAGCAGCTTCGCCTTGAGGTAGTCGTCACGTTCGCCGCCGCGCGCGCGCGCGATCTCGTCCGAATCACGCCAGTCCAAGATGGCCTGCGCCAGTTGGTCCGCGAGCACGAAATCGCCGAGCAGGTTCGAGAACAACGTACGAAACTCAGACTCCGAAAGCGCGTTCGCGTTAAGGCGTGTGCCGAGATCCACGGCCCGAATCTCCACGCGCATACTGTCCACCAGCATCGTCCCCGAGAAGGCCGAATCCACACCGAGCCAGGGGTCGGCCGCGCGGGCACTCCCGATGGCCCCCGCCGTAGACGTCGGCCCGGCGCGGAGGGCGGCCTCGAGCTGCGCCTGCGTCATGGCAAATGCGCCCAGTGCGCCCGCGGTGGCGCGCGCACGATCAGAGGCGGCCAGACCCGCCTGGCGACGCTCGCGCCCGATCAGCGAGAACTCCATGGCCACGATCGTGATCCCCACCACGAGCCAGAGCGCGGCGAGCATGGCGACGCCACGACGATTGGTCACGGCGTCACCTCGCCAAAGACGATCGTGAGCGGTAGCGTGAGCAGGCGCGGCAGCGATGCGCCTTCCACTGCCACCATCGCGATTCGCAGGGCGATCGGCTGGCCCGTGGCCGCTTCGGTGCTCGGGATCCACCGCCCCGTCCGCTGGTCGAAGAACTCTACGGTGAGGTCACCGACGGTGCGATCGAGCTCACGCCGCATCAGCGGCGTCTGCGCGCTCGCCTGGTACTCAATGGCCAGCCCCTGTTCAGGCGTATTGTCATCGACGTCCACGAAGATCCGAATGCGCACGTTCGCCGCCATCAGCGGATTCGGAGCATTGGTCGTCAACGTCAGCTCGTTCCCGGTCGACGCTGCGGCGGTGACGCCAACGTTGGATGCCGCACCGGTGCGTGATCCCGGTGCCACACTCGCCACCTGTGCTCCACCGGCCCCGCCGCCGCGCCCGCCGAGTGGCACGCCGCCCTGCTGGATCTGCGGCTCACCCTGAACGATCCACTGCCTGAGCGTCTCGCGCAGCGCGGCAGCACGCTCGACCTCGGCCGATGCGTAACGAATCGTCTCCTGGCGGTCGATAATCGTAGCGAAGGCGGCCGCGCCACCGGTCGCCATCATCGCCACGATCGCAATGGCGATGACCAACTCGAGCAGAGTCATGCCGGAGCGGGCGCGGGTCATCCGTCCCCGCCGCGCCCACCACCACCACCCGCGCCAGCGCCCGAGCTCGTCGTGATCACCGGACGACGGTAGACATAGCTGTGCAGCGCGAACTCACCGTCCGCTGCCCACAACACGCGGACGGTGACGTCATACACGCCAGGCTGCGTCGCGACTGGCGTCGCCTCAGTTTGCCAGGAATACTCGTCCAGTGGTTCTGCAAAGGTGCCGGCCTTCACACTATCCGGAAGCGCCCGCAACGCCGTCTCGTTCAGGAACTCGAGCCAGTCGAGCCGGCTCTGCGCCAGAGCCGCCGTCTCCACCGCCCGCCTCGCACGTTCGGCAACGCGCATCTCGGCGCCGACCGCCTCGAGCGCCGCAATCGCCACAATCCCGACAATAGCCATCGCCGCCACCGCCTCGAAGAGCGAGACGCCCCAGCGGCCGCGCCTGCCCTGCTCAGCGCGTTTCGGTAGGTCAGCGCGCTTCGGCACGGGCCACTCCGGTCCACGGGTCGACGAGCACCATCGTGTTGCCGCCCGGTCCACGCACGGCGACCGAATCGGAGAATGACGCGCCACTCGGTTGGAACAGGAACTGCAGACGCTCCAGCTCCGTGACGAATACCGTCGCGCCCCCGAGGTCGATTGTACCCGCCGCGTAGGGCCCCATGCCCTGCACCCCGGTCGTGTCCACACGGAACATGCCGCTCGTCGGATCGAGCCGGACGGCAACGACCGCACTCCCGCGCACGGCCTCCGCACGCGCGTCACGCAGCAGCGTCAGCAGCGGTTCCGCGTCGCCCAGCGCCTTGGCGACACCGAAATTGCCGATCGCGGGCGCGGCAAGCAGCAGCGTCACCGCCAGCACGGCGAGCACGAGCGCCATTTCCCAGAGCGTGAAACCGCCGCGGGTGGCGTGCCTCAGCGGAACGATCCCGCGTTGATTCCATAGATCGCCTGCAGCAGCGACAGCGCGACGAACGCAACAATCGCGCCGAAAATGACGATCATCACCGGTTCCGCCAGCGCCGCCACGCGCTGCGTGGCGCGTTCGGTGCGTTCCTCGAAGATGTCCGCCGCCTTCACGAGAAAGGTGCGGAGGTCGCCCGCCTCTTCGCCGACACCGATGAGCTGGCCAAGCAGCGGCGAGAACAACGTGCTCTGGCCTACCGCCGCCCGCATCGAGGATCCCTCGCGCACCATCCCGCGCACGCGGGCCACTTCGTCGCGCGCGATCGGGTCGCCGATGCTCTCGATCGTGTCGTCGAGGGCAGAAAGCAGCGGAGCCCCTCCAGAGAGCAGCACGCCGAGCAGGCGCGCGAAGCGTGCGGAGATGGCGTATCGGCGCAACGTGCGCACCACCGGCACGGCGAGCAGGAACGACGCCCAGGCGCGCTTGCCGTCGTCGGTGTTCTTGACCCACGCGAACGTGGCGGCGCCAGCAAATGGCAACAGCGCCAACACGGGCCAG
>Ga0049085_10000090_pt1 | contig 38149 bp, 29 predicted proteins | sample GreLakmeSU08MSRF_FD_66721 | JGI IMG/M metagenome (GOLD analysis project Ga0049085, IMG submission 66721) | Freshwater lentic microbial communities from great Laurentian Lakes, MI, USA - Great Lakes metaG SU08MSRF | ecosystem: Environmental > Aquatic > Freshwater > Lake | place: Great Lakes... | reverse complement strand
GCCCGGCCGATACGGTCTGCAACCAAGCCACCCCAGATGCATCCGGCGCCACCGACCGCAATCACGGCGAATGCGAGGACGCGGATCGCCGGCGACGCGGTGGCGGTCAGCGCGTGGGGATCGCCAATCATACTGGCCGCGAGAAAGGCGGGAATCCACGTCCAGTATGAATAGAGCTCGGCCATATGGCCGAGGTATCCACCGAGCGCGAGGCGCCATGCACGCGAACCGATCACCTCGCGCGTCCTCAGCCACGAAAATGGTCGCGATGGAAAGGCAAATGGACCGTCGCGATATCCGACGAAAACGATCGCGGCAGCGATGACGGCGCTGGCACTGGCGAGCGCGGTGATGAAGCCCACTCCAGCACCGGGGATTGCTGAGATGAGGTAGGGGCCGGCCTTCCCGACGGTGAGCGCGCCGACCACTGCGCCGACCGCAAGGCCGCGCCGATCGCGAAACCAGGTGGCCGCCATTTTCATCGCCGGTGGATACACACCGGCGAGGAAGACGCCAGTGAGAAAGCGCGACGTGATCGCCGGGCCGAGGGAGTCGGTGACGGCGAGCCATCCGTTTGCCGTTGCACCGAGTAGGGCGCAGGCGGCGAAGAACAACCGAGTGGGGATGATGTCTGCGAGGTTGAGCAGTGCTGACACCGCGGTGCCCACGACGAAACCCAGTTGGGTCGCGGTCGTGAGCCATGCCACTTGGGAGTCCGTCAGGTTCCAGGCCTGGCGCAGCAGCGGTGCCGTGGCGCTACCGGCGAACCAAAGCGACATCCCCAACAGCTCCGCGCATACCAGCAGTGCGAGCATCCGCCAGCGAGCAGGAGCATCAGCGTCGCGCAGTACCGGCGACTGGATCACGCCCATGAGTGGCTGCGTTTCCACACATTGCGATCGAGACGCCAGCTTTTTCGCACCGAAAATTCCTCATCACCGGGGAACAGATCGGGATCGCGGACTGCCTCTGCGAAATCATTGCCCTTGGCCGATGCTTGATCGGCCCAGTGCAACAGGTCGGCCTCCAGCGTCATTGGCTGCACGGCGGCGCCGAACTGCAGCTGTCCGTGATGCGACAAGATGAAGTGGTGGAGTTCGAGCTCCTGCGCCGTGGTCAGTGTGCCATCGGGCAGTGTGCGGAGCCGGCGCTCGAGCATGAGCGCACCGATGGCGACATGTCCGAGCAGCCGGCCTGCGGTGGTGTGGTCAAAGCCCGCTGCCCCGGTCGAATACGCCTCGACTTTACCGATGTCGTGAAGCAACGCGCCGACCGTCACGAGGTCGACATCGCCTTCCATTGTGTCAGCGGCGGCACGCGCGATCGTCCCCACTTCGACGACGTGCTGGATCAGCCCGCCAACCTGTGCGTGATGTCCGCGCGGGGCCCCCGGTGATTTCTCAAATAACGTCCGAAAGGCGTCGTCGGCGAAGAAGAGGTCGACCGCCTTGCGTAGTGACTTCGCCTTGATGGCGGTACGCCAGCCGTCCACCGTGTGCCAGAGTGCCGCGACGTCACCCGCGATGTGCGGCAAAAATTCAGCGAGATTGGCAGCGCCGCCAGCGACGAGACGGAGTGGAGCCGTCAGTTTGAGTTGCCGCCGGCCCTGATAGAGTTCGATGGCTCCGATGACCTGGACGATCGAGCCGGCCTTCACTCCCTCGATCCACGGGAGCTGTTCCTTCCAGACGTTGGCAGCGAGCTGGCCAGTGGCGTTGCCGAGCGTGATGACGGCATACGGATCGCCGTTTCGCGTGGTCTTGTCGCTCCGCGCACGAACCATGAGCTCATGCTGGACACGATCGTTTTGCGCCAGCGTGGAAATATTGAGCACACCTACCTCAGTTCACGTAGAGAGCTTCACCTTCGCCGGCGGTTGCACCGCGGGCGGGTTATTTGCGCCAGTCGGCGATGAACAGGTTGACGTCTCGCTCGCCCATCGCGTTCCGGCCAGATCCCCAGATCAACTTCTTGCCGTCCGGACTGAACATTGGGAATCCATCGAACCCTTCATCGCTGGTGATTTGCGTTAGGCCGGTACCGTCGAGCGATACGATGTAGATGTCGAAGTTCGCACCGCGGGGGTTCTTGTAGTTCGACGAAAAGATGATTTGCTTCCCATCAGGGGTCCACGAGGGGCCGAAATTCGCTCCACCAAGGTGTGTGATCTGGCGCTGGTCGCTCCCATCGGCGTTCATCACCCAGATTTCCATCTTGCTGGGGCGGACGATGCGCTGCGCCAGCAGGTCTTGGTAGTCCTGCAGTTCTTTCGGGTCGGTGGGATGGTACGAACGGTAGACGATCTGCTTGCCGTCTGGCGACCACCAGGGGCCACCGTCGTAGCCAGCGATGTTCGTGAGACGGCGGACATCGGTGCCGTCCACGTTCATCGTGTAGATCTCGAGATCGCCGTCCTTGAGGGACGTGAATACAATGCGCTTGCCGTTCGGCGAGAGCACTCCCTCGGCGGTGTACACGCCATAGTTCGTGATGCGACGGAGGTCTGTGCCGTCGCTACCGACGGTGTACATGTCGAACGGATCGAGTCCCCAGACATACCCCTTCGATGGATCCGGGCGCTGTGGGCACGCATCCCCTTGGGCATGGGTGGAACCGAAGAAGAGCCGGCGCCCGTCCTCAAGAAACCATCCGCAGGTTGTTTTGCCGCCAGCGGGAGAAACACGACGCAGATCCGTGCCATTCGGGCGCATGACGAACTGCAGGTCGCACGGATGGTCGCCGCGCGTGGACTGGAAGGTGATCCAGCGCCCGTCGCGACTGAAATACGCCTCAGCCTGAGTGCCTTCGTTCGTGAGCTGACGGAGGTTGCCCAAGTGGGTTTCCGTCGCGGCGGGGGCTCGGCGGATATTGACCTGAGCGTTCGCGGGTCCGGAGGCGAGCAGCCATACGGCCCCGATCACGGCAATGCGGACAGATTGACTGCGAATCAGCGGGGCTCCGGCTTGGTGGCTGCTGGCGTGGCAGAAGGCGCCAGGGCCAGTAGATCCCTGGTGGTCGATGAGAGCTGCAGGAGTTCGACTGCCTTCCTGAGCTGGGGGTCTTCTTTGACAAAGCGACGTTTCGCGGTGGAGTCGCCGAATGCGAGTGTCGAGATCCGGTTGTCGAGCATACGGTTCACGTAGGCCTGCGCCGCGTCGAAATCTTTTCGTTCGACGGAGACGCCGCGTTTGCCGAGCCGCTGGAAGAACTCGTCGCGCATCTCTGGCGTGATGACGAAGTCGGGTTTCACCTTGCCGCGCAACTCGAACGCATAGTCGTACAGCGCGAGGTAGGCTTCCTGCGACTTGACCGCAAGCATGCGATCGAACCGCTGCTCGACCGATGTGAGCGTGTCGAACGGAACGACGATGTCCGGTGTGATCGCGCCACCGCCGTACACGGTGCGTCCACCGTCAGATTTGAACTTTGGTCGGGCGGCACGAACAGAGTCCGACTCGAGGGAATCGGGGTGCACCTCGATGAGTTGCCCATCGTCGGTGATCTTGCGCTCACGCTGGATCGAGCGACCGCTTGGTGTGTACCACTTAGCCGTCGTCAACTTGATTGCGTATCCGCCGTCGAGGCGATACATCGACTGGACGAGCCCTTTGCCGAACGAGGTCGTACCGAGCACGAGGGCGCGGTCGTGGTCCTGCAGTGCACCAGCGACGATCTCTGATGCCGACGCCGAGCGTCCGTCGGTGAGGATGATGACTGGGATTGCAGGCGCGAGCGCCTTCTGGGTGGTGACGTGGGTAATGGTCGGGTCGCCACGTTGGCGCACGCTGACGATTTCCTGTCCCTTTTCGAGGAAGATGTTCGTCATGGTGTCGGCCTGTTCGAGGAATCCACCAGGATTTCCCCGTAGGTCGAGCACCACGCCCTTCGCCCCTTCCGCGACGAGGCGTGTGAGCGACGCGCGAACTTCGGACGATGCGGTCTCGCTGAATCCCTGAACGGGGATGTAGGCCACCTTATGGTCGAGCATAATCGCGTAAGGCACGGCCGGGATGCGTACGACTTCACGCGTAAACGTGACGGCAAACGGCTCGGATCCAGGGCGCAGGAACCTGGCGTTGACCGGCGTTCCGGGCGGGCCCTTCAACTTTGCGGAGACCTGTTCGATTCGCCATCCGCGAACATTCGCGGTGTCGACGCCGATGATCTTGTCACCGACGCGGATGCCGGCACGTTCTGCTGGCGTGCGGGGGAAGACCTTTTCAACGGTGATGAGCCCTTCTTGGCTCACAATGGTCATCCCGACGCCACCGTAGAACCCGCCGGTGTTCTGGTTGAACATGTCGAGATCCTTCGGCGTGTAGAGCTCCGCGTACGGATCCTTCAATTCGGTGACCAAGCCACGTGCGGCTTTCTCATAGAGAGCCCCGACCGAGAGCGAGTCTACGAAACGGTCGTTGACGATGGCGACCACCTGTTGAAACAACCGCACGCCGCTTTGCGCCGTTCGTTCCTGAACGACGAAGCCGCCGATGACGATCGGTGCGACGAGGGTGGCGGCGAGGAGGAGTTTCTTGGCGCGGGGAGAGTTCACGGGTCGATCCGGGAGAAAGACTCTATAGACATACCAAGACGGAGAATACCTTCTGAATACGCCCGACGCAAAGCATCGGTTCCAGCTCGTTTTTTGCCAATTGCGCCCGATGGGATGTGGCACGCCAACTCCATGTGGCCCAACGCGCTACGCGTCAGTTAGCGGCAGTGCCAAGCGTGTACTCAACGTGCCAGACTCGGGAATCCTGAACGAAACGGGCCGATCGGAGGATGCCGGCGGCGACCAGCATCTCGTGGGCCGGTTGGAGGACGCGTTGGAGGTGCGACGGAAACCGCTGAATGAGCGGCAGTTGTTCTGCCAGGCGGTCGAGCGAAATCCTCCAGACCGGTGAACCCTGTACGCGTACGAGCCCGATCAGGCGGTAGATGCGCCGTGCCACGGGAGAAGAGAGCGCGAAGTATCGAGCGGAGGAAAGGGAGACTAGATGCCCGGCCGCGATGTTGGCGCGAATCGTGCCGACGATCGTTACGTGGGCGTCGCCGGGCTCGTTGTTTGCCAGTGTGGGGAATAATGCGAGTTGGTCGCGTTCGGCAAATCGTCGTCGGTCGATCTGGACCGACGAAAGCACCGAGAAACTTCCGTTCATGTTGGCGCCGGTCGTGAAGTCGAAGTAGGCGCCGTCCGACTCGAGCGTTGTTCGGAGCAGCCGGTTGAGTGCAGACCGGAGTTGCTCATAAGTTCGCCCGTCGACACGGCGCCCCATGGAACGCAGAAACGCATGCAGCGTAAATGCGATGGTTCCATCGGCGGGACTTCCTGCCTCGTGATACCGCCGGATCAGCTCGATGAATACGTCCTGATCGAAGGTGCCAGGCAGTCGTTCACCTGGAGCTGGGAGTACGCGCCACCGCCCACCGCCGTCTGGTTCGTACGTGATGGCCGCCTCATCCGACGAGTCACTCAGGCGAAAGAGCGGGAGGAGCTCGAGCGAGCGGTCGAGGGCGACCGTTCGGGAGATGCCGCGCCGCCTAGCTGGATCGGTCACGGGGTGCGGTCGACGAGTTGGCCGGTGACCACGACTGAGCGGATGGGGCCCGACGTCGCGGTCATGGCTGGGTTCACTGAAGGTCTTCGCGGCCCAGCGCTGCCCGCACGGCGTCGCGCATCGCGGTCAGCGCCGTTTCGCCAGCGGCGGGTGAATCAGCGCGAACGCTCAGTTCTATGCCGTCCGCCACGGCGATCCGATGCCACGAGACCGGCGCATCGCTTCCCGAGAGGACCGATTGATCAGCGCCGGTACCGAGCGCTGGGGCAAGCGCCAGCGCGACGCGCCGTTCCAGGAGGTCGCCGCTGAGTTCAGCCATCTCCCGGCGAATTCCATCGAGCGTAATGCCTTCACGCTGGCGGATTTTGATTGCGAGCAGCTGAAGCAGGTGGCGGTAGTGATAGGTGGCAGCAGTGCCGCGACCTTCTGGATGGTCGATGAGGCTTGTCGCGACGTAGAACCGGACCGCGCGCGCGCTCGGCGCCGCGCGCGCCGACGCGTTGGTCGGTCGGATGCCGGCGGCATCAACGAGGGACGTGACATGTGCCGCGAGCCCACGCGCATTCCACGGGGCGTGGCGTGCGTGGGCTCGCAGCAGCGAAACCGCTTGTTCTGGGGCCATGGGTAGACGCGGATTTTGCATCCGCGACCTACTTCTTTGGACGCGCCTTCTGCTTTGCGGCCGGCTTGGACTTCGTTGCCACCGCTTTTTTCTTTGCCGGCTTAGACGGCTTAGGTGCCGCCTTTTTGGCGACCGGCGCGGCCTTCTTGGCCACGACCTTGGCCGGCTTCGCTACCGATTTTGCCACGGGCTTGGCGGCGGCCTTCGGAACAGCCTTCGGAACAGCCTTCGCCGCGGGCTTCGCAGGTGCAGCGACTACTTTCGCCTGGATCTTCGGAGCGGGCGGTGTCTGAGCTGGTGGAGCGCCGCCGGCAAGCAGCGACTGTGAGCCGGGCTTCCGGCCGCGCCGCCGCGGCGCCGATTCTTCGAAGAGCTCGGTGTCGTCTTCCTCGTCCGTGGCTTCGACCACATCGGGCGTCTCGTCATCATCATCTGACGAGTCCTCGGCGCTGTCCCAAAGCGAATCGCTCTGGTCCTTGTTGACCGCCCACCCACCTTCTTCGTTCTCGTCTTCATCATACGACGCGCTGCTGCTCCCACCGGTATATCCGGTGTCGTCGGCATCGTCGTCATAGCTTCGTTCGTTGGTCAGGGCGCTGGAATTCGCCATGAAACCCTCCATTTAATTCTGTAGTGCACGTTCGTGCTTACCGCTGAATACTATGGTCGAGCACTGGCGTCAAGCGGGCGTCCGAATATCGGCATCCGTTAGAGCAGGAACCGGGCTCCGTCGGTGGGGTGATCGTGCCTTCCACCTGGCCCCAAGCCAGCCTGTCAGGTCGTCGAGCAAGGTGTACACGATCGGCACGACAAACAGCGTCAGGAGCGTCGATGTAATCAGTCCGCCGATCACGGCTCGGGCCATCGGGGCCCGCTGTTCGGCGCCCTCGCCCAGTGCGAAGGCCAACGGGCGGCGGCCAGGAAAAGCGCGCGTAAGTTCATCGACGTTTAACGTAGGTGGAGCGCCCTGCGTTGGACTGACATGCAGGGCAGGAGCACGCGCCGCAGCGCTTTATGGCTTCACGAATTCTGGAATTACGCGGTGCGGAATCAGGCCGGCGGCTGCTCCGCGCTCAAGAAAGAGCGCGACCGAGCGACGTCCGGCCTCGCCGTATTCGAGGGTCCAGTCGTTCACGTACATGCCGACAAATTCGTCGGCTTTGGCTCGTTCCAGGCCCCTGGCGTACTTCATCGCATGGTCCAGTGCGCTGGTTCGATGGCTTAATGCATGCGCTATACTGGCTTTTAGATGTCGCGAAATCTTTGAAGTTATCTCAGGTCCGAGGTCCTTCCTGACGACATTGCCACCGAGCGGAAGCGGTAGGCCGGTTTCAGCAAACCACCACTCTCCCATGTCCGCAACGAGGTGCAGTCCGTTGTCGGCATACGTCAGCTGACCTTCGTGGATGATGAGCGCGAGGTCAGCGCGACCGTCAAGCACGGCGGCCTCTACCTGGTCGAACGGTGTCACGACCGCTTCGAATTCAGGCTCGTAGAGCCGGAGCGCCAGGTAGGCGCTGGTGAGTAAGCCGGGAATGGCGATGCGCTTTCCCTTGACGTCGCCGCGACCGAGGGGCGTCCGCGCCACGAGGCGAGGTCCGTAGCGATCACCCATGGAGGCACCGCTCGAGAGCAGCGCGTACCGATCGGTCAGAAATGCAAAGGCGTGGATTGATACCGCGCTCACCTCGAGTTCTCCGCGCAGCGCGCGGTGATTGAGCGTTTCGATGTCCTGCAACTGGTGGATGTACTCAAGGCCTTCGGTGTCGATCAAGCCTTCGGCCAACGCGTAAAACATGAATGCGTCATCGGAATCGGGACTATGGGCGACGTGAATCTTCACGGGGGTATTCTGACCTGTTTATGGTGTGGCCAGCAGTAGGGCTACGGCTTGGTTGTGGATCTGGGTTTGCCGAGTGCGGTTTCGATCTCGTCCTGGTGGTCCACGTACTCTTTGAGGCCTTTCGCGCGCTCTGCGGCGGCGGCTGTGCCGAAGCGGGCGCGGAACTTCGCGGCGCCAGACGCATCCTTGCGAAGGTCCGCCGCCTTGGCGGCGAGGATGAGGCCGAGCAGGTGATTCGGTTGCGCCTTGAGAATGGTGTCGGCTTGTGCGCCGCTGGCAGCAGCGTCACCGACCACTACGGAGACGGTGCCGATGTCGTAACGGGCATGTGCGTCAAGTGGACCGATGCGCTCGTACGCAAGGATGGCCATTGGGGCGAACATATTGGCGCTGTCGGCTTTTCCTTCGTTCGCGTACCGCATCACGCGGTCGAATAACCGACTGGCGGCTTCCTCGGGCGACATGTTGGTGATGTCGGTCGCCGCGCGCCCAGCGGTGCCTGCAAAGGGCGCCATTGGCGTCGCGGCGGCGGCAGGATCGACATCCGGCGGAGCGTTGGCGAGCTGCTGACCGGCAACGAACGCGATCAGGACGATCACGACACCAGCGGCCATGGTCCATGCCTGCGGAATCTTACTTCGTGAAGGGACCTGCACCGCAGACGTAGCGGCGCCGGAGGTGGGGGCACCAGATGCGGGGGCACCAGATGCGGGGGCACCGCACTGGTGGCAAAAACGCCCACCGGCGGTCATTGGCTTTCCGCAGGTGGCGCAGGGTTGCGTGGAAAGGGCGGCGCCGCAACCGGCGCAGAACGGGCCAGAGGCCGGTTCGCTGCAGCGAGGGCAGCGTGTTTCGGATGAGGTTTTCGTCACGAGAGAAACGTATCATCAGCGCATTTGGCGTGGGGGTGCGCGGAGTCCGATATTTCACCCTTGGACCAGCGCGCACAGCCCAGGAGAACCGTGGCCGGCATGACCCGATCGCTTCTCGCCGATCTTTCCGGTGCAACGAAGCAGGACATCCTCGACCTCGCGGAAGCGCATCAGGTGCGTTTCCTGCGATTGATGTTCACCGACATCCTCGGCGTGAACAAGAACGTCGAGGTTCCCGCATCGCAGTTCGGCAAGGCGCTGGCAGGCGACATCATGTTCGATGGGTCGTCGATCGAGGGGTTCGTCCGGATCGAAGAATCGGACATGCTGCTCAGTCCCGATCTCACGACCTTCAAGATCTTTCCGGGCGGTAGCACGGAAAGTCGGGTTGCACGGCTCATCTGCGACATCACGACGCCGGAAGGGCAGCCGTTCGACGGCGACCCGCGAGGCGCGCTCAAACGCCAGGTGGCGCGCGCTGCGAAGCTTGGCTTCACGATGAACGCCGGGATGGAAGCCGAGTTCTTCATGTTCAAGCTCGGTCCGGACGGCGCCCCGACGACGACTACGCACGATGTGGGTGCCTACTTCGACCTGACGCCTGTCGACATGGGTGAAGATGCCCGCCGGACGATCGTGGACGTGCTTGAGCAGATGGGGTTCGAAATCGAGGCCGCGCATCACGAAGTGGCACACGGGCAACATGAAATCGATTTCCGTTACGCCGACGCGCTCACGACCGCGGACAACCTTGCGACGTTCCGGTTCGTGGTTCGGCAGGTCGCCAAGCAGTACGGCATGCACGCCTCATTCATGCCGAAGCCGATCTTTGGACAGAACGGCAGCGGGATGCACACACACCAGTCGCTCTTCTCTGGCGGCAAGAACGCGTTTTATGACGCGAAGGGCGAGTATGAAATGTCAGCGACGGCCCACCAGTACATGGGTGGCCTGCTGCAGCACGCGCGTGGGATGTGCGCGATCACCAATCCGCTGGTCAATTCGTACAAGCGTCTCGTGCCTGGCTATGAGGCGCCGGTGAACGTGGCGTGGTCGATGCGGAACCGGTCGCCGCTCATTCGCGTGCCGGCGCGGCGTGGAACAGGGACGCGCGTGGAGTTACGGTCGCCAGATCCGAGCGCGAATCCGTACCTGGCGCTCGCGGTGATGCTGGCCGCAGGACTGGACGGTGTCGAGACCCAGGCGAGTTCGCGCGAGCCGGTGAACGAAAACATCTGGGAAATGAGCTTCCGCGAAAAACGGCGACTCAAGATTGACGACCTGCCGCACGACCTGAACGAGGCGTGCGACGAACTCGAGAAGGACGAAGTGGTGCAGGCCGCGCTCGGGCCGCACATCACGAAGCACTTCCTCGAGGCCAAGCGGCAGGAATGGCGCGAGTACATCTCGCAGGTCAGCTCGTGGGAACTGGATAACTACCTGGCCAAGTATTGAGCAGCGAATGGGTTACCGGGATGGAGCGGCCCGGCCCAGGCGGCGGTGTCTGTCAACGTCCGGTGTAGCTCGCGCGTCAATTGGCGAGGAGTTTTCACCGGCGGTCATGTCGTTCACGCGACCGCGCATCGACGACCAGGACTGCCCTTGTATTCACCTGTCTTGTGCGCCGCGCTGGTTGCGGCTGCGATACCTGCGATAGTCAACGCTCAGCCCAATGGTCGCCCTCCGGTCGGTGCGGTCACGCCGAGCCGTGCAGCGGCTCACGCTGCCGCGCCGCGCGTGCAAGCGACGCGAATCAACAGCGCGATCGCGATCGACGGTAAGCTCGACGAAGCTGCGTGGAACGGTGCGATACCGGCCACGGAGTTCATCCAGATGGATCCCGTCGAGGGTCAGCCGGCTTCGGAGCGCACTGAGGTCCGGATTCTGTTTGACGCACGGGCGCTATATGTCGGCGCCCGTCTGCACGATCGGGGCGCCATTTCGGCGCGCCTCGGGCGCCGCGATTCGGACCTACCGGATGCGGATTGGTTCTCGATCGCGCTCGATGGATATCACGATCACCTTACAGCGGCCCAGTTTTCGGTGAACCCGGCCGGAGTGGTGCAGGACGAGGTCATGACCGGGAGCAACACGTTTGGCGGGGATGCGACGTGGGACCCGGTCTGGCAGGCGAAAACCAGCGTGGACTCCGGTGGCTGGACCGTGGAGATGCGGATTCCGCTCTCACAGCTACGCTTCAGCGCATTGGCGCAGGACGGGTGGGGCATCCAGATCGAGCGGCGAATTGGCCGCAGGAACGAGCATACCGTGCTTTCATATACGTCGCGGCGCGAACGAGGTGGCGTGGCGCGGTACGGGCATCTCGAAGGGATTGACGGTGTGACAGCCGGGTCGCAGCGGCTGGAAGTGCTGCCGTTCTCGCTCGCGAAGGCCGATTTCCGAAAACCGTTCCAAAGCACGACCGCCGGTTTCGCCAATCCGTATCGCGACGGTTCGCGCTACACCGGCGTGTACGGATTCGATCTCAAGTACCGGCCCACCTCGAGCATCGTCATCGACGGCGCAGTGAACCCTGATTTCGGGCAGGTCGAAGTCGACCCTGCCGTAATCAACCTCACGGCATTCGAAGTGCGCTTCCAGGAAAAGCGCCCGTTTTTCGTGGAGGGATCGGACCTGTTCCGTTTTGGTGGCGGCGATATGGGGGGCGGGCCCGGCGGTGGCGGTGGCGGGCGCGGCGGCGGTGGTGGCGGGGGCGGGGGCGGTCCGGGAGGTGGCGGGGGCGCCGGTGGCGCGAGTCCGTCATCGATTCTCTACTCGCGACGTGTCGGGCGAAGCCCGCAGGTCTCTGTGCCGAGCGACGCCACGTACTCGGACGTTCCCGAGGCCACGACAATTCTTGGCGCGGCAAAGCTCATCACACGCACAGCGGGCGGGTGGTCTATCGGCTTGATGGACGCCGTGACGCAGCGGGAAGAGGCCCGTCTGATGACCAGTGCTCAAGCGGAACGGACGGCGGAAGTCGAGCCGATGACTAACTACTTCGCTGCGCGGCTGCGGCGCGACTTCCGTGCGGGGCAGTCGACACTCGGGCTGATCGGCACATCGGTGAACCGGCGGTTTGATTCGGACGCCACGCGCGACCGACTTCGTTCTGGGGCCTACGTCGGCGGTGCGGATTTTCGCCATGAATGGAGCAACCGCGCGTGGTCGATGAACGGATTCGTGGCACAGAGTTACATCCAAGGCGCACCGGCGGTCATGATTGCCACGCAGCGCTCGTCAGCGCGGTACTACCAGCGGCCCGACGCCACACACATTCGCGTGGACTCATTGGCGACCGAGCTGGCGGGGTTCGCGGGCCGGTTCGACATCGGCAAGCGTGCTGGCACATGGCGCGGCAACGTGGCGCTCGCGACGACGAACCCGTCGTACGAGATCAACGACCTGGGCTTCCAGACCTCGGCAGACCGCACGAGCCTCGACATCAACCTGAACTACGAGCAGACCCAGCCTGGGAAGTACTTCCGTCGCTGGAGCCTGCGCACAGGTCCGGACGTCAACTGGAACTACAGTGGCGACCGCACGGGCCTGACGTACGGATTTGGCGGCGGGGGTCAATTCACCAACTACTGGAACTGGAGCTACAACTATAGCCACGATTTCCGTTCGCTCGACGACCGCCTGACTCGCGGCGGCGTGATGGCCAGCAAACCGTCGGGCAACTCAGGGTTCCTGTTCCTGTCGACGGACAACAGGCGCCGCTACACCTCGCGTGTCACTGTGAGCGGGAGCAAGAGCGAGGCGGGCGACTGGCGATTCTCGAACAGCCTGAGCTTCGGGTTGCGTCCCGGTACGAACATCGAAATGGAAGTCGGACCGACGCTCACGCGGAGCGGCACGTTTGCCCAGTACCTCACGTCGGTCACGGATGCGCGTGCAGTCGCGACGATGGGCCGCCGGTACATCTTCGGCGATCTCGCGCAGACGCAGGCGAGCGTCGACACACGGATCAACGTGACATTCCGCCCGAACCTGTCGCTCGAGCTCTATGCCCAACCGCTGCTGTCGAGTGGCGACTACCGGGCGTTCCGCGAGCTGCGGGCACCGCGCACGTTCGGCTTCATTGAACTTGGAACCGGCGCGGGAACCACAACGAAGACAGCGGAAGGCACGTATGCGATCGATCCTGATGGATCCGGTCCTGCGCCGGCGTTCACGCTTAGCGATCCCGACTTCGACGTCCGGTCGATTCGAGGCAATGCGGTGTTGCGTTGGGAGTGGCGCCCTGGTTCGACGATCTACTTTGTGTGGCAGCAGGACCGGTCCGGCACGTTCTCGTCGTCGACCGATCCGGGCAGCGCGGGAGGATTTGACATTGCTTCCGACGGACGCGACCTGATCAGCCTTCGGCCCGACAACATCTTCATCATCAAGGCGACGTACTGGTTCAATCCGTGATCCCGGTGTTGCGCCGAATCGCCGGAGTTGCCGCCGCAGGCGATTCTCGTTGCTGGCAACAAACCGACCAACACCGTAACACTCGTGAACCTCGCCACCGGCGCGGCGCGATCGCTGCGGGTGGATGACCAACCTGAAGGAATCGGCGTTCGTCCCGACGGGCGCGAGGTTTGGGCGGCAAGCAATACGGCGGGCACCATTTCCGTGGTGGATGTGGCCACAGTGGAGCGTCGCGGCGACGATCAGTGTGGGTGAGCGGGCGTACCGCGTTGCGATCACGCCGGACGGCAAGATGGCCGTCGCGTCGCTCACGGCGAGCAGCCGCGTGCGCCTCTACGATGTGGCGACCCGCGCGGAGATCGCGACGATTGCGATCGCTGGGAACAGTGCCGGCACCGACCTCGCTCCCACCGGCGGCGCACAGCCAGTGGGCATCGCCTACTCATCGGACTCGCGCTACGCCTACGTCGCCGGCCAGGGGATCAACGCGGTCGCCGTGATCGACCTCAGGGAAAAGAAGCTGCTTCGGACGATTCCGGTGGGGCCGGGGCCAGACGCGGTTGCCGTGAGCGAGCGTCGTTAGCGGCCTACCGGCCGCGCCGCGTGTGGATGACGAGAATTCCGCACGCCGAGTTCAGGCGAGCGTCTCGCTAGAGTCGCGTAGGTCGCGATAGGCGTGCGCAACGCGGGCGCATCGACGGAGCGTCGGCATTCCGGCGAGTCCAGTGGTCGCCAAGGCGTCCCGAACGTGACTCTCGCCGGTGCCGAACGAATGAGCAAGCTCGTGAGCGGTCGCAAGCGCGACGCCGGAGCAAAAGAGCGACGCAACAGGATACGCGACTTCACGCGGGAGGTTCGCCAAGCGTGACGTCAAACCTGTGAGTACGTGCGTCGCTACTGGCGTTTCCGCGGCTTCGTCAATGATTTTCACGAGGGCCGCGACGGGCTGAGTCTCACCGATAAGGAAGAAGGAGGCCGGAACCGCCGCCGCCACTTTGAGAAACCGCGAAAACGCCAACGGCGAGTGCGGTGACGCACACACAAGCGGTGCTCCAGCTGCGTGCACTGCCGCGACGATGCGGTCCGCAACGTCATCTCGCACGAGGGTGAGGTCGACAACGGCAACGCCGTCCACGCTCAGCTCCACGGCGCGAATAAACGACGTCGCAGTGTGGGCTTGGATGAGATGCAGTCGCGCCACGGCCCTGTGCAGCTCGGCCACGCGGTCGTCGGACATCAGCACGTGGAGCTTCATCACTACACAATACCCCCGCCCCGGAACATTTACGCAACAGGCATGGCGCAATTCGTGTATGTGATTCGGGTTACATCCCAAGCAGGCAAAGGGGGGCAGGAGAAAGAAACTCTTCTACCCGCTGCCGTGATTCTTACACCTGACGCTCACACCGGGAACACCATCTCCCGGTACCGTGGCAGCGGCCAGAGGGCGTCGTCGATCTTCAATTCGAGCGAATCGGACGCCGTGCGAACGTCGGTCATCGTGTCGGCGCCGGTGGAGGTCAGGAACTGCGCCTGCTTGGCCATGGCGGGGTGCATACCCTCGGCCTTGTCGATCGCTGCGTGCAGCGCAGTTGACGCCGCCTGCAGATCCGTCAACAGCTTGCCGATTGCATTCGCCGCGGCGACCTGCGGTATGACCTTCACGCCGGCCGCCTTGGCCGCCGCCGCCGCGTTGACGAGCATGGCGTAGTAGCTGTGCGCCGCCGGCGCGACCATTGTGTCGGCCATCTCAGCCATGGTGTGCATTTCGATGAGCATGTCCTTCACATAACGCTCAAGGCGGATGTGGTACCGCGACTCGACTTCCTCGTTCGAGAGAATACCAAGCGATGTGAAGAGCTTGCGCGCCTGCGGCGTGACGATTTGGGCCAACGCTTCCGGTGAGCGGCGGAGATTGAGCAGGCCGCGTTTTTTCGCCTCAACCACCCACGCGTCGGAATAGTTGTTGCCTTCGAACCGGACGGCCTTGGTGTCGCGGAAAGCCGCGCTGACGACCTTAAGCACCGCGTCGTCGCGGTTTTTGGTCTTCTTCATTTCTAACCGGAGCTGCGCGGTGAGTTCACCGATCGCCTCTGCGACCGTGGCGTTGAGCAGCATCACGGGGAAGGCGATGGACTGCGACGAGCCGACGGCGCGAAACTCGAACTTCACGCCGGTGAACGCAAAGGGCGACGTGCGGTTGCGGTCGGTGTTGTCCTTCGCGACCTCGGGCAGCTTAGCGACGCCGAGCTTGATCATTGCCTCGGCCGCTCCCTGCTTCCCGGTCTTTCCGGCGGCGATGTCGTCAATCACACGGGTGAGCATGTCACCCATAAACACCGAAATGATGGCCGGCGGCGCCTCGTTGGCGCCGAGCCGATGCTCGTTGCCGCTGGTGGCAATACCCGCGCGGATGAGGCCTGCGTGCTTGTGCACCGCCTTGAGGACGGCGGCAAGGAACAGCAGGAAGCGGATGTTCTGGTGCGGTGTTTTGCCCGGCTTGAGGAGGTTCACGCCATTGAGATCGTTGTCGGATGCGATAGCCAGCGCCCAGTTGCAGTGCTTGCCAGAGCCGTTGATGCCAGCGAAGGGCTTTTCGTGCAGTAGCGTCTGGAGGCCGTGACGCAGCGCGACCTTTTTGAGTATGGTCATCACGAGCTGGTTGTGATCGACCGCGAGATCGGTCTCCTCGAAGAGCGGTGCCATCTCGAACTGGCAGGGGGCGACTTCGTTGTGGCGCGTCATGATGGGTACGCCAAGCTTGTAGAGCTCGTGCTCGACTTCGGCGATGCACGCCTGAATGCGTTCCGGGATACCGCCGAAGTAGTGGTCTTCGAGCTGCTGGCCTCGCGGCGGCGAAGCGCCGAGCAGCGTGCGCCCGCCCATGACGAGGTCGGGGCGGAGCGCGAAGTGGCCGCGATCGATGAGGAAGTATTCCTGTTCGGCGCCCAGCGTGGTGTACACGCGCAGCGCACCCTTGTCGCTGAGCAAGTCGAGTAGCTCGATGGAGCGGGAGGACAGGATTTCACTCGAGCGAAGCAACGGGGTGAGTTCGTCGAGTGCCTCGCCGTGGTAGCCGATGAACGCCGACGGAATGCAGAGCGTCTTTGTGCTTCCCGACTCCATGATGAACACCGGCGACGCCGGGTTCCAGGCGGTGTAGCCGCGGGCTTCCCAGGTGGCGCGAAGCCCGCCCGAAGGGAACGACGACGCATCCGGCTCGCTCTGAATGAGCTGATCGCCAGAGAACTTCTCGATGGGAAGATTGTTCTCGTCGAAGGCGAGGAACGCATCGTGCTTCTCCGCGGTCAGGCCCGTCTGCGGCTGAAACCAGTGACAGAAGTGCGTGACGTCGCGCGAGACGGCCCACTCCTTGATGACCTGAGCGACCGTTGGCGCGATGTCGATGTCCAGTTTTTTCCCGAGGCGCACCGAGGCGAGGAGTTTCACATACACCTCGGCGGGCAGTTTGGCGCGCATCTGCTTGGCACCGAACGTATTGATGCCGAAGTAGGCGGATGTCGGCGATGGCAGATCGGCGGAGGCGGCGCGCGGGTCAGCAAGAAACCGTGCGCTGATGGCTCGAAGTGCAGTGGCGCGGGCTGATGCAGATTCGGTCATGTTATTATGAATGGAGGCGTGGGCGTGTGTCCTTCAATTCGTGCATATTTTACAATTTTAGCGATACAAAACACACAATTCAAGCAAATTATGTGAAAGTTATCAACGTATTTAGGCGTTAATCGCACGGACTGCGGCACAATTGTGACACTCTACGCCGTGTCATTCGACTTGATTCCTGCGCCGAATGCCGTAACCAGTTGCCGTGCTTGGTGTTACAGGTAAGATCCTACCACCATCCCAAGAACTTCCACCAGGCCATTCCAACGACCGACCAGATGGTGATTGTCGCGAAGGAGACGTAGAGTCCCAGTCGCCACCAGTCACGCTGTGTGATGTAGTTGGCACCGAAGTAGATGGGCGCGGTGGTCGTGCCGTAATGCGTCAGCGATGCAGACAGGTTCGAGAAATACGCCAGCATCACGACGGCGAGAAATGGTGGCGTGCCAGCGGCGATGAGCACCGCGACGAAGGGAACGAACATGGCCGTCACGTGGGCCGTGATGCTCGCGAATCCGTAATGCGCATAGAAGTAGATGAGCAGCAGAATCGCGAGCGCTGCGCCCCAGGCGAGCCCAGAGGTCATGCCGGCGGATGACTGAGCGAATTTTTCGGTCAGGCCGGACTTGCCGACAGCCTCGGCCATTCGCACGACACCGCCGTACCAGAGAAACACATCCCAGGCGCCGCGCTCGCTGATGATGTCATCCCAACTGAGCACGCCGGTGAGGAAGAGCAGGCAGACGCCAAGCAATGCGACCACCGCGTACTCGATCTGGTGCAGCGGTCCGGTCATCCAGAGGCCAGCCACGAGCGCAAAAACACAGAGCATCATGCGCTCGTTGCGCTTCATCGGCCCGATGCGTTCCAGTTCTTCCGTGGCGAGGCGCGTGGCGTCGGGGGTATGCGTGACGGTCGGCGGGTAGAGCTTGAAGATCAACCAGGGAATGAATGCGAGGGACAGGATGCCCGGCACCGATGACCCGAGGAGCCAGGTTGAGTAGTTCAGGTCGATGTTCGCCGATTGCATTGCCAGCTTGGCGACAATCACATTTGACGCCTGGCCCGTCAGGAACATCGCGCAGGCGATCACGTCGCTCTGGTAGATCGTGACGAGCAGGAACGCCCCGAGGCGGCGTGCGGTGGTTCCTGGTTTCGAGTCGTATGCCTCGGCCAGGCTGCGCGCGATGGGGAAGATCACGCCACCGCAGCGTGCGCTGTTGCTCGGGAGGAATCCCGCGAGCAGGGTGTCGGTTGAGGTGAGCGCATACGACAGGCCGAGCGAACTCTTCCCGATGGCGCGAATGAAGAGGTACGCGATGCGCCGGCCAAGTCCCGTGTGCAACACGCCACGCGACATGAAAAAGGCGCACAGCACGAGCCAGACCAACGGGTCGGCGTAGCCGGCGAGCGCTTCGCGCGTCGGCATGGTTTTCGTGATGGCGAGGGCGGCAACACCGAGGAACACCACGGCGCCGGCCGGGACCGGCCGTACGATGGAACCAATGATCGTGGCGATGAAGATGGCAAAGAGATGCCACGATTCTGGTGTGATGCCTTGCGGCACCGGAACGGCGAGGACGCCGAGCGCGGAAGCGACGACGAGGGACCAGCGCACGATCAACGGCATGGGGCGAGAATGTACAGCGTGGAGCCGCGCCCCGTGCGAGTCAGCCGCGAGTCACCGTGCCTTGAGTGAGGTGGCGGCGCGGGCTAGCTTCCTCTCTCGGCACAGGAGCACCAGAACGACCAGCGGCACCGTAGCCAAGTGGTAAGGCAGGAGACTGCAAATCTCTCATTCGTCGGTTCGATTCCGACCGGTGCCTCGTGATGATTTCTGCGACAGGAACGACGCGGTGACGCGAGCGGCGAGCAACGAAGTTGCTCGCCGCTCGTCAATTCCGCGTACCGGACTCGTGTCATTGAATCGCGCTACCGTATTGCGTGATTCACCGGTGTCGATGTACTCTACTGTTGTCGACTCGGTACGCGTCCGGGCGCGCTGAGGCGACAGGAGTGAAAAGGGCCGGGCACTCGCAAGAGGAGCCCGGCCCTTTTGTGTCTGCCAATCGCCTGGTCTCGTTATGCGTCGAGTAGCGGATACCAGCGCTTCGGCTTGCGCCGATCGACGAGTTGTTCTGCCATGGCCCCCACTCGGAAGAGCAGCCGTTCACTCCATGGCCGACCGATGACCTGCAGTCCGATCGGCAGGCCGCTGGCATTATATCCTGCTGGGAAACTGATCGCCGGATGGCCGGTGAGATTCGGCGGAAACGCAAACCGCATCACCTCCGTGGTCATCGAGAGATCGGACTCGCCGCGGACGAGCGCGGCGGGATGGATACGCGGCGCGACCTGTCCTGTGGCCGGCGTGATGATGATGTGTACGTCGCGGAACGCGGCCTTCCAGTGCGTCATCGCTCGTGTGCGAACGCGCGCTGCGGTGACGAGTTCCGCGGCGGAGAACGAGCGCGCAATCGCCAGGTTGGTGCGCGCGTCGAGCGAAAACTCCGTTCGCCTCGCCGGATGATGCGGCGCCATGGCGGCCGCTATTTCGCCGGTAATCGTGGCTACGTGGGCGACGCGTTCGAGATCGAGTTCGGGAATGTCGACTTCGACGAGCGTGGCACCGAGTCTGGAGAATTCACGAAGCATCGCCTCACATCGTTCCACGACGTCCTTGCTGGCGTGCCGAAACCAGGGCCAGTACACGCCCATCCTGATACCGCGCAGCGAGCCCGGCACCGCGACATCGAGGGCAACGGATGGATGCGCGCGCGAGGTTGGGTCGAGCGGGTCCTCGCCAGCCATCAGGGCGTACGCGGCCGCGCAGTCGCGAACGGTTCCCGCGATGGGCCCGAGGTGTGCGACACTCCAGACCAGCGGGGCCGCGCCATGTTCGCTCACGCGGCCGAAGGTTGGCTTGATGCCCACGAGGCCGCAAAACGCGGCGGGAATGCGGATCGAGCCACCACCGTCTGCGCCGATGGCGACCGGTACAAGCCCGCTCGCTACCGCGGTGGCAGGACCGCTCGACGATCCGCCGGTGTGGTACGCGTCGTCATACGGGTTGCGTGTGGTGCCGTAATGCGGATTGAGTCCGGTGATGTTGATGCCGATCTCATGCATGTTCGCCTTGCCGACGATGAGCGCGCCCGCGGCCCGCATCCGCGCGACCACCGTGGCATCCATGGTCGACGGTGCACCACCGAGTAGGCGGGTCCCGACGGTCAGCGGGTATCCGATCGCGTGCAGTTCGTCCTTCACGGCGATCGGAACGCCATCCCAGGGTCCGAGCGGTTTGCCGGCCTTCCAACGCGCCGTGCTCGCATCGGCCTGAGCAGCGAGGTCATCTGCACGCACGGCGATGAAGGCTCGGAGCGGTCGATCGTGTGCGTCACTAGCCTGCCACTGCGTGACGAAGTTCTCGGCGATATCACGCGGAGTAATTCGGCCTGACCGGAACGCGGCGATGTACTGCTCGGCGCCAGGAAACTGAAATCCCCCAGGGGGCGGAGGTGCCGACGGTTGGTCGCTGTAGGGGCTGTCGTCTGGGTCGACCTGGGCAAGCGCTGGAATGCCCGGATCTTCGGAACTGTGGGTCGGGAAATAGGTCGGCGGTTCCGCAATGTCGAGCGTGCGGAGACGCGTGATGCCTGCGTCCCGCTTGAGTTTCTCGATCAGCGTTGGGCCGACGAATCGGTTTTCGAGTAGCGTGACGAGGAACGCCAGCGCGCGGCTACCGAGCCGAGGGAGCGACACGGAACGCAGGTCGTATGTCATGCGCGGCGAGTAGGCGACAGCATCAAGCGAGGCTATCTCACCGGGAACTGGCGTTGAAGAGCAGCCGGTCGGTGATGCGGCTGGCGGCCGTGCGCGCGTCAAAGTCCGTGCGGTCGGTGAGGATGATGATTGAGGCGCGGCGTCCTGGAACGCGGATGAATGCGCCCTGTTTGCCATCTGGCGCAACGAAGGCAGAGTGCCGCGCGATTCCGCGATAGACGTCGGAACGCCAGCCGAGTCCGTTGCCATTTCCCGTGCCGCCACCCGGTGCGAACATCGAGTCGGGACCGGAGATCGTGAGGGCGGTGTTTGCCGTCAGTCCCAGTTCCCAGCGGTAGAGATCGTCCACGTTCGACAGGATCGCCCCGTCTTCATCGGCACGCGTACGCTGGCCACCAATGGACGAGAAGACGCGACGCTGCATCAGGTCGGCAAGCTTGCCACCGGAGCGCTCGATGAGCAGCCGGGCAACCTTCTTCGATCCCTCGGGAGCGGCGCTCGCGCCAGTGAGGTATTCGCGAATGGTGGTGCCACCGCCGGATGACAGCGGTTCGTCGAGCTTGAGTTTGCCGTCGCGCACCACCGCAAGCGTCGCGGCGGCGAGAAAGCCGTCGCCGATGGCGCCGATGGGGAAGTTTGGGATGGCTGTGACGGGCGTGTACTTCCGCTGCGCCTCGACGCCGTAGCCTTTCGCGATTAGCACACGCCCCTCCTGCGCGATGTGCACGGTGGCTTTGCCGCCGCCAATCGACGCGAAAACCGAGTCGATGAAGGCGTGCGTCAGCGGCGACTCATCGAGGGCGCGAGAGATGATCTTGCGCGCGCCTAAGTGGTACTTGTCGCCAGGAAAGAGTGTCGTGAATGGCTTGCCGGGATCGTTGGCATCCTTGCCGTTGTAGACAAATGCCTTGTTGCGACCGGCGATTTCGCCGACATCGCCCTTCACGACCCACGCCGTGCCTTCGTCCTCTGAAATGAAGAGCATCTCGGGGTGACGTGGTATGAGCGAGTCGGCGATGTCGGCGAGCCGCTCTCGGGCGACGACGTGCTGGTCGACACCGGTGTTGCGGAGATATCCAAAGCCGCGTGTGTAGCCCGGATACTCCATGATCATGTTGTTGCTGGACGGTGCACCACGGACCATGAAGCTGCCGAGGATCGATGCGCCGGCGGACGAGCCACCGACCACGCCACCGCGGGCGAGGACGTTCATGAACTCCGTCTCGGTTTTTGTCCCACCGTACGAGTCGACGAGATGGAACTGCCGACCGCCTTCAAACCAGATGCCACCAGCGCGCTTCAGGATCGTCGTGAAGCTGTCGGAGTTGGCGAGATCCTTGCGATCCGGATTCGAGTGCAACACGACCACATTCTTCGCGCCGGCGGCCTTGAAGCCATTGGCGCCACGCCAGTCGGCTGGGTAGATGGTGTCGCCACCGGCAGTCGGAACGTCGACGATGAGTGCATTGGGGCCCCCAGCCGCGTCGATGAATGCCTTGTAGATCTCCGGCCCCATGCCGCCGCCGCCGACTACGACCACGGTACCGCGCGGTGGGCCGACGATCGGCGCGGCACCCCCAAGCGATGAGGAGCCGCCACCGGACCCTGACGCGGTGGCTCCGGCGCAGGCGGCAACGGCAATCAGGGCGCACAGCGTAATGGCGCGACGGACATGCGAACGAAACAGGATGGGCGTGTTATGCACGGCGGTAGCCTCGGTGGGGAGGACGTCAACGAACAAACTTCGCGTGACCCGCGCCTCGGCGCGAGTAGGTGCGCGCGCGAGGTGCGCGTGAGAGGTGTGCGTGAGAGAGGTGCGCGTGAGAGGCGGGCGGGCGCTGTGAGCGGGCCGGTTGTGGCGCCAGTCGCCATTACATTTCGCACATGCAGATGCGGACGATGGCGGGACTGGCGGTTCTGGCTGGCGCGTTGGGTGGCGCCCAGGGGTGTGCTGTGCCCGACACACCGCTGCACGGCATGGTGCTTGATCCGCCACCGGAAGCGCCGGTGGTGCGGATCGCCGATGCTGCGGGTACGATCGTCGATCTCGATGATGAACGGGGCAAGCGGTCGGTCGCCCTCTTCTTTGGGTACACGCACTGTCCGGATGTCTGCCCGACGACGATCGCCGACTGGGCACGCGCCAATGCCGAGCTTGGCTCCGCTGGTCGCGGCGTGCGGTTCATCTTCGTGAGCGTGGATCCGGAACGCGACACGCCGCAGGTCGTCCGGGACTACGTTCGGCAATTCGATACGACGTTCGTCGGCCTCGTCCCCACGAGGGCGCAGCTCGATTCGCTCCAAGCCTCGTGGACATTCGCGGCCCGTCACGAGACGACGCCCGAGATGAAGCCAGGCGAGTATGGCGTGGGGCACCCTGCCGGCACATTCGTGATCGATCGGGCGGGCCGGATTCGCGAGATTCTTCCGCCAAACACGAGCCCGGCGGACATCGCGTCGGACCTGCGACGGATCCGCTGAGCGGCTGCCTCGAGCGGGCGACCACGCGGGCGACCACGCGGGCGCTGCGACTGATCGTGGTCGCGGTGCTCGTGACCACACGCGTTGCTGCGCAGCCGGTCGCACCAGCCACCGCGGCCACGATGGCGCCGGTCGTACAGTTTTCAGCCTGTCCGCAGGAGGATCCCAGCTGCGCTCCACCGTCGGTGCCGCGTGAGTTTCGCGGCGTCTGGGTGGCGACGGTCGGCAACATGGACTGGCCGTCGCGCGCGGGCTTGCCAGCGGACAGTGCGCGACTGGAGCTGCTCCGGATCCTGAACCATGCCCAACGCATCGGACTCAACGCCGTGCTATTTCAGGTGCGGCCTTCGGGCGACGCGCTGTATGCGTCGACGATTGAACCCTGGTCCGAGTACCTGACAGGGAAACAGGGTCGCGCACCGGACGAGCCGTGGGATCCGTTGGCGTTCGCCGTGCGGGAAGCCCACGTACGCGGGCTTGAGCTTCACGCCTGGTTCAACCCGTACCGCGCAAAAGATCCGACGGCGAAAGGGCCGCTGGCCAAGCCGCACTTGGCTATCCAGTACCCGTCGTACGCGAGGCAATACGGGCGCTACACCTGGTTCGATCCGGGGGAGCCGGCCGTGATGCGCCGCACGGTGCGGGTCGTGCTGGATGTGCTCAGGCGGTACGATGTGGATGGGATTCACCTTGACGACTACTTCTATCCGTATCCGGAACTGCGGCGCCGGCGCGAGATGCCGTTTCCCGATGCGGCGACATTCGCGCGATACAAGAAGCAGGGCGGGAAGCTCGGCCGCGATGACTGGCGACGCCGGAACGTGGACCTGTTGATTGACACGCTGCGCACGGAAATTGCGAAGGCAAAACCCTGGGTGAAATTCGGCGTCAGTCCGTTTGGCATCTGGCGGCCTGGCGAACCGGCGATGGTGCGCGGATTTGACGCGTACGGGAAGATCTTTGCCGATGCAAAGAAGTGGCTCGCGAACGGCTGGGTGGATTACCTCGTCCCGCAGTTGTACTGGGGGGTGGAGCAGGCAGGCCAACCGTTCGGCGACCTATTGCGCTGGTGGAATGCCCAGAACAGCCAGCTGCGCCATGTCTGGCCCGGGCTGGCGGACTACAAGATTGGCGACGCCCCAGCCCGTTGGGGCAGTGGCGAGATATTGCGACAGATCGATACCACGCGGGCCGCCGCTGGGGTGACGACGACTGCCGGGAGCGTACACTTCCAGATGACGGCCCTCCTCGAGGATCGCGATTCGGTCGCTACACGCCTCGCGGCCGGTCCGTACCATGCTCGGGCGCTCGTGCCGGCGTCGCCGTGGAAGGGCCAAACGGTGCCGCGGACGCCGGCGATCGGCATTACAGCCGGTCGGGGGGGCGGCGCCGTGCTGACGATCGCCCGCCGACCCACCGACGACGTCCAGTGGTGGGTCGTGCAGGCGCGGGCTGCCGAGTTGTGGCGCACGTACATCATTCACGGGGAGTTATCCGAGGTGGCGATGACGACGTTCGCCGGACCAGCTGCCGCGGTTCCTGAGGTGTTAGCGCTCACGCCGGTCGGCAGGACTGGCGCGGCGGGCTCCCCGGTGGCAATTCGCCTCCGATGAAACGCCTCCTCAACAACCTGACGTTCCGGGTTCTCGTTGCCGTCACCCTCGGGGTCATCTTCGGCATCGTCGATCCGACGCACGCCAAGGAGATGAAGCTCCTCGGCGACGTCTTCATTCGGCTCGTGAAGATGGTGATCGGTCCGGTGATCTTTCTCACGATCATTTTGGGCATCGCCAACATCGCCGACATGAAGAAAGTGGGGCGCGTTGGTGGGAAGGCGCTGCTCTATTTCGAAATCGTGACGACGTTCGCGATCGCGATTGGCCTCGTCGTGATCAATATCACGAAACCCGGGGCGGGTCTCGACGTGAGTACGATGGCCAAGGGCGACATTTCGTCGTACGCCGTCCAGGGCAAGGCGATGTCGTTCGCGGATTTCCTGGTGCAGGTCGTGCCGGAGAGCGTGATTCGCTCGCTTGCCGACGGCAACATCCTGCAGGTGGTCTTCTTCTCGGTGTTGTTCGGTACCGCGCTCGTCATACTCGGTCAGCGGGGCAAGCGGATGGTGGAACTCGCTGAGGGCGGCCTTGAGACGATGTTCCGCGTGGTGGAAATCGTGATGAAGGTGGCGCCGCTCGGCGCCTTTGGCGCCATGGCGTACACCGTGGGGAACTTTGGGCTCAAGACGCTCGTGCCGCTGCTCCGGCTGATGGGCGACGTCTATCTCACGATGTTCCTGTTCATCTTCATCGTGCTGAACCTGATCGCGCGTTGGTACGGGTTCAGCCTCTGGCAGTTCCTCAAGTACATTCGCGACGAAATCCTGATTGTGCTGGGTACGTCGTCGTCGGAAGCGGCCTTGCCGCGCCTCATGGAAAAACTGGAGCGGTATGGGTGCGCGCGGCCCGTGGTGGGGCTCGTCGTGCCGACCGGTTACTCGTTCAATCTCGACGGAACGAGCATCTACCTCTCGATGGCGACGATTTTCCTGGCACAGGTTTACAACATTCCGATGTCGCTGGGACAGCAGCTCACCGTACTCGCGGTGTTGATGGTCACGTCGAAAGGCGCAGCCGGGGTGACGGGGTCCGGGTTCATCGTCCTGGCGAGCACCCTCTCCGCCATGCAGGTGATTCCGCTCGAGGGACTCGCGCTGCTGCTCGGCGTGGACCGGTTCATGAGCGAAGCGCGCGCGATCACGAACATCATTGGTAATGGTGTGGCGACGCTGGTGATTTCGCGAAGCGAGGGCGCGTTCGACGACGCGAAACACGCGCTGGCCATCGCGGAAATGGAGAGCACTCGCTCCGGTGCCGCGACGGGCTAATGTCGCTCGTACTGCATTAGGAGATGGGCGCCCGGTCGTCCGGCGGGACGAAGTTCGAGAGAAACAAGCGCTCTTGAGGCGTCAGGCTGGCCAACCCACTGAGGTTGATCTTGTCGAGCATGCGGTTGACTTCGTCGCGGTTGACCTCGTGCACGCGCGTAACATCCACCTGCTTCCACTTGGTAAGCACGTTCGCGGAGGGCTTCCCGATGGTGCTGGCCTTGAATCGTGCCACGCGCTTGGCCGGATCAATCAGCCGCAGAAATAGCCACGCACCGAGGTAGCCACCGAGGTGAGCGAAGTCGGCGACGCCTCCGCGAGATCCGCCAAGGCCACTGTACATTGCCATGGCGGTGGTGATGATGACTAGCCATCGCGCCTGGACGGGGATGATTCCCCAGATGAGGATCTGGTCGCGCGGCCAGAACATGGCGAACGCTAGCATGACGCCGAAGACCGCTGCCGATGCCCCGATGATGGCTGCGTTTGGCGCGAACGCGACGGACAGCAACGCGCCGGAAATCCCGCTAATGAAGTAGAGCTGCACGAAACGCTTCGAGCCGAGCCGTTCCTCCACGCGCGAGCCGAAGAAGAAGAGCCCGACCATGTTGAAGAGGATGTGCGAAATGCCGGCGTGGAGGAACATGTAGGTGACGATCGTCCACGGCCGGAACAGGGCGAGGCGCGGCACGAAGACAAAGGCATCGGCGAACGCCGGCATCGTGGTCTGAACGAAGAACACGATGAGGTTTGCGCCGAGGAAGCGTCGAACCCAGGGAGTCATCTGCAGGGTGTCAGGGGGATCGCGCGGTGCTACGGCGTGACGGGACGCGGCAGTCCCATCTCCTCGAGCCCCGGCAGTTTCTTGGTGCGATTGTACTGGGCGCGTACCTGGTTGAACTGATCGATTCGCCTGATCCAGGTTTGTGCGCCGATGTCGAACCGATTGAGCACGTTGTACGACCAGTACGGGCGGTTTTCTGCCTTCCAGCTGCGTTCGTAGAGTTCGCGGCCTAACACGTACCCGTCGCGAAGATCCTGGGTGCGGCTGTTGATCTGCGACGCGATCTCTGTGAGGTCGTGGGTCGGATTGGCGCCTTTGGCCACAGAATCAAGCGCCGCAGAGTAGTGGCGAACGATTTCGTCGGCGAGCTGGAATTTCATTCCGATGAAATCAATGCGGCGCGCGCCCATTTCCACTGCCTCGAGCGCGTCACGTTCACGCAGCGCAGCGAGCGCGCCCTCTTTGCCGGTGAGCGTGTAACGCGCCTGTGCCACGAGTACGAGCGCGGATTCGGCAAGCACCCGCACGTCGCGCGAGATGGCGCGAATGCGCTGAGCGGCGATCTGCCCTTCGGGGGTGAACGGATCGATCCAATAGAGTTGAGTCGTCGCCTCGCCCGGGCCCGACTTGGCGAGCAGCGCTTGGGCCTGTGAGAGCTTCCGTTGCGCGGCGTCAATCCTGCCGGTGGGATCACCGTGAAACTGGAGTCCGAAGCTTTCCGTGAACTCCGGGATGGAGGCTTCGCCCTTCTGCCAGCTGGCCGTGGCGCCAAAGAGCACGCCGTACCAGGTCTGGTTGAAGAGGCCCTCGCCGTCGTCGTCCCAGTTGGTGTTGAGCATGCCGGTGGAGCCAAGCCGTTGGCCGTCGCGCACGAAGCCCTGAATGTTGCGGAGCGCGACGTCGTTGTTGGGAAAGACGCGATTCCAGTTGTTCACGCCCGGTGCGACCCACGTTTCGATGCCGGCGTCGCTGAACGGTTTAATGGAGCGGTCGAATCCACTGAACGACCAGTAGTTCCACGCGACGGCGATCATGTCCTTGGGCAGCGACTTCACGAGTTGTGGCGATTCCTGGGCGATGTCGCCCCAGAACAGGTAGCGCTTGCCCGGTCGCCGGATGGCGACTTCGATCTCCTTGAGGAACTGCATGTAGACCACGCCGAGCGACTCCTTCTGGACGCGATCGCGGGTCTGTCCGCGTCCGAGCTCGAATGTTTCGTCGGCACCGATGTGCACGAACTGCGACGGGAAGACGGCGTTGATCTCCGCGAACCATTCCTTGATGACCTCGATGGAGCCGGCCTGACCAGGCGCCAGCACATGCCCGTGCGGCGACTCCGCAAGCTGGCCATAGAGATCGTACTTGAGCATGTGGTGCAGGTGACCAAAGGCCTCCTGCTCCGGGACCACGTCGATGTGGTACGGCCTCGCATAGGCGATCAACTCCTTTACTTCGTCCTGCGTCATCACGCCGCCCGGAGGTGCCATCAACGGGTGTGACTTGTACTCGAAGGTGTGCTCGTAGTAGGGCGAATAGACGTTGAGCTTGTATGCCGCGAAAATGCGGATCTGCCGCTTCTGAAACTCTAGCGTCGGCAGCGGGCCGCGCGACAGGTCATCCTGCATGCCGCGCCAGCGCATGGCGGGCCAGTCGCGGATGGTGGCGGTGAAGATCCGTGGTTCGGTGCCGTCGGTCCGGATCAGTTGCTTCACCGTCTGGACGCCATAGAAGATGCCGGCGGCCGACGCGGCGACGATGACCGTCTGATCCTTGTCGGAGACGATCGCGTAGCCTTCGGCCCGCTGGTCGCCGTTGAGCGCAAGAGCGTACGCACCGAGCAGCTGCTTGCCCACCGGTGAGTCGGCGCGCGCCAAGGTGACCCGGTAGGTGCCCGGGGTTGGCGTCGAGGTGGTGGCCGTGGTGCTCGTGCGCAGGCCGCGGTCTCGCAGTGTGTTCGCCAGTTCGGTCGCGGCGAACCGGTCGTCTCCGCTTGCCGCCGCACTGATCGAGACAGAGCGGGGGATCGCGACGTACGACCCGGTCTTGATCTCGCGGGGTCGCGGGATGAGGTGCGGGTCGGGAGCCTGCGCGAACGCGGCGGCGGGAACAGCGGTCGAGCCGGCGAGCATGAGGCCGACCCAAGCAATCTGAAAGAAGCGCGGCATGGCAGAATGTTAATTCGGCCCGCTCAATCGGACACACCGTCAGGGGATCGATCCGGGGTCCGCGGCGCCCCAGATGGTGGTGTCAGGGTGGGTCGAGAGGTTAGAATCTGAGACAGTTTCCCACGATCCGGAGAGGCACCGTGAAGTTGAATCGCATCGCACTGGCCTGCTGCAGTCTGGCGGTCATTCTTGGAACCCGTGGTACGGCGCTCGCGCAGGGCGGTGCGCAGGCCGATACCGCCTACGATCCCGTCCGCGACCTCGTCGGGCGACTCGATCTCGAGAAGTACAAGAACACGATCAAGGGACTCGCCCAGTTTGGCGACCGGAAGCAGGGCACGAAACGGAATCGCGATGCGGTGGACTGGATTGAGGCGCAGCTCAAGAGCTACGGCTGCCAGAACGTCGAGCGGATCACTTACCAGTACAATCCTGCTCCGCCGGCGCCGCGTGGCGGTGCGGGTGCCGCAGCCGCCGGCGGTCGCGGTGCCGGGGGGCGCGCGGCGTCGCCGAACGGTCGTGGACGCGCGGGCAACGGTCCGGGCGGAAGCAGGATCTTCACCGACATGCGCGAGGCGGGCGTAAACAACGATTCGCTGCGCCAGCCAGATCTGGCCATTCGCGCCATCAACATGGAGCCAAGCACGCCTGGCGAACGTCAGGAAGTGATCTGCTTGAAGGTCGGAACGAAGTACCCGAACGAGATGTACGTCATCGGCGGCCACATGGACGGGATCGGCTGGGGCCAGGCCGTGAATGACGACGCGTCAGGCTCGGCGATCGTGATGGAACTGGCCCGTATTTTCTCGATGCCGGACGTGCAGACGGAGCGGTCGATCCGTTTTGCCCTCTGGAATAACGAAGAGACTGGCCTCAATGGGGCCCGCGCATACGTCGAGCAGCGTGCGGCGATGCAGGGCAAAGAAATCCCGGCCGGATCGGGCAAGTATCCGGAGCCCAAGTGGCTCGGGATGATTCAGCATGACATGATGATGGTGGACCACGGCCCGCCGACGGCCGATGGCAAGCTGGCGCCGGAGCAGCGCGCCGAGGCCGACATCAATATCGAGTTCGCGATCACCTCCAAAATGGCAGACGATGCGATGAAGCTGGCGTTCGCGTTCAAACTCGCGAACAACAAGTACGCGACGCACTATCCGGCCACGGTCGGTCCGCACATGACGAACACGGACTCGGATCCGTTCAAGGATCTCGTGCCGGCGATCAGTCTGCGCGAGAACGAACGTGGCGCGCATATCGGCGGAAACTGGGACCCGACACACCATCAGCCGACGGACGTGTTGACGACGTTCACGGACAAAGATTTCATGTTGGGGCTCACGTCGGCGCAGACCACGATGGGCGCGATCGGACAGCTGACCGGTGCGATGGTTCGGAAGTAGGCCAGCGATCGGCTGGAACCCGCGGAGGTTCGTGGGGCGTCGAACCGAGATTTACTGAGACGAACAGTGCACCATCTGGGGGAGCTGCTCACGACAGGTCATGCGTCGTGGTGGTTCCCCCAGTGCGTTGCGGTCTCTTGGAAGCGGTGCACGGTGGCAGGGAATCACCGCGGTTTCGCACGCGGTCGGCGCAGCTAGTTCGGTTGGCCGCGCCCAAGGCGGCCGCCGCGTCCTGAGCCATCCTGACCCAGGCCCGGCACTTTGTCGCTGAAGTCACGGTCCTGTTCGTTCAATAGTTTTACCGCCGCGCGGTGCTGCGTAGCGTCGGTGAGATAGGCGAGTACGTCACCGACATCCGCGGTGCGGCGGGCCGAAAGCGAGTCGAGCAGCGACTGCAGCGTTCGCATCTGGCTTAGCGCCGTGGTCCTCACCGAATCGGTTTCAGGCGTGGAGCCAACGCGGTCGCGGTCCTGTGGCTTCGGCGGGCTGAAATCTTTTCGGATCGAATCGTAGCGCGCGAGCAATGGCGCGTTCCGTTCATTAATCGTGTTCCGGATCTCGATAAGGGCCGTCACCTGCGAATCCGCAAGCGACACCTTTCTTCGTTTACCGATCAACAGTGCGGCGGGGTTGAAGCGCTGGAGCTCACTCGCGGCGGGCAGCTTGATCGGCGCTTCGCGGTTGACTCCGCCGCCCCCGCGGCGACCACCCGTGCCATCGATTCCGCCGCGTCCGCCGAGCATCCCCCCGATTCCGCCGCCCCCGCGCTGGGCAGAGGCATCGCCAGCGGCGAGCATCGCGAGGGCCAGGCAGATCGCACCGATTGTTCTCACGGGGAGGCTCCGGGTCATTGAGGTAGTTGCCTCGTTGGACTGCGCGCGCGCGCCATTCGTTAGGTGCACGCCCTCGCCTGTTGGTGCGACCGCGGTGCTGTCCTTGCGGTAAGTTCGGGCGATTGCCCATCGCGGGCCTGTTGGTGTATCGGTAGGGGACGGATCAAACGGATTAGAGACCAATGGGAACTGTAAAACACAAATCGCTCACGATTGCTGCTGCCCAGATCGCGCCGGTCTGGCTGGACCGGGAGCGGACGCTGGCCAAGGTCGCGCGCTGGATCGGGCGTGCGGCGGACCGAGGCGCCGGTTTGGTGGCATTCGGTGAGGCGTTGGTGCCAGGCTATCCGTGGTGGCTGGAGCATACAAATGCCGCCCGGTTCAACTCGCCAATACAGAAGACGCTCCACGCGCACTACTTGGCCGAAGCCGTGGACATTGATGCCGGTCATCTCGATTCGGTTTGCGCGGTCGCGAAGAAGCGAAAGATCGCGGTGGTCCTCGGGACGATCGAGCGGCCTCGCGATCGGGGTGGCCACAGCGCGTACTGCTCGCTGGTATACATCGACCCGAAGGGTTCGATTGCGTCCGTACACCGCAAGTTGATGCCTACCTACGAAGAACGACTCTCATGGGCGCCGGGTGACGGGCATGGCCTCGTAACGCACGCGCTCGGCGCGTTCACGGTCGGAGCGCTGAACTGTTGGGAAAATTGGATGCCGCTCGCACGCACGGCGCTGTACGCTCAGGGCGAGGATCTGCACGTCGCCTCATGGCCTGGCAACGACTACCACACACGCGACGTCACACGGTTTGCCGCGCGTGAAGGGCGGAGTTACGTCCTCGCCGTATCGGCGCTGATGCGCCGCTCGGACATTCCCGACTCGGTCCCGCACGCGGCGGCGATCCGTCGGGCTGTTCCCGCGGTGATGGGCAATGGCGGATCGTGCCTTGCCGGGCCCGATGGAGAATGGATCGTGCCGCCGGTGGTGGGCAAGGAAACACTCGTCGTACGGACCATCGAGCACCGGCGTGTGTTCGAGGAGCGCCAGAGTTTTGACGCCACGGGCCACTATGGTCGCCCCGATGTCACCCAACTCACCGTGGATCGCCGGCGACAATCGATGGTGAAGCTCAAGGATTAGCGGGTCCGTCGTTTGACGGCGTGGCCCGCAAGACCGTGATTCGGGTAATCCGTCATATCGAGGCTGCCATGGGACGTAAAAGGTTTCCCGCCGCACCTTTGTCGCCGACGCGGGCATGATGGCCGTCGGTGCCTCGTTTGCGTCGCGCGGTTTTCCAATGATTGTTCCGCGGCACGTGCTTGGCGGGCCGGCGCGAAATAGGCGGAGCGGGTGACGCCCGCGCCGAATGGCTACGGCGTTTCGCGGATGGCCCGCTTGAGGAGCGCGATCTGCCCAAGGTGATAGGCGTCGTGCTCGATCAGCCCCATGATGGTTCCGGCACGAGAGAGTCCGGTGTCAGCAAACGGCGGCGAGTGATTGCGCACGTGGATCTGGATCTCCTCCTCGTGCGTGGCGTCGATCTCGTCGAGTAGTTGTTTGCGTGCCGCCTCGAGTTCGGCCAGCACGGCATTCCAGGCCTCATTCGTCGTGGTCGTGACGGCCGGCCAGTCACCGCGTTCAGGTGCTTTGGCGCCGGCTCCGCGCACCCGCGCGCAAACGGCCTCGGTCCACGCCGTCAGGTGCAGCACGATCTCCCAGATCGTGTGTGTGCCGGGTACGAGCTGACGGGCCGCTTCCTCGGCCGTCACGCCAGAGAGGATCTTGTCGCACGAATCACCGTGCCACGGCGATCCGTGCCAGGTGTCGTGTAAACGATGCGTCAGCGTGTTGCGCAGGCTCATGGGCGCCTCGACGTACGGGGACCTCTGTCTCTAGGCATATGTGGGGTGGGCGCCCGGAAAGGCAACTCCTGGCCGCCAACCTGGTACCGTCACTTGCGCTGGAATCGCTGCTACCGGAGCGTTGAAGATGGCCCGGATTCATACTTGGGCCCACCGGACTGTCAGGTGACACCGTTCAGACGGTGTGCGACCATCGCCGTATTCGGCATGCTGGCCGTCGCCACCAGTCGAGCGCAAGGGACACCGGTGACGGCGTGCCGTGAATCGCCCTGTTCGTTGATCGTCGACTGGGGGGTCGGCAAGTCCGTCGCGGACATGCCGCCGGACCGCAGTTGTGCGACGACTGGCGAAGCAATCGTCAGTTTTGCGACCACGGACCAGGGTGCCAAACTTCCGACGGCCGTCCGCACAATCAACCGTTGCGGTGCGAGCGAGGGGGTGATGTCGATGAAGCAGTTCGGCAAGTTCGTCGGCGAAATGATATGGTTCGCACTCGACGGTGAACACCAGAAAGCCAACAAGCCGTCGGGAAAATGTTAGCGTTGACCGTCCCCAGCATCGGAGTCTTTCAATGAATCGCATTGCCAAGGCTATCACGCTCGTTGTCGTCGCGTCGCTGCCATCCGTGGTATCCGCGCAGGACAGTGTGATTCCCTGCAAGACTACCATGTGCTCGTTCGTCCTCGACTGGGGTGCTGGCCAGACGTCAGCCAGTTATCCGCCGGACAAGCGCTATGGATCCGGCGACGACTTCGAAGCGCGGTTGCGCAGCGTACTGACCGCGCGTGGATTTCGATTTCGCGATGGCGCCGTGGAGGGTATGATGGCCATGACCGTGCGGCCGACCATGAAGTCCAGAGTGATGTGTGACGCGATGGCGGGACTGAATCCCGACAAGTCATGCACCGCGATCGTTGGTCTGGCCGTGACCTTCCTGAGTGGCGATCCGGTGGTCAAGGCACCGGGGGCGATCCGAATCAACAACCGCTGCGCGGCGGGCGACGTGTACATGCTCAACACGGTGTTTGCGCAGTACGCGGCTGGCATGATCTGGTGGCAGCTCGATGGGCAAGCGGTGGCGAAAGCCGAGCGACCGATATCGAACTGCTGACGCGCGTGCGTGGGTGTTAGGCGCTCGGCGCGATCGCGCCGACGTTCACATTCACGCGCGACAGCGCTTTCGGTGCGGCCCCGAAATTCGAGTCGATGTGCACATTTGAGTCGATCAGCCCGGGAAGGACCGTGTATTTCCAGAAGTTGTATGTCGCGGCTGTTCTTGGGACATACGGCGCGTTTTTTCGATTCGCGTTCCACGGACGGTGATCACGACGTTTGACCGTGCACTGCCTAGGTCGTCGATGATCTTGCCCGCGCGAATCGTTACAGACTGCTGCGCGTGGACCGCCCCTCCGGACAACGCCAACATGCACAGTACCAAGCAGATAAGACGTTTCATTCAGGCACTCCGGGCTGGGCCGGTTTTTAATGGAGGGGAGGCCAAACAGCGGCCTCCGCGTTTACATTAGATCCATGCTCTCAATCCCAATCAAGTTCGGACTTCGGTCTGAGTTCCGAAAGGAACTCCACGCGCGAGTGGACGCCTACCTCGGCTCGTGCGGCAGGCGAGTTCGTGCGCCGTTCGCCATGTACCGGAAGTCGTTGGTGATCATCGCCTGGATGGCGGTTTCTTACATCGGCCTGGTGTTCTACAGCACCAACTGGTGGCAGTTCGCTCTCTTCGCCATTTCGCTCTCGCTCGCCGCGGCGGGAATGAGCTTTAACATCCCGCACGACGCAAGCCACGGCAGTTATTCGACGAACCCTAAGTTCAATCGGGCCATGGCGTTCGCCTTCGACATGATGGGAGCCAGTTCGTATCTCTGGCACTGGAAGCACAACGTATTTCACCACGGATTCACGAACATTCCTGGTGTCGACGACGACATCAACCTCGCGGGAATCGGGCGCATGGCGCCCACCCAGAAGCATTACAAATTCCACCGCTTCCAGCACTACTACCTCTGGGTTCTTTACGGCCTGATCACGGTGAAGTGGCAGCTGGCGGATGACTATATCAATATCGTCAAGGCCAAGATTGGTACCGCTGACATTCCGCGCCCGAAGGGTGGCGAAATGGCGCTCTTCATCCTGGGCAAGCTCTGCTGGCTGACGCTGTTTCTGGTGTTGCCGCTTACCCAGTATTCGCTTGGGCTGGTGATTCTTGGATACCTGGCCGTGAACATCATGCTTGGCACCACGGTCGCGGTCGTGTTCCAGATGGCGCACACGGTCGAGGAAGCTGATTTCGTTCCGCCACCTCCGGGTGCGCCCGAAGAACGCATCAAGAACGAATGGGCCGCGCATCAAGTCGAGACGACGGTAAATTTTGCGCCACGTTCAGCACTGTGGACCTGGTACCTCGGTGGACTCAACTATCAGATCGAGCATCACCTCTTTCCGAGCGTGAGCCATGTGCATTATCCGGCGCTCGCGCCGATCGTAGAGCAGACGTGCAAGGAGCACGGGGTGAGTTACAGCATGCACCCGACGTTCCGTTCGGCGATTGCGTCACACTTCCGGTGGCTGAAGCAGATGTCGCGGCCGCCGGAAGGGATGACGGCGTAGGACGGCACCGATCGCGCACCACGGCAGTACGCAGAGCAGGCAACCGCGCCCCGAAACCATCGGGGCGCGGTTTGCGTTTAACGACTCGATTACGCCACGTCCGTCCGCCTGACTCCGGGAATCTCGAGGATGAGGTCCGGGCCGAAAGCGCGCGAAGGGGTCTGGAATCCCACCGGCGCATTTCCACCAAGCGCTTTCGCGGCCAGATGCACGGCGGTCTGGGCGGTCAGTGTGTAACCGCTTGCGCCGCATAACCTTGATTCGACGCGGTGGCCATCGGCGGTGACGGCCTCACCCCAGAGGAGGCTGGCGCCACGCGCGCGCGCGGCATCGTCCGGCCCTGCCGGCTCCCGGCGGATGCGCGCGGCGAGATATCGACGCACGGTCGCGGTTCGCAGCAAAAGCGCAAACCACCGCGATGCGATCATCACCCTGCGCATCGACGGTCGCATGCTCATGTACACCTCGATGTCGGGAATCGCGGTGCTGTGGAATGCGGTGGAGACGTCGCCCCACGGAATGGTTGTGGCGTCGCGGAGTTTCCCGTCGCCGAAATCGATGCGGCGCGTGTGCCATGCAGGAGGTACCGCGACGATTTGTCCATTTCGGCGCACGGCGCCCGGCATGCCGAGTCCTTCGACCACGCTCAGCATCGTGCCACGCGACGCGCCGCCGATGGCGAGGAACCCAAGCGAGAGCTTCGTCGCGTGCGGGAGACGCCGCGCGAGATGGGTCGCGAGGCAATCCGACGGCACAACATCGAAGCCGGCGCCGGGAAGGAGCATGATATTCGCTGCCTTCGCTTCCGCGTCACGGCTGGCGAGTGCCTCAAAGACGCCGATCTCGCCAGTGATGTCGAGGTAATGCACGTGGTTGCGAATGCAGGCGTCAGACATCGCGCGCCAGGTGTGGACGAATGGGCCGGCGCAATGCAGCACCACGGTCACGCCGTCGAGCGCGGCATCCAGCGCGGCGGCGTCGCCGATGTCAGCCGTTCGCCATTCGAGTCCGAGCGGTTCGGCCTGCGCGCGAAGCGCATCGGCCGAACGCCCGGCGAGCACGGGGCGCAGTCCATTGGCGAGCGCCTCGGCGACGATGAGGCGTCCGGTGTATCCGTTCGATCCGTAGATCAGGAGCATGGTGAATGCGAACGTCGGCGCTGCTTAATCATCGCCGCCCGCGAATCGCCTATCGTCCGCAGCTTGGATAGCGTGGATCGGCTCCCGCGATGGCCGGCCGGTCTTTTCGAACCGCAATCGCCCACATCACGTCGTGAATGAATCGGGCCAAGCGCGCCGAGTGATCGTATTCGATGTACTGTGGCTCGTCGGTGGCCATGTGATAGTCGGGCGCGTATCCCGTCGAGAAGTAGGTCACGGGCACGCCCTTCGTCACATAGTTCACCTGGTCGCTCCGGCAGAACCGGTTCATTGGGTTCTCGAATACATCCCACGTCTTGTCGATCGCCATCGGTTCCGACCGCGTGGCGTTGACCGAGTCGATGATGTCGCCGAACTCACGGGACTGACGGCGCGAGCCCAACGTCTGCACTGAGTTTGGTCCGCCAAATTTCACGTAGTCCGGACGGCCCTTGCCGACCATGTCCATGTTGTGTGCGGCTGCGATCTTGTCGAGCGGAATCGTGGGGTGATCGACGAACCACTTGGAGCCCAAGAGTCCACCTTCCTCGCCTTGGTGCGACACGAAGATGATCGAGCGCGCCGGCTTTTCATTCGCGAACTTCTCCGCAATCTCGAGCAGCACGACCGTGCCCGATCCATCGTCATCGGCGCCATTCATAATGGAGTCGCGCCGGACCGGCCGGATGCTGCGCGCACGTGCGATGAGCGAATCAACGCGCTGCTGTTGCGCGGCGGTGGGCTTGCAGGCGGGATCGTTGGAGCCCTGGCGGCGCGTGACCCAGTTAACCGCTCTGGCCGAATCGTGATCGATGCCGATCGGATTCGTACCGACGTGGTCGTTGTGCGCGCCGACGAGCACATACTCGCTGGCGAGCGTCGGATCGGAGCCCGGGAGCACGGCGATGACGTTGCGGGCTGGTGTTTTGGACAGGTGCCACTCGTAGCCCCAACTCGCCGTGACCGATTGGCCCACGTCGCCGACGGCCAGTTGATCCGCCGCCTTGCCAAAGAGTGTAGCCGCTGCCGCCGCGCTGATCACGCCGCCGCCGGGGCCCTCGACCATGGCGGGCTGCATGGCCCCACGAAGCGTGAAGGCGCCGTTCACGGTGGCAGCGGGCATCGATTCGAGACCGATGAACAACACACCGACTGCGCCGGCAACCATGGCGCGCGTGTCACGAGCATTCGCCGCTCCGCCACGGCCACCGCGCCCGGCGGCAGTAGCAGCAGCGCCACCAGCGCCACCA
>Ga0049085_10000089_pt1 | contig 38263 bp, 24 predicted proteins | sample GreLakmeSU08MSRF_FD_66721 | JGI IMG/M metagenome (GOLD analysis project Ga0049085, IMG submission 66721) | Freshwater lentic microbial communities from great Laurentian Lakes, MI, USA - Great Lakes metaG SU08MSRF | ecosystem: Environmental > Aquatic > Freshwater > Lake | place: Great Lakes... | reverse complement strand
CCCTCGCCTTCGATGCTCGACACGATGTACAAAAGTCGGCGCTCATCAAGCGGGTGGGCAAATGATGCGCCTTCCCACGATTCGCGCTCGCCTGCGCTTTGGCTTTGGACTGACATTAGCGCTGCTGCTTTCCGCTGGACTTTTTGCTGGCACCAACATGCAGCGGCGCGGAAAACAGAACCGCGACCTCGTGATCGAACTGCGCACCCAGCAGGAAGCCATCCAGCAGGTGGCGTTGTATATGCTGCGCGAGAGTGCTGCCGGGTTTGCATACATCACCACTGGCAACAGGACCGACGAAGCGACGTACTGGCTCCTAGGCGAGCAAGCAGACAGCCTGCGTCGCATTGCGGTAAACCTGACGCAACTCTCAACAGTTGAGCGTCAGAAGCTGGAGGAACTCGGACTCCTGCAAAGCCGCATCGAGATAGGCGTGGCCGTTGCGCACGCGCAAAGGGTCTTGGGTCGAGTGGACGCTGCCGCCACGGAAATGGCACAGAATGCGGAGTTGCTGGACGACTTGGACGCCACGCTGAAAGCGCTGCGTGCAGAAGGCGCTATTCGGCTTGATACGCGCGAGGCATTGCTTGCCGCCGAGCTCGCCGGGGACCTGCGCATGTTAGGCTTTGTCATTATTGCCGCCCTTGCCGTCGGCTTCCTCTCCAGCGTCACCACCGCCAAGGCGGTGACGCGACCGCTTGCAGCGCTTACTCGTGATCTCGTCGCGCTGGGCGAAGGCGACTTGCGGCCCAGCAACCTGACCGCTGAGATCAGTGGTGCGGCGGAATACGAGGTGCTGGCCCAGGCCTTTGCGAATACGCGGCATCGCCTGAGCGCACTGCTTGATGCGATGAAGCAGCGCACGGCAGAACTTGAAGAGGCCAAGATTCTGGCAGATGCCGCAAATCAAACCAAGAGCGAGTTCCTGGCGAACATGAGCCATGAACTCCGCACGCCACTCAATGCGATCATCGGCTATAGCGAAATCCTGAGTGAAGATGCGAAGGATTCCGGCCATTCCGAATATCTGCCGGACCTCAACAAGATCCGCAGTTCCGGCAAGCACTTACTTGGCCTGATCAACGACATTCTCGACCTCACCAAAATTGAAGCTGGCCGCATGGAAATGTTTCTCGAAACATTCGATGTCACTCAGCTCATCCAAGACGTGGCCGAGACCGTACAGCCGCTCTTGGATAAAAACACGAATTCCCTCACCGTGAACGTGCCGGCCACCGTGGGCGCGATCCATGCGGACCAGGTGAAGGTCCGACAGATGCTGCTCAATCTTCTTTCAAACGCCAGTAAGTTCACCAAAGAGGGTGTGGTGGCCTTGTCGGTGGATCGGGAAGTCGTGATTAATGGTGAAGATGTCTTTGTGTTCCGGGTACGGGATACTGGTATCGGGATGTCCCCCGAACAGCTTTCGCGGCTCTTCCAGCCGTTTATGCAGGCCGAGTCATCCACGACAAAACGGTTCGGTGGTACGGGCCTTGGCCTAGCAATCACGAAACACCTTGCCGAACTGATGGGCGGGAGCGTGACGGTCGAAAGTGAACTCGGACGTGGGACCACCTTCACCGTTCGTTTGCCCAATTCCCCGCTCTCGTCGGACGAAGCGCCTGACAGTACTGGTGTCGTGAGCGACTCGTCCGATGCGAACGCGGCCACGGTGCTCGTCATCGACGACGAGCCATCGGCCCGCGACATGATTAGCCGCATGCTCGTCAAGGACGGATATCGCGTGGTCACCGCCGCGAACGGAGCCGAGGGCTTGCGCATTGCCGCCGAAGTCGCACCCGACGTCATCACGCTCGACATCATGATGCCGGGAATGGACGGCTGGGCGGTGCTCTCGAAACTGAAGGCAGATCCCGTGCTCGCCGCGATCCCCGTGGTCGTGGCCACCATTATTGACGACCGGAACTTGAGTGTGTCGCTTGGTGCGGCCGGCTACATCACCAAACCCATCGACCGCGAACATCTGTCCGAAGTCGTGCGCCGCGTGCGCTCCACGCCGGGGCTCAAGAATGTGCTGATCGTGGAAGACGATGCCGACGCGCGGAAGCTGATGCGCCGGCTGTTCGAAAAGGAAGGCTGGAGCGTTGCGGAGGCAGAGAACGGAAGCGTTGCGCTAGCGGCGATTGAGAGCAGTCCGCCAAGCCTGGTGCTCTTGGACCTGATGATGCCTGTGATGGACGGCTTCGAGTTTATTGAGCAACTGCGCAAACGTTCAACGGGACGCGACATTCCGGTGGTGGTGCACACGGCAAAAGACCTGACGGATCAGGACCGCCAGCGTCTGCGCGGCAGCGTCGACAATGTGCTGCAAAAGGGTGGCCACACGAACGAAGTGGTGAAAGAAGTCTGGCAGGCACTCGAGCGGGCCAACGCGGCGCACACACCACATAACATCGTCTAACAGATGACACGCATCCTGCTGGTCGAGGACAACGAACTCAACCGCGACATGCTCAGTCGCCGGCTCGAGAAACGCGGATTCGAAATCTCTGTGGCGGTGGACGGAGTCGAGGGCGTGGAGATCGCGCACAGTTCGCTTCCTGATTTGATCCTCATGGACATGAGCCTTCCGCGGAAAGACGGGTGGCAGGCGACCTCCGAACTGAAGGCCGATCCCGCAACGGCACACATTCCCATCATCGGATTGAGCGCCCATGCGATGGCGGGCGATCGGGCGAAGGCGATCGAGGCAGGCTGCGATGACTATGATACGAAGCCGGTCGAACTCGATAGCTTGCTCGGGAAAATTGCTGCACTCATTGGTCCGCGGTAGCGCGGATGACGCACAGCAGAGTCTCGCTTCAGGCCATCAACGAAGTGGCGCGTTTGCGGCACGATCTTCGCACCCCGGTCAATCAGATTATCGGCTACTGTGAAATGCTGCTGGAGGATGCTCAGGAGCCTGATTTTGCGCACCGCCAGCAAGCATGCACCGATGCGCTCCATGCATCGCGGAATGTCACGTCGCTGATTGACGCCGGCCTGCCCGCAGATGTGACGGTACTCAACGCCGAAGCGGTCCGCCGCCTCTACGAGGCGATTCGGGATCCGCAAGCACGAATCTTAGCTGCCATGGGCTCACTGCTGCTGAATGGCAAGGCGGCCGACAGCGTGGAGTACATTGGCGATGTGCGTCGCATTCGCGAGGCGGCCGAACGGCTGATTCCCACTGACCGACGCCGCGCCGAGCCGACGAGCACCTTTGAAGTCGTCACACCCGCCTTCACCGCTGACTATAAGATTCCGACCTCCCCACGCACACACGGTGTGGCGCGGATCTTGGTGGTCGACGACATCGAAGACAATCGCGGTGTCTTGCAGCGCCGCTTGCAACGTGAAGGCCACACGGTGGTGTGTGCGGAGAGTGGCATACAGGCGCTCGCGCTGGCGCTGGCTCCGGAGGGCGGCTATGACATGATATTACTCGATGTCATGATGCCCGTCATGGACGGCTACGAGACACTGCAGCAGCTCAAGGCGAAGGACCAGACACGTGACATTCCCGTGATCATGATTTCCGCCTTAGACGAATTGGCGATGATCGTCAAATGCATTGAACGGGGGGCGGAAGACTATCTGCCCAAGCCATTCGACCCGGTGCTCCTCAGAGCTCGTATCAGCGCGTGTCTTGAAAAGCGAGAGTTGCGGGACCGTGAACGGTTATTCATTCACGACGTCCTTCGCGTGGTCGCGGCCGCCGTTGACGTGGAAAAAGGGAGCTACAGCGCCGGTTCACTCGCCGAGATCTCTCTCCGTACCGACGAATTGGGGACACTCGCGCGCGTGTTCGATAGCATGGTCGTGGGGATTCACGACCGCGAAGAGCGGTTGCGGGGACAGATCGATAGGCTGCGTGAAGAAATCGCCGGAGTCAGTGACGAGCCAGTCATGTCGGACGAATCCTCGCCGGAGCTTCTGCAACCGGGATCGACCATTGCTTCCCGCTTTTCCATTGAGCGTGTCATTGGACGTGGAGGCATGGGCGTGGTGTATCTCGCGCTCGATACGGAACTCGGCGAGCGCGTGGCCATCAAAACGCTGTTGCCGGAGCATCTCACGGCCGACGAAACAGCGATGGAACGTTTCCGGAATGAAATCCGGCTCGCGCGCCGGATTGCCCATCGCAATATCGTGCGGACGCACGACTTTGGGAAAACAGAGGACATGTACTACGTCACCATGGAGTTCGTGGAAGGCACGACACTCCGCTCGGTGATCGATCGCCGCGGTACGTTAGGCGCGACGGCAACATTGGCGATCGCGAAGCAACTCGCCGAGGCGCTTAAATGTGCGCACGATGAAGGTATTATTCATCGCGATATTAAACCGCAGAACTTGCTGCTCGACGCAACCGGCACGCTCAAGGTGATGGATTTTGGCGTCGCGCGCCTCATCCAGCGCACCAGCAACAACCTGACGCAGGTCGGTATGGTGGTGGGTACGCCAACCTATATGTCACCCGAGCAGCTGTTGGACGAAAACGTTGATGCGCGCAGTGACCTGTATTCGGCGGGGGTTGTGCTCTATGAATGTCTCATTGGACAACCGCCGTTCGAGGGGAAATCGCCGATTGCTCTTATTTCAAAGATTCTGAGCGCTACGATTACACCACCCCACGAGTTGCGTCCGGACATCCCTCGCCAGGTCTCGGCATTGGTCATGCAGTTGCTTGCCAAAGATGCGTCGATGCGCATGCAGTCGGCGGGCGCGTTATTGGACCAACTGGGAACGCTCGCGTAATCCAGACGGGCGCGTCCCTCGTCGGCCGGGACTGACCTGGAAGTTCCGCTGGCTAGCCACACGCCTTCACATCTTCCGGGAGTCGTACGCCCAGTGCAGGATCGCCTGTCGCTGACGAGGCCGGCAGGTGAGGTCGCCGCGCACGCAGTTCTTGGATAGCTGCGCGATGTGGCGAGACACGGCGCGCCACCGCTTGATCTGCCGCTCGTCGTCCCAGCAACGGCGGCCCATGTAGTAGCGGCAGTACCACTGGAACCAGCCGCGCGGATCCTCGTGCCAGATCCAGCGTTTGCGCCGCCATTCCTTGAGCGGCTGCGATGCGTTGATTCCAAAGCAGTTCAGCTTCGCGTTGTACACGCCGGGGCTGAGCTTCGCGCGCGCAAACCACGACGCGGGGAACTCTTTGCGGCAGTCGGTCATGTAGCAGCCGCCGAACACGCCCAGCGCGAGCATTTCACGCGGCGTCAGCTGTGGCTTAAAGTCAGGATCGAAGTTCCGGCCAATCGGTTCCGTGCGCAGGTATGCGTAGCCGCGCTGCATCCGGTCGTTGACGACGACGCGAATCGTCACGCTTTTTTGCGCCGCGCGCTGACCGACTCGTTCACGAGCTGGGCAACCAACTTCACGTCTCACACCCGCCAGGTGTCACCTATTTCTTCGGCCACAGCACGCCCTGATTCGCCCGCGTCACCTGCCCGATTCCCTTGTACGCGAACTTCTGTACGCGCTTGCCTTCGTAGGTCTCGGTGGTGTAGATGTTGCCCTTGGAATCGGTCGCGATCGAATGCACCGCGAACCACATCCCCGGCTGGCGACCGCCGTCGCCGAAACTCGTGAGGATCTCGAGTGAGGCGCGGTCCATCACATAGATGCGCTCGTTTTTGCCGTCGGCGAGGAAGATGTACTTCTGGTCCTTGTCCTTGCTGAACGCGATGTCCCAGACGGAACCGTCGCCCAACGTACGTGGCGCAATCTGCTTCTCCTTTACGAACGAACCATCCTTCCTGAACACCTGGATCCGGTCGTTCGGACGGTCGCACACGTACACGAGCCCGTCGTCCGACGGCTCGGCGCAGTGCACCGGCGTGCGGAACTGCTTAATGAGCGGCACATCGGGGTTGTACGGGCCGAAGTTCGAGTCGCTCGGCACGTTGCCGTAGCCGCCCCAGTACCGCTTCATCGCGCCGGATGCCATGTCGACCACGGCCACGCGATGGTTGCCGTACCCGTCGGCGATGTAGGCTTCCTGCGCTTTGAAATCGAAGGAGATCTTCGCGACCTTACCGAAGTGATCCTTGGTGGTGCTATTCGTCGGCTGACCGGGGATGCCGATCGTGCGCAGATACTTGCCGTCGTGCGTGAAGGTCAGGATGTGCGAGTCCGGTCCCTGGCCGATAGCCGGATTGCCGTTGCCGTTGCCGCCGATCCAGAGGTTGCCCTTGTCATCCACGCCGATGCCATGGTTTGACGTCGGCCAGACGTATTCCTTGTTGGCGGGCGGGCCGCCCCATGCAGCAACCACATTGCCGGCCTGATCGAACTCAATCACCGGCGGCGCGGGAACGCAGCATTCCGACGTCGGTGGGTTCTGTGCCGCCCCGATCTCCGTGGCCGCGTAGGTGTCGTTGCGATGCACGATGAACACGTGGTCACGTGCATCGACGCCGACACCGATCACGTTACCCATCACCCACTTGTTCGGCAGCGGCTTGGGCCAGACCGGATCCACTTCGAACCGCGGCGCGCTCACCATCTCTTCGCGCGCGGTGGCTTCGAGCGCACGCTCGCCAGCGGCGAGGACCGTGATGCCGCCCGTGAAGGCCAGCGCGATGAGTACGTTCTTGCGGGCGATCACTTGGCCACCACCGGCCAGAGGACACCCTGATTGGCCTTGGTCACTGGTCCCACTCCCTTGAAGTTGAACTTCTGGACCCGCTTGCCCTCGTAGGTCTCGCCCGTGTACACATTGCCCTTCGAATCGGTGGCGATGCTGTGCACCGCGTAGAACATACCGGGCACGCGGCCGCCCTCACCGAACGCGGTGAGTTCGGTCAGCGTCGCGCGGTCGAGTACGCGAACACGCTGGCTGGCACCGTCTGCCACGTACAGGAAACGTTGGCCCGCATCGGCCGAGAAGGCGATGTCCCACACCGAGCCTTCACCGAGCGTGTTCGGCGCGACCTTGGCCTCGGTCACGAACGAACCATCGGTCTTGAAGACCTGAATGCGGTCGTTGTTGCGGTCGCACACATAGACGAGGTTGTCCTTCGATACTTCGGCGCAGGTCACCGCAGAGAAGCTCTGCGAGGCGGCGGCGCTCGGCGAGTACGCCGGAGTCGGCGCGTCACTCGGCGTCTTTCCGTACGCGCCGAAAAACATCTTCACCGCGCCGGTCGCGGCATCGACGGCCACGACACGCCGGTTGCGCAGCCCATCGGCAATGAACGCCGTCGAACCCGTGGCATCGAACGCGATACGCGTGGCACCGCCGAACAGGTCGGTGTTCGTACTATTGGGAGGAAGCATCGGCGCGGCACCGCGACCACCGCGTCCGCCGCGACCAGCGGCAGGCGCGGCCGGAGCACCGGCGGCTCCGCGGCCTGCTGGCGCGCCACCCACGGCGCCACCCACGGCGCCACGACCACCGGGCGACACGCCCTGGTACGCCGTGTCGGGCGCAGCGGCCGGAGCCGCTGCCGGCGCCGAACCCACTTTGCCGATCTGCCGAATGAACGCGCCATCGTGGGAGAAGACGAGCACCTGGCCGTCGAGGCCGCCGCTACCGGCGATCCAGACGTTGCCCTTGGGATCGACCGCGATCCCGCTCGGAATCTGCGGCCAGTCGTATCCCGGTCCCGGACCACCCCACGATTTCACCCGATTGCCATTCGCGTCGAACTCCACGACTGGCAGTTCGCTGAAGCAGCACTCAGCGATCGGCGGCGTGGCATCGGCGCCGGTCTCGGTGCGCGCGGTGAACGAATCGTTCCGGTGCACCACGAAGACGTGGTCGGCCTTGTCGACAGCGACGCCGACCACTGAGCCAAGCAGCTTGTGTGCCGGCAGGGGCCTAGGCCAGAGCATGTCGACCGTGAAGATTGGCGCCTGCGGACCGGCAGGCTTCGCCGCTGTAGCGGGCTTCGCTGCGGCTGGCGCCTTCGATCCGGCCTGTGCCAACAGGGGCGCGGCCGCGACGTAGAGCGCACAAATGCGCTTTGCAGCGCGTGAGAATGTCTTTCCACTCACTTCCATTCCCTGTCTCCTGGTGGGGCGTGCAGGAAGGTGCTCGATCGGTTACGGGGCCCCCTTCATTAGGTGAAGGACGGCGTGGGAGTGTAAGTTCGTGCGACCATGCAAGAAGCTCTGCTGCCAACAAGGCAACTGAATCCCCTGATATTACGGCTGGTTACGCGCCTGCGTCCAGTCGCGCTGACCGTTTTCGGCGCGCTCCTGCTGCTGTGTGCGTCGCCGGTGGCTGGCGTGGCGCACGAGATCCCAAAAAGCGTCACGATTCTCGCGTTCCTGAAGCCCGATGGCCGGGTACTGCGCATCGTGGCGCGGGTGCCGCTCGAAGCGATGCGCGACATCCAGTGGCCGCTGCGCGGCCCGGGCTACCTCGAGCTGACGCAGCTCGATTCCCTGCTCCACGACGGCACGAAAATCTGGATGGCCGACAACCTCCGGCTGTACGAGGACGGGTCACCACTCGCCGCGCCGGCGATCACGGGGGCGCGGGTTTCACTGCCGAGCGACCGGTCGTTCGCTTCTTATCAAGGAGCCGTGCAGCACTTCGCTGACGCGCCGATTCCCGCCTCGACCGACCTCGCCTGGCAGCAAGCGATGGTCGACCTCATACTCGAATATCCGATCAGGTCACCATCAGCGCGCTTCTCGATCGACCCCGCGCTCGCCCGCCTCGGCGTGCGCACCACCACGGTGTTGCGGTTCATTCCGCCGACTGGCGACGAACGCACCTTCACCTACGTCGGCGATCCGGGATTGGTGCATCTCGACCCGCAGTGGTTCCAGGCCGCGCGTCAGTTCATCTCGCAGGGATTCCGACACATCCTGGACGGCATCGACCACCTGCTGTTCATCATCTGCCTCGTGATTCCGTTCCGCCGATTACGCCCCCTGCTGGTGGTCGTCACGGCGTTCACTGTGGCCCATTCGATCACCATGGTCGCGTCGGCACTCGGCTTTGCGCCCACGGCGCTCTGGTTTCCACCGCTCGTCGAGGTACTGATCGCGCTCTCGATCGTCTACACCGCGATCGAGAACATTGTTGGCGCCAAACTGGAACGGCGGTGGATGATCGCGTTCGGCTTCGGGCTGATCCACGGATTCGGGTTCTCGTTCGCGCTCCGCGAGTCGCTGCAGTTCGCGGGCCGGCATCTCGCCACGTCGCTGGCCACGTTCAATGTCGGCGTAGAACTGGGCCAGATCGCCGTCCTGCTGGTCTGCGTTCCGTTGGTCAACTGGCTCTTCGCCAGGGTGGTAACCGAACGGATGGGCACGATCATCCTCTCGGCCTTCGTGACGCATACGGCCTGGCATTGGATGTTGGACCGAGGTGCGGCGCTGCGCGAGTACAACTTTGCAGTGTTGGAACTGAACGCCGCGACCGGCGCCAGCTTGCTCCGCTTCGCCACACTCGCCCTGGTCGCCGCCGCCGTCCTCTGGGCTGGCCGGCCACTCGTCGCCCGCCTATTGAAGCCTGCCGAAACCCCAATGGGGAGTCCTCCTGGCAGCGCCGGAGCGCCCTGATTCGTACATTTTGTGCTATGACTTCCCTCTTTTCACGTCACGGCGCATGGACGATCGTCCTCGCCGCCGCCGCATGCGCCGGATCACCGGCACGCGCATCGGCGCAGACCACCGAGGCCGCCACGGCAGAGTCGCTGACCACGCTCGCGAAGGTCTACACGGCTGAGCAGGCCGCGAAGGGACGCGAATCGTACATGGCCAGTTGCGTCGGGTGTCACAAACCGGTCGAGCTGGCCGGCGAACGATTTTGGTCAGGGCTCGTCGGCAAGACCGTGGCCGATTTCTTCGCCTACCTGCGCAGCAGCATGCCGCAGGACAACCCGGCCAGCCTCAGTGACGATGACTACGCCAACGTGACGGCGTACATTCTGCAGTTGAATACCATGCCCGCTGGAGAGCGCCTGCTTCCCAGCGATACGGTGGAACTCGCGAAAATTCGCGTCGTACCGCCGGACACCACCAGGAAAGGACCAGGAAAATGACGCAACGCTCTCCCCGCCAGCGCTCGGTTTTTCTCCTGACGCTGACTGCCGTCGCGATGGTAGCGACAGCGCTCGTGACGACGCAGTCTGGTGCCCGCCAGGGCAGCGGGCTCGTGCGCGGCAACAAGCCTGGTGAATGGCGCTTTTGGGGGGCCGATGCGTGGAGCACACGCTACTCTCCTCTCGACCAGATCAACGCGGCCAACTTCAGTACGCTCCAGCTCGCCTGGCAGTGGGACGCAGCGAAAGATGGCGAGGACGAGTATTACCGGACCACGCCGCTCTACGTGAATGGCCGCCTGCTGACGGTCGCGACCACGCACCGCTACGCCTACGCGATCGATCCGTCGACTGGCAAGGCGATCTGGGAGTGGAACACCTTCAATGAAGGCGTGCGCTACCAAAAAGCCCCGCGTCAGTACGCTGGCCGCGGACTCGCCTACTGGACCGACGGCCCGAACGAACGTGCGATTCTCGCGACACCGGGCTACCACCTCGTCTCGCTCGACGCCAAGACGGGTAAACCCGACCCGAAGTTTGGCAAGAACGGCATCGTCGATCTGCAGGACGGACTCGGATACCCGCTCGTTCCGCTCGCCGTCGACGACTCCGGCCCGCTCATCATCTCCGAGGCTGCCCCGCTCCGCAGAGCCAAGCCCGGCGAAACGTGGAATCCGGTCACCAAGACGGGCGCCGACGGCCAGATAGGGATCGACCCGAAAGAGGGCCAGATCGGCATTAGCTCGCCACCGATCATCGTGGGCAACACGATCATCGTCGGCAACTCGTCGATGCACGGCTACTATCCGCTCCGCCTGCACAACATCCCGGGCCACATCCGCGGCTTCGATGTGAAGACGGGCAAGCAGTTGTGGAAGTTCAATCTCATTCCGCGGCCAGGTGAGTTCGGCGCCGAAACGTGGAAGAATGGCTCGAAAATCGGCGACCCAGGCGTCGGCAAGGTCGATCCCTGGGCCACCTACTCGGCGGACCCGGAACTTGGGCTCGTCTACATCCCTGTGGGCATGCCGCCGGCCGACGAATACGGCGGTCACCGTCCTGGAAACAACCTCTTCTCAACGAGCGTCGTTGCGCTCGACGTGAAGACCGGACTCCGGCGCTGGCACTACCAGTTCACGCATCACGACATCTGGGATTACGACATGTCGATGGCGCCGAACATTCTCGACGTGACGATCGATGGCAGGGCGCGCAAGATCGTGGCGACTGCTGGCAAGCAGGGTTGGGTGTATGTGCTCGACCGCATCACGGGCGAACCGATCTGGCCGATTATCGAGACGCCGGTGGCGGCGTCGGAAGTGCCGGGTGAGGAAGCCTCGCCAACGCAGCCCATCCCCACGAAGCCCGCGCCGTATTCGCACATGGTGCTCACCGAGGCTGACCTGATCGACTACACGCCGGCCATCAAGGACTCGGCACTCAAACTCGCCAAGCAGTGCCGGATGGGACCCTGGTACGTTCCGGCCCAGCCACTCGACGGCAAGGGAAAGAATGGCCCGACCGAGTACAAGTGCTCGTGGTACGCGCCCGGCGCGAGCGGCGGCGTGAACATCGATGGTGGCAGCACCGTGGACCCTGAGACCGGCATGATGTACGTCGGATCGCAGACTGGCCTCAGCACCATCTCTGTGACGAAGGATCCGTGCTCCGAATATCCGTACACCTCGCCGCACAACAGCTGCGGACTGCTGGGCGCACTACCGACACCAGTGGGCGTGACGGCTGATCCGGGCGCGGGACGTGGCGGCTTTGGTCGAGTGGCGGCCGTCTCCAACATCGACGGCATCTCGATCGTGAAACCGAAGCAGCTTGGCGGCATCACGGCCTACGACCTGAAGACGGGCGACAAGAAGTGGTGGCAGCCGAACGGCGGCATTTTCCGCGACCCACCGCAGCAGACGAGCGCGCTCTGGGCCGGCGTCACGATTCCGAAGATTCCGAACAATACGAGCCAGCCGCAGCTCATCACGACCAAGACCCTGCTCATCAACGGGACAGGGCGTGGTGGTGGCGCGCGTGGCGGCGCCGCACGCGGCGCTGCTCCTGGTGCAGGTGGACGCGCGGGCGCTCCGGTGAGTCCGGCGCTCTACGCGTTCGACAAGACCACGGGCCAACTCGTCGGCTCTGTGAACATTCCGGCGCCGACCACGGCCGTGCCGATGACCTTTCTGCACCAGGGCAAGCAGTACATCGTCTTCGCCTCAGGTGCGGGCTCGACCACGAAGCTCAACGCACTGAAGCTGCCGTAAACCGCGGCCCTCCAACGTGACGACGCCCGCCCCGGAACTGATCCCAGGGCGGGCGTCGTCTTTTCTGCGCTCGCGGAATAGTCATTCCGCGGGTGCGTTGCATGGGTTACCGCCCGCTCTTCGCCCCAGCCGCGGCCGCGCCCGTAAAGATCTCCCGAAACGCCGTGGCGAACCGAGCCATCTCCGATTCGGTACCGATCGAAACGCGCAAGTGTTCGAGCATCGGCGGGAACGGACGCCCGACCAGCACAGTCCGTTTGCGGAACTCTTCGATTACCGGCTGCACCGGCCGCTTGATATGCACCATGAAGAAGTTGGCTTCGCTCGGAATGCTCTCGTAGCCAAGTGACTTGAGGTCGCGCACGGCCTTCTGGCGAAGGTCGATGGTGACCTGCTTGACCTGAGCCTGGCTCGCCGTGTCCTTGAGCGCGGCCACGCCGCCCCACTTCACCAGCGCGTTGACTGTGCCCGTCTGGTGCGCACGCATCTTCACGACCAACTCGCGCGACGCGACCACGTAACCCAGTCGCATGCCCGCCAGCGCCGCGATCTTGCTGAAAGTGCGCGCGATAATCACCGGACGGCCTTCGAGCACGTACGGAATCGACGTCGCATAATCATCGTCATCCACGAAGTGGTGGTACGCCTCGTCAATGAGCACCGGCATGTCTTCCGGCAACTCGTTGAGGAGGTGCTTCATCTCCTTCTTGGTCACGATCTGGCCCGTGGGGTTGTTCGGGTTGCAGAGGTAGACGAATCCCACGTCGCGGTAGTGGGTCTTGGTGGCCTTGATGAGGCCGGCGATGTCCTGCCGGTAGTCGCCCAGCAGCGGCACCTTGATGGCGTCGGCCTTGATCGTGGTCGCCTGCTGGTAGACGGAGCCGTATGACGGATCGGAACCGACGACTTTCCTGCTCGGTGAATCGAGAAAGGTCAGACCGACGACATCGAGCAACTCGCCCGAGCCAGCGCCAAGCAGAATGTTCTCGGCCTTCACGCCGTGGTGGTCGGCGATTTCCTGCGTGATGTTGCCGTCGGGATAGCCGTAGCGATTGGCGTACTTGAACGCCTTGGTCATCGCCTGGATGACTGAATCCGGCGGCCCGTAGCAGTTCTCGTTGCTGCTGAGCTTGGCGAAGCTGTCCCACTCAGCTTCGGACACTGTGCGGCGGACACCCTGTTGAGCGGGTGACACCGGCGGCACGCCCTGCGCGAAGAGCGAGAGTTCGCTCGGCGTGAGCGTGAGGATGCCGGCGGTCGCGGCAGCACCGCCAATGAAGCGGCGGCGGGAAACCTGGCTCGGAAGATCCATGGAACTACCTCCGGAACTGGGAAGGATAGGACGGTCAGCTACCCCCACTTCAAATCTGTCTTGCTCAGCGGCATCTGCCTCACCCGCTTCCCCGTCGCCGCATATACCGCATTGACCAGCGCGGCCGCCGCGGGCGGCAGCATCGGCTCGCCGAGCCCTGAGGGCGGATTGTTGGTCTTGAGGAAGTGCACCTCCACCGGGCATGCCTGACGAATCCGCATCAGCGAAAAGGTCGTGTCCGTCGCGCCAAAGTTGGTCTGCACCACTTTGCCCTTCTCGATCGTGATCTCCTGCGACAACACCTCGGCGAGGCCGTCAAGCACGCCGCCCTGCGTCTGGTTTTCGGCGTGCAGCGTGTTGATGATCTGGCTACCGACGTCGCCGGCGCACCAGACTTTATCAACCTTGATTGCGCCGGCCTTGCTCACCGTGGCCTGCACGACTTCGGCGAAGTAGCCGAGGTGGCTGTAGTGGAACGCGACACCCATCCCCGTGCCCTTCGGCAATGTGGTCTTGCCCCATCCGCTCTTTTCGGCAGCGAGGTCGAGGACGCCGCGCATACGGCCGGCATCGAACTGCGGCTGTCCACCACCGGCGCCGCCGCGTCCACCACCACGACCACCACCGGCGGCGGCGTTCGGATCGACAGGCGGCGGCGGATCGGCCTGCCACTGTGAAAGCAGGTCACGACGGAACTCGACGGGATCCTTCCCCGCCGCGCCGGCGAGTTCATCAATGAAGCACTGAATGGCCACGGCGATACCGTTCGACCCGGGCGCACGCAGCGCGCCGAGCTGAAGCCCGGTCGGCACCATCGACACGTCGAGCGAGTAGTTGCGGACGCAACGCGCCGGGAACTCCGTGGCGCCAATACCGGAGCTGTTGGCGAAGTTCGTTCCATCGCCGAACCCGACGTAGTGGTTGCGCCATGCGACGACCTTGCCAGCCGCGTCCACTCCGCCCGAGAAGTTGTGCCACTGCGCGGGGCGGTAAAAGTCGTGCTGGATGTCGTCCTCCCGCGTCCAGAGCAGCTTGACCGGCGTACCGGGCACCTGCTTCGCAATTGCCGCCGCCTCGACCATGTAGTCGTTCGTGAGCCGGCGGCCGAAACCGCCGCCAGAACGCATGATGTGCAATGTGATGTCTTCGGTCTTGATGCCGAGCGTGTTCACGACGAGCGAGCGGCCACCGGAGGGCTGCTGCGTCGCGGACCAGAGTTCGAGCTTACCGTCCTTGAACAACGCCGTGGTGTTCTGTGGCTCGAGCGGCGCGTGCGAGATCAGGGGGATGTAGTACGACGCCTCGACCTTTTTCGCGGCACCGGCGTAGGCGGCCTCAAAGTCGCCGTCCTTACGAAGGTTGCGCACGGGCGGCTGCTTCGCGAGTTCGGCGGCCTTCGCCATGTAGCCCGCGCTCGACTGCGTCGCCATCGGCCCCTCGTCCCACTCAACCTTGAGCTTCTTGCGCGCCGAGTTGGCCTGCCACCAGCTATCGGCGAGAATGGCGACGCCCGACATCAGGCCGTCGCGCGCGGGCGCGCCCTGGTCGATGATGAAGACGTGACGCACGCCCGGCTCTTTCTTGATGTCGTCGAGATTGGCGCTCTTGACCTTGCCACTGAACACCGCGCACTTCTCGAAGACGGCGCAGAGCATGCCCGGCATCGTAAAGTCGATGCCGTAGAGCGGCTGGCCCGTCACCACCTTGTGCGTGTCGTAACCCGGCACCTTGGTGCCGATGATGCGGTAATCCTTCGGATCCTTGAGCGGAATCGCGGCAAGCTGTTGCGGTGTGAGCGGCGTCGCTGGCACGAGCGTCGCGGCCTTGTCGACGAGCTGACCGTACTTGAGGGAGCGATTGCTGGCGCGGTGGAACACGGTGCCGTGCTCGGTCGTGAGTTCGGCTTCCGGCACGCTCCACGTCTGCGCGGCCGCGGCAACGAGCAGCGACCGACCATACGCGCCGGCCTGGCGCATCGGCGTCCAGTTCTGTGGCGTCGCGGTCGAGCCGCCAGCGCCTTGCCCACCGTAGAGCGCGGTGTTGTGGTCACCCTGCACGATGCGAACGTCCTTCCAGTCCACATCGAGCTCGTCGGCCACGATCATCGGCAGGTGCGTTTTGACGCCCTGCCCGATTTCGGGATTCTTCGACGTGATCGTGACCAGTCCGTCTGGCGTGATCTTGATGAAGACGTTCGGCACGTAGTCGGCACGACGCGTCCGGCCCGTGAGCAGCGCGGCCTTGGCCTCGAGTTCGGGCGCGTACGCCGCGATGAGGAGGCCGCCGCCGGCGATCGCTGACACGTGGAGGAAGCTCCGACGGTCGAGAATTTTCTTCGAGGTCGGACGAATTGAGGTAGTCATGGGATGATCTCCTTACCGTGCGGCGTCGAAGAGACTACGCGGACGGCCCGCAGTTCCATCGAACGCACCATCGCCGGGATTGCTGAGCGGCTTGGCGCCGGAAGCCGGCACCGCACCAGCCGCGCGCTTGATCTCGCCGGCGCGCTTAATGGCGGCGCGAATGCGGATGTACGTTGCACACCGGCAGATGTTGCCGTTCATCGCGGCGTCGATATCGGCGTCAGTGGGGTTTGAATTTTTCTCAATGAGCGCCGACGCAGACATGATCTGGCCAGCCTGGCAGTAGCCACACTGCGGCACGTCGAGTTCTTCCCACGCCTTCTGCACGGCGTGCGAGCCGTCGGGTGAGAGCCCCTCGATCGTCTTGATGTCGGCGCCCGCGAGCGTCGAGATCTTGAGCTGACAGGAACGGACAGGCACGCCGCCGCGGTGCACGGTGCAGGCGCCGCACTGACCCACGCCGCAGCCGAACTTCGTGCCCTTGTAGTCCAGCGTATCACGCAGGACCCAGAGGAGCGGCGTGTCCGCCGCGACGTCGACCGTGGTGGTCTTTCCATTGAGTTTAAAAGTGACTGCCATGTTCGCTCCGTAACGCTGGGTTGCGCGGTGAGTTCTACGGCTACCGTGAACTGTCTACTCTGTACGCCCTACGTGTGTACGCCCTACGTGTGTACGCCGTTCCGTCCTGCCGTCTACGGCTTGACGTACCGTTTGAGTGCCCTTGGCCCCACTTCCGCTCCATAGATCACGCCGTTCGCGTCCACCGCCACGCCTTCGGCCGCGCTCGTGCTCGGCGAGCAGGGCGACGCTGCCGATGACTGCTGCCCCTGCTGGCAGCGCAACCATGGGTCGGGAATGAACGCCGTGACCTTGCCGTCGCTGACCTTTCCAATGCGAATGCCACGCTTCCAGTCCGTGCGCGACGGCGTGCCGTCGGCATTGCGCGACACGGTCTCGGACTCCGAGTCGGCCGCATAGATGTTGTCTTGGGCGTCAATCCAGAGTCCGCTGATGCGACTGTACTGGTACCAGGTATCGAGCAGCTTCATCTGCTGATCGAAAATCTTGATCCGATCGTAGCCACGGTCGGCGACGAAGAGCCGGCCCTTGGAATCCATCGCGAGCGAGTGCGGTTGGTTGAAGGCATATGGATCGGATTTCTTCGTGGAGTCGTACACCGTGCCGTAGCTGCCGATGAACTTGCCCGTCTTGTCGAACTTGACGATCCGCGCCGTGGACTGGCCCTGCTGCGACGAGTGCCCCTCGGCCACGTAGATATCGCCATTGGGCGCGGTCAGCACGGCATTCGGCTGGGTGAAGTAGCCGGGATCGCGCGCACCGCCCGACGTGCCGAGTGTCATCAGCAACTCGCCTGTCGGCGAGAATTTGTAGACCTGATGACCACCTGCTGCTGCGCCTGCTGCTGCGCCTGCTGCTGCGCCGGCTGCTGCGCCGGCTGCTGCGCCGCGACCGCCTCGTCCACCGCCGCCCATGGTACAGGCACAATCGACGACCCAGACGTTGCCGGCCCGATCAATGTGAATGCCGTGTGGCGACAGGACCATCCGCGCGCCGAAACTCCGCAGGAGGTTGCCATCCTTGTCGAACTTGAGGATGGGATCGAGTTGCGATCCGGCGCAGGCGTTGGTGCCGCATCGTTCGGCGACCCAGATGCTGACGCCATCCTTGTCGATGCCGACGGCGCTGGTGGATCCCCAGACACGTCCACCAGGCAGCTTGGCCCAGCCTTCGATGGTCTGGTAGGGATTCGGCGCGCCATTCGTGGGCGCCTGCTGGGCGGGCGCGCTCAGTGCGCTGACCGCGAGTGCTGCTGCGAGGAAGGGGGAGCGCATCTATAGAGAATAGCTCCAAGACCGCCAGCGGAACAAGGCGGGGGCTGGAACTGGTGAGAAGCGGCGGACTGAGCCACAGATCACGCGAGCCGTCCGCCGGCAACCGACTAGGGAATCGCGAAGCCGACGAGCCGACTCGTGGTGCCCGCGCCCGTCGCGATCACGATGTACTGCTTCCCCGCCTTGCTGCGGAATGTCATCGGATTGGAGTACGCCACCTGTCCGAGGTCGTGTTCCCATTTGTACTCTCCAGTTTTCGAATCGATGGCGTAGAGCACGCGACCGCCGCCCGTGAGGAACACGAGCCCACCCTTCGTGACCATCGCGGCAGGCGAGCCCACGACGCCGAGTTTCTCGGGGAGCTTCACGCCGGCCAGCGCGGGGTTGTTGCGGACGTCGGGATTGTCACCAAGCGGGATCGTCCACTTGGTATCGCCGCTATTGAGATCGATGGCCGTGAGCGTGCCATAAGGCGGTTTCGCGATAGGCAGCGAACTACCGCGTCCGCCACCGCCCATGCCACCACCGGCGGCAGCTCCGGCTGCAGCTCCGGCTGCGGCTCCGGCTCCAGGAAGCCGGATCGATGGCGACCGGCGCGCGTTATCGATTGCATACGGCGTGTCGATCGTGTCGCTCGCCGCCTCGCGTTTGGCGATCGCCATCACGGCCGGGTCGTGCGAAGCCTTGATGTACGCCCAGCCCGTTTCGCGGTCGATCGCCACGCCACCCCAGCCTGCGCCGCCGATCACACCGGGGCGCACGAGCGTGCCTTGCATGGACGGCGGTGTGTAGAGCGGCCCGAGTCTGAATGGGGCAATCGCGGCGAGCGCGGCCGCTTTGATCTCGGGCGTGAAATCGGCAACGTCGTCGGCCGTGAAGCCCTGTAGTGAGAACGGCGCCGGCTTGGTCGGAAACGGCTGCGTCGGTGAACTCTCCTCGCCGGGCACGTCGCTCTGCGGCACGGCCCGTTCTTCGATCGGCCAGACGGGCTGGCCCGTCACGCGGTCGAACACGAAGAGAAACCCCTGCTTCGTGGCTTGGGCGACGATGTCACGCTTTCTGCCATCCTGCGTCACCGTGAGCAGCACCGGCGCGGTCGGCGGGTCGTAGTCCCAGAGACCGTGATGCGCGATCTGAAAGTGCCAGAGTCGCTTGCCCGTCTTGGCGTCGAGCGCGACGAGCGCCTCTCCGAACAATCCATTCCCTTTGCGCTCGCCACCCCAGTAGTCGTTACTCGGCGTGCCGACCGGGACGTAGACGATGCCGCGTGCGTCGTCCACCGAGAGCGGCGCCCACGCGTTCGTATGCCCGACGGACTTCCACGAGTCGTCCTTCCAACTGTCATTACCGAACTCGCCCGCTTCGGGCACCGTCTTGAAGCGCCACACCCGCTTGCCCGTCCGTACATCGAAGGCCTGGATGTCACCCGGCGGATCGCCGCGGTACTGCAGGCGATCGCCCACGCCATTGCCGAGTATCACCAAGTTGCCCCAGACCAGCGGCGGCGAGGTGTTGGTGTAGTGCTCCTTTCTGATGGAGCGCGAGAGGTTTGCCGTGAGGTCGATCTGGCCGTCGGTGCCGAACGACGTGATCGGCTTGCCGTCCCTGGCGTCGAGGGCGAACAGCCGCCATCGCGAATTGATGAACACGCGCCGTTCACGCCCGTTGGTCCACGTAGCGACACCGCGGTGCACGAGGCCGGTGCCGTTGGACGGCTGGCCGATCGTTTTCCACGGCTGCGGGTCAAACTCCCAGTACGGCTTGCCCGTCATCGCTTCCATCGCGATCACGCGGTTGTACGGGGTCGAGAAGATCAAGGTGTCGCCAATCGCGAGCGCCGTCGCCTGGAACTGCCCCGGGCGCGCGGCTTTCTGGCCTTCGCTCGCCGGGATGTTCTGCTCGTTCGCGTCCCAGGTCCACGCGACTTTGAGGTTCTGCACGTTCGCGCGATTGATATCGGCGAGCGGCGAATACTTCTGCGCGCCACCATCGCCGCCCCAAGCGGTCCAGTTGACGCCCGCCGACACGGCGGGTTTGACCTGTTTGGGAGCTGGGGGTGCGTCAGGCCTAACTTGGGCGTTGGCCGTGACGGAAAGGGTCGCGAAGGCGATGGCAATGGCGATGGGCTGAATACGCATGACCGCATCTTGCCGTCAGCCGAGGCGTTGGGCAAGACCGCACCGATTTCGAGGGCACGGGCCAAGGCTCCATGCGACGCAACGCCGAGCGGGATTGCCGCGTTTCGGCACCCACGGGAATCGTTTGGTGACGGTCAGCTGCGAGCCGACTGCGAAGCTGTTGCGTGCGCCCTACCATTTCCGCGGCCGAGCCAGGCATACTACAGGTATGCCTGCCATCGTGTACGACCCCGAGCACAGATGGACCATGGGAGAAGCCCGGGCGCTTTCGGACGTTCCAGGCGAGCGCTACGAGTGCGTGGACGGGGAGCTCGCAACGCGCGGATCGCGTGATCAAGCGCCGGCGCTACCGACGCGCCGCCGATGCGTACTGGATTGTCGATCCGGACGCACGGCTCATCGAGCGATGGCTGCCGGACGACGAGCGATCCCAGATTCTGACAGAGTCGATCAGTTGGCAACCGGCCGGTCGCGACGCGTCGCTAATGATTGTGCTCTCCACGCTATTTCGCGAAGCGTCAGGCGAAGCGCCACAGGCTTCTCCTGCCGCGAGACCCGTGACCAACGACCCCCTGCTGTGGCGACGCATCGCCAGAACGGGTTCGCCATAACCACCCGCTGATTTCTCCGTGCCCACTGCTCCGTTCATCGCACCGACAGACCACTCCCGCCGTATCGGCCAGTGGCTCGCCATCTGGTCGGCGGTGGTCTTCGCTATCGTCCTCGTCGGCGGCGGCACGCGCCTCACCGAGAGCGGCCTTTCGATCACGGAATGGCAGCCACTCAGCGGCGTGATCCCACCCATCGGTCACGCGCGTTGGGTCGCCGAGTTTGAGAAATACCAGCAGATCCCGCAATACGTCCAGATGAACGCCGGTATGACCCTCGCGCAATTCAAGGGCATCTACCTTTGGGAGTACATGCACCGGCTGCTGGCGCGCGTGGGCGGCCTTGTGTTCGCGATTCCGTTCTTCTTTTTTGCGTTCACCAAGCGGGTGCCACATGGGCTCATGCCGCGCCTCGTGACGATCGGAACACTCACCGTCGCGCAGGCCGCGCTCGGCTGGTTCATGGTGGTGAGCGGCCTGACTCAGCGCGTCAACGTGAGCCAATACCGGCTGGCAGCGCACCTTTCGCTTGCGGTGGTGATCTTCCTGATCAGTGTGTGGACGGCGGATTCGCTGCTCAACGGCGACGGCGAACCTTCGGCTGGCGGCAAGCGGCTGACGGCCGGTGACCGCACCCACCGGAAGGCACTCCGTGGCCTGCTCGGACTCGCATTTCTCACGCTGGTGAGCGGGGCATTCGTTGCGGGACTCCGCGCGGGCGCGATCTACAATGAGTTCCCGATGATGGGCGCGGGCCTCGTACCCGTCGAGTACTCGTCAATGGCGCCGTGGTGGAAAAATCTCTTCGAGAATCCAGCAGCGGTGCAGTTCAACCACCGGCTGCTCGCGATCACGACGCTGCTGGCGATCGGCATTTTCTGGTTCCGGTCGCGCGCGGCGGCGAGCGCTGCACTGCGAACGCGGCTCGACCTCGTGTTCGTCGCCGTCCTCGGTCAGGTTGCGCTCGGCATCACGGTGCTGCTGCTCGGCGTACCGGTACTCGTCGGGGTTGCACACCAGGCCGGCGCGCTGCTGGTGCTGACGGCGCTGACGCTCTCGCTCCGGCAGGCATCGACGGCGTAGCGCTCAAGCGCGTCCGTCACGAGGAGCAGGAGGAGCACGAGGAGCAGGAGCAGGAGCAGGGCGACCACCCTGGAACAGGCGACCCTACTTCGCCAGCTTCTCGAAGAACTGCTTCCGCGCCTTAGCCACTTTGGGCGCGATGACCGCCGCGCAGTACGGATTCTGCGGGTTCCGCGCGAAATAGTCGTCGTGGTACTTCTCCGCCGGCCAGAATTGGGTCAACGGTACGACTTCGGTTACGATCGGGTCACCCCACACCTGCTCGAATGTGAGCGCGGCGATCTTCGCGCGCGTTTCACCTTCCTGCTCCGCCGTCTCGAAGAACACCGCCGAGCGGTATTGAGTGCCGCTGTCGGCGCCCTGACGGTTGAGCGTCGTCGGGTCGTGGATCGTGAAGAACAGGTCGAGCAGGTCAGCGAACGCAATCACCGACGGGTCGTAGCTGACGCGGACGACTTCGGCATGTCCGGTCGAACCGGCGCACACCTGTTCGTACGTCGGGCTTGGACGCCTGCCACCGGCATAGCCACTCTGCGCCCCGCTCACACCCTTGAGCTGAAGGAATACGGCCTCAAGACACCAAAAACAGCCGCCGGCTAGCGTGGCGGTGGTCAATGCCGTGGCGTCGCTGCCCGTCGCATCACCCGCTGCATCGTTCGACATCGCGCTCACGTCGACGACTCAAAGATCGAGAGGTACTGCGCGTAGCCCTCGGCTTTCATCATGGCCTTCGCGATGAAGCGCAGCGACGCGGAGTTGATGCAGTAACGGAGCCCCGATGGGCCGGGACCGTCGGGAAAGACATGGCCCAGGTGCGAGTCGCCATCCTTGGACCGGACTTCGACGCGGCGCATGCCATACGCGCTGTCGGTGTGCTCGGTGACATGTGCGGGCTCGATAGGTCGGATGAAGCTCGGCCAGCCTGTGCCGGAGTCGAACTTGTCGATGCTCGAGAAGAGCGCCTCACCGGACACAATGTCCACGTAGATGCCCGGTTCCTTGTGGTCCCAAAACGCATTCCGGAACGGCGGCTCCGTCGCGCTGCACTGCGTGACCTGATACTGCTCTGCCGTGAGTGTGCGCTTGAGTTCCAGATTTTCCGGCTTGACCCTGTTCATCGAAAGATCCTCCTGACACAACAATACCTACCGGGCTCGTGAAGTTCCTCAAGGACACCCCCTACGGCTTTTTCGGCGTCCTCGAGAGCGCGCGGTAGTACTCCTCGACCATCGCCTTGAACGCCGGCGGCACTCCACCCGATCGCTCGAGGAGCACGCGATTGCCCGCGTCGTCGCCATTGGCGCGGCGGAGCGCGAACTCGTAGGCCTTGAGCCCCTCGACCACCTGCGTGCGCAACATCGCTTCGGCGCGCTTGTCCTCGAGCGAGGTGAAGGTAGACGCCATCTTCATCCCTTCAATCGCGCGGTCGAGCGGCGCGACATCTTGGCCCTGGCGGCGCAGGTCGCGCGCGATGGCCTCGGCGTCGGCGATGCGTTGCTGCAGTTCACGCGCCGCCTGCTGCGGGTTGAACCGGTCGGTGTTGGCGCCCGGCTGGCCGCCTCCGTTATTAAACTGGCGATTTCCGCCACCGCCGCCACCGCCGTTGCCACCACCGCCGCCCATCTGACCCAGGCCCTGGCCCTGGCCCTGCTGACCCTGCTGACCCTGCCCGCGGCCGTCACCCTGTCCTTGGACCTGTCCTTGGCCCTGCCCTTGGCCCTGCCCTTGGCGTCCCTGCTGTTGCCCCTGCTGTTGCCCCTGCTGTTGCCCCTGCTGCTGCCCCTGCTGTTGCCCCTGGCCCAACCGGCGCTCCTGCTCCTGTCGCATCCGCTCCTGCACTGACTCGAGCCCGCGCACCAGATCGCGCATCCGATCAGCCGCCTGCGCCCCAGCCTGCGCTTGCTGTCCCTGTTCGGCCGCGCCGGCCGCCTGCTGTAACCGTCGGCCGAGTTCGCCGATCTCCGAGCCAATTTGTTTTTCGATTTCATTGAGCCACTGCTGCGGTGCCGTGGCCACAGCCTGACCCGACATCTGCATGCGTTCGGCGAGTCGATTGTTGCGCAGCGTATCCGCCGCACCACGCAGCGCGCGCGACACGTTCGGCTGTTCACGCGCATGCTCCGTCGCGAGGCGGTCGAGTTGCGCCGTCAGCGCACGCACCTCACCAGCCATCTGATTCTTCTGTGCCTGAATCGCACGCTGCACCGAATCACGGCGCGCCTTGGGGTCTTCGAGCTTGCTAATCCCGTCCTGCACCTGCTGCTCCGCTTCGGCAAGCCGACGCTGTTGCTGCTGCGCCGCTTCGATGTCGCGCCCCGACTCGCCGCTCCGCTCCTGCTCGAGCAGGCGCCGCGCTTCGTTGAGCCGGTCTACCGCGCTCCGCGCGTTGGACGCGCCCTGCCGTCCGTTGGCCGCCGACTGCCGCATCTGGTCGGCCGCGTCTTGGAGCCGGCGCGCCGCATCGGCGAGTGGCTGCGACTGCCGTTCACGCGCGAGCCGTTCGAGTTGTCGCGCCGCCTGTTCCGCTTCCTGCGCCAGTTGCCGCCCATTGTCGCCGCTGGATGCGCCGCTCTGGCCCATCTGACCGAGGCTGTCGGCTTTGCGCTGCGCCCGCATGTCCTGCTGCATCTGGCGCGCCGCGAGCTGCCGCAGTTTCTCAGCGGTTTCGTCGAGCGTAGACGCTGTGGAATCCTGTTGGCGCTGCTCGGCGGTCTCACCACGCTGCACGGACTCGTACTGATTGCGCAGCCGGTCCTGCTGCAGCTCGAAGATGTCGGCGAGATCCTCAGCATTGGCGCCGCCACCGCCACCACCGCCGCCTCCACCGCCACCGCCCTGCTGCTGTTGCTGAATCTGTATCTCACGGAACACCGCCTCGGCGCGTCCGAGTTCGGTGAGCGCCTTCTGCTCACTGGGCAACGCTGACCGCTGCGATGGCGGTACAAGTTTTCGTTCCGCCGAATCCATCTGCGCAATGGCGCGCGGCAAAATCTGCGCGATTTTCCGGAAACCGGAATCCTGCGCCGTGATACCGCGCGTCACGAGTCGTTCAGCGAGCACGGCCGTCTGTTCTTTGAGCTTCTGCTGCGCGAGGCGCACCGTTGCCACATTTTCTGCGAGCGTCTTGGCGTCGAGTGTCGCGGAGTCGCGCGCGAGGTTGAAGGTCGCGGAAATCACCTGGCGTTGCTGTTCGGAGAGGCGGCTTGGATTGTCTTGCTGACCGGCGCGCCCACCTCCACCGCCGCCGCCGCCACCACCGCCACCACCCTGACCCTGCCGATAGTCCATGTCGTACGGACGTACCGTCAGGAAGTACATATCGGTCGTGGCCGAACCCGGCCCGCTCACGACGTTGTTGTCGGTGGACTTGGCGTAGTACGCTACCTGATCGCCCGGCTCCAACTTCAGATCTTCGAGCATGAACGTGTGCCCGGCGGCCACCTCGCGCAGCGCACGCGCCGTAGCGGAGAAGAGTCCGACCGTGCGCTCCGCACCCCCGTTCACCGAATAGGTGAGTTCGAGGCGGGACACGCCGTAGTCGTCCTCGGATTTCGTATCCGAGAATACTTCGTCGACGGAGAGCACCTTCAGGTCGCGGCCGGGACGCCCGATGGCGACCGACGGCTGGCGATCGGGGAGAGCGTCGATGGTGTAGTCGAGCGATGCGCTCACCGAGCGGCCGTCGTTGCCCTCGAGGGCCACCTTATAGAAGCCGCTCTTCGTGACGCGCAGCATCCCAACGAGCGACCCGTCGGCGGTGGGGACGAGGCGCAGCGTGTCGCCGCCGTCCACGATCAACTGGCCACCCTTGGCGGGCACCGTCGACGTCACCCGTACGCGCACCATCGTGCCGACCAGCGCCGCGATATCGCCGGTGCTGTCGACCTGCCGGTTCGCGAGCTGCGTATAGGCGGGATACCGATACTCGAGGTCCATCGATGCGACGTACGGAATCGGTGCGACAACGAGCCTGTAGGTCGGCGAACGGATTCCCGCGGCCTCGACGGCATATTCCGTTGGCACCGATACGTCGAACAACCGGAACGCCCAGCGTCCGCTCGAATCGGCCGCCATATCCAGCCGCGTCCATCCGGCAGCGCCTTCACCCTTCACCAACAACTCCGTGCGCGCTGCGGTGAAGCCATTGAGCGTCGCGGACACCAGCTGGTCGCCACCCTTGGCCATCGTGACATCGCCCGGCGTCACCTGAATGGCAAAGGCGCGACTGGCGTCTGAACCGGCCCACGGCGTCAACAGCAGCTGGGCGCCGGTACGCAACGTCGTTGGCCCACTTACGAAGATCAGGGCGACCCCGACAAGCGCAAACGCGAACATCGCCAACGCTTTCTTCAGGTCGCCGGAATCCACCCGCTTGCCGGAGTCAGCCCCACGCAGCCCGTCGAGCGCAGAGCGAATGAGCCTCGCCGCGATACCGCCGGCCGCGACACGGTCGGCCGCGCGTGTGTTCACTTCGACCGCCGTCATGAATGCCCCACCGAGGGCGCGCTCATGTTCTTCGACGTAGAGCGCGACATGGGAATCGTCGGGCGATGCACGCAATGGGCGCACCACGAGATACCACAGCGCGGCAAGTGAACCGACGACGGCGGCCGCCCGCGCAACCAGGACGACGCCGGCACCGTAGTGTGCGCCACGCATCGCGATCGAGAGGAGGATGAAGAGCGCAGCGATCGCGGTCAGGGCGATCGCGGCGCCGCGCAGCGCATGCTTGAGGCGCCAACGCCGGCGCACGTCTCGCACCGCTTTGCCAAGCAGGTCACCGTTGAGACTCCCACCGGCTAAGCCCCCGTGCACTCCCTTCATCCGCACGCCTCCCCGCTCATTGGGCAACCGCTCCGGACAAGCGGTTGGAGAGCATCGTCTCCGCCGCCAGCACCAGGAAGGCCCCAACCAGAAGATACCACCACACCCGTTGCCCGCGTTCGCGCTCGGCGGCCGTGCCGGCATCTGCACCTGAGGCGCTCGACGCTGGCCCTGCGGTCGCCAACGCCGCGGCGACGAGTTCGCGCGGCTCAACATGCGCGAGATCCGACTCCGCTGGATCCACGTTCACCGCCACGGGTCGGCCGCTGCCTTCGGCCGTGGCATTCGTGCGCAGCTCATAGAAGCCACGTTCCGTCAGCGTCGCCGCATGCACACTGTCGCTGAACCGTACGCGCTTCCCGGTCGGCGACACGATCGAAAGCACCGGCGCTTCCGCGCCCGGCGCCGCCTTGACGACAAGCCCGGTCGTGAGTTCGCCGTGCCGCGAGAGGTCGAGTACGTCGCCCGCCGTGAACCACGGCTTCGAATCGCTGAAGCGGCCCGTATGGCGCGCGATCTGGCGCATCAATGGAAGAAAGACCGGCTGCATCGGCAAGTCGGTCCAGTAGTCGTCAATCGACGACGACCAGATCAGCACGCGCCCTTGCCCCACCGACCGTTCGACGAGCGCCGGCGTACCGTCGTCGTACCACGCCAGGATTCCGCTATCGCCGGCCACGCGGAGCATGCGGTGCTGAAAGATGTGCGCCGAGGCGAAATCGCCCGTGCCTGAAGCGGCGAACGCCTCAAACACGGGGCTGGCATACGACAAGCGCGCAAGCCGCGCGCCGCCTGCACCTGCGCGGTTCACTACATCACCGACGGTGAGGCGCAGCACGTCCGCCCATTCCTTGGGCGTCCGATCGGCGGCCAGATCGCCCGGCACCACCAAAAGGCCGACTCCCGCGCGCAACTCTGCACGCAGCGCGACGCCGAGCTCCCCACCAGGCGGAGCGACTTCGTCGAGCACCACGAGCCCCCGCGCCGCGAAGTCGCGCGGCGTGATCGAGTCCACACGTTTGACGTCCACGCGAAAGCGCGGGTGATCGCCAATCTCGAGCGCGCGACGCAGATAGAGAGCCTGGTTCACCCTGGCCTGTATCGGCTCGACAATGAGCACGCTGACCGCTTCGTCGGGCGCGAGTGTAAAGAAGAACTGATCATTGGCGGCGAGCGCATCGCCGGGAACCCGCACCAGTCCGCGTGTCACGCCGCCTGGCACCGTCGTCGGGGCAAACTGGGCCTGCGCCGAGCCAGCCGCCGGCACGGTCACGCGTGACGATCCCACCACACGCCCTGCCAGCTCGAGCGTAGCGTCGAGTGTGCGCGCCACGGTACCGGTATTCGACAGCCGCGCGGTCACCGTCACTGGCGCGCCGTCCTCATCGCTGGCACGATCGGTCGACACCGCCGTCACCGCGACATCGGCCACGTCCTGGCCCGAGACATCCATCGTCGTAAACGTCACACCGGCGGGCAGCCGGATCTCAGCCTGCGTCGACCAACCGCGCCGCTGGAAGTCGCTGATGAGCACGACCTCGCGGTTGGGCATGTTGGACGCGCCGAGGATATCGCCGGCGAGCTTGAGCGCCGGGCCGTACCGCGTACCCTCCGCACTCGGCGTCGCGCGGGCAATCGCGCGTTCGAAGTTTGTCCGATCGGCCGTCGGCTCCGTGAGCGCGGACGCCTCGTTGGCAAAACTCACCAGCGTCGCGCGATCCTGTGCGCCGATGTTGGCCACGGCCGCGCGCGCCGAGTCCTGCGCTGCCTTCCAACGGGAGCCATAACCCATCGAGTACGAGCGATCGAGGAGAATCACCCGTTCTTTTGCGCCACCGGATGCCGCGGCCGTGATCGGCTTGGCGAAGAAGGGGCGCGCGAACGCGGCCACGAACAGAAAGAGCGCCAGGCAACGCAGCGCGAACAGCAGCAGGTGCCGCAGCTTCTGGCGCCGCACTGAGCGGTATGGCACGCGCTGCAGAAACATCAGCGACGGAAAGGGCACGACCGCCTTCCGCTCACGATTGATCAGGTGGATCGCAATCGGGACGCCGATGGCGACGAGTCCGGCGAGAAACCAGGGCGCGAGTAGTGACATCGGGCTCTAGCGCACTCGGTTGAAGCGTTCGCGCGCGCCGAGGTAGGCGTAGAGCGCGTCGGCGATGGGGCGCGAGGTGTCGAACAGCGTGTAGTCGATCCGCCGTTCGCGCGCGAGCGTGTCCAGCTTGTCGGTGTGCGCCTTGACGATGCGCTGGTATTCCTTGCGCAGGTAATCGGGCACGAGCGGCAGCTTCTCGCCCGTCTCCACGTCGACGAAGTTGCTTGCGTCGGTGAACGGAAAACTGATCTCGTCCTTGTCGAGCAGATGGAATACAATCAGGTCGTTGCCGCGTCCGCGCAGGTGATCGACCGCATCGAACACCTGCTGGGGATCTTCGTAGAGGTCCGAGATCAGGAGCACGATACTGCGACGCCGTACCGACTCGGCGAGCTTCTTCATCGGCGCGAGGAGTGAGGCGCGGCCAGCAGGCTTCTCGCCGGCTACAGCGCGCGAGGCAACCGCGTCGGAGCCAGCGGAGCGCTCGAGTGACGCGACCTCACCCGGCCCAGGTACCTTACCCGCCCTGTTCGCGCGGTCGAGCGCGTAGAGCACCTGCTGGAGATGCCGCGCCGAAGGCGGCACGTAATCGACAATGCCATGGTCGAACGTGGCGAGGCCCACCCGGTCACGTTGTCCGCTCGAGAAGTAGGCCAACGCGGCCGTGAGGAAGCAGGCGTATTCGAGTTTACTCACGCCAGCGCCCGACGCCCCCTGGTACCGCATTGACGGCGACACATCGAGAATCGCGAGAAAGTTCGTGTTGGTGTCGGCCTCAAACTGCTTCACATAGAAGCGGTCGGTGCGTGCGAAGAGCCGCCAGTCCACACGTCGAATGTCGTCGCCGGGCTCGTACTGCCGGTGCTGGGCGAAATCGGTGGACGACCCGAGGTTCGGTGACCGATGAAGCCCGTTGATGAACCCCTCGACCACGGCCTTGGCGACGAACTCGAGGTTCCCGATCCGCGAGAGGATTGCGGGGTCGAGGAATTCGGTGCCGGTCGGGCGGGACGAGGCGGTCATCTGACGACTACCGCATCCCCGAGCCGGGCACCGGAACGGCCTCGAGGAGCTGAGCGATGATCTGATCGCTAGTCACCTTTTCGCTCTCCGCGTGGAAGTTCATCAGCACGCGGTGGCGCATCACGGGACCCGCGAGGGCGCGCACGTCGTCGAAGCTCACGTGGTAGCGGCCCTGCATCAGTGCGCGTGCCTTGCCGCCAAGGATCAACTGCTGTGGTGCTCTGGTCGAGGCGCCATACGACACCCACTCATTGATGAACTTGAGTGCGCCGGGTCCCGGTCGGCTCGCGCGGGCCAGTTTGACGGCGTACCGCGCGACAGCGTCGGCCACGGGTACGCGGCGCACAAGCGCCTGAAACGCGCGCACGTCGTCGCCGGTCATCGCGTGCTGGAACTGTTGCTTCATCGTCGCCGTCGTGCGGGTCACGACGAGCACCTCGTCGTCCTCGTTGAGATAGTCCATCACGATGTTGAACATGAAGCGGTCGAGCTGCGCCTCGGGCAGCGGGTAGGTGCCCTCGAGTTCAATCGGGTTTTGTGTCGCGAATACATGGAACGGCTCAACGAGCGGGTAGGTCTTGCCCTGCACCGTCACGCGGTGCTCCTGCATCGCTTCCAGCAACGCAGCCTGCGTCTTCGGTGGCGTTCTGTTGATTTCGTCGGCGAGCACGATGTTCGCGAAGATCGGCCCGGGAGTGAAGACGAGCGTGCGGCGCCCATGTTCGTCTTCCTGAATGATGTCCGTGCCGGTGATGTCGCTCGGCATCAGATCGGGAGTGAACTGGATGCGATTGAACTTGAGGTCGAGCACCTGTGAGATCGTGTGAATCAGCAGGGTCTTGGCGAGACCGGGCACGCCGATGATCAGGCTGTTGCCGCCCGCGAGCAGCGAGAGCAACACCTGGTCAATGACCTGCTCCTGTCCGACGATGAGTTTGTGCAGCTCGGCTGTCACATGACCGATACCGACCTTCAGGCGATCGGCGAGGGCGATGTCGGCGGCGGATTCGAGAGAGGCGGAGTCGTTGGATGGCACGGGTCAGTGTGGTAGGAAGGCGAGCGAGGCGGACGAATGCGTGAGGGGTGACACGTGACGCTCAGTGCGTAAGCGCGTAGATGACGAAGTTCACACCGAGCTTGAATGCCTCATTGGACACATCCACTGGCATAAAGCCCTGGCCCGACCATTGCCACGACTCGCCGATGTCCTGGCCGTAGCAGACCAGCATCATGAGGCGTCGCTTGGGATCGTTCTTGTCGAAGTAGCCGTAGAACTCCGCGCCACCGCCGGACCCGCCGCCGCTGTAGCCGCGGCGGAGCTTGGCCATGTCCACCTTGAAGAACGAGTCGAAGATCTGCTCCTTGCCAGTGAGCTTGATCGGTTTCAGCTCCGGCATGGCCTTGGTCATCGCCGCTTCAAAGGTGGACCAGTCCTGGTAGTTGAAGTCGTCGACGATGACGAAACCGCCCTTGCTCAGGTAGTTCCGCATTCCCATCGCCTCAGCAGCGTTCGGAAACCAGCCGCCCGGCTCCGACAGGTATGCGACCGGATACTTGAAGAGCAATGGTTCGTCGAGCGCGACGATCGCACCGCCGAGGACTTTACCGGCATCGGTAAACGGCCGCATCGATGTGATCTCGCGGACGATTTTCACGAAGTGCACATCGGCGTCCGGGTAGTCGTGCGACCACCCCGGTCCTTCCCGCCCAGACCAGCGACCGTAGCCGCGGTATTTGATGCGCGCGAAGGTGAATCGCCCGTCGTACGGCGGATTGCCCATGAAGTCCGGCGGCACGTAGAACCCGTTCGGATCGCCGAGCGCACCCATGTCGAAGCCGCGGCCACGCTGCGGTCGTCCGCCACGCTGCGCGCCGGCGTCCTGCACTACGGACAGCGTGGCGCACGCGGCCAGCGCGAGACACCGAATGATCGTACGACTGCTCACGGCTTCCTCCCGTCGACGATGGCGAGCAATAGGTCCTGCGCCCGCTCGAAATTGGGGGCATCCTCCAGCGCGCGTAATACCGCGCGCTTGGCTTTCACGAGGTCGCCGGCGGCGCGATACGCCACGGCCAGCTCGTAGAGCGCTTCCGACTTGTCCACTGGGTCGAGCGCCACGAGCGCCTCGCGCTCGCGCACGCGCATCGCCTGGTCGCCGCGCGCCTCGTACAGTCGCGCGAGCACGACGTGGAGTTCGGGCGCGAATGGATTGATGAAGAGCGCGCGTTCGCTTGCTTCCAGCGCGCCGGCGGTGTCGCCGCGCACGATCAGCAGGGAGGCGAGGTGCATGTTCGCCGCGTAGTTCGACTCATCCGACAACGTGAGGACCTTGAGCATCGCGATTTCTTTCGCCGTGTCGCCCTTCGCGCGGTACAGCACCGCGAGGTTGCTGGCCGGTGAGTCGTCGCCCCCGAACGCCGGGAAGAGCGCATGGGCGCGCTCGAGTACTCGGACTGCCTCATCGTGCATCCGCGCCCGCACCAGCGGCGTGGCGGCCATCACCTGCGCTCGATAGCTCGCGGGAAATGAATCCGCACGCGCCAGAAACTGCGCCGCCCCCATTCCAGCCGGATATTCCGGCCCTGGCAGCGCGAGCGCCTCAAGCACCGGCCCAAACCGCTCCTTCATATACGCATCAAACCGGCGATCGAATGCCTTCATGTCCATCCCGGTCACCTTCTGAAACGCCTCGTCGGTGGTGCGCCCCGCGCGGTACTCGGCGAGCAGCCCCGTGATCGCCTTCTCGCCCCAATCCTTCACGATGAGGTCGCACACGAGCGAACCCTGGTAGTACGAATAACCAATCTGTTCGGGGTACGTTGGGCGCATAAAACCGTCGTTCATCCGGCTGATCGGGACGAGCTTTCCGGCGCGATAGGCCTCGAGGAAGCCGGGCGACACACTCGCGCCCCATCCAGCGCGCGCCTGATGTTCCTCCCAGACGGAAAGCCCTTCGGACAGCCAACGCGGGATCCGGTGATCGGTCGAGCCGAGCGTAAAGGTGTGCGCAAGCTCGTGCCACACCGTCGACGCCCAGTTGAATGGGCCGGCGTCCTTTGCCGCCGGCGAGTCAAACGCCAGCGTTGTGCCAAAGCTCACACCAAGCGCGCCGAGCCCAGACAGTCCGACCGTGCGCACCGAAAAATCGGCGTGGCTGCGATACACCTCGATCCTGACCGGTGGCGGCGCGGCGTACTGGTACCGCTGTTGGAACTTCGCGTATGCCTTTTCCGCGAGATCCTTCAGGTAGATCGTGAGCAGCGCCGACTCCTGTTTTTCGATCATGAAGACCGCGTGCTCACTCGTCGACTCGTCATAGTTCTTGAACGTGTCGAGCAGGTCGAGCGTGTTCTTCACCCAGACGTCGAACGGATCGCCCTTGAACGCGATTTCGAGACTCTGCCGTCCGTCGGCGATCTTGCCGAGCCGAAGCAGGTTCATGCCGAGGACCGAATGCGCTTTCCAGTTGGCTGAATCGGCCGCGATGGCCTGCCGGGCGAAATCCGCCGCGATCGCATAGCGGCGCACCCGGCCCGCCGCTTCAGCAAGCGTAACGAAGAAGCCGGCGTCGTGCGCGTTCAGCGCAAGCGCTCGGCCCCGCGCGTCGGCGTAGGCGCGCTCATTTCCGCCCACGAACCGCGCGGCAGCCAACGTCGCGAGCGCGCCGGCATCGGATGGATTCGCCTTCAGCGCGCGTTCCGCATCGCGCGCCGCGTCGGCGTATCGCTCCAGATCCATCGAGCCGCGCGCCATCATCAGGCGCGCGGGAACAAACTCGGGGCTCACGGCGAGCGCCGTCGCCAGCAGCGAATCGGCTCCCGGTTGGCCGTCGAACACGAGGCGGCGTGCGGCGGCCACCAACGCCCCCGGATGCGACGCATTGATCTGTAGCACCTCGTCCAGCGTCCGCTGTGCTTCGGCGCCGTTGTACTTCTCGAGGAAGAGCTCGCCGAGGGCGACACGTGCGTCGATGTTCGCCGGGTCGAGCGTGATGGCGCGGTCGAACGCCTTGAGCGCGTCCTTGAAGAGCTCGGCGTTCGTCTCGCCGAGCTCCCGGCAGGCAATCGCCACCGCCATCATCTCGCGACTGGTCAGGCTTCCGGCGGCGGAATTGTAGACGTCGATAAAGTGATCCAAGCCGCGTGCGGCAACCGCTTTGTCCCCGCGCGCCTTGGCAAGCAACGCGAGGTTGAGTGACGCCATCAGACTGTCGGAGGCATGCTCTGCCACCGCGCGCGCAAACGCGGAATCGGCCGCGGCCAGCCGGCCGCGCGTGCGCATCAGTTCGCCAAGCGCCGTGAGCGCCTCCTTTCCGTTCGGCGCCGCGACGGCCTGCCGCGCGACCCGCTCGGCGTCGTCGTACTTGCTGATGAGCGCGAACGCGCGCACAAGCTCGACCTGCGCGTCCATCCAGGTCGAATCGGTCTTGGGCAGGCGTTCGAGGTAGGCCGTCGCCTCGGCGTATTTGCCCATAGCGATCGCGATACGAGCCTCGCTGAATGACTCGATCGCCTGGCGCTGCTGCGAGAGCAGCCGCGACGGTAACAGGGCGCCGGTCACGAGCAGGACGACCGTGGGGAAGCACAGACTCTGCCTCACGGCCGCCCCTCCGCCTTGCGGATTTCGCGCGACTTCCTGGCCAGTGACACGAGCACGATCTCGAGCTCGGCGTCGTATACCGCTGGCGTGAGCTTCGGCTTCAGTGCGCGCAACGAGTCTACCCTGCCCTCGAGTGCGAATCGCTCGTGATAGAGCGCCGCGATGCCCTGGTCGCCGCCGGCCGCGATCGACGCGCCTGGCACGCCGGGCGCCTCGAAGAAAAATCGGCGCGCGAGCAACCCCTGCCCGTCGCGGCCCGTCGGCTCAGCGGTGTTCTGCCTGGTCCCATTGTCGTCGAGCTGGGCATGTTCCGTCTGCAGTTTCGTGGCGTCGTCGTAGACGCGCTTGGTTTCGCGGGCCGCGTAGCGGAACGCTTCCAGCAGTGAGACGCGGCCGTCCTTGTCCACGTCCGCGACGTCGGCGGTATACGCCTTGACGAAGAATTCCGCGAACCGCGATTCGTTTCGTTCGAACGCTGTTTTCGTCGCTGTGATCACGACGCGCCCCGGCGTGGCAAGAATCGGCAGGAAGTCGCCGCTGCCACTCGTCAGATTGACGACAGCAACACGCTGCTCCGTGAAGCCTGCCATCCACCGCTGCACGTCACCGACCGTCACGTCGGGCCCGGGAAGGCTCACCCGCGACTCGCCCTCCTGCCCGGCACCGTGCCCGATGAAGATCACGACGATCTGCTCGCCCGCCTTGGCGCGTGCGCGCATCGCCGCGATCTCCTTCTCGAGCGCATCGCGCGTGGAGCGGCCGCGATAGTGTGAGTCGGCAAAGGTCGAATCCTCGCCGAACCAGGCGATATTGGGTGCCGCGATACGGTATTTGCGCTGCAGCGCCGAAGCCAGGTCGGCGCCGAGTGCCCGAAACCGTTGGCTGAATCGCGGCTCGCCGCCAAGTCCGCTAGCGATCAGGACGTGGGTCTGGGCCTTGGCCGATGCCGTGAAACAAGCCGCGGCAACCAGAGCCGCGAACACCGATGAGAGGAGACGACGGCCCGCGCCACGGTCACTCATGCGAGGCCTCTCAGCTTTCTGTATCCCCACTCCGCCGACACCAACCCGACCAAGAGTAGAAAGATGATCGGCATGTCCCAGAGATCCATCTGATTCACCACCGTCACGCCGCGCTTCGTCATCGCGATGTCTTCGGGCAGCGTGCCGACCGTCTCAGCGGTGTAGAAGCGCCCGCCAGTCTCGTCCGCGATACGTTGGAGCAGTGGACGCCGCATTTCCGCCATGGTGTATTCGGCGTCGAGCGGCGCCGCACGGATCACCGTCGTGTCGGTCACCGTGCCGGAGGTCGTCGCCGCTGTCATCCGCACGAGATGGATCCCTTCCTCCGTCGGCGCGAACGTCCCGCGGTACTCGCCGTCCCGCTCCACCGCCCAGTCGAGCGCGAGGTCGTGCCGCGCGCCAGACGGGGCGAACACTGTCGCCGCGACCTTCGCGTCATTCAGTCGCTCGAACGCACTGTCGACCACGACCGCGCGTAACTGCACTGTGGATCCCGGATTCACCTGATCCGGGGTCGCGTGAGCCTCAACCCGCCCAGGCGTGTCACTCGTGATCCAGCGCAGCATCTGGCGCCAAAAGGTCTTGAACGACTGGTCGTCAATTGCGACCTCAGCGCCCATCCTCCACTGCCAGTCGTCCTGCACCGGCATCGCCACCGAAAGCCCACGACCGAATCGCTGGTACACCACGATCGGCTGCTCGTACCTGAATGTCGCCTCGCCCGGCATTCCCGCCCGCCCGCCCGTCGGGACTGTGCCAGAGACCAGCACTACCGCGCCCGGTTTGACCTTTTTGATCCGATTCACCGATGTCACGGTTGGCAATGTTTTCCACTTGTCGGCCGCTGAGACTCGCGCCGTGCCGATCTGCGTTACCGCATGGCCCATGCCGGCCGGCGTGAGCGTGGCGGTGAGATCCGCAAAGAAGGTCAGGCTGTCGGCGACCGCCGGCCCCTCGACCACAACCGGCATCGCGTCGGCGAGCGGGGTGCCGGCATAGCCACCCTCCGAAAAGGCCCGTCGGCCGCCAAGCTGCAGCAACCCGCCGCCGCGCACGCTGACAAAATCGGCGAGCATCGTGAGCTGGTCGTGCGTGAAGAAACTCGCCTCAATGCTGCCGAGCACGATCGCCGTATAGGCATAGAGTTCCGCGCGGGTCTTCGGGAATCCGGCGACGAGTTCGTCGCCCGAGTCAACGTTGAGGCGCAGAAACTTCCCGTCGGCGGTGCGCTGCAGCACGACCAGCTGGACGTTGGAGTCCGCTTCGACGGCTTCGCGAATGAAACGCACTTCGTACCGCGGCTCGCCCTCGACGTAGAGCACCTTCTCACGCGCGTCGCGCACCTGCACGAGCGCCCGCTGCGCGTTATTCTCGGTGACCTGCTCGCGGTCCTGCACCGGAATGCGAAAGGTGAGTACGCGTGGGCCCGGGTCGCCGAGCGTCGCCGTCACCCGCACCGGCGACGCGTCGGAGCCGGCCGGCATCAATACATCGACCTGCGCGACGATCCGACCTTCGTCCTCGACGATGAGCCGCACTGTTTGGTTGTCGAACCCGCGCTGGCGGATCAGGACATCGGCCACGACTGTCCCGCCCTTGAGCACGCGTCGGGGCGCCTCGACCCGCTGCACTTCGATGTCGCGCGTAAACCGTTCTGTGCCGAGCCCAACCGTGAACACCGGCACCGAACGCGCGCGCAACCCAAGCAGCGCGTCGTTCACTTCCGTGGCCGCATTGTCCGCGCCGTCCGTGACGACCACCAGACCGGAGAGCGGAACCGCCTCGAGATCCTGACGGGCCGCCTCGACGGCGTCGACGAGTCGCGTCTCCCGCTGGTCGAAGGTCATCGCTCCGGCGCTGTCGGCACGGGTGGAGGACCCGCCGAACCGGAAGAGTCGCACCTGAAATTTTTCACGCAGGCGCCGCAGTAACTCGGAGCGTTCGCCAAGCGTGTCACGCACAAAGTCGGCGCGTGTGCGGGCGCCTGTACCCATGCCGCGATCGGCGATGCGCATACTGCGCGAATCGTCGAGCAGCACGCCGATGAAGTTGCGCCGCGGTACCGCCTCTGAGAGCAGCAGCATCGGCCGGAAGAGGCAGGCGATCAGGACCAGCAGCGCGCCGACCCGCAACGCTGTCAACACGGTCCGGTCGCGGGCCGTGCTCTTGCCCTTGACCTTCAGATAGGAGAGGACCGCCGGCACCGAAATGGCCGCCGCGACGAGCACGATGACGACGACCGAAAGCGGCGCGCCAAGCGCGAAGTCTCCCTGTTCGAAGACCGCTGGGCGGTACTTGAAGAGCCACTCGAAGAGCGCGCCGAACACAGTGGAGATCGCGAGACCGTTGACGGTGAAAACGACGGGTTCGGCGGGAAGTGAGCGGACCGGCCCTTCCGGGCCGGATGGCCACTATAGCGTACCCCTTACTGGGAGCGTTTGTTGAACAGCTGGCTAGGCCGGAACCAGATCCTAGTGCGAGCCGATCAGGGCTTGGCGAGTTTCATCTTCGTCCACGCCACGATGGTTGCGCACGACCGACCGGGCATCTGGAACTCCGCCGGCGTCTCACTCGCTGACGCGTAGGTCTCCACCGCCCCGATCATGCCGATTGGGAATGCCGAGTCGAGGTCGCCCGGCGACATCTGTTCGAACGCAACGCGGTCCACGTAGACGTTCACGCAGCCCGACATCGCGCCGCCCGACGAGCGCGTCCCCTCGATGCTCTGGCCCATTCCCGCCGAGGTTACTCGGAAGCCGGACATCTGGCGAAAGAGGTCGGTGAAGGCCGAAGGATTCCGCTTTTCAATGTCGGCGGGCAGCAGGAACTGCGACCGCATTCCCATGTTGCGGCGTTCGGTGAAGCCCACCTTTTTGAGCGCGGGCTCCATCCCGCCCGTCACCACGACGGCGGCGAGCGTCCGCACGCCCTCACTGAGCGTGACCGCCACGCGCTGCGGTGCTGCCTTTCTCAGGTGCACCGTCCTCAGCGCTGGTGCGTAGCCAATCTTCCGAATCACGGCGCTCGTCGTCCCTGACGGCAATCCGGTGAGCGCGAAC
>Ga0049085_10000084_pt1 | contig 38944 bp, 32 predicted proteins | sample GreLakmeSU08MSRF_FD_66721 | JGI IMG/M metagenome (GOLD analysis project Ga0049085, IMG submission 66721) | Freshwater lentic microbial communities from great Laurentian Lakes, MI, USA - Great Lakes metaG SU08MSRF | ecosystem: Environmental > Aquatic > Freshwater > Lake | place: Great Lakes... | reverse complement strand
GCGTATTTGAGGGTGCTAATCCACTCTGGGTAGATAATTTTTGAGCAGCCTGAACTAAGGTGGGTAAGGTTGTCTTAATTAAACTCTGTACGTCTGCAGATAAGGTCTTGAAATGGGGAATGACATAAGACCAAGCATCATCAGAAGCTTCTGGTTGGTTATTGTTGCCTGAATCCCTACTGCTCATGTATGTCGCTTTTGTTATTGGGCTAAAACAATGATATAGAATTATGCAATCAGATCCAAGAAAACCTTTAAGCCTACTTACTAAATACTTATATGAGTCCAATCATAACTCTGGGTAAAACCTTAAACTGTGAGAATAATGATAAAAAATATTTATACTTTTGATCATTGGACGCGACTAGATAAAGTCTCAAATTAATCAAAATCATGCCGCCTAAAACATTACAAGAGTTTCCCGATTGGCTAGATTGGTTAAATACCAATTTTCAGCGTCAATGTGAGGTGCCTGAGCTAACCAATATTCTGCTTCAGAATGGATTTTCTCGCCAATCAATTGAGGCAGCAATTTTTGCAGCACAATCAAGTACAAAATCTCTACACGAACCTCAATTCAATAAAGTAGATTATCTTAAATTATCACAACCCCACTTTACTCAAACAAACTACTCTTGCCGGGTTCATCAAATAGTTAATACAAAATTACAGATTTATTTAATATACGATTTTTTATCATCAAATGAATGCGACAGCCTAGTGCAAATTTCAAAAGTGCGGATGACCACCTCAACAGTCGCTAATCCAGAAGAGGATAAGGAATACAGAACAAATCAAACCGCTCATTTCCCTTTAAATCATAATCCAATTATTTCATCCGTCGATAATAAAATTAGCGATTGCCTGGGCATAGATAAATCATATGGAGAGCCAAGCCAAATTCAGCATTACGATATAGGGCACCAATATAAAAAGCATCACGATTTTTTTTTCCCTAACAATAAAGCGCATCAACGTTACTTTGGTAAATGGGGTAATCGCACTTGGACTTTTATGGTGTATTTAAATGATGTTAATAAAGGGGGGGCAACAAGGTTTCTTGCCATAGAACAAAATATTTCACCTCAAAAGGGCCTTGCTGTTGTTTGGAATAATCGCTACCCTAATGGTCAATTGAACTATGATAGCCTGCATGCTGGGCTTCCCATTGAAGATGGCGAGAAGACGATTCTTACCAAATGGTTTCGCGAGCATCGAGTCGCAATTAATGGCGAATAAAAAACTTAAACAAATAGAGCGCTAAGTTTTATCACTTGGGGTACCAAATTGCCCGCCAAAGGCTCCCAGTAAAATCATCGAGCCCTGATTAGAAAGAAAACGAACGCCACTCGTATTTACGGTATCGTCTAACTGCAATTGATTTCCTGCATGAGAAATCATTTGGTTCACAGAGGGATTTAAATTGTTAACTGTATTTGGCGTTAAAGAGTTAGCAAAAGCACCTGCAATCTCTGGTAAGTCGGGATCACCGTTATTAAATGTCAGCATGACTTCAGTTCCAATTAGCAGTGGAAAAGATAGACCAGAATTTCCCTGCTCGCCACCCCCACCATAGTTTGTTGCCATTCTGATCCATGAAGATGCCTTACCTGGGCTATAGGAATTACTCGCAAAGGGAAACTTGACCTTATACCTGCCCTTATCATCAAGCTGCGGAATTTCAGAGTTTCCATCCCCGTCAATGACTCCCGGCAAAAATCCGGATATTTTAGGTCTAGGCGTTTTTAATGAGAGCCTAAATTGCACATCAGATGGAATCACCTCAATGGTTGCCATATAAAAGTTGGTATCGTCTGTTGAAAGGTTTTCGCCCTCTGCGGCATTAATTCCAAAGCCCTCTTGCCTGCCTGTGTGATGAACGGCGACGACACGAAACTGCTTATTCAAAGATTTATCAGGATGGTTGCTAACTGATATAAGTGCACCTGGCATGATGCCCGTAACCATTGTTTTGCCTTGCACTACCATGCCATAGGTACAAGCTGCTTCACTCCGTAATTCAGCATAGTTTTTGGCATTACTATTAGTTAATAAATTTCCTCCAAAAATAAATTGCTCTCCCCAAAGGGCTTTACCATTCTGTTTTTTTCCATTAACAATATCTTGCGCACGAAGATAGTTGTAATCACGCAGTTGAACTGTTTTAATATTTAAGCTCTGAGTTGCATTAAAGCTCATGAGTACCTCAGTCCACTCTGTTTTATTCATCGAGCCCTGCTGAATATATTTCATATTGAGAACGCTGGTAGGAAAGCTCATGTTGTCATCAATAATGACCATCTCTTCGCAAGAGCTACCCTGCTTGAAGTAATAGAATGCTCCCTCATACTCAAGCCAACGTTGCATGAAATCAAAATCGCTCTCTTCGTATTGCATGATAAAGGGACGAGATTCAATCGGTGGATTCAAATTAATCTGATAATTTGTTCCGGACTGAAGTGAGTAACGATTAAAAACAGCCGTCAGTAAACTAGATAAGGTATAGGCTTGGGTAGTGTTCGTATAAACATAATTAAGTATAGTTTGCTTTAGCTTGGTAATAGTTGGCTCTACCCGTAAACGATAATGCATTTTTTTATCAAGGGTTTCGCTAAAACTTTGTGCTTGGGTTACGATGCCATGATAAGAAATACTTTTACCATTCCATGGTGGGTTAATAGTTAAAGTAGCAGATTTACCCATCAATTCTTCTAAGTTCAATCCCACTACTGATGAAATTAAATCAATATCAAAATAATAGGGCTCACCGATGCGCTCTTTACCCTCAACCGCACCCACAATAAATTTAGGTTGTTGACTAGAGGAAACTTTAAAGGCGTAAGAACCTAAATTAGAGTCTGCCATCATTTACCCCATGTGAATTTGTTTACTTTGCATCTTAATTAGCTCTTCCCCAGAAATTGCTGTAACTGCTCCGCTCACCTCAACCAATGTCGGGCTCTCCAATTTCAGGTGTCCCGAACGGGTTTCATCAAGCTCTTCTATACGCCGAATACTTCTTTTTGCAAACATAAAGAAAGTGCCAAAACTTGCACGACAATTTCCAATGAAATCATCAACCGTTTCTATCATCCGCTTTAAGGTTCCAATATTGCAATCCACTTGATTTGCTATGAGCTCAATTTCCTCGCTAGCGACCGTTAGCTTAGTAGCTTGAACTAATAATGGGCCTTCTGAATAAATTAAGGTTTCTTTTTGGGGCTCTAACCTTTCTAGGATAGATAAAATATATGCCTTATCTTCATTAGCTATAGCGCAAAGTACGGTATCACCAATACGGGGTTGCACTAAACAACTAGTTGCGTATATTGCAGGCATATTATTTTTAACGCGTAATGGCTCAGTCGCAATAATGGTCGTTTTAATAAGAACCACTTCAGAATCAATGGCGGATAAATTTTCAGTATTTAGAATGTCCATGTCTTTTCTACCAGGTTAGCTATTAAGAGTTTGCCATAACAAAAGCAGCATAATCTTTATTTGGACTGCTTGTGCTAATAAATGCATTTAAATCAAACTTAGCGCCATCTTTTTGGGTTAGATCCATCCGTGTTTGGTATAAATTTGCGCCCTTAAAATTGGCATCTGTTAGATTAGAGCCAATTAAATCAGCATGCGAAAACACGATATCCTGACAATCCGCCCCCTGCAAATCAGTTAGATGCCAAATCGATTGGGGGGCTTTCAAGCCAACAAGGGAGGCATTAATAAACTGACTGCGAGTTGCGCGCGATTTTGCAAAAGTAGCGTGATTTAGACTGGCCTGTGTCAAATTACAACGCAAAAAAGTGGTGCTGGTTAAGTTACAACCATCAAAGTTAGCCTTAGCTAGCTCAGAATCAACAAAACAAGCCCCCGATAAATCATTACCTGTAAAAACAGCTTCTTTTAAGCTCGACTTATTAAACTGCCCAAAAGTTAAGGTGGTCCCCTCAAAACGAACCAGATCCAAAATGGATCCGCTCATGACAACAAATGGGGCATTTGCTTTTGTAAATGTACAGTTGCGTAAATCTAAACTCAATAAGGTAGCTTGCTTTAAATACGCTTCAGTAAAATTAGTACGAGATTGAGAAGACTTTAGAAAACTGGCATGATCTAGATTGGCTTTAGTCAAATTCACATCAACCATTGGTGACTCTACAAATTTAGCTTCACCTAAATAAGCTTCAGTTGCATTTAATGCATTAATTTTGCACTGTACTAGGGACCAGCGAAAACCAAGAGCCTTAATCGCAAAACAACGATTAATTGATGCCTTCAAAAAGGTGGCATTTTTTAAATTAGCATTATTAAAACTTAGTGCAGTCATCTCACACTCAATAAACTTCGAATCTTCCAAATCAACACTGTCAAACTGTATATTCTCAAAGTGACACTCAGCCAACATCAGCCCTTTAAACGATTCGCCTGAGCAGTCTGCATTTCGAAACTGAAGGCCGGTTTCGAGCCTGCCACTAGCAGCAATTGCCTTTAACTTCTCAGTTACTGCATTGCCCTCAAGCCATTCAGCCATATCTACCCGATAGTAAAATCATACTTTCGCCCCTTTTACTTTCCTACGCCAAGCATGCAGCAGAGGCTCAGTGTAACCATTGGGCTGCTCGAGCCCTTTAAAGATCAAATCACTAGCTGCTTGAAAAGCAAATGAGTCTTTGTAATTGGGCATCATTGGTTTATAGAGGGGATCGCCTGCATTTTGCATGTCAACAATGCTAGCCATCCGTTGCAAAGCTTCATTAACATCATTTACTGTCACAATTTTGTGCAGCAGCCAATTGACGATATGCTGACTAGAAATACGTAATGTAGCGCGATCCTCCATCAATCCAACGTTGTAAATATCAGGCACCTTTGAGCAACCAACCCCTTGATCAATCCAACGAACCACATAGCCTAAAATACCTTGGCAATTATTATTAAGTGCCTCTCGAATCTCTTCTTTAGTCCAATCGGGATAGAGCGCAATTGGTACAGTCAATAAATCATCCATTAAAGATTCATACTCAGCTGCAGTATCTTTTTTCTCCATGTCTTCTTGGATTTTCGCCACGTTGACTTGGTGATAGTGCATGGCATGCAAGGTAGCAGCCGTAGGTGATGGTACCCAGGCTGTATTAGCACCCGATTGAGGGTGGGCGATTTTTTGCTCTACCATTTCTCGCATGAGATCCGGTGCAGGCCACATGCCTTTACCAATCTGTGCGCGACCCCGTAGACCACAATCTAAGCCAGCCAATACATTACGCCGCTCATACGCATTGAACCATTTACCGACCTTCATCTTGCCTTTACGTACCATGGCCCCGCCATACATCCCAGTATGAATTTCATCACCAGTACGATCTAAGAAGCCAGTATTAATAAAAGCAACGCGTGCACCAGCAGCAGCAATCGCAGCTTTAATATTGACACTCATACGCCGCTCTTCATCCATGATGCCTAATTTGACGGTGTTCTCTGGTAAGCCAAGTAATTTCTCAACGCGGCCAAAGAGCTCACTGGCAAATGCGACTTCTTCAGGACTGTGCATTTTTGGCTTAACAATGTATACAGAACCTTTACGGGTATTACCAATCGCTTGTGCTGCTGGGCGATTAATATCATACATAGCAATCAATACCGTCACTACTGCATCTAAGATACCTTCGTAAATTTCCTTCCCTTCACTAGTGATGATGGCAGGATTTGTCATCAAGTGACCAACGTTACGCAGGAATAATAGTGATCTGCCATGCAATGTCACCAAGCCATCTTTTGCATTTACTGCGCCAATACCAGCTTTATAAATACGATCAGGATTCAGTCTACGGGTAAACGTTTTGCCACCCTTGCTGACCTCTTCAACCAAGGTTCCCTTGAGAATGCCTAACCAGTTCTCATAAGCGAGTACTTTGTCATCTGCATCAACAACCGCAACTGAATCCTCTAAATCAAGAATAGTTGACAGAGCAGCTTCAAGTACGACATCATTTACACTGGCTAAATCATTCTTACCGATGGTTTTCGTTTTATCAATTTCAATATCAATATGAATACCATTATTGCGCAGCAAAATCGATGAAGGCACTGAAGTTTCGCCTTGGTAACCAACAAACTGTCTCTCATCAACCAAGCCGGTAGTACTGCCATCTTTTAATTTCACCGCCAATTTATTGCCAACAACGGTATATGCCACCACATCGCCATATGAAGCTTTAAGTAAAGGTGCAGCCTGATCTAAAAAATGACGTGCATAGGCAACCACCTTAGCGCCACGAATGGGATTAAACGCTCCACCTTTGGTAGCGCCATCCTCTTCAGATAAAACATCTGAGCCGTATAGAGCATCATACAAAGAGCCCCACCGGGCATTGGCCGCATTTAAAGAATAGCGTGCATTGAGCACAGGAACAACGAGCTGAGGTCCGGCTTGGAGTGCAAGTTCATCATCTACGTTCTGAGTAGAAGCCACTACATTGGCCGGTGCCTCATCTATATAACCAATTTCCTTCAGATACTGGCGGTACGCAGGCATATCTTTAATCGGGCCTGGATTAGCGCGATGCCATTTGTCTAAATCAAGCTGGATCCGATCACGCTTCGCGAGCAATGCGTCATTAATTGGGGTTAAGTCTTTTACGATTGCGGCAAAGCCCTTCCAGAAGTCAGCGCTATTCATGTGCAGCTCAGACAATACTTTGTCTTCAATGAAATGGTAAAGCGAGTCGGCAACCTGCAAGCCAAAACAGTTAATACGTACAGTCATGATAAAAACCTTTAAATAAATCTAAAATAAAAATAGCCTATAAATTACACAATACCGTTTATTTCGTCGCTTCAAAAGGATGTTGCACCAAAATGGTTTCATCCCGTTCTGGCCCAGTCGAGACCATGGCAATGGGTTTGCCAACTACTTCTTCGATGCGGCGTAAAAAGTGTTGCGCCTGAATGGGTAGGCGGTCCCAATCTTGAATACCTACAGTACTATCTTGCCAGCCTTGAAAATCTTCATAAATCGGTTCACATAAAGCTACTGCTTCAGCGCCCCGGGGCAAGACATCTAGTTCTTTGCCATCTAGACGATAACCCACACATAAACGAACCTGCTCGAGGCCGTCAAGCACGTCTAATTTAGTAATGCATAAACCAGTTAAGCCATTAATCTGAATTGAGCGCTTTAAAGCGGCCGCATCAAGCCAACCAGTGCGGCGCGGACGACCCGTGACCGAGCCAAACTCTTTACCCACTTCGGCCAAACGAATGCCTACCGGATCTTGCTTTGCAGGATTATCGAAATCGTAGAGTTCACTCGGAAATGGACCGGCGCCCACTCGAGTGCAATAAGCTTTAGTGATGCCCAAAATATATTGCAATGAGTCGGGCCCAACGCCAGAACCTGCCGCTGCATTACCAGCCACACAATTGCTCGAAGTAACGTAAGGATAGGTGCCGTGATCAATATCAAGCAGCGTACCCTGAGCGCCCTCAAATAATAAATTTTGCCCAGCTTGTTCGACTGCATATAAAGCACTAGAAACGTCGGTTACCATCGGCTTAATGCGCGCCGCATAACTCATCGCCTCAGCTAAAGTAGCTTCATAATCAACGGGGCTCGCTCCGTAGTAATTGGTTAAAACAAAATTGTGATACTCCAAATTTTCGCGCAATTGCGCAGCAAATTTTTCAGGATAAAATAAATCTTGTACTCGCAAAGCGCGACGGGCTACTTTATCTTCATAAGCAGGCCCAATACCGCGCCCAGTGGTACCAATTTTAGCAGCGCCCCGTTTTTTCTCGCGGGCATTATCAATTGCTACGTGATACGGCAAAATTAAAGTAGCTGCTTCAGAAATACGCAGGCGATCGCACACATTTAATCCGGCGGCTTCGAGCTCACCAATTTCTTTAAAGAGCGCTTCTGGCGATAACACCACCCCATTGCCGATATAACAAATTACCTGAGGATGCATAATTCCCGAAGGAATTAAACGTAAGATGGTTTTTTTAGTGCCGATAATTAAAGTGTGGCCAGCGTTATGTCCGCCCTGAAAGCGCACTACCCCCGCAGCATGATCGGTAAGCCAGTCGACTACTTTACCTTTACCCTCATCACCCCATTGAGTACCTATTACCACAACATTCCGCCCGCGCTTGGCTGAGCTGGTTTGGCCAGGATTTTGCTTACTGTGCTGCTGAGACATATTCAATCCAAAGTTGATCAAGACGGGCTATTTTACCGACCTTAATGGGGTTACTACCCAGTTTTTATCCTGCCGCACTAATTCACGATCACATTGATATTGAGTACTGAAAAAGCCCTCGCCCTCACGAACCTGAATCACCACTTCGCCCGCTTGGCGTAATTGTATTATTTGCGCCTCTAAAGCTGGGTCATGCACCCAAGGGGCGCGAATCGCAAGTCGCAAGGCTGATGCCATAGAAAGGCTTGCTAAGGTTAATAAATCGAGCGAAAACCCGGTTGCAGGGCGTGCTCGCCCAAAAGCAGCGCCAACTTGATCATAACGACCCCCGCGCGCAATTGGCTGAGCTAAGTCAGCAATATAAGCAGCAAACATCACTCCGGTGTGGTATTGATAGCCCCGTAAATCGGCTAAATCAATGCTAATTTCGGTTACAGGATCAAGCTCAGCGATCGAAGTCAACAACGCTTCTAATTGCAATAATGATTCCTGTACCTTGAGATTATTTGGCAATGCAAACTCACCCTTGCGAGCCTTTTTTAAAACCTCATTACTGGGCCCATTCAAATGCGTTAATGCAAGCAAGGCTTTAGCGCAATCGGTGGGCACAGCTTGCGACCAAGTTGCCAAACTGGGGCGATCCTTACTTTGCAATAAAGCATATAAGGTTTCCATTTGCTCTGGTGTGAGCGAAACGTCTTCTAATATACCAGCCAATACACCGGCATGCGATAAATCGAGATAAACACGCTCTAATCCCGCTAAACGTAGGGTTTGTAATAACAATGAAATCGCTTCAAAATCAGCATCCAAACTAGCGCAACCATAAATTTCAGCGCCCACCTGCAACTCTTCTCGGGAGGAGCTGGTAATGCTCGCACGGGCATGGACTACCGATCCCGCATAACAAAGGCGGGTAACACCATCACGATTTAATAAATGGGCATCGATTCGCGCAACTTGAGGCGTCATATCGGCCCGCAACCCTAAGGTGCGCCCCGATAGCTGATCAACTAATTTAAAAGTTTGTAAATTGAGGTCCGAACCTGTGCCCGTTAACAGCGAATCAAGAAACTCGATTAAGGGCGGCGTGACTAGTTCATAGCCATACGATTGATACAAATCAAGCAGCAAACGGCGCAAAGCCTCTACCTTAGCAGCTTCTGCCGGCAAAATATCAGCAATATCTTCAGGTAATAACCAACGATTCATACCTAATTATGGCTCAACTGTGCTTTATTTTGGGCAATGAAGGGGAATCTTGTAAAACCAAGGGACTATGGCCTTCTCGAGAGCACCCGCCAGCCCAATGAAGTCTGATTAGACTAACGTATCACTGGTACAAAACCGTCTCGATTGGGCATTCTTACAAGTGGTAACGTTTTGGCATTCATCACCGCATCTTTATCGATGATCTTATTCATGAACAATATATAGGCTGTAACTGCATAGACTTGATCATCAGTTAAAGACTGTGGAGAGTGATGTGGCATTGCGCGTTTATTGTAATCAAAGATGGTAGTGGCATAAGGCCAAAAACTCCCTACCGTTTTTACAGGATTCTGCGTATTAAAGCCACCGCCGCCGACTAAACGGTTAGCAAGTCCACCTTGGCCTTTATCGCCATGGCAGTTTGCGCATTGTTGTTGGTATATAACCTCTCCAATAAGCACGGTTCCTGAGCCTGGAGGTAAGCCAGCCCCACTTGGACCAACATCAATATCCCATTTACGAATTTGATTTTCATTGACTGCGGTTCCTAAACCTACCTTACCAGAGACTTGGACAGTATTACTGCAAGCTAGCAATAAGCCCGAAAGTATAAAAAGCATACCGTATCGGCAATAGTTCTTAGCGTCCATTGGTCACCTCGCCATTTGCAGCTACCCGCCATGGTTGAATTGCATTATTGTGATAGAAAGTATTTGCAGTTTTGACTGCAATTAAGCTCTCCATGGTTGGCTGTACTTCACCACTTGCATCAACTGCACGACTCATCAATACCGCAGGTGCTCCATCCCATACCCAGGGAAAGCGAAAGCGAACTAATGATTTATCCACCACGGGCTCTTGCAGCATTGCCTCACCCCAAGTTTTACCACTATCCGTAGATACCTCAACTCGTCGGATCTTGCCATTCCCAGACCATGCTATACCTGAAATCTCATAAAAACCTTTAGCCTTTAATTTCATCATTCCAGAGGGCTGGGTGATAACTGACTTCACTTCCATAGTGAAGGTAAATTGCAAGGCTTTACCGTCTTCACGTAAGTCAGTGTAAGCCGAGGTCTCTTCGCGGGTTTGCCATGGCTCTACACCAAGCTTAAGTCGACGTAGCCACTTAATACTCATATTACCTTCGTACGTCGGTAAAAATAGTCGCAGTGGATAACCTTGCTCTGCACGCAACATCTCACCATTTTGGGCATAAGCCAGAATTGCGTCATCGAGCATTTTGCTCATCGGAATACTACGCGTCATGGCAGCCCCATCGGCACCTTCAGCTAATACCCAAGTTGCCTCTGGCTTGATACCACACTCTTGCAGGATGGTGGAGACACGCACACCCGTCCACTCGCAACACGAAATCAGCCCATGAATTTGCTGGGCAGTGTTGTTGGCTGCTTTCTTAAGTTCTGCTGCACTATTACCAGAACACTCCATAAAGTAAATTCTAGATTCAGAGGGAAAGCGCATGATATCGTCCATGGTGAAGATCATAGGTCGATCAACCAACCCATGAATTACTAGGCGATGTTGCTCAGGATTAATATCGGGTACACCAGCATGGTGGCGCTCAAAATGTAGGCCATTAGGTGTGATGATCCCGTGTAAATTTTGGATAGGTGTACGTGAGCCAGTTAAAAAAAGAGGTGGAGGATTGGGCAAAAGCCGCACTACATTTTTTTCATATTTAGAGGGCAGACCATAGGGCGGATTCACAAAGGTGGATCCCTGGGTCTTAGTCCATGGATCAATCTCTAGAAACGCATTGGGCTGAGCGGTAACGCTGTTGCTTGCCAATGTACCGCCAACTCCAGCACCCATTGCTAAGGATGTTTTTAGGAAACCGCGACGTTGGATAAATGTTTTATTAGCTGACATATGCCACCATTTTTGATTATTATGTCTTAGTAAAACAAAAAATACTTTACATATCTGTCCGGAATTACCCCTACGATAGGCTGCTTTGATTTCTATTGTTGTGATTCAGATGATTGTGATTGCCTCTTTCTCGGTGGTACAGACTTCCAAAGGTACGAAACCCAGATAAAACAGCACATGTAAAGTATCGTAAGGAATTCAATGGGTAAGTCCCAGTAAAGAATCTTGCCGAGCTGATCGGCCCAAAATGATTCAGGGGCAGCAGTTTGACGAAGTAAAGCCTCTAAGGTGGTCAAAGGACAGGTAATGTGAAAAACAGCCTCAATGGCAATAAGTACTATAAGCCCCATATGGATTTGGCGTAAGCGTCGTGCCCGCACCCATGACCAGTTCCAGAAAGCGCCCAGCGGGATTAGAAGCATGCCAACTACTAAAAAAGCGGCAATAGTAAAGTGGGTAAGCAACACGAGGTCGGCCAATAAGATCATCAGAAAAGCATACACAAAAGACATGCGAATATCAAAATGTCAGTTTTCCCGACAAACGCCTGCAAATGCAATAACACCAACTCCAATGACGTTAATAGCCTCAGGGGCCTCTAAGTACTAGGGAAAAATAGCTTTACTAAGATCCTTGCTCGAAACAACCATGAAGATATTTCTTAGTTAATAAATACAATAGTCGTGGTGTCAAGCAATAACCACCCAATTCACCTTAGTCTTATTGGCCTTTTTTATGTAAGAACTTAAAGAATTCACCATTTGGCTCAACTACCATGAGGTCTTTCTTATCTTTAAAGGAACTGCGATAAGCTTCAAGGCTGCGATAAAACTGTGCAAATTGTGAATCACGGCCAAAGGCCTCAGCATATAAAGCGGTTGCTTTAGCATCGCCAGCGCCCTTAATTTTTTGCGCATCCCGATAAGATTCAGCCAAAATGACGTCCCTTTGGCGCTCAGCATCGGCACGAATTTTATCCGACTCAGCAGCGCCTGTTGAACGCAATTCATTGGCCACGCGTTTACGTTCTGCCTCCATGCGTCGATACACTGAATCGCTAATTTCAGCCAATAAATCAACCCGCTTTAAGCGCACGTCAACAATTTCAACGCCAATATCAGCCGAATCATCAGCTACCTTCTTACGAATACCCTGCATGACTTGTTCACGTTGCTCAGAAATCAGCTCGCGAACCGTACGCTTCGTAAATTCTTCGTTCAGTGCTGAACGCACCAATTGATTTAGGCGATCGACCGCTAAACTTTCGTCGCCCCTAAAGCTAACAAAAAACTTACGGGGATCAACAATGCGCCACTTCACATAAGAATCAACCAAGAGGTTTTTCTTTTCTGAAGTAATAAAACGCTCTGCCTCAGGATTATCGATAGTTAAAATACGGCGATCAAAAAAGCGGACATTTTCAAATGGCGCGGGGAACTTTAATTGCAAACCAGGTTCTTGAATAACGCGCACAATTTGTCCAAACGAAAATACCACTGCATACTTACGCTGGTCAACAATAAAAATGCTCGATGACAAAACATAAACTAGGGCAATGAACCCAAACAGCGCGGCAAGTAAACGATTCATATTCATTAGCGAGCTTCTCCTCGATCGCGGCTACGTAAGCCATCACGAGCTGTACTACCACCGGTACTACCTGAAGCAGAAGGACTAACCGAAGTGGGTTGTGCGGGCGATACCGTAACTGAGCCAGAAGCTGGCAACGAAGGCACCCCAGTAGAGCTACCTACCGAGCCCGACCCCATACTACTATTAGGCGCTGCAGCCGCAGCTTGAGTACTTTCAGCGCTCACTTGTGCGGCAATTTTATCCAAAGGCAGATATAAAAGGCTATTGCTCTTCGTGGTATCGACCAAAATTTTCGTTACATTGCTATAAACTTCTTTCATCGTATCGATATACATACGGTCACGCGTAACTTGAGGAGCCTTGGCATATTCAGTTAATATTTGCTTGAAGCGGGTGGCATCACCATCGGCTGTTGCGATTATTCTCGCCTTATAGCCTTCAGCCTCTTGCAATAAACGTGCGCCAGTACCTTTAGCCCGCGGAATAATATCGTTCGCATAGGCCTGCCCTTCACTCTTCAAGCGCTCAGCATCTTGACTAGCTTTCACGGCATCATCAAATGCCGCTTGAACTTGTTCGGGCGGCTGCACATTTTGCACCGTCACACTAGTAATGTAAATACCAGTTTTATAACTATCTAAGATTTTTTGAATTGAGATGGCTAAGTCAATTGCGATTTTTTCTCGACCCTCGTAGAGTACTGTATCCATTTTGCTGCGCCCTACAATTTCACGAATTGCAGTCTCAGCAGCTTGGGTTACAGCAATATCGGGATTACGGTTATTAAATAAATAATCAGTTGGATTTTTTAAGCGATATTGCACTGCAAACTTCACATCGATGATGTTTTCATCCTCAGTCAACATCGAGGCATCTTTTAAATTAGTTGACTTAATTAATACAGGACGCCCCACTTCAACTGAACGTACCCCCGATAAATTAACCACTTCTTGCGCCTGAATCGGCCAAGGCATCCGCCAATTAATACCAGGCCCTGCGGTATAGCTATATTTACCAAAGGTGAGAATGACTCCAGCTTGACCTTCTTGAATAATAAAAAATCCACTTAAAAGCCAAAAAGTCACTGCACCAGCTGCTATCAATACAAAGCTAATTTTGCTAGAAAACGGATTACTAAAATTAAAGTTAAAGGGTGCTTGCGGATTGCCACCACCACCGTTATTCGCTGGCTTGTTAGGAGATGGTTTATTAGGCGACTGGTTACCAAAATTACTTTGATTGCCTTTAGGGCCTTTTTTGCCGCCAAAAAAATTATTTAAGCGGTTATTAAAATCACGCCAAAGTTCATCTAAATCAGGGGGGCCATTACTTGGGCGAGAAGGCGGCTTTGATGTTGGCTGTGAGCTGGCTTCAGGTGTAGTTGGGCTGGTAGGCGCAGTAGGTAAATTGCTTGGGGTATTTTCTGGCGCCTTTGGTGGCGCGCCATCACCTGCTGGTAAATTAGTTGCGCCTTCGCTAGCGGGCTTAGCTCCGCCATCGCCCGAACCTTTATCGTCGGCATTATTGCTGCTATTGCCCCAGCCTGGATCTTTGACTGAAAAAAGTTCAAGAAATTTACGCATTGTGTGGCGAATAGCTACGGGAAGGGATGGGAATAAATTCGGCAGAGTCGGGTCGATCAGTTAAAGGGGCTACTAAATCAGTGGCATTGGTGTGATTTTTAGCTCGGTCATCTTGAGCCCTTATTCTATCAGTCAATTGGGCATGTTCGCCTAAAGCGCTGCGGAGTAAGTCAAGGCCCAAGCCAGCCTGAGCTGAAAGGAAAATTTGGCTAGGTTGACCATTATTATCCCTCTTGACAATAGGCCCATGCGGGAAAGTTTCAGGCATTAAGTCAATTTTATTCATAATTTCTAGGCGGGGAATATCGGCAGCACCAATTTCTTGCAAAACCTGTTCAACTTCGGCCTTTTGTTCGCGTGAAACTAAGCTAGCAGCATCAATAACGTGCAAAATTAAATCGGCATGAACCGTTTCATCTAAGGTGGCCTGAAAAGCCTCAACCAATTGGTGTGGCAAGTCTCGAATAAACCCTACGGTATCAGACACCACAATTGATCCAGCTTCGCGCAAATGCATTTTGCGCGAGGTGGTGTCTAGGGTGGCAAATAATTGATCGGCCGCATAAGCGCCCGCTTTAGTTAAAGCATTAAACAGGGTTGATTTACCTGCATTGGTATAGCCAACCAAGGATACGGAAAAAACCTCTTTACGGCTGCGTGAGCGTCGCTGGGTACGTTGTTGACGTTGCAACTTGGCTAATTCAAGCTCAAGCCTTTTCGCCCGCGTTGCTAACATCCGCCGATCTAACTCCATTTGAGTTTCACCCGGGCCGCCACGTAAGCCAATACCACCCTTTTGGCGCTCTAAGTGACTCCAAGCCCTTACCAAACGGGACATACGATAGCGCACATGCGCTAGCTCAACCTGCGTTTTGCCCACATGACTTTGAGCCCGTTGGGCAAAAATATCTAAAATTAAACCCGTGCGATCGAGCACATGGCGCCCCAAATGACGTTCTAAATTGCGTTGCTGACTAGGCGATAAAGGGTGATTAAAAATCGCCAGTTCAGCGTCTTGTTCTTCAAGAATGCGCTTAAGTTCGTTGGCCTTACCAGAACCAATAAATAAAGCGGGATCGGTTTTGCCACGCCGCCCAATTACATTAGCAACTGGCAAGGTTCCTGCGCTCTCAACCAATAAAGCAAGCTCAGCCATGCTATCAGGAAAATCAGCTAAGCCAGTATCAACCCCTACCAGCACAGCCCTTACTGCATCAATGCTCGTTTTATGCAGAGGGCTCTTCCTCATCTAGGCGAAAAGTCACAGCGCGGGAAGGCACGATAGTAGAAACAGCATGCTTATAAACCATTTGTGTCACCGTATTGCGCAGCAAAATGACATATTGATCAAACGAATCAATATTGCCTTGCAATTTAATGCCATTGACCAGATAAATTGAAACTGGCACATGCTCTTTACGTAGAGCATTAAGAAAAGGATCTTGCAACATCTGGCTTTTATTATTATTCATACCGCTCCTTTAAACACTAATGGGAGTCTTGATTTTTTCAAACTCAAAACAAGGTCATATTATCGCTTTTTCTTTTTGACATCATCAACATAAGGGTTACGATTGGTGCGTAATTCAATGCGCATCGGTGTGCCACGCAGGCCAAAAACCTCTCGAAAGCGCCCCTCTAGGAAGCGTTTATAGCTGTCGGTTACCCCCGAAAGACCAGTGCCATGAATAATCACGATGGGCGGATTCATGCCCCCTTGATGTGCATAACGCATTTTAGGACGTCCCATTCCCACCCGTTTGGGCTGCTGATGTTCTATGGCCTCAATCAAAATTCGCGTTAAACGCGGAGTTGGCATCTTGGTAGTAGCAGCTTTATATGCTGCGTCAACATCTTTAAAAAGTTCTTTTAAACCAAATCCTTTGCGCGCTGAAATCGTATGCACATTGGCAAAATCAAGGAAGCGTAGTTTTTGCGCAATCTCTAAACGGCAACGCTCTTTCACATAAGCATCGACTCCATCCCATTTATTGACTGCAACCACTAAGGCTCTGCCTGCTTCAACAATAAAGCCAGCAATATGGGCATCTTGCTCAGAAATATCTTGCTGGGCATCGAGCATCAAGATCACCACATTAGCATCGGCAATAGCTTGTAATGTTTTCACCACCGAAAACTTTTCAATTGCCTCAAATACTTTGCCGCGACGTCGCAAGCCTGCAGTATCAATCAAAATATAGGGGCGCCCATCACGTTCAAATGGCACCTCGATTGCATCGCGGGTTGTGCCAGGTTGATCAAAAGCAATCACTCGCTCTTCGCCAATGAGTTTATTAATCAGCGTCGACTTGCCCACATTTGGACGGCCTACTACTGCAATCTTGAGGGGCTTATCAGCACCCAACACATCTTCTTCGTCATCCTCTTCAGGCACGCCCAAATCATCAAGCGCATCCTCAATTAAGCTGCGCACACCTTCGCCATGTGCGGAAGAAATAGGCACGGGATCACCAAGACCAAGCTCATGAAAGTCGGCCGTAACAACCCCTGCCGACATACCTTCAGTTTTATTAACTGCTAAGACAATCGGTCGACCTGTTTTACGCAAAAAATCGGCAATAACCCGATCTTGCGGTGCCAAACCTAAACGGCCATCAACTAAAAAAATCACAAAATCTGCTTCAGCAATAGCTTGCTTGGTTTGCTTAGCCATTTCAGCGACGATGCCAGTTTTGGCAACCGGCTCAAAACCGCCGGTATCAATACAAATAAACCCGCGGCTACCCAAGCGTCCATTGCCATAATGTCGATCGCGGGTCAGACCAGAAAAGTCGGCCACAATGGCATCACGGGAGCGCGTTAAGCGATTAAATAAGGTCGATTTACCTACATTAGGACGACCAACAATCGCGATTACGGGTTTCATAGGGAGAGTTTCATAGGTTTAGCTTCATGGGCTTTAGCTTCATGGGGCGAGGTTGAGCAGCAACTTCTATTTAGGTCGATAGGCGACTAATTTGCCGCCCTGTGATAGCACTAAGACTAAGCCACCAGCTACAACTGGCGCTGCTCCAACTGCCGAGCTATCGTGCTGAATGCGGGCCACAATTTCACCATTTGACTGCGATAAAGCATGCAAATAACCTTGCCCATCGCCAAATAACAAAACGCGTCCTATTGCCGTAGGTTCACCTAAATCGCGCCAATTCAGTTTGCCGTTTTCCCATACTTGGGTTCCATCGGCACTCTTAAAAGCTACTACATGCGATTTTTCATTGCTGGCAAAGACCAATTCGGGCCCTTGTGCAGTTCCGGTGTAGCTGGAAAAATCCTTAGACCAAATTAAATTACCGGTACGTACCGCGCTACAACCCACCTTACCCTGATACGACACAGCACATAATTTATCTCCCTCTAAACTAGGTTTAGCGGTGACATCATTTAAACGCTCAATTTCAGAAAATCCTTTTGGAAAGGAAATCGACGTTTCCCAAATAAGAGCGCCGTTAGGCACGGCAATCATGCCGTAACGACCGCCTGATAAGCCAGTCACAATCACTTCATTATTAATGAGCAACATGCCATATCCCACGCGTAACGAGAGCACCGATTGTTGCCGTTGATAAAACCAACGGCGCTTGCCATTAACCGTATCAAGACCAATAAAGCGATTATCGAGGGTGCGTAAGACTACTACCCCAGCGGCAACCACTGGTTCGGTTAATACTTCGCTACCAACCGAAGCCGACCAGAGATTTTTACCGGCTTCATTGTATGCGTAGACCATGCCCTTAGCCGAAACAACTACAGTAGTCTTGCCATCAGAGCCAGGGCCAACCGCAAGCTTTTCGGGTACGGTAATATCCCAAATAGTTTTACCAGTTTGCACATCAAGGCGCACCAGCTTGCCACTAGCTGAAGCAGCATATACAGAATCATCCGCTACGATTGGATCAAAATAATAAGGTTCAGACGAGCCTACATTCGCTGCCCAAATTTCAGTCATTTCAAATTGATTAGTCACAGCACTTAGTTCAGTCGGCTTACGAGCTCGCGAAGATCCCGAACAAGCCAATACCGAACACATCACCAAAGCTACCAAGACCAATAAAGCGCTCCGCATTAAACGCCGCCCACTGCATCAAGCTTTACCTTTAACAGGCGGCGGCTTTCGTCTGGCAATTCTTTGGCTTGCAACATTAACTTCCAAGCAGCTTGATAACTCGTGCGTGCCTCAGCTATTTTTTGTTGTGATAGATACCAATCGCCGCGCCGCTCTAACCATAAAGCCTCAAAACCACTAACAGGCTTCTCTTTTAATAGTTGGTCAGCTTCAGCAATCGCAGCATCACCACCCTGCTCGATTAATTGCGCCGCCAAGCGCATTTTGGCTAGCGCAGCATAAGCCGAATCGGCCGCCTTTGTGCTAGTCCAGCGCAAATATGTCATGGCCTTAGCACCATCGCCAGCTTCTACAGCAATTTTCGCTGCAATTAAACCCGACATTGCCGCATAGGAAGTGCGGCCAAATTGATTTTGCAAATCATCAGTCGCGCGATACGTTTGCTCTTTATCGCCCTTGGCCACAGCACTCATCATCGTGCTGTAAAGCTTTGAAGCCTCCATGGCTTGATTACTTTTCCACCATTGCCAACCGCTATAGGCTGCATATACCAACAAAATAGCTGTTAATAAACCAGTTAATAACTTGCCATATTTTTTCCAAAAGTCTTTAAAGTTATCTAGATGTTCTTGTTCTTCGAGATCGAGCGGCATAACTATCCAAAAAGTGAGCGTAAATAAAGCAAATGAATGAAGGTGGGTTGAAGATGTAGATTGTAGGGCAGCTTATTTTATTCCGAGGCTGAAACTAGCGCATCAATCATGGCTTCTAGTAAGTTAGGCAAAGGTACTGCACGTTGGCCGCCCTGACCACGTAAGTCTTTTATTTGGGCTTCATTACGTGCCAATTCATCGGGGCCAATAATCACAGCAAAGGCAGCGCCACTGGCATCGGCTTTTTTCATCTGCGCTTTAAAGCTTGTCGCTTGACCATCGGGCGCACAGAATAAAATAGTATCAATACCTGCACTACGCAATTGTTCGGCAGCAATGAAAGCAGCCGTTAAGGTTGCGCCACCCTGATGCAAGATGTAAACATCACATACCGATTCAGGTTCAGGTGTCGAGCCTGAAATTGCCATTAGTTCGAGTACCCGCTCAATACCCATTGCCCAACCACAAGCTGGAGCAGCTTTACCACCCATCCGCTCTATTAAAGGATCGTAACGCCCACCGCCAGCAATCGTACCTTGCGCACCAAGTTCATTAGTTACCCACTCAAACACGGTGAGGTTGTAGTAATCTAAGCCACGCACCAAACGCGGATTAATTTTGCAAGGAATATTATGTGCTTTTAATAAGCCTTGTACAGCAGTAAAGTGCTGCAATGAATCTGTACCAAGAAAATCGAGTAAGCGTGGCGCCTTCTCAATAACTTCCTGCATTACAGGATTTTTAGAGTCTAAAATACGTAAGGGATTAGTGAGTAAGCGCCGTTGTGAATCCTCATCAAGGGTCGCGGCATGGGCGTTGAAATACGTTACTAATGCCGCACGATGCGTAGCTCGCTCAGAAGCTTGGCCCAAAGAATTAATTTCAAGTGTTACCCCACGTAAGCCTAACTCATCCCACAGGCGCTGACCCATCACAATAATTTCAACATCAATGTCTGGCCCGGCAAAGCCTAAAGCCTCAACGCCAAATTGATGAAACTGTCGATAGCGTCCGCGTTGTGGGCGCTCATGCCGAAACATCGGGCCCATATAGCACAGTCGCTTAGGACCGTCATACAGTAAATTATGTTCAATTACTGCTCGCACAACTGCAGCTGTACCTTCGGGTCGCAAAGTAAGCTGCTCACCATTGAGGCGGTCTTCAAACGAATACATTTCCTTTTCAACAATATCGGTGACTACACCAATGCCGCGCTGGAAAACTTCGGTTGCCTCAACAATCGGGGTTTTTAATACCTCGTAGCCGTAAGCACGGGTTAAATCGTGCAATATTTTTTCTAAATATAGCCATTGCTTTGCATCTACAGGTAACACATCATTCATGCCTCGTACGCCGGCTAATTTTTGAATTTTTTGCTCACCCATGTAGCGTACTCATGTTGACGAAGCACCATAGTGTGACTTCACGTAGTCTTCCACAATCACCTGAAACTCTTCAGCAATGCCGGTACCGCGTAAGGTTTTAACTTTCACGCCATCAACAAATACAGGTGCAGCAGGGGTTTCACCCGTGCCAGGCAAAGAGATCCCAATATTGGCATGCTTACTTTCTCCAGGACCATTGACAATACAACCCATCACCGCAACATTCATATTCTCAACCCCAGGATGCGATTTTTTCCAGATGGGCATTTGTTGGCGTAAATAAGATTGAATTTGTGCTGCTAATTCTTGAAAAGTCGTACTAGTAGTCCTTCCACACCCAGGACAAGCAATCACCATTGGCGTGAAATTACGCAAGCCCATGGTTTGTAAAATTTCTTGAGCCACAATGACTTCATTTTCGCGGGGAGCGCCAGGGTCGGGGGTCAACGACACGCGAATCGTATCGCCAATACCTTCTTGCAATAAAATACCTAGGGCCGCAGTCGAAGCCACAATACCTTTACTGCCCATGCCTGCCTCGGTTAAACCCAAGTGCAAAGGATAATCGCAGCGGAGTGCTAGATCGCGATACACCGCGACTAAATCTTGTACGCCACTCACCTTGCACGACAACATAATTTGATTTGGGCTCATGCCTAATTCAACTGCCTTAGCGGCCGATTGCAAGGCCGATTGAATTAAGGCTTCAATCATCACTGCTTGCGCTGTTTTAGGCTCTGCAAGAGTGGCATTTTCATCCATGAGGTGGGCTAAAAGTGCCTGATCTAAGCTACCCCAGTTCACTCCAATCCGAATTGGCTTTTGGTAACGGCAGGCAACTTCAATCATTTGGGCAAATTGGGGATCACGCTTTGCACCCTTACCCACGTTACCGGGATTAATCCGGTATTTTGATAAGGCCTCTGCACAGGCTGGAAAATCTTTTAATAAAGTATGGCCGTTGTAATGAAAATCACCAATCAATGGAGTAAAAATACCCATCGCATCTAATTTTTCGCGTACGTAAGGCACGGCTGCTGCTGCTTCAGGCGTATTGACCGTAATGCGCACCATTTCAGAGCCTGCACGCGCTAATTCCTTTACTTGAATAGCAGTGCCAAGAGCATCTACCGTATCTGTATTCGTCATCGATTGCACCCGCACTGGCGCATCGCCACCCACGGTGATATGCACATCTTGCCAAGATACTGTCGCCTGCAGCGAACTGCGGCGGCCAGCTGGGCCTAAAGGTAGACAAGCAGAATCGTGAGAAGTACGCATATCCATCATTTTAATAATTATCGATCCAACCACTGCACAGTTTGTTCGCCAAGCGCTGCATCAACCGTACGCTCACGCACCTTGGTGCGATCAATAATATCGCCAGCAAGCTGGCCACAAGCAGCGGCAATGTCATCGCCACGGGTTTTACGCACCGTCGCAATCATGCCAGCCTCTTGCAAGATATTACTAAAGGCAAAAATACGCTGTGGGGAAGAACGGCTTAAGCCCGACTCAGGAAAAGGATTAAAAGGAATTAAATTAATTTTGCAACGAATGCCTTTTAACAATTGCACCAACTCTCGCGCCTGCGCATCTTGATCATTGACTTCATTAAGCATGCAATATTCAAAGGTAATAAAGTCGCGAGGCGCATAAGGTAAATAGCGCTCGCAAGCGGCTAGTAGTTCTTTCAAAGGATATTTTTTATTCAGCGGCACCAATTGATCGCGTAAAGCATCGTTGGGGGCATGCAAAGAAACTGCTAAGGCTACTGGGCAATCATGAGCTAAACGATCCATCATTGGAACCACCCCCGAAGTCGAAATGGTTACTCGACGCCGCGAAAGGCCATAAGCGTGATCATCTAACATTAAACGCAAAGCTGGCAAGACATTATCGTAATTGAGTAAGGGCTCGCCCATTCCCATGAAGACTACGTTTGACACTACCCTACCCTCATGAACATACCCAGGAGTTGGATATTCTTCAATACGTTTAATGGCGCTAGGGTCGGCTCGTAAATGATGTTCTGCAAACCAAAGCTGGCCAATAATTTCACCAACGGTCAGGTTTCGAGAAAAACCTTGATAACCGGTTGCACAAAAAGAACAATTCACCGCGCAACCCGCCTGCGAAGAAATACACAATGTGCCGCGATCATCCTCGGGAATAAACACCATTTCTACGGCATTACTGCCGCCCACATCTAGCAACCATTTGCGGGTGCCATCAGTCGCTAGCGCTTCGTTTAAAACAGGTAAGGTACTTACTATCGCCTGCTCACTTAAAGTGAGCCGAAATGATTTAGCTAAATCAGTCATTAAGGCAATGTCACCAATGCCCCGTTGATGCACCCAATTCAGTAATTGCTTTGCCCGAAACGGCTTTTCATGAAGCCCCGCAATGTACGCCTTCATTGCATCGGCGTCTAAATCTAAGAGATTAACGCGGGGTGAATTCACATTAACGATTGAAAATAGTCATGCCAGGAAAGAAGAAAGCAATTTCAACTGCAGCTGTCTCGGGGGCATCGGAGCCATGCACCGAATTAGCATCAATACTATCCGCAAAGTCGGCACGAATCGTACCTTTGTCGGCTTTCTTCGGATCGGTTGCGCCCATCAATTCACGGTTTTTGGCAATGGCGTTTTCACCTTGCAATACTTGAATCATCACAGGGCCAGAAATCATGAACTTGACTAAGTCGCTAAAGAAAGGGCGGTCTTTATGCACGGCATAAAACTGCTCGGCTTCCGATTGCGATAAGTGCGCCATTTTTGAGGCCACAATTTTGAGCTTAGCTGCCTCAAAACGTGCGTAGATTTGCCCAATGACATTTTTCGCCACTGCGTCAGGTTTAATAATAGATAAGGTGCGCTCCATTGCCATGCATAACTCCAGTGCTGAATCAAAGATTGTAAAAAGTAAAAAGCAGGTGTAATGCCCCAAAAAGGGCATCCCAGCCGCAGATGCTTAAAGCTGCGTTGCTAGCAACGCCCCGAGAATTATACATCCCTAGACCATACCAACCTTAAGGGTAAATTTGCTAAGTGATTGAATTTACAGGGGATAACCCCTCTAACAGTACTATCTTTACGAAAGCCCTTGAAATTCACCTAATTTGTCTATACTTACTGAATAACCCACTTTTGGGTTCAGTTAATTTAACAATGAAGGGGTCTCAATGAGCGATTTAAACTCTTTTGGCTTTGAACAGTCTGGCTCTGTAACAAGTTTGCAAATCCGTAACCGGGTTTTGCGCAATACCTATGCTTTGCTTGCTCTTTCGATGGTACCTACCGTCATTGGTGCTTGGTTAGGCGTTGCAATGGGGTTTGTACCTTTTGCTGGTAGTCCTTTCTTAGGCTTTATTGTGTTTTTAGCAGTTGCCATTGGCTTCTTTTGGGCCATCAATAAAAACAAAGAAACCGGCATCGGCGTCTTGCTGTTATTGGGCTTTACCTTCTTTATGGGTCTCATGTTATCGAGCCTTATCGGCTTTACCCTCAGTAGCTATAGCAATGGCGCAACCTTAATTATGTTGGCTTTTGGTGGTACTGCCTTAATTTTTGCCACCATGGCAACTATTGCAACTGTTAGCAAAAGTGATTTCCAGGGTATGGGTAAATGGTTAATGGTTGGCGTATTGCTACTAATCGTGGCTTCGCTTGCTAATATCTGGCTGCAATTACCTGCCCTTATGCTTACTGTGATGATTCTCGCAATTGCAATTTTCTCAGCTTTTATTTTGGTTGATGTACAGCGCGTTATTAATGGTGGCGAAACCAACTATGTTATGGCTACTTTAGCCATCTACCTTGATGTCTATAACGTCTTCACCAACTTGCTGGCTTTATTTGGCATCATGGGTGGACAACGCGATTAGGTTTATTTAGCATCTGCCTTACGCTATCAAAAAAAGCACCTTTCGAGGTGCTTTTTTTATACGCTTATTTTTTCTCAAATACCGCCATCGATTCAATATGCGAAGTGTGAGGAAACATATTCACAATGCCTGCCTTTGTCAGCTCATAGCCAGCGTCGCCCAATAAGATTGCCGTATCGCGGGCCAGTGTTTTAGGGTTACACGAGACGTAAACAATGCGCTGTGGTAGAAAAGCGTTTGCGGTGGCATCGCCTGCAAGGAGATTCTGATGCAGTACTGCTAAGGTTTGGCACAAGGCCATCGCCCCCTCTCTAGGGGGATCAATTAACCATCGGTCTATTGGCCCCCACGAACGTACCATCTCCGCATCAGCAGTAAATAAATTAGCTAACTGAAACTGAGCTATATCACTAAGGCCATTATGTTTGGCATTGCTATGGGCCCGAAGCATTAAGGCATTATTACCATCAATACCCAAAACTGCTTTGGCTAAACGCGCTAAGGGCAAAGTGAAATTACCAATGCCACAAAATAAGTCAAGTATTCGCTCGTTGGCCTGTGGCGCCAACAGTCGCATTGCCTGCCCCACTAAAGCGCGATTCATCGCATGATTTACTTGCGTAAAATCGGTAGGCAAGAAATGTATTTCAAGCGCAAATTCAGGTAGGTGATAAGCCAAACTTCCCGCCATAGGATGAAATGGTTTGGCCGTATCGATTCCACCCGGTTGCAACCAGATCCATACCAAGCGCTGCTCGGCAAAGCTACGTACTAGATCAAGATCAGCAGGACTAAGCGGCGCCATGTGGCGCATCACCAAAACCGTCACTGCTTGAAATGAATTGGTGGCATTACCCTCGCCTACGGCTAATTCAAATTGTGCAATGTCATCAGGAATCGAGAGTGCATTTACCAAGTCTCGTAAAGGGTGCAATAAAGCAGAAACTGACTGGGGCAAGATTTCACAAGCCAACATATCGGCTACATAGCCGCTATTGAATTCATGAAAGCCAACTAAAGCCGTGCCTTTTTTAATCGAGCGATTCACCACGCTTAAACGTGCCCGTTGCCGATAAGCCCAGTTAGGGCCGCCTAAGGGGCGCAATATTTCTGCTGGTTTAGTGCGGGCGAGATGCCAGAGATCATCTTCTAAGACTCTTTGTTTAATCGCAATTTGTGCGGCCACATCCAGATGTTGCATGCTACAGCCACCACAAATACCAAAGGCAGCGCAACGTGGCTGAGTACGAAATACTGCAGGCTTCAATATTTGGATGACTTTGGCCTTGGCAAAGCGGGCTTTATCCCGAGTAATTTGATAGCTCACTAGTTCAGTAGGCAGCGCTCCGCGAATAAACAGCACCTTGCCAGCCTCGCTAGCAGGCGCACCAATTGCAGGTGGCAACCTAGCAATGCCCTGCGCGTCTAAATCGAGTGATTCAACCCAAATCGGCTCACCAACTGACTCAGACATACCGCAAGTACTTAAGCGGCATCCGTCAAGCCAGCAAGGTATTCCTGCCAAGTTGCGCCGTGGGCTTGTTTAGCCTCGCCCTCAAGATAGGCACGGACAAAACGTAATTCTTCAGCATATTCAGCAGCAGAAAACCCGCCGCGCATCAATTGAAAACGGCAATACATCAAATAGGTATTAACTACATCAGTTTCACAATAACTGCGAATCTCGGGTAAGCGACCTGCCTGAAAGGCACCCCAAACTTGGCTACCATCCATGCCCATTTTTCCGGGAAAGCCACAAAGTTTTGCCAAACCATCGAGAGGCGCATTAGCACGTGGATTAAATTTAGCCAAAATATCCATCATGTCTAAATGCCGCAAGTGATAACGAGAAATATAATTATTCCACTTAAAGTCACGGCTATCACTATCTTGGCTTTCACCCATCTCCCAATAACGCGCTGCTTGTACTTGCTGCACCATAGCTCGATAATGCAAAACGGGTAAATCAAAGCCACTACCGTTCCATGAGACCAATTGCGGCGTATATTTTTCAACTAAATCGTAAAACGCCTGAATTAGCGTTTTCTCAACATCACCTATTTCTCCTAAAGACCCGACCTTCAGTTGCGGCAGACCTTCTTTAGTGGTGCGCCGAATAACGCACGAGATTGCCACGATACGTTGTAAGTAGAGGGGAAGAAAGTCGCTACCCGTTTTCACGGTCCGTGCAGCCATGGCTAACTGTGCTACCTCAGCATCAGAAAGCGTGGCGGGATAATCCTCTAAACGCCTTAAACCGGCAACATCAGGAACAGTCTCAATATCGAAAACCAAAACGGTAGCACCTACACGCATGACAATAGCTAACTTATTGTAAAAATTGCATTGGATTAACGGGCTTACCATTCACACGCACTTCAAAATGCAACTTCACTGCATTGGTATCGGTATCGCCCATTTCAGCAATTTTTTGCCCTTTACGTACACTATCGCCCTCTTTCACTAACAAGCTCTTGTTATAAGCATAGGCAGTTAAATAGGTATTGTCATGTTTCACAATGACCAAATTGCCATAACCTCGTAGACTATTGCCGGCATACACTACCTTACCATCGGCAGACGCCTGTACTGGCTCGCCAAGCTTGCCCGCAATATCAATGCCTTTATTCTTGCCTTCACTAAATTCTTCTACTACCTTACCTTGTGCAGGCCATGACAAACGAATACCAGGCTCAGCAACTGGAGAACTACTGGCATCGCTTTTCATGGTGTCGTTTTTCATTGCATCGGCCTTACTACCATCGCCCTTGGCTACGGCGGCCTTAGCGACGCCAGCACTGCCGACCACGCTTTCTCCGGCAGGTAATTTTTTGCTCGCTGTACTTGCCACACTTGCCGATTTACTAGCTGTAGGTGATTTAATTAATAAGAGTTGATCAACTTCAATTTGATTTGGATCGCTTAAATTATTCCAAAGTGCAATATCTTTATACGATTGACCATGATCTAAAGAAATGCGCAACAGGGTATCGCCTCGCTTCACGCGATAATAGCCAGACGGTGTAGGCTCGTTGGCCATAGAAGTAACACTAGCCGCATTGCGATCGGTTACTGGGGCTGGCTTAGTTCGTGGGGACGAGCAGCCAGCCATAATAACTCCCAACACGAGGGTCATCACCAAGCTTGTCGTTAAAGCAAGCGGCCGCTTCAAAAGAGCCGATCTAATAGGTATCTGGGGTATTGGCTTTAATAGCTTCATATTACCCCCGATTGTAAAGGCACAAAAAAGACCTCGTCTAGAGCAGTTCTTTGATAGCGCTGTGAGCTTACCCGCTCAATTAATAATAGTTGCTGGGCGTTAGCATGACGCGCGACAGGCGCTACTAAGCGCCCACCTATCGCCAGTTGGTCTAGCAAAGCATCTGGAATTCCTAAGCCAGCAGCCGCTAAAATAATTGCATCAAATGGTGCAGCCTGAGGCAATCCTAGAATACCGTCACCATAAATCAAACGTAAATTATTAATACGAAAGGGTCGTAATTTAGCACGCGCCGAATCATGCAAAGGCCGAATACGTTCAATTGAATACACTTCATCAGCCAGTAAACTTAAAACAGCTGCTTGATATCCACAACCTGTGCCAATTTCCAAGACTTTGCCCAGGGGATTTTTATTTTTATGTAAAAGTTCAATCATGCGTGCCACTACTGAGGGCTTAGAGATGGTTTGCTGATGGCCGATGGGCAGCGCTGAATCTTCATACGCCTGCGCATGCAGGCCGGCATCCATAAAAGCGTGCCGCGGCACAGTGGCAATCGCTTCGAGAGTTTTAAGGTGTTTTACCCCGCTAGCAGCAACTTTATCGGCAAGTGCTTGGCGGTGACCCGCGTGGCGTGAAGTAGCCTTCAACCGCGATCCCAGCCATTAGACCGCATAGCGGCTAAGCGGGCGTGATGGGTTAAATCGAGTTGCATCGGCGTCAGTGAAACACAGCCATCAGCAATTGCACTAAAGTCGGTGCCCAAAGAGGCATCTTTAGCTATGCCTGCTGCGCCAATCCAATAAATTAATTCGTCACGGGGATTTTTTTGGACTACTACTGGCTCTGAGTGATGACGATTTCCTAGTCGTGTAACGCGCCAGCGCTGTAAATCGGCATAGCTTCGATTGGGTAAATTCACATTCAATAAAGTTGCTATTCCTTTTTCAGAGCCAATTGGATTGGCCAATAAATGGCTAACAATATCTTTAGCAATCGCGGCCGCATCATCAATCCGGACCCAACCACGATCAATTTGTGAAAATGCCACACCTGGTACACCAAACATCACTCCTTCAATTGCTGCAGCCACTGTGCCTGAATACAGCACGTCTTCCCCCATATTTTCACCTTGGTTAATGCCTGAAACAACCAAATCAGGACGCTGATCTAAAAAACCGGTCATCGCAATATGCACACAGTCGGTGGGGGTGCCGTTAATAAATAAAAATCCGTCGCGCTCACCGCCTGCAACACGATGAATCGATAGAGGCCGCGATAAGGTTAAAGAATTTGATGCGCCACTGTGATTTTGCTCAGGGGCAATCACGGTAATCCGGCCCAAGGGGCGTAATGCATTTACTAGGGCCAATAACCCAGGAGCTAAATAACCATCATCATTAGAAACAAGAATGTGTAATTCAGAATTAGCTGGCATGAGTATTAAGAATCTAGAAATTAGAGAATTAGGATGTGTCGGTAGTAGTTCAATACAGTCATACTAAATAACGGGTGCATTGGGTAATGTGCGCCCTCTAAACCAACTATAAATTACTGGTAGCACCAATAAGGTCAGAATCGTCGTAGTTACCATACCACCAACAATAACTAGGGCAAGTGGGCGCTGGGCCTCAGATCCAATCGAATGCGATAGGGCCGCAGGTAACAAACCAAGCCCAGAGAGCATCGCTGTCATTAATACGGGGCGTACCCGAAGGGATGAACCTTCAACCATCGTGTCTTTCATTGCCGCCAGATCATCTGACATCGATTTATTAATGAAGGAAATTAAGATCACACCGTCTTGAATTGCTATGCCAAATAGCGATAAGAAACCAAAGAAAGCTGAAATACTTAAGGTCTCGCCAGCGAGATGTAAAGCGAGTACACCACCAATGGCCGCAAAAGGCACATTAATCATCACAATAACCGCATCACGAAAGTTACCAAAGGCGCTAACCAACAAAAGGAAGATGCCGAGCAAAGCTAAGGGCACAATGATCATCAACTTTTTCTGCGCTTGTTTCATTTGATTAAATTGCCCATCCCAGCTAATCGAATAGTTTGCCGGCAAGGTAATATTCTTTTGCACCAATACTTGGGCATCTTCTACCGCACTACCTAAATCGCGCCCACGCACACTAAATTTAATAGCGATATATCGCTTGCCCGCTTCGCGGTAAATAAAGAAGGGGCCATCACTTAAGCTTACTTTAGCTACCATCGACAAAGGAATTGCCGCACCTGTAGGTGAGTCAACCAATAGTTTTGAGACATCTAATACATCATTACGGCTTGCTTCATTTAAGCGCACCGCAATACCAAAAGTCTTTTCATCTTCTAGTAAATTGGTGATGGGGGTACCCCCAATCGCATTAGCCACAATCGTTTGTATGTCATTCACATTAATACCATAACGAGATGCTTTTTCACGATCAATTTGAATATTTAAGGTGGGTTGCCCCAACTCTTTCAAAATACCTTCATCGGCCACCCCAGCAACTTTTTTCAGCTCTTCGATAATCTCCCGAGCTTTAAGGTCTAAGACTTCTAAATCAGGGCCATAAATTTTTACCGAGTTTTCACCCTTAACGCCAGATAAGGCTTCATTCACATTGTCTTGAATATATTGTGAAAAACTATAATGAATACCTGGAATTTTATTTAATTCGGTTTCTAAATGTTCAATTAACTGTTTCTTGCTCGAACCTGCTGGCATTTTATCGGGGGCTTTTAAATAGAGACCGTACTCCTGATTAAAAACGCCAGTTGAATCAGTGCCATCATCTGGGCGACCAATTTGTACGGCTACTTTTTCAATTTCAGCTTGCTTTAAAAAGATGCCGCGTAATTCATTAGCAATTTTGACTGAATAACTTAAATCAACCGTATTAGGCAAAGTCACCCGTAACCAAATATTATTTTCTTCTAAGGTAGGCAAGAAGGCTGTGCCTAGCTTAGTCATACTAAATAGTGTTAAACCCAAAATAAAGACTGCAATGGCTACTACAGTGCGGGGACGGTCCATCCAGCGGCGCAATAAAGGCTTATACCCCGCCAATAAACGCGTAATAAAGCTGGGTGGTTTGTGTTGTAAGTTTTCACCAAAAATAAGTGAAATCATCGCAGGCAAAAAGGTTAGGCTCAAAATCATAGCCGCAATCAGCGCAAAGCCCATGGTAAAGGCCATTGGCTTAAAAATAATTCCTTCTACCCCACCCATAAAGAATAAAGGGGAATAAGCCACAATGATGATGCTGGTGGAATAAATCATCGCTCGTTGAACTTCGCTGGTAGCGATAATGATGCTTTGATTTAAGCGTTTACCACCCTCCTCTAAATGGCGCATGACGTTTTCCGTCAAAATTACTGCCGAGTCAACAATCACCCCGAAGTCGATGGCCCCTAAGGAGATTAAATTGGCGGGCACGCTCCAAATATGCATTTGTATAAACGAGACGCACAGCGCTAAAGGAATCACAGCCGCGACAACAGCGGCGGCGCGCAAATTACCTAAGAATAAAAACAAAACTGCTAATACTAAAGAAATGCCAAAAAATAAAGTGTGCTTGACAGTGCCAATAGTAATGTCTAACAGTGCCTGCCGATCATAAAATGGTTTAACCTGAATACCAGGCGGTAAAATATGGTTGTTAATCGTTTTAATTTTTTCGCGTACCCGCGCCAGCACTTCAGTAGCATTTTCGCCGCGGCGCAAAAATACAATGCCCTCGACTGCATCAGCGTTCTCTCCATACTGAAACATACCTAAACGCGGCGCAAAACCAATCTCAACTGTTGCAACATCACCAATACGAATGGGAACACCTTGATTGACGGCTACTACAACCTGTTTAATGTCCCCCAAATTTTTAAAGAGGCCAACACCCCTCACTACAAACTGCTGCTCTCCTGCTGGCAATAAACCACCGCCTGCATTACTATTGGCATTGTTGAGGGCAGCAATAATTTGGGTGATGGTTACACCTTTTGCCTGCAAGCTCTCAGGCGTAATAATCACTTGATATTGCCGCACCTTGCCACCAAAAGACGAGACATCAGCCACCCCAGGGGTTTGTTTTAGTTCTTTATAAATCTCATAATTTTGTAAAGTTTTTAAGCGGGTTGGTGAAGCAAAATCGGATTGCACGTGATAGCGCATAATTTCACCAGTCGCATCCGAGTCGGGGCTAATACTCGATGAAACTCCAGCGGGAAAGGACACGTTGCTAAGATTAACAATAAATGTTTGGCGCGCTTTAAAGGGATCAGTTGTATCAGTAAACTTTAAGGTGACAACCGATAAGCCAAATAAGGAAACCGAACGAAAAGCCTGTACACCTGGAATACCAGCCAGGGCATTTTCAACTGGAATGGTTACTTGCTGTTCAACCTCGGAGGTACTACGCCCAGGCCATTGAGAAATTGCCTGAATTGTTAAGGGCGCCACTCCAGGGTAAGGTTGAATTGGTAATTGACTAAGGCTAAACATACCCAAGCCCAATAAACCAATTGAGGCAACAATGACAATCACGCGCTTTTCAAGCACGCCCCCCATAAAGGAAGTAAATAGGCTCACTTATTCCTCTTGCCTAGCAAAACGATCATTCAGTAGCACAGCACCATCGGTCAACACATTAGCATTGGGTATTAAACCCTCGGTTACCGCAAAGCTTTTACTATCAATGTCATAACCCTTCACCGGTACCCGCCTAAAGGTATCGCTAGCGATGCGCATAATCACGTACTTTGTTTCGCGCACCCGAATAATGGCGGTTTGAGGCAATATATAAGCTTCGGCCATTCCGGTCGTAAGCTTGGCCGAAACATACATATCAGGTCGTAGTAATCCTGCCGAGTTATCAACATCACAACGAATTAAAAGAGCACGAGTTACGGGGTCAATCGAGGGCGCGATATAGTTAGCATAAGCAATAAATTCTTTATCGGGATAAGCCTCAGTACGCAACACTAATTTTTGCCCACGACTAATTAAACGCATATCTTGTTCATATACATTGCCTAAAAACCATAATTGTTTTGGATCAGCCAGAGTTGCAACGATATCGCCTGAATTCACAAAGGCGCCTGGATCTACATTGCGTTTTACTACTACACCCTGTAAAGGCGAGCGCATAATTAAATTCACCTGGCCCTTTTCGGTTTTATTCAAATTCTGAATATCTTGATCAGAGGCACCTAAATTACGCAAGCGATTACTAGCAGCTTGAACCGTAATTTGGGCGTCTCCCAGTACATCGCTTAATGATTGTTTGCCACTTAAAACTTGGGTTGTTTTAGTGGCCAATAAAAACTCTTGCTGCGCCGAAAGAAACTCAGGGCTATAAAGCTCTACGATGGGCGAACCAGTTTGTACTAATGCGCCCTCAAAAGCATAAATTCGCTCTACCCTGCCTGGTATGCGGGCAGAAAGCACTTTTGATTTCTCGGCATTGAATGCCAATCTTCCAGGCACCTTAATATCTTCAGGAACCTGCGCTTTTTGCACCACTTGAAAGTGGTAGATTGCTGGATTCAATTTGAGGTCGGGAAGCTTAATCTCAATCGCTCCACTTTTTTCAACTTTCAGCTGAACTTTCTCAGCCTTTTCAATATCAACGACACGATTTACGTTGGTAATTCGTCCTACCAAAAAGCCTAAGGCCAAAATAGCAAAAGCAAAAGCAACTAAACGCACCCGCTGGCGATTATCAGGCGTTAAATCCCAATACATCGCAAACACTTGATCTTTGAGAGCACGTAAACGACTCATAACCGTCACACCAAAGGGCTTGATAAGAGCAAGAATTTTTTCAAGATAGATAGTCAGTTTTTTTAACATAATTCTTACCTATTCAATTGGATCTTTACCTGCCGCAGCAAATAAAGTGGCTTGAGCTTGCATTAAATTACTTTCAGCTAGCGCTAGTTGTATTTCAATCGAGCGTAATTGAATTTGTGCTGTCATCAAATTATTAAACCCATTACCATTATTAGCATACTGTATCAGTGAAACCTTATAAGCTGCTTCTGCTACCGGCAACTGACGGTCGCGTAAAAATTCATATAATTTTTTTATTTGTTCGTATGAAGCATAAGAGCTACCAACCCCCAAAATAATCTCTTGGTGCATTGATGTATTACTAGCCTCAATAGCCGCTTGGTTGCGTACCGCCTGCTCTACACCAAAGCGTTCCTTCATGAAGAAGTACAAAGGAATCACAATGTCAAATTCAATCTGGTAATACGAAGCACTGTTGTTCGCAGCAAATGGGCTACGGTTCATAAAGTTCGTACCAATAATCTGAAAATCGGGCAAATATGCTTTCTTTGCATAAGTCACACCTTTTTTGGCCGCGTCAACTTGCAATAGTGAGCTTTTTAATAAAGGGTGGCTCGACTCAGCATAGACCTCTAACTCAACTAAGGTTGGTACCTTGCGCACCGCTGCACCAGGATCACCGCGTAATACTAATTTTTCTCGAGGATCGCGCCCAATTAATACGTTAATATTTTTATAGGCAACTGCGAGTTGTCGCTCTAAAGCAAAGCGGTCTGATTCAGCTGCGCTTTGCGAAACCTGTGCATTCAAAAACTCGACATAAGCAGCGGAGTAATTCGCATAACGTGCTTTCGCGATATTTTTAATCAGCTCGGTACGTACCACGGTTTCGCTTAAAACCTTTAGTTGCCGCTGTGAAGCCAAAGTACTGTAATACAAGCTAGCAAGTTGAGCGCCATATTGTAAGTAAAGATTTTCATTGCGCGCTTGCAAGGCCTCGGCCGAGGTATCGGCAATATCAGCTGCTAAACTCCGTTTACCAGGAAACTGAAAAGGTTGCATGAAGGAAAATGCATTCTGACTTTGTGGGCTGCTACCAGCAGTGCCAAAGGCGAGCGGTGAGCCTGACCCAGGCATACCAGAAACGACCAAGCCAACGGTGGGGTTAGCAGGCGCATTAATTTGCGGTACCGTAGCCTTGGCAGCAAAATAGGCTTCACGGGCGGCAATCAATTGCGGGTTATTAGCCCTTAACTCATTCCAGAGCTGCCGCAAATCCCAACTACTACGCGCATTGTTAACCGATTGGTTGAGAATTTTCGGTAACTGCGCCTCGGTGGAATTCAGTTCTGGCGGCGGTAAAAATGATTCGACTTTATTGCTAGGCACGGCACGATTAAAAGCATCGAATTTATTGGTAGGCTGAACAGTAACTGAAGCAGGAGGGGATTGGGCAAAAACTCCATAGCAATTGCCGAGCGTTAGGAAGCTAAAGCAAGCTGCGCTCAGAGTGCGCCGAGGTAAGCGCCACAGCAATTGACTACAGGGTTTTTTAAATAAGTTCAATTCAATCGAGTTCTATCATGAAAATTCACGTTTACCCCCCGAATTATAGGTGACAAAGACCTATTTTTAGTAAAAATTCGATCTACTATACCTTTGATTTATAAGCATAAATTGGTTTAACTAAGGGTTCTGCGATCGAGCATCGCCCGCGCCAAGGTGCCAGCGTCGACATATTCTAGTTCGCCGCCAACCGGTATGCCACGGGCAATTCGCGTTACTTTAATACCCTTAAGCTTTAACATCTCGCCAATATAGTGCGCTGTTGCCTCACCCTCGCTGGTAAAATTGGTGGCTAAAACTACCTCTCGCACTGGTACTTCAGTATCGGGGTGCTCTATACGGACAAGTAAGCGATCAAAATGAATTTCGGCTGGGCCCATTCCATCCAAGGGAGAAATACGTCCCATTAAAACAAAGTAATTCCCCTTAAAACTCAGCGTTTGCTCCACCATCACTTGATCAGCAGGGGTTTCCACAATACATAACAATGCTGGATCACGGCGTGGATCACTACAGGTAATACAAATCTCGGTTTCCGAAAAGGTATTGCAGCGTTTGCAATGCCCCACTTTCTCCACTGCCTCGCCAAGCGATTGGGCCAACAAAGCCGCGCCTGTACGATCGTGTTGCAGTAAATAAAAAGCCATGCGTTGTGCTGACTTAGGCCCAACTCCGGGCAATACTCTTAAGGCATCAATTAAGCGCTGTAAAGCGTCTTGCGGTAAATCATATTTACCATTTGACTTAGTTGAATTACGCGTCATCAAAACGGTAACTTAAATCCGGGTGGCATGGGCATACCTGCTGTTGCACCCGACATCAGTTTCGAGTTTGTCGCCTCAGCCTGTTTAAAGGCGTCGGCATAAGCGGTCACAATTAAATCTTCGAGCATTTCGCGGTCTTCCATCGCACCTGTGTCAATTTGTACCCGCTTAGTTTCATACTTACCCGTAATTGTGATCTTGACTAAACCTCCAGCAGCTTGGCCAGTAATTTCAAGCGCACTCAACTCTTCTTGCGCGCGCTTCATATTTTCTTGCATTTGCTGAGCTTGTTTCATCAAGCCCGCCAATTGACCCTTCATCATGATGCATTCCTCATCTTTTTACAAAATTCCATTTTGCTAATGTGGCTCACAAGTTCTCCTATAAAGGCCGTACTGAACCACTCACCACTTTCGCCCCAAATTGCTTTTCGAGTTCTTTAATCAAAGGATCGGTAGCAATTTGCTCTTCAGCATTTAAGCGGCGTTCTTGATTAACTTGCGCATCAATTTTAGCTACCGACTGATCAACCACTCCGCCAACAACCTCAAGCCGCACCGGCTTGGCAAAATGGGTGGCAAGCACTTCGCGGAGGCGCTCAACACAATCAGCTGTCGCTAACTGTGGCAAGCTACTGACCGCGATGATTTTAATGCCTTGCGTTGAGTCAGTCCAATCTTGTAAATCAGTTTGAAAGGCCATTTGCTGCACTAAACCACGCAGCGGTAGTTGGCGCATTAAATCATGCCAATTGGGGCGCCCTGCATTCGGTACCCCATTGTTTGCAACGGACGAAGATACTGCAGGAGCTGCCGCTGAGACCTTAGGTGCTTCTTTGAGAATTTCAGGCGCTACTTTAGTTTCAGTCTTAGTTACTAGCTTAGTTACTGGCTTAGCTACCGGCTTACTAACGGGTGGCGTCTTTTGCGACAAATCGCCTGATCCCGCTGGACGAAACGCCAGCATCCTTAATAAGGCCATAGCAAAACCAGTCTGCTCATCGGGTGCTAAGGAAATATCAGTTCTGCTGGTAATAGCAATCTGATAAAACAATTGAATTTCTTCACGGGTGAATACCGACACCAAGCGCCGAATTTCAGCTGCCTCGGGCCAATCATCTAGTACCGATTCGGGAACAACTTGTGCAGCAGCAATTTTTTGTAGCAGACTCGATAAATCCTGCAAAGCTAGCGAGAACGACATACTGCGTCCGCCCATTTCCTCGGCAATTGCCAATAAACTCGCGCCATCATGTGCTGCTAGAGCATCTAACATGCTGATGAGATAAGCATCATCTAGGGTGCCTAACATGCCGCGTACTGCGGCTTCATTTACAGTGCCAGCAGCATACGCAATGGCTTGATCGGTTAATGAAAGCGCATCGCGCATCGAGCCCTGCGCAGCCTTAGCCAGTACCCGCAAGGCTACAGGCTCATAACTAACTTTTTCAGCGGCTAATACTTTTTCCAGATGCTCGATGATCAGCGCAACCGGCATTTGCTTTAAATTAAATTGTAGGCAACGTGACAAAATCGTTACCGGAATTTTTTGCGGATCAGTCGTCGCCAAAATAAACTTCACATGGGGTGGCGGCTCCTCCAACATTTTCAACATCGAATTAAACGCTTGGGTGGTGAGCATATGTACTTCGTCAATCATGTAGACTTTAAAGCGTGCGCTACTTGGTGCATAGGCGGCTTTTTCAAGCAAGGCTGCCATATCATCCACGCCGCGATTGCTTGCAGCGTCCATCTCGATGTAATCGACAAAACGGCCCTCATCAATTTCAACACAGGCGGGACATTTGCCGCAGGGCTCAGAAGTCATCTTGCCTTTGCCATCAGGGCCAGTGCAATTTAACGCTTTAGCCAAAATACGGGCAATCGTCGTTTTACCTACGCCACGCGTACCAGTAAATAACCAAGCATGATGCAGACGCCCCTGGTCTAGGGCATGCGTTAGAGCCTTGACGACGTGGTCTTGCCCTACTAATTGAGTGAAGGTTTTAGGTCGCCACGAACGGGCTAATGCTAATGCGGTCATAACTAGATTCTAACAAGGCTTTAATCAGTCTCCCACCACCATAAACGGTGCCCAAAATAGGGGATGGGCATAACTGTATTTCAACGTACTCCCATCTTTCACTCCACCTTGATCGATTTGCGCAAGCATCGCTTGTCTTAGGGCTTCGGGTTTAGCTAAGGTCTTATTGTCTTGTTGACGTTTAAAAAGATCAGTCATCAGTTGTCTGGAAGCGACTGAGTCTACTGGCCAGTTAGATACTAGTAAGGCTTTAGTACCTGCAAAGAAAAAGGCTCTACCTAAACCAGAGACTGCTTCTGAGGCAGCACCTTCGCCAGCCGCAGTATTACAAGCCGAGAGTACAACCCAATCGGCATTCAGTTTGAGTCCAATGACTTTATCCATGGTGAGTAAACCGTCATCCTTATCCCCGGTGACATCCGGTGACGATAAAGCAAGAGCGGGTTGGGTTAGGCCATTGAGCTCTCCCGGGACTAAACCGTGGGTAGAGAACATCACTACCTTACGGTTAGACAGATCCATAGACATCACTTGCTTCACGCTAGCTTGCTTGTGTAAAAAGATATCGTCTGGCCCAGCTCCTACGACTTTAGCAATATCTTCAATCTCAAGGCTTGTATCCGGTAGTCTAGGAAGAAGTGCTAGTTCGGCAGAACTAACACCGGTAGTTTTAGGAGCACTACGAAGCGCCAAGGGAATGCCTCTAGTAGCTAACTGAGTCCCTTTGGTTTTATCAGCTTGCTTTTCTTGTGAAGCGCTAAAGTACGGGTCACCAAAACCCACAAAGCTCTTGCGGTTGGGGTCGCCCTCAGGCAAGCTTCGTAGGGCTGTTAAGGCTGTAACTGACGGTATCTGGGCAATGGCAATGTCTTTGGTTAAAAAAGGCACAGTCTTATAGCTTGCAAAAGGAGTTCCTGCCTTGAGTGGTTGAGTCGTAGCTTTAGTGACAAGTACCGATAAAGGCAACTGCCCTAGTTCTGCGTGGGGTACCACAATCATGACCTTTTTACCCTTTAGTGCGGACTCCACGGGAGCTAGGATCTGTTGATAGAGTTGATTTGCAAGCACCACAT